>Ga0256405_10009317_pt1 | contig 13497 bp, 6 predicted proteins | sample RumenRJG_02DNA_FD_189096 | JGI IMG/M metagenome (GOLD analysis project Ga0256405, IMG submission 189096) | Bovine rumen microbial communities from Lethbridge, Alberta, Canada - RJG_02 | ecosystem: Host-associated > Mammals > Digestive system > Stomach > Rumen | place: Canada: Alberta | collected...
ATACGCAGTCATACATCGCTCTCATCTTCGTCGCGAATTCTTTCCACTCGTTCGTCGCCTGCACTTCTTCCTGCATGTACTCGGAGAGTCCGGACGCGTCAAACGGTCCGAACCGATCCCACAGTTTGGTGTAAGCGGCTACGATATCGTCGATCCAATCCTGATACGTCGCGTCCGGGTTGCTGCAGTAATCCGCGCTTGCAGGAGCCGGGTTGACGAAGTAATCCGGATTCAGTTCTGTCGCGAGCACATCCGGAAGTTCTTCCGGTGTGACCTCGAACGCCATGACCTGCAGCTGGTAGACTGCGAGCTGTTCCTCGACGTCGAAGATCGAGCAGGTGTTATCGAAGTCGAATACGACATATCTTCCGGAGTTTCTGTTCTCATTGATCAGTTCGTTCAACGCGTCAGATACTTCGGGGTTCCAGTCTTCGTGGCTCAGGCTCGTTGCGCCGTGCAGCGCCCTGTAGTCGTCCGCCTGGCTCATCGCTTCTTCCGCAGCAGCGATGGCTGCTTCCGCGTCCGCGATCTCCTGCGCGGCAGTCTGGACTGCGGATCTCATCTGCGAGATCGCTGTTCTGACGCTCTGCGGCACCTGGTTCCTCTGCTGCCAGCTCAGCCCGTCGTAAGCGTCCAGTACTGCCTGGGCGTCCGCGACCGCCGTCTTGGACGCCGCCAGAGCGACCTTGGCGTCTTCGATCGCAAATCTCGAAACCAGTTCGTTGATCTCGCCCGCAAGGATCTCCTTGTCCTTGTTCGCGAGCTGTTTCAACGCATTGTTCAGGTCTTTCTCAAGACGCTCCGCCAGCTGCTTCGCTTCCTTCGCGGCAGCCTCGTTCGCGGCCGCTTTCTCAAGCGCCTCTTTGGCTTCCTTCTGCGCCTTTACGAGCGCCGGATCCTTCGCGATCTTCGCGGTCTTCTTGACGGACCATTTACCCTTCTTCTTGCCGTTCACGCCGCGGACTCTGATCTGATAGCTTGTGGACCACTGTCCGTTGAAAACGAGCTTTCTCTTCTTCGTCGTCTTGGTGCTGGCAAGCTTGGTCTTCTTGTCCTTGATCTGAACAACATACTTCTTGGCTCTTTTGGCCTTCTTCCAGGTGACCGTGACTTTTCTCTTGTTCTTGGCCACTTTGACCTTGAGCCCTTTGACCTTTGCCGGTTTTTTCGCTTTCGCGGCAAAGGCGTCTTCCTGCACCATCGGCATGTAGGTGACGATCATCAATACAGCCAACAGGAGTGCAGAAACCTTTTTCATCGTTTTGCTCATTTCATTCTCCTCCTAAAACAACAAACACTTCTCCGGGAGCCTGCCCGCCGTCCGCACGCCCTTACCTGCATCGGGAGCACGTCCGGTCCCGCCGGCCGCCGTAAGGCGTTACGGCCTTCGCCGTTTGCCTCCGGCACGCCCGGAGCAGCGTACAAAAAACAGGAGCTTTTTATACGCTGATTATGAGATAATCATAACACTTGCCCGTCAGAATACAAGTGTTTTAGAGGTTTTATAAACGTGTATTTTTCAACTGTTTGCGCCCGTTTTAATATCGTCTCGCTATGCTTTATCGCCGCATCTTTTCCAACTGCGCCGCTCCGCCGTTTTCACCTCGTTCTATAAAAAGCATTGCTATTTATATGCTCGTTTTTCCGGATGTCCGTGCTCTCGTCAAAGGACGCAAAAAACAAAGCGCCCGGACGAGCACGCATGCTGTCCGGACGCGTTCTTTCTTCAGGACCGGACCGGCCGCTACCGGACCGTGATCCTGATTTTTACATTTTTGACTTTCGCCTTATACAGGGCGTTTCCCTTGACGCGCACTCTGACCGTCACGGTGTATGTGCCCTTCTTCAGGCCTTTCACGAGTTTGATCTTTCCGCCCTTCAGGACGCGGATCTTCTTCTTCGCGGCCTTCTTCAGCTTCGCCTTGCAGGCGATCCTGACGCGCTTGTACGTCACGGCGCCTTTGTTCTTTCTGACCGTGACCGCTTTGCGCTTCAGCGTCTTTTTCTTCAGCCGGCTGTACTTCACCTTGACGTTTTTGCGCGTGATCTTCGCGGGGTTCGGATCTTTGTATCTCGTCTGATACGCAAGGCTCGATTTCGGCAGCAGATACAGTTCCACCCGCTTGGCGCTGCCGCTGTCTCCCGCCAGCTGGAGGAAGTAGATCCCGGCCGGCGTCTCGATCGCCGACTGGGAGGAATCGTCGGCCTGGCAATCCGACAGGCTGTCCCCCATCGTATAGTACAGAGGCTTGCATTTCCCGGTCGCCGGGTTATAGATGTATACGTTTCCGGCTCCGTCCGCGGAGTGGTTGAGGATGAGGAAGCCCTCCTTGACCGGGGCGACCGCCGCCTGCGCCGCGTATTCATACGTCGACTGCCTCCCGACGAACGGGATCGTGCCCGTCTTCTTCCAGGTCTTGCCGTCGAAGCTGTACACGCCGTGCAGCAGTTTGTATTTCGCGCCGCCGCAGCACATGAGATACATTTTGCCGGAATTGACGTACACGTACGGACAGCCGAGCGCCGCGCCCTTGTAATCCGGGCCGCGCTTCCACGTCATTTTGGCGGGGTCGCAGCTGTATACGACCGTCGCGTCGTCTTCCTCTTCCGAAATACCGAAGCACCAGATCCTGCCATTGAAGAAGCAGAAGGTGGCGTCGTCGAGGTTCATGGCGATCGCCTCCAGCGAATCGCGGAGCGGTTCGATCTCGCGGAACGTCCACGCCGGCTTCGCCGCCGTATATTTCATCTTCGCGAGATAGGTCTTCCGTTCGATCTCTTCGTCTTCCGCGTCGGCCTTCGGCGAATACTCGACCTCGACAAAATCGTAGAGCGTGTTGTTCGCGTAGACCGGCTGCCGCATCACGGCCGGCTGCACCGTGAGCCCCCGCACGATCTGGTTCCTGTCGTAACCCTTCTTCTCGTACAGATCGAACAGCGAATCGCGGAGCCCCGTTCCGGGGTACCGGACGAATTTGTTTCCATCATATTTATAGAGCACGCCGGCTTCCTGTTTTTCCACGTCGCATGAATTCATCTGATAGGCGTAAAGGCTCTTGCCGCTCTTGTCCGTCATCAGGTACCGGGGCATGAGCTCGGACTCATCGCCGTACGCCATCTGCTTGTTTTCTTCCGTCAGCACCTTCTTCAGTTTCTTCTGTCCCTTGACCGTAAAGAACGTTCCCCGCGCGCGGATCTCGCCGCCCGCATTTTTGAACAGAAACTCGAGGTACCGCCCGAACAGAGACTTGGCGCCGCTGATCTTGACGGACCTTCCGTCCGCCGCGTAGGTGAGTTTCATGCCTTTGGCCGGAAGCGCCGTTTCCGGCTTGCCGCTCTTCGCAAGACTCCGGACGCTGAGTTTCAGGTTTTTCTTCAGGTTGATCCCTTTGAGCGTCAGCGTTCCGTTCTTCAGGTCGCAGACCGCGTCTGTGACCGCGGGCTTTTCGTCGTCGGATCCGATCCGGCTGAGATCGATGTACCCGCCGGTCCGGCAAAGTTCCTCGAACTCCGGCGTCGGCGTCGTGTACGACAGATACCGGGCGCGGTTTTCCTGCGCGTAATCCGCGCCGGTCTGCCCTGCCTTCTTCGGATAGAGGGACGCCAGGACCGCGTACGCGCCGGCGGCAGCCGGCGTCGCCATCGACGTTCCCGACATCAGGTCGTACGAGGAATCCGCCGGGAAGAGTTCGTCCGCGTCGACGCCTTCCGCCGTCGGCTCGGAAACGCCGAGCGAATCGAGGTAAACAACGATGTCGTGCGGCTCCTCCAGAAACGCCCGCTCTTCCTCCGTGACAAGCTCTTCTCCCGCGCACGGTTCGATGCTGAGCCCCAGCCCCGACTCGACGACGTCCGTCGTTTCGGGATCCGCTTCTTCCCAGCTGAGCAGCGCGCCGTCGACGTTCGATCTGCTGCTTACCGTGAAATGACTGACCTCCCCGTTCTCCGAATCTTTGCTGACGCTGTCCTGCAGCATGGGCGCTTTGCAGATCACCTTCCCGTCTTTCTCATATTTCACGACCTCGCTTCCGAGGACCGTTGCGTCGAACTCATCCTCGCCGTGTTCCAGTTTGACGGTCATCGAATACCGGGTGTTGTCGATCCCGGTCGTCCGGTGGTTTTTCGCATACGGAAAATACAGGAAATACTTTTCCTGGAAGTTGGCATTTTTGATATGGACTTTCAGAGACGCCGGTTTTGCGGATGCGCCCGGTGCGAGATTGTCGGTGAAATACCAGTTCGGCTCGATCGAAAGCTCGCACTCCGCCTCGGGCAGGATCCGGCCGCCGTCATCGCCGCCGTCTCCGCCTTCACCTCCGCCATCGCCGGGATCTTCACCGCCGCCGTCGCCGGGATCGACGCCTTCGTCGGGATCTTCATCGGCGTATTTGTCCTGTTTGAAGAACTTCGCGGCTTCGAACGGCTTCACGCCTTCGCCCGCCGTATCCGGCACGACCCGGTTGGTCCCGAGTTCATCTTCCGCCGCGCCGACCTCGGTCGCCGTGCTGAACTGCCCGTAGTACTCCGTGTTCTCCGCCCGTTCTTCCGCCGTATAAAGGTTCGGGAAATAGACGCTGTACGCCATCGTGGAAAGGATGTTGGAACCCGGCGCGAACATGTCGACGCTCGCCTTTCCGTAATTCGTGAATCCGGACGCCCTTCCGTCCTGCAGCGCCGAACCGACCTTGATGACGTACGGGCTGTCGGTCGTCTGCGGCGTATATTTGACCTGATCCGTATTCTGTCCCTCGTTGCTGGCCGCGAGGAAGTTCAGAACGCCTTCTTTTCCGAGAAGATTGAACACCTTATCGTATACGAAACTGCCTCCCGGCGATCCCCAGGAGTTGCTCGTCGCCACGATGTTGACGCCGCGCTGTTTCGCCCGGAGCGCGTAATAAAACGCGCCCGCATTCCGGTACACGGTGTGCAGATCCGTATCCGGCTCCTCCAGCGCGCTCGCCGTCGCAAGCATCATGATCTTCACGTTGACGCCGGACGCCGTGCCCGCGACGCCTTTCGCGTTGTTCGCCTGCGCCGCGATGATCCCCGAGACATGCGTCCCGTGGCCGTGCCGGTCCTTGACGTCTTCCGCGTTGTCTTCAAAATTGAATCCGTGCTCGCCAGCGAGCCCGATGTTTCCGGGGTTGTTCCAGAGCACGCCCTGCAGATCCTCGTGGTCGTAATTGATCCCGGAATCCGTAACGGCGATGACGACTTCCTGCTCCTCCGAATGGTCTTTTGTAAAATCGACCACGGAGCCTGCTCGCGTCGAAACCGCCTTGTCCGGATCATCGCCGTGCGTCGTGACGCCGCGCCCCGCCGTGTTATGATCCGCCGGCGAATTGACGTGATAGACGTACTGGTTCAGCGCGTCGTTGAGCGCGTAATCCGCTTTTTCTTCGGTGTACCAGTTCGCGGTCGCCGATTCCACGGCGTCGTTCTGCGACAGCTTCTCGATCAAAGCCTCCGTGTCATACTTGTCCGACGATACGAGGCACATCGTGAAGTCCTCGTCGAACGCGACGGAATCCTCGATCACGAAATCCTGCCCGAGGCTTTCTTCGAGGATCGCGGCTTCCGACTTTGCGTCTTCCGCGGCTTCCTTCTCTTCGCCCGCCGATTCCATGACGGCGCCGAAGTCTGCATCTACGTTCTCCAGTTTTCTCACGGCCGCGAGCGACGCTTTCCGGTCTTTGACGGCGCCGTCCCGGAACGTCACGATGACTTCGCCCGGCGCGAATCCGCCGTGATCCAGATCCACGTCCTCGACGTACGCCGTTTCTTCCTGCGGCTGCTCTTCCGGAGCGCCCGCGCCGGCGGGCTCCGTTCCGGCCATGACGGCCGGCGCCTCCGCGAGGATCATGAGCGCGCTCACCGCGATCGAAATGAATCTTCTGAACATGTTCTCCCCCTTTATTTAACTTTTATGGTAACGGTCACGGTCTTGACGCCGGGGAGATAGGCTCCCTTGCCGGCCGCCCGGACCCGGATCCTGATCTTGTGGCTGCCCTTCCGGACGCCTTTCTTGACGGTCAGTTTTCCGGTCTTTTTGTTCACCGTGATCTTTTTCATACCTTTGATTTTGACGTAGGTCACTTTGCCCTTCGCTTTCGCGACTTTGATCGCTTTCTTCCGGGCGATGACCTGTTTGCTCTTCTTCACTTTCGCGTACCGGACCTTGACGGTCTTGCCGGCCGCCTTCAGCGTATTCTTCAGGCCGATCTTTCCGCTCGTTTCGGTTATGGAATGCACGCTGTAGTATCTCCCGTATTTCGATTCGACGAATGAACGGACCTTGACCTGATACCGTTTCCCTTTCTTCAGCCCCGCGACCTTCAGGGCGGCGCCCGGCGCGAACTCTTTGACCGACCAGTCGGACGTTCCCTTGACCCGGTAGAAGACTTCATAGCCGTCGATCCCCGGATACGGCTTTTCCTCCTGGTTCACTTTGAGCCAGTTCCCGCCGGTCTTGATATTCTTGATCGAAGGAAGGCCCTGGTAGACGCGGATCGGAAAGATCCGCGTGCCGACGTCTTCCATGCTGACGATCAGGTACGTCCACCCCAGTTTCTCGAATGTCAGCGTCTTCCGCGACGGATCGCGCCCGTCGATCATGTTCACGATCTCTTCGCCGCCCTCGTCGAGGGTCCAGACCGGCCGTTTGCCGGAAAGATCGGCGCCGGCGTTGTTCGTGAGCCAGACCTTGAAGTTGACCTGGGACTTTTCCTCCGGATCTTCCGGGTCTTCGACGGCGATCATGCCGCCGTACCCGCCGTCGAGCGTGACGTCCGGCATCTCTTCCGCGAACGCTTTGATCGGGAAGTTGTCCATGTGATCCGCCCCGCCGGTGTAACCCACGTCTTCCGTCAGTTTGTTCCTGAGTTTTTTGCCGCTGAGATCCTGCCACTTCCCGTCGGCGAACAGAAGGCTTTCGCCTTTGTTGATCACCGTTTCGCCGGTCGAGAGCTTCACGCCGGCAACGTAAGAAACTTTGCCGGATTCTTCCGGGACTTTCTGGCTTACGACGACCGCGTAGCTCTGGCCTTTCATCGCGAGGAACGGTTTGCTGAGACCGACTTTATGGAAGCCGCCGCTCGGGAACGTCCTGGTGAGCGAATCCATGAGCAGCCCGTCCGTCGGGGACTCGAACCCGTCCGCGAGCAGATAGACGTCGAACCTGACCTCGGTCCCGGGGTACACTGTCTCGCAGGATACTTTCTTGACTTTCTCGGAGACCGCGGCCTTGAATACGTTCGCCGCGCGGACTTCCTTTTTGACGCGCGCCGAGAGATAGTGGCCGGCTGTCACGAAATCGTGCTGATCGGTCACGTCGGTGTATTCTTCCGGATCGTCCTGCGCCTCGAAGTCGAGCGCTTCCGGTGTCGCGATGCTCTTATCATAATAGGAAAGCCAGAAATAGCCGGTGTGTTTTCCGGTCTCCGGATCGACGACCCCCCAGGTGCCTTCGCCTTTGTTCGGGAAGGATTCCTCACCGGATCCCCAGCTGTTCTTGACGAGGAAAGCGCCGTTCCCGCCGTCCGTTCTTCCTTCTTTCTGCCCGTCCGGGAACATGTCGGCCGGCGGCATGGTCTCTTCGTCTTTCTGTCCGTCGCCGTCCCCATCATAACCGAAGTTCTCTCTTGAATAGTTGTCGTCCCATCCGACCACGCAGACCGCGTGCCGCGCGCCTTCCGGTTCGAACGTGTACTGCGCGAAGTTGCTGTTGATGTATTCGCCGTGGTCGGTATAAAACGCGTTGAACGTGTCGTCGAGATACCCGATCTCGACGCCGCGCTTCATGGCCAGCTGTTCCTTGATCGCCGCGGTCCCGGCGGCGTCGTATCGATAGATGTTGTCCGGACCGGAGGAATCTACGTCGGCGGGCGACGGGAGCACGAACGATTCACCGAGATCGAACGAATGCGAAAACCGCAGGGATTCGTCGATCGACCAGTCGTCGTTTTCGCTGTAGCAGTATTGCTCGAATCCGCCTTCCGCTTCGCTTCCGACCCATTCTGTCTGGATGTTGCCTTCTTTGCCCCTGTATTCGAAGATCTCGTTTTCACTCTCGAGGACAGGCCCGACGCCCGACGCGAACGCCATGGTCGCTGTCGGCGCGAATCCGCCGAAGTTATACGATGCGGAGATCTCGCTCTCTCCCGGCATGAGCGGGATGCCCGTTTCTCCCTCTCCGTTCTGCGGGTTCGAAGGATCGTTGATCGGCGTGCGTGCGAAATACGTCGCCTGCTTCTCGGAAAGATCCATCTGCACTTTGGAAGGATCCGCCGTCTTCCGGATGTCCGCGACGAAATCCCCTCTCAGGTCGTCGTCTCCCAGGATGCTCGTCTCCGCCGCCGCGACGGCCGCGAAGCACCAGCAGTTGCCCCAGGGGTTCTGGAATTTGACCGGCGTGACGTAGGACGTCCCGCCGTAGTTCCGCAGGTCCAGCTTGTCCGGAAGCGCGTCTGCCGCAAAGGCGATCGCCTTCTTCCGGTCCGCCTCGACCGTATAACGGAACGGATCGGCGTTCGGGTCGCCGAACTGCTCCGCGATCTCGTCCAGCGTGCTTTCCGCCGGGTCTTTCTGCGTCCCTTCCGCATACGCGGCGGCCGTTTCCGGCACGATCATGCTCACTGTGAGCATCAAAGCCGTCGCAAGCGCAAACAGTTTCTTTTTCATAACGATCTTCCTCCCGTTGATGAGATATTTCGATGATATATTGTCCGTCTTTTCCTTATGATCTGCAGAGCCGATCCCGGTCTGCAGCCTTTTTTTTATTATGACACTTCTGCGATATGGATTACAGATTTTTGCCAAAAAAAGAACGGCCTTTTTCAGACCGCTCTTCGGTAATGTGTCGATTCTGTAAAGCCGGTTCCGATCGCGCACCTCCGCTGTCGCATTTCCCTAACCGGCTAAAGCCGGGGCGAAATGCGCAAAAATGACAAATCGAGAACCGTCCCCTTTACGAAAATGCAAAACTATTTGAGGACTTTGCTGAGGAAGCTCTGGGTCCTGGGGTTCTGCGGATGGTCGAGGACTTCTTCCGGAAGTCCCTGCTCCATGATGATGCCCTGGTCCACGAAGAAGACGCGGTCCGCCACGTCTCTCGCGAATCCCATCTCATGCGTCACGACAACCATCGTCATGCCCTGTTCCGCAAGCTCTCTCATAACTGCAAGCACCTCGCCGACCATCTCGGGGTCGAGCGCCGACGTCGGCTCGTCGAAGAGCATGATGTCGGGGTTCATCGCGAGCGCCCGCGCGATCGCGACACGCTGCTGCTGTCCGCCGGAAAGGTCCTTCGGATTCGCGTCCGCCTTTTCCGACAGATTGACGCGCTGCAGAAGCTCCATCGCCTTTTTCTCGGCTTCTTCCTTGGAGTTCAGTTTCAGGAGCACCGGCGCCATCATGATGTTTTCCTTCACGGTCATGTTCGGGAAAAGATTGAACTGCTGGAACACCATGCCGATGTTTCTGCGGATCTTGTTCAGGTCCGCCTTCTCGGCCGTGATCTCCATGTCGTCCACGATGATGCGTCCGCCGGTCGATTTCTCCAGCTGGTTGATGCAGCGGAGGAACGTGCTCTTGCCGGCTCCCGAAGGTCCGATGACGCAGATCACTTCGCCTTTGTAGATCTTTGCGTCGATCCCTTTCAGGACTTCGGTGTCGCCGAAGCTCTTATGCAGATCTTCTACTATGATTTTTGGATTTTCTCCGTCTCTGGTCATGTCGTTATCCCTCCCTATTTCTTGAGCTTCTTCTCCAGCTTATTGGAGAATATGGATAGTATGGAAATAACGACCAGGAAGAACAACGCGATCCACGTATACGTCGGGATGACGTTGAACGTTCTTCCTACATAGATCTTTCCGTAGTACATGATCTCGGTCAGGCCGATCGCGTACAGGATGGTCGAGTCCTTCAGCGTGATGATGCACTGGTTCACCAGCGACGGCAGGCAGATCTTGATCGCCTGCGGAAGAACGACCTTGCGCATGGTCTGCGCGTAGGAGAGGCCCAGCGAACGCGACGCTTCGGTCTGTCCCTTGTCCACGGCGTTGATCGCGCCCCGGAAGATCTCGGAGATGTAGGCTCCGGCGTTCAGCGACAGCGTGGCGATGCTTGCAGCCAGAATGCTGATCCGGAAATCGCCGCCCGCTACCGATTTGACGATCGCCGGCACCACGAAGTAAATATAGAAAGCCTGCACCAGCATCGGGGTGCCGCGGATGAGCCAGATGTACAACCTGGCGATCCATTCCAGCGGCTTGATGTGGCTGATCCTGAAAAGGCATGTGAAAATGCCGGCGACGACCCCGATGATAAGCGATATCACCGTGACCTCGACCGTCATCGTCAATCCCTGAAGCAGTGTGGGATATGCGTCTTTAAGTACCGTAAATAGGTCCATCGATTACTCCTGTCATTTCCTGCTTGTCAAAAACGATCAGCAGACCCCGGAGGGGCCTGCCGAACGCGTTAAATGCAACTATTTTGTATACTTGTCGAGGATCTCCTGATACTTCCCGTTTTCCTGGATGTTCTTGAGTCCTGCGTTGAACTTCTCGAGAAGCTCTGCGTTTTCGCCCTTCTTGACGGCGAAGCCGTAAGGCGTCGCGTAGCTGTCCTTGTTCTCTACGAGAAGCTTGAGGCCGTTGCCCTGCTGTACGCCGTACGCCATGACCGGATAGTCTTCGAAGCACGCCGCAGCATTGCCGCCCTTAACGTCCTGATACATGAGAGAACTGTCGTCCTTGTAGCTGAGCTTGAGGTTGTATTTGCCCTTGATCTCCTCCGCCCAGGAAGCCGACTGTGTTCCGGTCTTTACGACGACGGTCTTTCCCTTGAGGTCGTCGAGGGACGCGAATTTCGAGTCCTTCTTGACGGCGGCGCAGACCGTGCTGTCATAATACTTGTCTGAGAAATCGTAGATCTCTTTCCGTTCGTCGGTGATGCTCATGCCGGCGATCATGCCGTCCGCCTGGCCTGATTCCACTGCCGCGAGCGCCGCGTCGAAGCCGACCGACTGGAGATCATATTCGAATCCCTGGTCTTCCGCGACTGCAGCGAGGATGTCGACGTCGATGCCGACGAAGTCGCCGTTGTCATCTGTAAACTCGAATGGTGCGAATACAGTATCGGTCGCGATGACATATTTCTTCGCTTCTTCTTTCTTTCCGCATCCTGCGAGGGCCGCCATTGCTACGACCAGCACGACAGCCATTCCAATCAAAACAATCTTTTTCATGATATTTCTCCTCTTCTAAATAACTGAGAACAGTTTATATCTGGTTTATTATAGCATATCATTCATAAAAATAAAATATTTTCTTTAGTGTTTTAATCTATCAAAGCGCCCGGCCGGTCTCTTCCGGCGCAGCGCACACAAGGGATAGTGGATATTCCGGCGTTCATTACATTATGGTACTATATATGACAGCGCCGAATCTGCGAAAAAAACATGGCGAAAGCCGCCGGTCCGGTGAATGTCCTCCCTCTTCAAATCCTTCCTTTTCGGTAGTACAATACAGGTGAAACAATGGTTTTGTAAGGTGCAGGAGGGTAGCGTATGAATATGAGAAAACGCTGCGGCATTCTCATGCTGCTTGCGGTCACGGTTTTGATGTGTCTCGCGGGGTGCGGCGGCTCCGCTTCGGAGAAGAAAGACGCCGTCGTCGCGGACGGCCTCGCGAAGATCAAGGTGGAGGGAGAAACGGACCTTCCCGGGAACTTTTTCCTGTCGTTCGTGTTCAGCCGGAACCTGATCATGCTCGACGGCAAGGGGAACATCGTCTGGTCGAAGCACGAGGACCAGCCCGCAAAGGACGCGAACACCGGCTTCTGGGATTTCAAGAAGCACGACGTGGACGGCAAGGTCTATTACAGTTACCACGACCAGAATTACAAGATGGACAACTACGGCCTCACGGGCTACGCGCCGGGAGAGCGCGTGCTCCTGGACGAGAATTTCGAGGAAGTGAAGCGCATCACGATGGAGCAGTCCGACGTGACCGAAAAGGGCCAGGGCGCGGACGGGCACGACTTCCTCATGATCGACCCGGATCACTACATCCTCTCCTGCTATATCAAAGACAACGTGAAGAACGTGCCGGGCTATCCGGACGGGACGAACGTGATCTATTCGTATCTGCAGGAAGTCAAGGACGGCGAAGTGGTCTGGGACTGGAAGAGCATCGACTATCCGGAGCTCTACGACCTCGTCGCGACGGAGGCGACGCCGACCGCGAACGACTTTGCGAATGAAAAGGTGCCGGCGCCGGACATCGTCCACTTCAACGCGATGCGGCTCGACGGCGACGGGAACCTGATCTGCTCGTTCCGCCACCTCGATACGATCCTGTGCCTCGACCGGACGAAGCGGAAGGACCAGATCAAATGGAAGTTCTCGGGGAAGGGCGACGAATTCGGGCTGACGAAGCTGCAGAAGACGTCCGGACAGCATTACGTCACCGTGGACGGCGACAAGCTCACGGTCTTCGACAACAACAACCGCGACGAGCAGACCGAGATCCGGACGTACGCGCTCGATTTTGATAAGAAAAAGTGCCGGCTCCTGGACGCCGACAGTTTCAGCAATAAATTCTCGCAGGCCTGCGGCTCGGTACAGAAGCTGGACGGCGGGCAGGCCGTGATCGGCTGGGGCTGGGCGACCACGGACGACGAATGCATGTCGGTGATCGACCTCGCGTCCGGCAAGAAGCAGATGAGCGTCCGGCTCGGGGAGCCGAAGAACATCACGTACCGCTGCGTGTACTATGAATAAAATGAAGGAACGATGGACCTGACCCAAACGGACCATCAAAAACGCCCGGCGTCAAAGCCGGGCGTTTTCATATCTTCAGGCAAAACGGCGGCCGCCTGCTGCAGCGGTACGCCGAACGCCGCTTCATGCCGATCGCTTACGGCAGGAAGCGGATCGACTTGACCTTGCGCGCGGCCTTCTTCGCCGCGCCGACCCCTTTCTTCGCGCCCTTTTTCGCGACGCCGGCGCCTTTGCTGGCGATCTTTCCGACGCGGGTCCCTTTGACCTTCGCGATCGTCGCCTTGGCGCGCGCCTTGACGCGGGCGGAGCGCTTCCGGTACGGATGCTCCTGATACGATTCGATCGCGTCTTTGTAGACCCCGACCACGCTGTCCGCGAACGCCGGGATCGAGAACGCCTCGCCTTTCTTCAGCGCGGCCTCGTACATCATCCAGCGCCGGTCGCCCATGTCGAGGAACTCGTGCAGATGCTCGCAGAATTCTTCCTCGCTCCCGTAGGTCCATCCGTTCACGCCCTGGTCGACGACGCCTTCCAGGCATTCGTCCTGTTTGCAGAGAACGGGGAGCCCCGTCGAAAGCGCCTCGAAATAGGTGAGCCCCTGCGTCTCGCTGTTCGAAGCGTTGACGAAGATGTCGCCGAGGTGATAGTACTTGCCGACCTCGGCCGGTTCGACCGCCCCGTAGAACAGGATCTTCGTCCCGAGCATCCCC
>Ga0256405_10009320_pt1 | contig 13496 bp, 10 predicted proteins | sample RumenRJG_02DNA_FD_189096 | JGI IMG/M metagenome (GOLD analysis project Ga0256405, IMG submission 189096) | Bovine rumen microbial communities from Lethbridge, Alberta, Canada - RJG_02 | ecosystem: Host-associated > Mammals > Digestive system > Stomach > Rumen | place: Canada: Alberta...
GGGGTGTTCCAGGTTGAGTATAAGACGACGGACGAGTATGTCAGCGGATATTATCCAGAGCATGATAAGGTGAAGTTCTTTGGGTATCTAATTATATTCGAGGATTACTTCATACATAGTGATTTGTATGATGGAAATGTTACAGCTGATGCTATGAGAAATGATAAGTCCCTCCAGCCAATTAGTAAGGGCGATGATCATACTTCTGGATGTATAAGAATTGCTCAAGAGAATTTGGATTGGTTAGTCGACAATATTGAAGTTGGAACGATGGTTGAGATGTAAGAGGGATAATTAATGGATAGAACAGAATTTGAGTTAAATAAAGAGATATATAAGAGTGGTATTAGAGGAACATATCTTATAATTCCAGTTCTTTTAAAGGAAGGCTGTGCATTTAATCCTGATGGATTAATAGAGCAGGAATTATCTAATAGTGAACTTGATGACAAATCTAAGCTTATAGAAAAGCGTTGCAAAGATGGATATGTGAAGAAGTATTTGCTATCGGATAAGCAGAATCCTTTTAGTCTTAATCTTCCTAATGAGAATGTAACCTTGAGAGATTTTCAATTATTTTTATTTGATAATGGTATAGGCTTTGTAACAATGCTTGCACTATGTGAGAACAAAGATATTGGTAATATATATGCTTTAGTTAATACTGGCTATGTTGGTACTGATGATGAGAATAGTGATTCCTATTCACTTATATATGATAAGATCTCAGGTATTATTAGTAAGAATAATCTTAAGATATATTTGGACAAGGATAGTATAGATTTGCTTTTGAATGAATCTTATATATTTAATTTTGCACTGACTACTAAGCGATTTGAAAATCTTGACACACTTAAAATACTATCTATGAATGTTCATAAGCAGATTGAGATGGAAAGTGATTTCGAGGATGCTTCAGAAGCAGACATTAATTACACCTCTGGTGCAAGAGATGTAAAAAATAAGACATACAGATGGGGAAGTTGTATATCCTCATTAGATATTTCATTTGTATATGCTTGTAAAGACATTCCTAAGGACGAAGAAGAATTGATTAGCGTTGTAAAAGATGTTACAGAATGTGATCTCTTTCTTACGATTCTAGCAATGATTCAAAAGTATACATGTATGAGATTAAATGAAGCAATTCATGAATCTTTATATGTATCTATGAGAGGTGAGCATAAGAAAGCAACAAGTAAATCTGTTATACAGAATTTGAAGAGACAAGCTTTGGAGTTTAGAGCATTTGGAACACTTGCCCCATCTCAGATTTCTAGATGGAATAATGTATGCGAGACATATAGATATCTTTTGGAAGCACAGGGTGTAGAAGAGGCGCTAGAAGAAATAGAGCAGAAAATAGAATTGATTAACTCGGATCAACAACAGAAGGTTGAGAAGAGGCAAAACATTGTTTCTGCAATTATTGCTATTTTTGGATTGAGTTCAATTATTGCGTCGGTGATGCAGGTAGTTGAATACATTGCAACCGGCTCAAGCAATATGTTGATATCTTTTGCAATTTCAAGTGTGATTATTCTGCTTGTGCTGATTTATTGGCTCACATCTTATTTTAAAGAGAAATGATAACCAAAATGTATGGAAAGAGAGAAATGTGATATGGGAAGAGATGAGAATAGACAAGTATTTCAGGATACAGAAAAACAATGTAAGACAAACGAGATTCTAAAACAAGCTGTAAAGAATTCAACACAAAATCAGAAGCTAATACTAGAAACGGATGAAGTCCCAGAGCAAAATCGAGACAGATATGATGCGCCGGCAAGAGTAGTAGTATCGAAGAAAAGATCATTTGAAGCAGCAAAGGGCTATAAAGGAAATAAAGTTGTAGTTCATAATTTCGCTTCAGCCACATCGCCAGGAGGAGGTGTAGTAAACGGCGCTACTGCACAGGAAGAGTGCCTATGCAGATGCTCAGGATTATACTTTAGCCTTAATAATCCAGATATGTGGAATGGCTTCTATACACCACATAGAAATGAGCGCAATCCAATTCACAATGCTGATATAATTTATACACCTGATGTTACGGTCTTTAAGACAGATACATCTTACCCTAAGATGATGCCTAAGGAGAATTGGTACAATGTAGATGTTATTACATGTGCTGCACCTAATCTACGAGAAAAGCCAAGCAACAAGTATAACGCTAATGACGGCGACAAGCAGATTAAGGTAACTGATAAGGAATTATTAGCAATTCATGAGACGCGGCTTAAGAGAATGCTAGAAGTGTCAATTTCAATGGGAGCTGATACAATAATTCTTGGAGCCTTTGGATGCGGAGCATTCGCGAATAATCCGGAGATTGTTGCTAAGGCCAATAAAAATGTAATTCAAGAATATTTACACGCCTTTAAGAATATTGAGTTCGCAATTTATTGTACTCCAAGAGACGAGCGTAACTACAAGATTTTTGAGAGGCACTTGACTTAGCTATACGACATATTTTATATTAGCCTTAGTATAAATAAGTCGAACAGGGGAGAAATTATGAAAAAGAAAATAATCGCCATATCACTTTGTTTAATTCTTGTTGCAGCAGGTTTGTCAGGCTGCGGTAAAACATCTAAAGTGAGCAGCAAGAATCCAGTTATTGCAGATGGACTGTGTAAGATTAATGTTACGGGAGAGACTAACCTACCAGGTAATTTCTTCCTGTCCTTTGTATTTAGTCGTAACCTAATTATGCTTGATGGCAAAGGCAACATTGTGTGGTCAAAGCATGAAGAACAACCATACGAAGGAGCAACCACAGGGTTCTGGGATTTCAAGAAGCATATAATTGATGGAAAGACATACTACAGTTATCATGATCAGACAGGTAAATTTGATGACTATGGACTTACTGGATATGCACCGGGCGAACGCGTTATATTAGATGAGAATTTTAACGAGGTTAAGAGGATAACAGCGGAAGAGTCGTCTGTTACACCGAAGGGTCAGGGAATCGACGGACATGACTTTTACATGTTTGACTTAGATCATTACATTTGTTCCGTGTATGTAAAGGACAATGTTAAGAATATCCCTGGTTATCCTGAAGGGTCTAATGTCATCTATTCATATTTGCAAGAGGTTCAAAACGGCAAGGTCGTATGGGAGTTCAAGAGCATAGATTATCCTGAGATATACGATATTGTTGCAACGGATGCAACGCCTAACGCCAATGACTTCGCTAATAAGACAATTGATGCACCTGATATTAATCACTTCAATGCAATGCGCGTGGATAATGATGGCAATCTTATCTGCTCCTTCAGACACCTTGATACAATTATGTGTCTTGATAGAACAAGAGGCGATAATCAGATTAGATGGAAAATGTCAGGAAAGCAGGACGAGTTTGGATTGACCGAATTGCAGAAGACTTCAGGACAGCATTATGTTACGGTGGATGATAATAAAATTACAGTGTTCGATAATAACAACCGCGACAAGCAGACAGAGGTAAGGTCATATGTGCTAGATATACCTAACAGGAAGGTTGATCTTGTTAAGAGCATTGGATTCAACAATAAGTTCTCACAAGCCTGTGGTTCAATTCAGATGTTAGAAAATAATATGTATGTAATCGGTTGGGGCTGGGCAACAACTGATAATGAGTGTATGTCCGTATACAACAACAATAAGGATGATAGGAATGAGAATAAAGGCGAGAATGACAAGGTGATGAGTGTGACCCTGGATAATCCGAAGGATATTACATACAGAGCAGTGTATTACGATTAAAGAAAAATACTATTGTAGGGTGACAGGGGGACGGTCCTCTTGTCAACATTTCGAATTAACAATCCTGGGCGATGCCGTACGCTGAATATGTCGAGGGCTTGATGATGAAGTGAGAGAAGAGGTTAGAAGAAGATTATGGATGATGGGGGAGAAGTATAAGTCGTGAGAGATATAAAGAAAGATCCTTTTGAAGAATATATAATTCAAACAGAGCCATCACGAAAAGAATTAGGTTATGCCTGGTATACAGCAATGGGACTGCAAGAAGTTGATGGCCTCAAACCTTCAGAATATCTACAGAGTCTTGCTATAGATAATATTGAAGGCAAGATATCTTTGGGGGAAGCAAATAGGCTTATAGAAAAATATTATGAGGAGTCATCAAATAGAGATATAGATAGAGAAAAGGAAGCGGATATTGTATCGTGTCGTATTGCCACAATTCTTTCGGAAAATGCCTTTACATTTTCAGCACCACAGTATATAGGCATACATGAGAGATTGTTTGAAGGAATATACCAGTTCGCAGGGAAGCTACGTGATTATAATATTTCTAAAAGAGAATGGGTACTTGATGGAGCATCAGTTAATTATGGAAATGCTAATGAATTAGAAGAGCTTTTAGAGTATGATTTGAAAAAGGAAAAGGGCTACGACTATTCTTCGCTAGATAAAGAGGATATTGTACAACACTTTGCTGAATTTGTTTCTGACTTGTGGCAAATACATGCATTTGGAGAAGGGAATACTAGAACAACAGCTGTATTCTTTATTAAGTATTTGAGAACACTTGGATTTGATGTGAGTAATGATCTTTTTGCAAAGAACTCATGGTACTTTAGGAATTCTCTTGTCAGAGCGAATTATAATAATTATACGAAAGACATTCATGCCACAACGAAGTACATAGAATTGTTCTTACGTAATCTCTTATATGGTGAGAGAAATGTGTTGAAGAACAGATATATGCACATTAGATGGAATGATGTTGAACAAGACATTGGAAACGAAAAACAGGACATTGAAGGCGCAAAACAGGACATAGACCTTCCGTCAGAACTTACTAATAAGACAAAACAGCATATAATTAATCTAAATAATGCCGTAGGATTTGATAAATGTTTTGGTAGGACAGACGTGATGACTATTCTTAATATTACAGCATCTCCAGCTTCTGCACTGATAAAAAGGATGCTAACAATGGGGTTGATAGTGCCTGTTAAGGGTAAAGGTAAAGGGAAGTATATGTTTAGGAAGAAAAAAGTATACTGAACAAAAATGCGGAATCCGCAAAAATGTCGATTAGAAAGAAAAGTATGGAATACAGAAATTACAACGAAACCTATTACATTCGATTAGATAGAAATGATGAGATTATTTCTTCTATTCTTGACATTTGCAAAAAAGAAAATATAAGGTCTGCAACATTTAGTGGAATCGGAGGTTGTAGTAAGGCTGAGATTCAGACGTTCATTCCGTCTACCGGTGAATTTGAGACAAGCGAGCTTAGCGGTATGCTAGAGCTTACATCACTTAGTGGAAATGTTGTAACAGACGAGGAGAGTGAATATTATCATCATACCCACGCCATGTTCACATATAAGCAGGAAGGTGAGCACTGTATAAGCGGCGGTCACATTAAGTCAATCGAAGTATTATATACAGCAGAAATTGAGCTTCGCCCAGTGATAGGTGGAGTTATAGGAAGAAAGTATGATCCTGAGACAGGAACCGGGTTCTGGGATTTTAAGTAGGGGAATGATTTTATATTATTTCCAACAAATCCGGTTCAACATGACATTTTAAAAACAGGACTTCAACACCAGCCGCTTTAGCTTCTGCCAGGGCAGTTCCAAATTCCGGATGAGTCTCAATGTTAGGGAGAACCTCTGACACACCATCCATCTGAATTACAAATGCCAGTATGGCTTTGTATCCATCCTTTGTAGCTTTGGTTAATTCGCGAAGGTGCTTCACGCCTCTCTTGGTTGGAGCATCTGGAAAATACCCGATACCATCGACTTCAAGAGTGCATCCCTTAACCTCCATTAAGAACTCCTCGTAGCCACGAGTCATATAGAAATCAATCCTTGAATTGCCGTATGTATATTCTGGTACAACGGTATCATAGTTCTGGCTTTGTAACCACTCATTAACAAGCTTGTTAGGGGCTTGACTATCGATGTTAAAAAGAATTCCATTGTCTTTTCTTACGGCTACCAAATCATACTTTGTTTTTCTATTTGGAGTTCCTGGAGCATTAAGCCATACCTCACAACCTGGTATTAATAGCTCCTTACACCTGCCGGTGTTTTTAACATGAACGGTTTCTTTTTGTCCGTTTATATTCACATTTGCAATAAATCTATTAGGGCGGTCTATAAAAACCCCCTGAGTAATATTGTTATATCTCATATTGTAATAATACGCTTATAACGCTAAAAACGCAAAGAGAGAATGCGGGATATTGTGGCTCAAAAACAGGACATTGAAGGAAAGGGTAAGGGAAAATACAAGTTCTGCCGAAATAATAAATAGAATAATCACATGGATGTGATATGCAGTTGCTTGCAAGGCAAGTGACTGCACGACGAGCCTTTTCGACGAAGTCGAACTACAATAGGCGAGTCACCTTATGATAACGGAATATCTGCGATAAATTAATAAGGAGTTAAGTACACATTATGCAGATAAATGATATTAATAATCTAGAGGTTGGAACACAGGATAAGTCCAGAGGAATGGGCATGGATGTAGCTCAATTCAAGGACAAGGTGCATACCAACCAATCTATAAGACATGAAGACTTCGCCAAGGTTGAGAAAGACAAGCTAGGTGTTGTTAATATGTCTGATCTTACTTATAGAAATCCTAATAACAATACAATAATGGATGAGTTAGACAAGGATTTAGGAGCAGATGAAAAGTTTAATTCTGCTTCTACTCTTAGTCAGAAGAATTATGATGTAATGAAAGAGCTTGGCTTCGACGCCGAGGATATGGACGAGAAGGAGTTCGTGGATATCGCTGATAAGATTCGTATTGCTATGGCTAAGGGCGGCGCTGATATATCAATGATGGGTGATGTATCAGATGCTGCAATTAAGCAGAGTGGTTCCTATACTAATGCAATAGAGCATGCCCTCAAAGAAGCACAGCTTCCAACTGACAAGCAACTAGTTGATGATAGTGTAATTGCTCTTAGAGAAGTAGAAGATATAAGAACTCAGATGAATTCTAATATGTCTGGAAATGATATGAGTGACAATGCATCTACTTATCAGGAGAAGCCATCTCTATCAGATGAAACAATTAAGTATATGCTAAGTAATGAGCTTGAGCCAACCATAGATAATATTTACAAGGCTACTGTAAGTAGTAATGATGCTACCGCTGCAAGGGAGCTTGAGCTTAAGGGGGATACATCAAGCATGGTGTCCCAATTTAAGGACATCCTTCAGATGGCTGGACTAGAGGCAAGTGAAGACAATATTAAGGATTGTTTCTGGATGGTTAGTAACAGAGTGAGTGTTACACCAGAGCAGTTACTAAGATTACAGGAGTTAAGAGAATTCACACTTGCTGACAACCAGGAGATTATAACTAGTATTACTGATGCTATTGCAGAGGGGAATAAGCCAGGGGATGCCTATCTTATACCGGGCTATTCTGATTATGCTAAGTCAAGAGCAATTGAGCAGGGTGTGCTAGAAGCCAGCGAAGAGATAATAGATGATATAGCTAATAACAGTGAGCCTGTTACTATAGGAAATGTTGCAAGGTATGCATTACAAAATGCAGAAGCAAACACAACTAAGAGCGCAGAAAAAGAAGCTTTCCAACTTGCACTTCAGGAGATAGAGAAGTTAAATACATACGGTGCAGAAGAGGTTGTGATAGACAATACTACAGCAAGTGGAAGCATAGCCAATGATATGAACACACAAGCTGCTATGGATAGCACCGTAACCTATAAGAAGCAATTAGTTCAGATTCAACTAATGATGTCTACAGAGGCTAATTATGCCTTAGTTAAGAGAGGCTTTTCTATAGACACTATGATGTTGCAGGAATATATTGATGCGGTAGAAGAATTAGAGCGAAGCTTCCTTGATACAATGTTATCAGACAAAGCAACTCCAGAAGCTATCCAGAATCTAAGTGATTCAATGGATGCAGTAAGTAAGTCTAAGGAGTTGCCTGACTATGCAATGCCTCTTAATGCTGCGTCAATGACATTAAGAAGCTATGCAAGTGTAAGCATTTCTTATAGTGAAGAGATAGCAACACAGAATGCAAGGCAACAGGATGCAGCAGGTGAAAGCAACGCAGCTTCTAAGTCAGTTCAGGCAAGCTTTTCTGCAAGATTCACTCAGGCTGCAGATTATTATGAAGCATCAGCTACTGAAGTTAGAAGAGACTTGGGAGATAACATTCGTAAGGCATTTAACAATGTAGATAACATCTTAGAGGATCTTAACTTAGACTTAACAGATGAGAATAGAAGAGCTGTACGAATATTAGGATACAATCAGATGGAGATTACATCAGAGTCCATCAAGGAAGTGAAGGCTACTGACTTAACAGTTACTCGCGCACTAGAGAATCTTAAGCCAGGTGTAGTATGTGAGATGATTAAAGCTGGAATGAATCCTCTTGATATGACAATGGAGGAATTATTGCAACATTCTGAAGAAATAATGCAGACTATGGAAGTCTCAAGCGAAGAAGAAAAATACGCTGAGTTCCTATACAGACTTGAGCAGGAGAACGGTATAACAGAGGATGAGAGAGAAGGATTCATCGGTGTATATCGTCTTATTCATCAGGTTAATAAATCAGATGGTGCAGCAATAGGAATGTTATTAGAGCAGGGTGCGCAGGTAACATTGCGTAATCTCTTAACAGCAACAAGAACTGCCAAGCATGAGAATAGAGAATATACTATTGATGATGACTTTGGTGGAATCAAAGGATTTAATAAAGACAGTCTTAGCATCACTGACCAGATTGAAATGTCAATTCAATCTGTAAGTATGCGTAAGGTGGAGGATACTATTACGCCAGCTAAGATGATGCAGTTTAATAGCGAGAATGAATATATGTCACTTACACCTGAACAGCTATCAACAAGACTTAGTGATATGGATAATGATCCAAGTCTACTAGCTCATGAGCAGGAGGTAAGTAACGCATATAATAGTATGCGTCGTGAGGAGCTACTCATGTCCAATAAAACGGACAGGCAAGTATTAGATTATCTAGAGTCAATTGATATGCCTCTAACATCTAATAACATCAATGCAATTACCCAGCTTATGACAGAAGGCAATGCTATGATGAGAACACTTCTTAATCGTGCAGCAAGACGACAGGTTGGACTAGACAGGAAAGGTTCTTATGCTTCTGAAGTTGGAATGGAGGCAGAAGATACTCCTAAGACTTTAGACGAAGAAATTGATGATATCATTGCCAACCTTATTCATGAATACGGCGAATCAGTTAAGACACCAGAAGATATGGCTGATGCTGAGAGACGCCTAGAAGAGCTTGCTGAAAATGTTATGAAGAACATGATAGTTGAAGAAGATGTAAGAAGCATCGATGTAAGGGGAATGCATCTTATTATGACGCAACTATCAACCCAGGGAGAAATCTCTAAGAGAAGTGAGAACTATGTGGTACCAATTATGGTAGCTGATGAAGTTGGTAACCTTAATCTTAAGATTGTTCGCGGTAGTGATGAGAAAGGTCTTGTTGATATCGCATTTGACATGGAGAAGACCGGACAGGTTACAGCATCATTCCGCTACGAAGCAGGAACATTTATAGGTGAAGTAAATTGTGACAAAGAGACCACAAGACAGTTATTAGAGAAGAATCAGGAGGCTTTGAACAGAGCCATATCTGCTAATAGCGATGCCAGCGCAAGCATCTCATTTGAGTGGAGTAAAAAAATAGATGCCAATAATTTCATCTTCTCAGAGCCTAAGGCAGACTTTGATACTATAAGCAAAGAGGAAGCCCTAGCAAGTGATGATGAGACTCAGGCAATTCTTACTAAGTCATTATATGGAATGGCACGAGCATTCATAGAGGAATTAGGAAGACTATAACACATTTCTTATATAATTCATAAAATAGAATCTAGTATATTTCTTGTAGTTGTGTTATATTATTACTCGTGGGTATTTTTCTTATTAATAAGAAATAATCTAATATTCACAGCTACAGGAGATATATTATGAAGGATTTTATAATCGCAACTGCTTCTACAGCAGATCTAACAAGAGAGTATCTTGACGAACATAAGGTACCCTTTATAAGCTATTCATATACAATCGGCGATGATTTGTACGAGGACGATTGTAGAGAAGAGACAAGGCAAGAGACTTATCAGAAGATGAGACAGGGTGCTATTCTTACAACATCAGCAATTAACACATATACATATAAAGAGTTTTTTGAACCTTTTGCGAAGGATGGCAAGAATGTAATATTTTTAGACATGTGCCGTCCACTATCTTCTTCCTATCGATTTTGCGATGAGGCAATAGAAGAGCTTAAGGAAGAATATCCTGATGTAACAATAGTCAATGTTGATACTTGTTGTGTATCAGGTGGTCTGGGAATGCTTGTTAAGCACGTAGTTGATTTGTACGAGCAGGACAAGGGCTTTGATGAGATACTTAAGTGGATTGAAGATAACAAGTTGAAAATAGCTCATAGATTTACAGTAGATGATCTCAACTGGCTTAAGAGAGGCGGAAGAGTAAGTAACGCTTCTGCATTAGTTGGAACATTGCTTTCCATCAAGCCAGTGTTATATGTGCCAGATGCTGGTACATTAGATGTTGTATCTAAGATTCGTGGCAGGAAAAATGCTCTTAATTCAATCATTGCAGCAATTAAGAAGGACGTTCCTGCAGGAGAGGCAATCGAATTCAATATCAATCATGCAGATTGTATGAGTGATGCTGAGTATGTTAGAGATGAACTTCTAAAAACTTATCCAGATGCAACAATTACAATTACAGGTCTTGGCGTAGTAATAGGCGCACACTGTGGACCGGGGTTATTTACTATATTCTACATGACAGACAAGAGAACTCCGCAGTAATAGTTGAAGTAATCTGAAGCTCTGTTCTATGTGGAACAGGGCTTTTTTGTATAAAAGAAAAAGAGGAAAAGATTATGGTTGATGAGAATGAATTGAAGAAGGCCAGAGAAGGCATCAGTGAAGTTGATTCGAAGATGGCTGCTCTCTTCGAAGAGAGGATGAAGCTGTGTGGTCAGATTGCAGAGTACAAGAAGAGCAATGGAATCCAGATCTACGATGCTGAGCGAGAGCGAGAGGTAATTAACAATAATGTGGATTTGATTCTTGACGAAGAATTGAAATCATATTACGTTGAATTCCTTGAAAATGTAATGGATATTTCCAAGCAGTATCAGAGAAAATGTATTAGCGGTGCAAGGATTGCCTATTGCGGTGAAGAAGGAGCATTTGCCCAGATGGCAGCAGGCAAGATTTTCCCTGAAGGCGAAGAGGTATCCTATAAGAGCTTTCAGGATGCTTATGAAGCTGTTGAACGTGGTGAATGTGATGTGGCTGTTCTTCCAATTGAGAATAGCTATGCAGGCGAGGTTGGCTCGGTTATGGATATAATGTTTCGAGGCAGCTTGTATGTTAATGGCGTATATACATTGCAGGTTGAGCAATGCCTTATTGGTACCAAGGATGCTAACATAGAGGATATTAAGAAGGTAATAAGCCATCCTCAGGCGCTGGCTCAGTGCGATAGCTATATCAAGAATATTGGCGCTAAGAAGGAAGAGGCTGGTAATACATCATTTGCAGCGAGGATGGTTGCAAGTGAGGGAGATAAGACAGTTGCAGCTATTGCAAGCAGAGAAGCGGCTAACATATATGGTCTTAAGATATTAGATGCTAACATTGCACAGTCTCAGGATAATAGCACAAGGTTTGCAGTGTTCTCAAGAAATCAGGCAAGATACTTAGGTGGCTCTAAGCACAATCATATAATTATGATGTTTACCGTTAAGGATGAGGCTGGAGCTCTTGCTAAGGCAATAAATGTAATAGGTGCCTATGGCTATAATATGAGCGCCGTAAGAAGCAGACCTCTTAAGTCCCTTAGCTGGTCCTATTATTTCTACGTTGAAGCAGATGGTGATGGCAATGTGGAAAATGAGAAGAGAATGCTTAAGGCCCTAGGAGCTACTTGTGATAAATTAAGAGTTATAGGAGATATGAAAGGAAGAATAGAATTATGATGGACACATTATTTGAGAGAAAACTAGCTTTACCTATGGAGGTAAAAGAGATGTATCCCCTAAGTGGAACAATGGGGGAGGTTGTTGACAGTACAATTACCGAGCTTAAGAACATTTTCAGTGGCAAGACAGACAAGATAATTATGGTAATTGGCCCATGTTCAGCTGATAATGAAGACAGTGTAATAGACTATATAGACAGACTTCGTCCAATACAGGAGGACATTAAAGAGAAGATTCTTATTATCCCAAGAATCTATACTAATAAGCCAAGGACGACTGGTGAAGGCTACAAGGGAATTCTTCATCAGCCAGACCCAACCAAGAAGCCTGACTTGTTCAAGGGAATAATTGCAACAAGAGAATTACATATGCGTGCCGTTAAGGAAACAGGATTCGCATGTGCTGATGAAATGCTTTATCCTGAGAATCATAAATACTTAGATGACCTTCTTGCTTATGTTGCAGTTGGTGCAAGGTCAGTGGAGAATCAACAGCATAGATTAGTTGCATCAGGTTTGGGTATTCCTTGTGGTATGAAGAATCCAACAAGTGGTGATAATTCTGTAATGCTTAATGCAATTACGGCAGCCCAGAGTGGTCATTCATTTATCTATAGAGGATGGGAAGTTCAGACAGAGGGTAATCCATTTGCCCATGCTATTCTTCGTGGATATACTAATAAGCATGGAGAGAACAATCCGAACTATCATTATGAGGAATTGATTCATCTGTGTGACAGATATGATGAGAGTGGACTTAAGAATGCAAGTATTATTGTTGATACTAATCATTCTAATTCTAACAAGAATCCATTTGAACAGCCTCGTATTATTAAAGAGGTGCTTCATAGCTGTCGTCATAGCGAGACAATCAACAAGCACGTTAAGGGCTTCATGGTAGAGAGCTATATTGAAGATGGCAGACAGGGTGTTGATGATGGCGTATATGGTAAGTCTATCACAGACCCATGTCTTGGAATAGAGAAGACTAAGAAGATGTTATATGAAGTTGCAGACTTGTTATAGGAAATGTTTTTGCCCTGTCGCCATAAGGTGACAGGGTTTTTTATAGGTTACTATTAAATATTTCTATAAAGCAACCGATATACATAGTAACAAAAATAATTACTACCACATGGAAAGGTTTCAGAAGAAATCACAAGGAAGAGTTTCCATCTGGCAGATATCCAATATAAAGGTTTAAGGACAAACCTGTTGGAACTATTATAGGTGCAAGGAAGCGCAAATATAATAAGACGAGTATGCTTATTTATATTTCCACTTGCACTTTTTGTTTTATGTCATAAGGAGTATAATATGAAGATTAATAACAACATTCCAGCTTTAATTACTAACAAACAATTATTAAAAAATGAAAATTCCCTTGCCAAGACAATGGAAAGATTATCTTCAGGATTCAAGATTAACCATGCCGCTGAT
>Ga0256405_10009321_pt1 | contig 13495 bp, 14 predicted proteins | sample RumenRJG_02DNA_FD_189096 | JGI IMG/M metagenome (GOLD analysis project Ga0256405, IMG submission 189096) | Bovine rumen microbial communities from Lethbridge, Alberta, Canada - RJG_02 | ecosystem: Host-associated > Mammals > Digestive system > Stomach > Rumen | place: Canada: Alberta...
AACGCCCATCAAATGAGTAGTCGTTAAGTACTTTTCGAATCTCTTCAGCCGGCAAATCTTTGTAGACACGCATTTTCTGGAAAATATTCACTACACTAGGGAGCAGTTCATCTACTGACATCCATTTTTCGTCGGGAGAATACAAATAAGATGAAACTGCGCTGCATGAGTCAAGAAATGCATTGTATTCCGGAAAGCGTGTTGCGCACTCTTCCGGCTTATAAAACCAACTTTCCGGTGAAAAGTTCGCAGAAATGCACATATTTTGAAGGCGTTCCATAAACTCCCCATACGCGCTTGCCAAGGCGTATCTTGGGGTCATTCCTTTTCCGTTAGTTCCGATGTGAAGGCTCTCAACCTCAGGGTCTCCCAGTTGAATTCTGTTGCAATAAGTCCCTGCTACAGTGGACTTGCCAGAGTATTCAACGAGAAAAAGATTATGGGCCTTCAGTATTCCGCGAATTTTATGCACAGTTTCGTACGGTTCGTTATTCTTGTAAGGTTTTAATCTTTGCAATTTTGTCATCTATTCTCTCCTTAATAGATTTTCTATTACTTTTTACAATTCATCTCACCGCCTATAGAGCCGGGAGAATCCTTGCCCAGTTTAGATGAGTGTGAAAGGTGCAGAGATCTCAGAGAGTATAGCTTTCCGAGATCCCTGCACTTGCCGCGGTCAATTACCAGGCGCAGAATGCATTGAGGTCACACCAGTTCCAGCTCATATCACGATCCTGGAGCTGTGCGCTCTCTTTCTTAACCAGCTTCATTGAGTATTGCCTCCTCTCTCGGGTATTTGCAAAGTATCCTTTGCTGTTCCATTGTATTTGTTTTTATTTCTTTTGTCAAGTTTAATTTATATAATTTTTTTGTGGTTAACCTCCTACAGTCGAAGCCGTTTTCAAAACCAACAGTTAATCCCATAAAAGCAAAACAACACTGCACGCGTCTTGCGTCAGTGTTTAGCATTCGTTTTGTCAAGTTTTGTTCTAATTCATACCTGCGCCTCAGTGAAGCCCAGGATGAATTATCGGGTTCACAGATTTAAGCTGTGCTCCCAAATCGTATTTATCGTCTCTTGTTTAGTGTATCAGCAAGCGTTTGTTATATCTTTGACTCTCTTCACAGAAATTGCACAAACTTCACAAAAAACCCCTTTTTTACTGTCAATTTCCTTGATTTTGAGGTCTCTCGCTTGCTTTACCAGTTTTGATAAAAGTAATTATTTGCTCGTAATTTTTATTGTTTTTGTACGATTTTGATCGAATTTGCTGATTTATTCTGCGTCTTCCCAGTTGTGCCAAACGTTCTGAACATCGTCATTGTCTTCGAACATGTCCAGCATCTTCTGCATATTTTTGATGTCGTCCTCATTGGTGAGCTTCACGGTACCGTTCTGAGGGAGCATCTCGACCTGGGCAGAGAGCAGATGGTAGCCTTTCTCCGTCAGTGCGTCGGCGACGGAAGCGACATCGTCAACCCCGGTGTAAACCGTCATGACATCATCGTCGGCTTCAAAATCCGCGGCGCCGGCTTCCAAAGCATCCATCATCACGGTATCCTCGTCCAGCTCCTCGTCCTCATTGTCAATGACGATAACGCCTTTTTTGTCGAAGGACCAGGAGACGCAGTTGGCAGGACCCATGTTTCCGCCATACTTGTCGAAGTAATGCCGCATCTCACCGGCGGTACGGTTCCGGTTGTCGGTCATGGTCTCGACGATCACCGCGACGCCGGAGGGGCCGTATCCCTCATAGACGATCTTTTCATAGTTCTCGCTGCTGCCGGAGCCGAGAGCCTTGTCGATGGTGCGCTTGATGTTGTCGTTGGGCATGTTTGCGGCTTTGGCCTTTGCAATGACGGCAGCCAGACGGGAGTTGGAGCGCGGGTCACCGCTGCCGCCTTCTTTCACAGCGACGATCATTTCACGGGCGATTTTGGTAAACGCCTGCGCACGCTTCGCATCTGCAGCACCTTTCGTTTTCTGAATGTTGTGCCATTTTGAATGTCCTGACATAGTATGAATCTCCTTTCAGATGTTCATTTTTTTATAGTGCTGGGGCGTTCCTGCAGCATACGCAGGTAGGATTGATATCTGGAAGCCGGGACGGTGCCTTTCCTGACCGCGTCCCGGACGGCACAGTCCGGTTCCGCACGGTGGATGCAGTCCGGAAATCGGCAGCGGTCTGTCGGAAACTCCGGAAAGCACAGCGCGATCTCGGCGTCCTCCATATCCGCGATTCTTCCGAATTCCAGCGCGGCAAATCCCGGGGTATCCGCGATGTATCCGGATTCCGGCAGCGGAAAAAGCTCTGTCAGCCTGGTGGTATGTCGGCCGCGCCCATGCTTTTCGCTGATGCCGGCGACCTCACGGTCGATCCCCGGAAGCAGCAGGTTCAGCAGGCTGGTCTTCCCGACACCGGAATTACCGGTAAAGGCCGAGATTCTGCCGGACAGCTGACTGCGCAGCTCGTCTACCCCTTCTCCGGTTTCCGCGCTGACAGGCAGCACTGGGAAATCACAGTGTTGATATATGGTGCTCAGCTGATCCGGCGGCTCCAGGTCGATCTTGTTGATGCAGAGCAGAAACAGGCAGTTTGCCCGCTCAGCCACCACACTCATCAGATCAATCAGATAGGGATCGGTCCGGGGACGGGCTGCGCTCGCCACATAGACAAGCTGCTGCAGATTGGCCATGCTGGGGCGGATGAACACGTTCTGTCTCGGTTCGATCCCGGTGAGGATTCCAAAGCCTCTGTGGTGCTCGTCCTCCTTCCATCGGACCCTGTCCCCGGGCAGCGGCTCTGTTCCATCCAGATGCAGGCGTCCACGTGCACGGCAGGGCAGGATCGTTCCCGGTTCCGTCTCCACGTCGAAAAAGCCTCCGTGGGCTCGAATCAGCAGTCCGGTCATGGCTGCACCACCGGACCGTCCGAGACGGTGAGATAGATCATGCTGTGTTCCTCCTCCGTCGAGAACGCGGACAGGCTCTGCGCCACAACGGTTCCCGCCATCAGGTCCGAGTGCTCGCGCTGGGACCAGCCGTAACTGAAGCCGTTGGATTCGATCTGAGAGATAGCCGCCTCTTCGGAGAGGCCAATCAGGTTCGGAACGGTAAGCATTCGCTTTTCCGTGCCGCAGCTGACATAGACGTAGATGAGCGAGGTTGTGTTCACTTCCATACCGGCAGACGGTTCCGTCCGGATCACCCGGTCCCGGTCGACCGTCTCCGCATAAGCGTTGACGACCTCGATATACAATCCCACCTGACGCAGCATCGCTGTCGCGGTCCGATAATCCAGGTTGCTGACATCCGGTACCGTGGCCACCGTATCACCCGTTGCAACGGAAAGATTGACCTCAACTCCGCCCGGTGTCATCATGATACTCCTCCCTGGATTCGGTGACTGTGAGAGGATGGTTCCGGGTGCATGCTCGGTGTCAACCAGGTAGAGCACGTGGAAGGAATACGTGGAGAGATAGTCCGGATCCATGGATACGGTGTCGTAATTCTGTCCCTGAAAGTCGGGAAGGGTAACCCGGACAGCCGGGTTGAACAGATCCCGGATCCAGAAATTCCACAGGAAGTACAGCAGGCCTGTCGAAACCGCCAGCAGAAGAAAGCTTCCTGCCAGCCAGGATACCTTGCTCGCGTTCCAATGCAGGAAAAACTGCTGTCTTCGAAGAGCGGCACGTTCTTCCGGATCATTCTCCGGATTTTCAACCTGCAGATTTCCCTCGGGTGAGACACTCTCCCTGTCGTAGAGAAACCGGTCGATATCCTCCACGAGTTCGTTTGCCGTCTGGTAACGGTTGGTCCGGTCGGCGCACATAGCCTTCAGCGTAATCCGTTCCAGTTCCGGCGGAAGGCTCGGGTTCAGCGCCAGCATGGAAGGCGGATCGGCATTCATGTGCTTGACGGCGATCTCCTGAATGCTGTCGCCCAGATAAGGCTTTCGCCCGGTAAACATCTCAAACATGACGATTCCGAGAGAATAGAGATCGCTGCGCGGATCGGGGTACTCTCCCCTCGCCTGCTCCGGCGCGATATAATGGATGGATCCGACCGCTTCCCCGTTCTGTTCATACAGCTCGTTTTCCAGGGCGGCAATGCCGAAATCGGCTACCTTGATGGTTCCGTCCCGAAGAAGCATGATGTTATGGGGTTTGATATCGCGGTGGATGATCCCCCTGCTGTGGGCATGGGCCAGAGCTCTTGCAATCTGCCGCGCAAAATGCAGAGCCTCATTCCAGGGCAGCTTTCCTTTCTTCTCCATATACTGGAGCAGCGTGACTCCGTCCACCAGTTCCATGACGATGTATTCCAGCGCATCGCTGTGGCTGACATCATACACGGCAACAATATTCGGGTGTGACAGCATGGCCACCGCATGAGACTCCGCGCAGAAGCGGCTGCGGACGGTCTCATCCGAAGCAACGTCTTCCCGCATGATCTTGACAGCGACATCGCGGTTAAGCCGGAGATCCGTGGCACGGTAAACCCACGCCATTCCGCCTTCTCCCACCAGAGAAATGATTTCATAGCGGCCATCCAGCGTCTTTCCGAGCCAGTATTTTACATCTATCTTTTCCATACAACGATCGTGACGTTATCCGGGGCTCCCCTGGATAAGGCAAGTTCCATCAGATCCCGGCAGGCGGCCTCTGAGTTCGCCGAATCGCTCAGTACCGCTGTGATCTCGTCCTCCGGAACCACATTGGTCAGGCCGTCCGAGCAGAGCAGCAGACAGTCTCCCGGACTGAGATTGACTTCAAACGTATCCGCCGTGACTTCATGATCAGAGCCCAAAGCGCGCGTAATCACATTCTTCTGGGGATGATGCAGCGCCTGCTCCGGGGTAATGATTCCGGCTTCCAGCAGTTCTTCCACCAGCGAATGATCCCGGGAGATCTGACGCAGGGTCCTGCGATGCAGCTGATAGGCCCGGCTGTCTCCGACGTTGAGCACATAGCCGGCGCCGTTTCGCCGGATGACGCCGGCAACCAGCGTGGTACCCATCCCGCTCAGATAATCGCCGAACTGGGAGTAGGCCCAGGCAACCCCGTTTGCCTCCTCACAGGCTTCAAGCATCAGCCTGGGATAGTCTGACAGGCGGGTCGGGTAAGTGGAGAGATAGCGATAAATGTAGTTCACAAATGCTTTGGCTGAGAGCTGGCTGGCGAGTCCGCCGGCGTTTGCTCCTCCCATCCCGTCACAGAGTGCAAGAATGGAACAGGAAGCCTTTTCACAGTCTTCAATCAGAAAGCTGTCCTGGTTTTCCTGTCTGACTTTTCCCTTGTCTGTGAGCCCAAAGCAGTTCACTGTCTCACCTTCCTGTGTTCTTAGGTTTTCTGGTACTTGCGCCGGAGCTGTCCGCAGGAGGCGTCGATATCGCTTCCGAGGCGGCGGCGGACGGTAACCGTCACACCGGCATCCTCCAGAGTTTTCTGAAACGCCCGGATTACGGAAGGCTCCGAAGGCAGAAGACCGCGCTCTTCCACATAGTTCAGCGGAATCAGGTTCACATGAGCCCCGACCCGTTTGGCGTGCGAAGCCAGCGCAGCAGCCTGTTCCGGAGAGTCGTTTGTATCCCGGATCATGGAATACTCAAAGGACACACGCCGCCCTGTCAGATCTGCATAGCGTCGGCAGGCATCCAGTACCGTGTCGATGCCGCGGTTGGAGGGCATCAGTCTGGAGCGGAGCGCATCTTCCGGCGCATGAAGCGACAGCGAGAGCGTGACCGGAAGCTTCTCCGCCGCCAGACGGTCGATCCCCTCCGGAAGCCCGCAGGTAGAGAGCGTGATATGCCTCAGCCCGATGTTCCGTCCTTCCGGATGACTCACCAGATGCAGAAACCGAAGCACATTGTCCAGATTGTCCATCGGTTCCCCGATGCCCATCAGGACAATGTTGGAGACACGGTCTCCCGCCTCTTTTTCCGTGAACAGCACTTCATCCAGCATTTCACCGGGTGTAAGATTTCGTACCAGCCCGCCGATCGTGGAGGCGCAGAAGCAGCATCCCTGACGGCAGCCGACCTGACTGGAAATGCAGACCGAGTTGCCGTAGTGGTAACGCATAAACACGGTCTCGACGGAATTACCGTCCTTCAGGCCCCAGAGGAACTTTTCCGTCCCGTCTTCCTTTGAGGTCTGTCTGCGCAGCATGACCGGAGCGGTCAGCTCGAAATACTGAGGCAGGGTCTCCCGCAGGGCCTTCGGCAGATTCGACATCTCCGCGAAATCACGGCATCCTCTGGTGAGCCATTCGGAGATCTGTTTGGCGCGATAGCCGGGAAGGCCGAGTTCCTGCACGGATTTGCGGAGTTCCTCCGGAGTCAGAGACAGAATATCAATCATTCTTTTTCACCAGTCTGGCGGCAAAAAAGCCGTCATCTCCGTTGCGCTGCGGCCAGGACCGCAGCATGCCGTTTTCACAGTCGAAGCCCTTCAGCTCAACAGGAACCAGTCTGAATTCCGGGCATCTCTCAAGGAAAGCGGTGATCTGCCCTTCATCTTCATCCCGAAGAACTGAGCAGGTGGAATACAGAAGCGTTCCGCCCGGTCTGACGTAGCAGGCCAGAGTATCCAGGATCTTTGACTGAATCGCACGCAGGTCCTCAACTTCCCGGAGGCTGCGCTGACGGATCTCCGGATGGCGGCGGATCACGCCCGTTCCGGAACACGGTACATCCGCGATCACAACGTCAAATAGTTCCGACCAGTCCGGGTGGAACACCGCCGCGTCCATCTGCCGCACGGAGATGACCATGCCGAGTCTCCGATAGTTTTCCGTACAGCGGTTCAGACGCGAAGCATTCACGTCGCAGGAGAGGACATCAGCCCCTTCCAGTGCGGCGGCCATGCTCTTTCCGCCCGGTGCGGCACAGGCGTCTAATACGCGCATTCCGGGTTTCAGGCCGATGATCTTCACCGAAGCCCTGGCCGCGTTATCCTGGACAAAAAACAGGCCTTCATCAAAACCGGGAAGGGTGTCGACTCTCCTGCTCGGAATTGTGACGGACGGGAAGTCCTCCCGTGCGGAGAGGGGCACAATCCCCTTCTGTCTCAACAAAGCGTCAAATGCCTCCGGAGTCGTCCGAAACGTGTTGATCTGAAGGCAGAGTGCCGGAGTCTCCTGATTGCTCTCCAGAAATCCCCGGACAAAATCAGGTTCATGCTCCCAGAGAAGCCGCTCGACAAGCCATTCGGGGTGACTGTAGCGTAGCGCAAGATCCGTGCTCTCATCCGTCTTCAGGAGAAGGACCTTTTCCGCACTGATCTTACGCAAAACGGCATTGACCATTCCGGCCGCATAGCGCTGTTTCGAGGCGCGGCAGCTTGTAACAGCGTCGTTCACCGCCGCGGAATCGGGTACCCTGTCCAGAAACAGAATCTGATAGGCGCCGAGCCGCAGAAGATCCATCACGGACGGGTGCGGCTTCGCCGTGCTCAGATACCGTGTGATGCATGCATCCAGAAAGCGCTCGTTCTGCAGGACGCCGAAAAAGAGACGTTCGGCCAGGCGGGAATCGTCTTCCCGTTCACAGCGGGCAGGCTCCGCGTTCCCCTGCCGGCGGAACTGCTGCAGGGCCTGCAGCGCGGCATGTCGTGCCGGGGATGCCTTGGGAGTTCCGGAGAAAGACGGCCGCTTGCCGTTTCCTGGCTGATTCACGCCGTTCACAGGCTCAGGCGATGCCCGCGCAGATAATCCGCCGCCGACATCCGTTTCTTTCCAGGCGCCTGAAGCTGAGTAATCAGAAGCACTTCTCCGTCTCTGCATGCCACGCCGATGCCGCTGCCGTCCGCCGAAACAATGGTTCCCGGTGCGGCGTCCGTGTGCTTCTCCGAATAGTCAGCGGAAAAAACCTTGACGGTCTGTCCGCCCACTTCCATGGTCGCCACCGGCCACGGCTGAAGTCCGTAGATCCATTTCCGGATTTCCCGCGGGCTGCGGTTCCAGTCGATCGGGCTGAGCTCTTTGCTCAGGCGCGTGACATAGCTGGCTTCCTCATGATTCTGCGGCCGGCGGGGCGCCTGCCCGCGGTCGATGTCCGTGAGCGTCCGGGAAAGCAGCGCTGCGCCGAGAATCTTCAGCCGGTCATAGAGTTCGCCGGAAGTTTCCGTTTCTCCGATTTCGGTCTCCGTCTCATAGATGAGATCTCCCGCGTCCATGTCGGCGACCAGGTGGAAGGTGCAGACCCCGGTTCTGGTGTCGCCGTTGAGCACGGCCCATTGAATCGGAGCGGCTCCTCGGTACTTCGGCAGCAGGGAGCCGTGCAGATTTACTGCACCGTGTTTCGCAGCCTTCAGGACGTCATCCGGAAGAATCTTTCCGTAAGCGACCACGGCGATGATGTCGGCCTTGAGGGCCTTCAGCTGTTCAATCACGTCCGGATCCCGGAAGGTCACAGGCTGGAAAACGGGAATCCCGTTTTTCAGCGCACATTCCTTGACCGGGGAAAAGCTGGTCTGCATGCCGCGGCCCCGTGCCTTGTCCGGCTGGGTATAAACTGCGCAGATTTCAAATCCGTCCCGGATCAGCTGTTCCAGGGAGGCCTCCGCAAAATCGGGGGTCCCCATGAAGATCACTCTCATGTCAGTCCTCCGCCGGCTCCTGCCGGCTTCCCTGCAGCTCTTCCTCGGTCAGCATACGCTCGCACTTGGAGGTAAAGACAATCCCGTTCAGATGGTCGATCTCATGCGCAAAGCAACGTGCCGTCAGGCCCTCGCCGGAGACTTCAAAATAATTTCCGAAGCGGTCCTGTGCCCGGACCCTGACAAAGGCCGGTCGGGATACGATCCCGTACTGGCCGGGGACGCTGAGACAGCCTTCCGGCTCATGCTGCTCGCCGGTGGCTTCGATGATCTCCGGGTTTACCAGCTCGATCAGCACCGGCTCTTCATCTTCCGGGACATTGGTCTCCAGCACCAGGACGACCCGGCGCAGAACACCGACCTGCGGGGCAGCCAGCCCCACTCCGTCGGCTTGCATCAGGGTCTCCGTCATATCGTCCAGCAGCTGATGCAGCCTTGGATTGAACTCCGTCACCACCCGGCATTTCTTGCTGAGGGTCGGATCCTCTTCCGTCAGAATATTTCTGAGCGCCATTCAAAAACTCCTTTGAATACGATTTCGGTATAGGCCTGCAGACTCAGGAGCCTGCTTCGTTCTCAACATAAAAACTCACGTCGCGCATTTCCCGTTCCTGGCTGCATGCAATCAGAACGGATGACAAGATCTGGCGTATGGTTTTGTTGATGCGGCAGCGGATCTGCAGCCGATAGCGGAAGCGGTCGCTCACCTTCACCACCGAAAGCGGCACCGGGCCAAGCAGTTCCGCCTGCTCTCCGCTCTGTTCCAGCATGGCGCCGAGCATCCGGCGGCACTTCCGGAGCGCATTCAAAACCCGCTCTTCGTTTCTGCCGGAGGCCGTGAGGGCCGCCCAATGACAGAACGGCGGAGCATTCTGTATGTTTCGCATCTCCAGCTCTGCGTGAAAGAACGCTTCATAATCCTGCGCAGCGGCAAGACGGATGATCTCGTTGTCCGGGGTAAAGGTCTGAATCACGGCCTCCCCGGGCTTCTCTCCCCTGCCGCAGCGCCCGATGACTTGAGCCAGCAGGGAAAAAGTCTTTTCCCCTGCGCGATAATCATTGGTATACAGCCCCTGATCCGCCGAAACGACCCCGACCAGGGTGACGTTTTCAAAGTTCAGTCCCTTGGCAATCATCTGCGTTCCGATCATCAGGGGGATTTTCTCTTCCACAAAGCGCCGGAACAGCACCTGATGGGATCCCAGCGGACTGACCGAATCGGCGTCTACCCGCAGAACTTCCGTCCCCGGGAAGGTCTCCCGAAGCTCTTCTTCCAGTTTCTGGGTTCCCGCCCCAAAGAAGCTCAGCTTTCCGCCGCATTCCGGGCAAGCGGCATCCAGATACCGGCCGCTTCCGCAGTAATGGCAGATCATCCGGTTCCGCCTGGCATGCCAGGTCATCGCCACGGAGCAGTGCGGACAGCGATAGATATAGCCGCACTGGGAGCAGGTAACAAGCTTGTTTGTCCCGCGCCGGTTCAGAAACAGAATGGACTGCTCACCTTTTTCGAGGCGGTTCAGGATCGCCTCTTTCAGAGGCCGGCTCAGGTCTGAGGTATTTCCGTCCAGCAGTTCCTGCTTCATGTCGACAATCCGGACCGAGGGCAGCGGCTTTTCGTTAAACCGGTGCAGCAGCCGGTGATAGCCGTATTCCCCGCGCTCGGCAAGATACCGCGAGCACAGATCCGGCGTCGCCGAACCGAGCAGAAGAAAAGCGTCTTCCTGCACACAGCGAAAACGCGCGATCTCTCTCGCGTGGTAGCGGGGAACCGATTCCGAGCGGTAGCTGTCCTCCTGTTCCTCGTCGATGATGATCAGACCGGGATTCTGAAGCGGAGAAAAGACCGCGCTTCTGGTACCGATGACCAGACGGGCCTCACCGCGCCGGATCCGTTTCCATTCGTCGTATCGCTCTCCGGAAGAGAGACCGCTGTGCAGCACGGCGACGGTCCCGCCGAACCAGGAGCTGAAAACCGACAGCATCTGAGGCGTGAGGGATATTTCCGGCACGAGAAGCATTGCCCCCCGGCCTTCTGCCAGTGTCCGGGAAATCAGATGGGCATAGATGCTGGTCTTTCCGCTTCCGGTTACACCGGATAGAAGACAGACCCCGCCCTTTTCGGCACTGTGCATCTGCTGCAGAATCACGTTCCGCGCTGCATCCTGTTCCCCGTTCAGCTTCGGCAGCGGAAGCTCATCCTTATTGTCCGGAGCCGCCCTTCGGAGGACTTCCGTCTGGAACAGCTCAATGATCTGCCTGGCTTCCAGTGTCTTCAGCGTCGCTCTGCCGGCGCCGGTGAACTGAAGGAGATCAAGACTGGACAGCACTTCAAAGCTGCAGAGCAGATCGACCAGCTCCGCCTGTTTCGGCGCCTTCGTCCGTTTCGCCTCCACGAAGGCCGCGGCCTCATCCGTCGGAATGGCAAGGCGGACCATCTCCCGGGTTTTATCCCGCGTTCTCTGCCGCCCGGTCCGGTCAAACCACAGCCCGGCGGGAAGCATCACCCGCACCGCGTCATAGACGGTGCAGAAATAACGCTCGCGCATGAAAAGCGCAAGGCGCAGCTGCTCCCTGCTGATCAGCGGTTCGGAATCCGCCGCCCTGAGAATCTCCTTACAGTCCGGGTAGCTGCTCTCTTCCGCGAGGGAAAGCACAATTCCTTCCGTCACACGGTTTCCCTTCCCGAAGGGAACAAACACGCGGACGCCGGGCTGTAAAGCCGGCTGAAGCGCTTCGGGAACCCGATAGTCATAAGGCCTGTCGATGGCGTAGGTCGCCGCTGATACCGCGATTCTGGCGAACATGAGTCCTGACGGCTTACTGGATGGTCAGTTTCCCGGTATAGACCTCGTCGATGGCGGTGGAAACAGGTTTCTTATCCAGAGTGATTTCATGGGCTTCCGCCTCGGCGGAGAGCGTTCTGGCCCGTCTGGCCACGAGGTTGACAAGCTGATAACGGCTTCCGACCTTCTCTACGAGTTCGGCAACAGGGGGATAAAGCATCATGATACGATCATTTCCTTTTCTGTATAATGGATGGAGGACGAAAAAAACTTCCTCCTGAATGTTGAATGGCGCGTCAGCGCTTATTCTGCGAGTTTTCCGGCAAGCGCCGGATCAAAGCGGCACTGTTCCGCGGAGATGATGGCGTTGAATTCCGCGGCGGCGGTTTCCACATCCTGATTCAGAATCAGGTAGTCATAGAAATCCGCTTCCCGGATCTCTTCCCTGGCCCGGGCGATTCTCGCCTCGATGGCTTCCGGTTTCTCCGTCCCGCGCCCTTCCAGGCGCCGGCGAAGCTCCGCGAGGGACGGCGGCATCATGAAAATGGCCACGGCCTCCGGCATTTTCTCCTTCACCTGTCTGGCGCCCTGAACCTCAATGTCGAGGATCACGTTCATTCCCTTCCGGAGCTGCGCTTCCACAAAAGACCGCGGGGTTCCGTAGGAATTGGACACATAACGTGCATGCTCCAGAAGTTCGCCGTTTTCGACCATCTCATCAAATCGGGCCTGGTCGATGAAAAAGTACTCTCGGCCGTCCACTTCCCCGCTGCGCGGACTGCGCGTTGTGACGGACGTCGAGAAGCACAGGTCCTGCCGCCCTTCCATGGCTTTGAACACGACGGTGCTCTTTCCGGTACCGGAAGGGCCGGAGAGAATAATGAGTTTTCCCTGTTTCGTCATTCGATTCCTTACCCTCCGTTTTCAGGTTCGCTCTTCAGTTTCTGTGCCAGTTCCTCCGGCGTCAGCGCGGAGAGGATCATATGATTGCTGTTCATCAGGATCACCGACCTGGTGCTCCTGCCGAACGAAGCGTCCACCAGCAGGCCCCGCTCTCTCCCGTCCGCGATCATGCGCTTGATGGGCGCGGAGTCCGGTGAGAGGATGGAGACGATCTTATCGCCTGCGATATAGTTGCCGAAGCCGATGGAAAGCAGCGTCACATCAGACGGATTACTCAATGTTCTGTACCTGTTCTCTGATCTTTTCGATCTCAGACTTCAGTTCCACCACCAGATACGCGATCTCCGAATCCTGGCACTTGGAACCGATGGTGTTTGCTTCCCGGTTGAACTCCTGAATCAGGAAATCCAGTTTCCGGCCGATCGGCGAGCCCTCTTCCATCAGCTTTCGGAACTGGGAGAGATGACTGTGCAGGCGTACCGTCTCTTCATCCGTCGCAACCCGGTCGGCAAAAATCGCCGCTTCCGCGATCACGCGCTCCTCCGCGGCCGATGTGTCGGCCAGGACCTCGCGCAGCTTTGCCTCCAGGCGTTCGCGATAGGCCGAAACGGTTTTCGGCGCCTGCCGTTCCACGGCCAGCACCAGCTCCTCGATATGATCCGCCTTCTGAAGCAGATCCTCCGCCAGCTTCTCTCCTTCCCGGGTGCGCATGGCGTTGAAGTCGTCCAGCGCTGTATCCAGCAGCGGGAACAGCTGTTCCAGGAACGCGCCCTGATCCAGCTCTTCCTTCTCCAGCGACAGGACATCCGGGAACCGTGCGATATCCAGCGCGGAAACGGGAGCAGGCAGCTCCAGAGTCTCGCCGATCCCGGTGATGGCGTTCCGATAGGCTTCCGCGAGACGGGTGTTTACCCGGATCCGGGTCTGGTCGCTCTCCGCGCTGTCCAGCGTGAGGAAGAAGTCCAGCTTCCCGCGGGAAACCTTATTCTGAATGTAGTTCTTAATCTCGCTCTCCGCGAAGAGAAATCCGCGCGGCAGCTTGATGCCGAGGTCGAGGTAACGGTTGTTCACGCTGCGCAGTTCGATCGTGATGTCAAAGCCCGCAACCGTCCCCTTCGCGCTGCCGTAACCGGTCATACTCCTGATCATGTCGTTTTCAAGTCCCCTGTCTTTGATTGATCCGTAATGATACTGCTATGAGATGATTT
>Ga0256405_10009322_pt1 | contig 13495 bp, 17 predicted proteins | sample RumenRJG_02DNA_FD_189096 | JGI IMG/M metagenome (GOLD analysis project Ga0256405, IMG submission 189096) | Bovine rumen microbial communities from Lethbridge, Alberta, Canada - RJG_02 | ecosystem: Host-associated > Mammals > Digestive system > Stomach > Rumen | place: Canada: Alberta...
GCGAGGACGAGGCGGTCGTAATCGCCAACGAAGCCGCCGACGATGGCCCCTATCCCAGCCGACCAGGCGCGGATGTCGAGAGAGTAATCCATGAAATCAGTCCTTTCCCTGGATGCTGTGCACCCATTTCCGATAATCCTTGAGATAGCGGAGGCGGAACGCATCGTTGCGCCCTTCGAGCAGCAGGGTCAGGCTGCCGTTCTCGAGGAGATAAATGCCTGGTGCGATATGCGTCATATCCTCCCACAACCCCGCAACCCGATACACCATTTCAAATGCCAGCAGCAAGCGGTGATTCACGTCCAGGAGATACCGTCCCTTTCCGAGCGGCAGGATACTGAAACGCGGAATCATGTAGAAACGCCCCGTAAAGATGGCTTGATTGTCCGGCGTGAAGATGGTGCAGACAGCGACGCTGGGCAGCCCGATTCGCCACCAGAGGAGCTGATGGGGATGTATCGTAAAGTAGTAGCCGTCGTGGATGGGAAACTTCTGCCCGATGATGCCGTCAAAATACGCCTTCGTCCGAACGATGTGTGGCTCTCCCCTCACGACTTTCCCTCGCGTGTCCATCAGAAGGTGCATGTTGCCGTCATCGATGTAGTAGAGCTTGATGACGCCCGCCGCCTGGCTGTAAATCTGCAATTCACCCGAAGACTCCAAAAGGAGCCACGCACTCCAATGCCCATCGCAATCGATATATCCATTCGTGCACGAAAAATGCCCGTACAAACTGGGGAAATATGTATCATTTTCCAACAGAGAAAGCTCATTTCGGAGAGCGAGGCACTCCTGCTTGACTTGCTCGTAAGAAGGGGAGATGTCAAAGCGATGCAGGATTTCCTGATTCTTCCGCACCGTGATGGTGAAGTCCTGCGGCCCCAGATCGTCGGGCATGGCAGGAATATGTTCAATTCCATTAGTTCCCGACATCGCGTAGAAATTTCCCTGGGAATCCATATCAGCATCTACGACATACTCTTTCGCAGAAAAATAAGCAACGTGGTTCTTACGGTGAATCATGCTGGCGATGGTTTCGTTCCGCCCAATGCGCTGGATTTTTTCATGCGCCAAAAGATAAAACCGATGGTAGATGAGAATGGGAATGCCCTTGACCCAGCCGCTCGTCATGACGCCGCTGCCTCCGCCTTCCTGCTCGTTGCCATAGACACAACGCCCATCCGCCCAGACGCGGTCGCCAGGGCGGACGAGGCGGTTGCCGATGCAGGTCAGCCAGCGCCCGTCAACAAAGACATGCCTGCCGTCCACTTTTTCAACCTGTGCTCTCCGCATGTTTTCACGCCCCCACGATAATGGCCTTGCCGCCTTCCGTCAGCAGCACCCAGACGCGGCAGCCATCGTCCGTCCGGCAATCAACGGCGGCACGGAAGGGATATGACCGCGCCCCGATCCGGACGCGGTCTTCCTCGATAACGCCGCGCACGGCTTGCTGTTCTCTGGGCTTCACGCCCTGGCGAATCGTTGCCATGAGTCCTTGGATGCCGTTCATCTAATACCACCTCGTCATCTTGATCGTCTGCCGCAAGCTGCGCGGCGTGAGCTCCACGGTGTTCGATACGAGGAAATACTCGTTTCCCTCGAAGCGGATGCGCTCGGTAAAGTCCACGACATGCTGGATGTCGGGAACGCCATTTCGAATCCGTGCTTGAATATCCAGCGTGACGGTTTCCTGCGTCTTCCGGTTGAGCCACGCCATCTCGCGGGAAAGCAGGGCAAGGTAGTCGTTGCCCTTGACGGGAAACTCGGAGCTCCCGATGGGCGTCCACGCCTGCCCTTCTTCCTCGCTCGAACGGTACGTCCCGCCAAGGCCGAGGTTCGACTGCTCGATGGTGTACTGGCTGGCCTTGCCGCCTGATTTTCCCTGCGAAAGCGAACTGCCGACGAGCTCTCCGTCCTCGTAGACGGTCGTGCCATACCAGCCGCCGCCGAGCGGCGCGTGATACGTCACGCGGTCGGTGAAGTTCTTGTTGTCCCAGTCCTTCCAGTCGTAGCGGTCATGGACGCGGCCATCGTCGATGGCGTCGGTTGCGTGCTCCTGTTCGCAGAAAAGATAGTAGTCATTTGCCGTTGTGGCGTACGCATAATGCGTAATGCTCGTGGAGCCGTCCGTGTTGTGCGTCTGCTTCGCAATCAGGTAGCCGTCAGCGTAGGCGTAGTGCGCGTAGCCGTTGTCGCTCGTCTCGTCCACGAGGTAGCCGTTCCGATAGGTGCGCGTGATGTTCTGGAAGGAAATCGTGCCGCTGAAGGGAATCGGCTCCTCATCTTCCTCGTTGTGTGCCGGGTTGTTCGGGCTGTCGTTGTTCCCGCTGCTCCAGACGGAGCGCACAATCTTCCGCTCGATGGTCGGTCGGCCGTGCGGCCAGTCCGTGATGTCGATGGTACTCGTCTCCTGCCCGCGCTGGATGACATGGAGCGTATTGCCGCGCAGGAACACATTGACCTGCCGATGCGGCAGGCGCGATGTCCAGCCGAACAGCGACGAGACGAAGTCTTGATACGTCATGCCGCTATGCTCATAGTTCTGCGACGGGATGAAGTTGTCGCAGTGAAAGCTGAGCTCCCATCCCATTGCCCGCGCAATCTCGTAGGCATAGTACAGGACTTGCGCCTCCTTGACCGTGATGAAGATGGACGTGTAGAGCAGCGCGTCGCGGTCATACATGCCTTTCACGCTCTGCACGAGGTCGCGCTGCGAGATTTCTTCGACGAGGAAGTGGAAATGGTAGTCCATGAGCTGCCCTTCGATAGCGGCCCCGATAACAAACGGGCGGACGGTCTCGAGCTGGAACGTGTCGGAAAGCGTCAGTTCCCCGAGCGTGAACAAAAGAGAACGGATGCCGTTCGTGCGGAGCGGTTCGAGGAAATGATGTTCTCCCTCTTCCCGTTCCTCTGTCACGCAGTCCAAGCGGTACGGGACACGCAGCTGCGTGTCGGCCTTGACCGTCACGCGGTTCTTGAGCGTGCGGCGCGTGTCCCCGATCGCGGAGGCTGGCACGGCGACCTTGCGATGCGTATCCCATTCCGCCTTGACCGTCTGCGAAAGATTCCTCTGAAGGTCGAAGCATACGTGGGCAATGCCGACATCCCTGCGCGTGTCGAAAACCGACCTCACATCATGGATGCGGTCATTCGTGAGCGTTCGCGCCGTGTCAAAATTTATCTTCGCAACGGGCGCGTAGACCTGCCGTTCGGTGTCGGCAGCCACTTGCACAGGCAAGTCGCGCCGTGTATCTGCCAGAACGCTCACGATGAGGTCACGCCGCGTATCTGCTGTGACTTTCGTCTTCGGTGCGGCTTCGACACAAGTGACGAAAACCGCAGGCTGAATCTTCGTCTTCCCCATCACAATCGCGGAAAGATACACGGCTGGCCGCAGCAGCAGCTTGCCCGCCAGGATGCCCGAAACATACACGGATGGTTTCAGCTGGATGCCCATGTCATTTGCTCCCCGCTTTCCAGCCGACCGAAAGTCCAGCCAGTTCCGAAAGCTTCATGGAGACTGGCCGCACGGCGCAAGCGGCTCCCGTCGCGTCCAGCCCGACCTCGGTGCTTCCATATTCCGTGACAGTATCGCCCTGTTTTTCGATGTGCGTGAGCTGGTTGAGCGCCTCCGTCCGGCAGGCAGGCGAAGCGACGGAAAGGATGCCCGTCACGTCCGAAGTTGCTCCATGCGCCTCGAGAAGCGCTGGAACATCGAGCTCCTGCAACAGCGTCTGCCCGACTTCTGACGTCGTGTATGTCCCGTCACCGTTGTCTGTCATGTCCGTCGTGACAGATTTGACAGGCACGCGTACGAGGCTTTCCCGCATATCGAATGGCTCGTCGGACAGGAGGATGCTCGAGAGCGGCGCGATGGCATTGCTGCTGGAAAACGCCATGGTGACCCCTTCGCTGCTACTGGGGAACTCAGCATAACGACTGCTCCGCACCTTCCGCTTTCCATTGACGAAGATTTCAATCACGCTGTCATTAGACGAGCTCGATGTTGATGGCTTGTAATGGAAACAGACCGTATTCACCTGATTGAGCCGCAAGTTCCCTTCATCCTGCAGCTTCGCTGTTTCATTCCCATAGGCAATCGTGTAATCATAACTGCGCACATGGTATTCGAAGTCAACATACGCCTTTGACTTTTTGAGAGAAATGCCGCAATATGGATAGTTCGTGCGGACGATGATGGAATAATCCGTATTAGAAGATGTGTCATAGTACAGGAAGAAATCGAACTTGCAATAGAGCTCTTGCGGGTATGTGGGAAACTTCACACCTTTTTCTGTGTTTGGCTGCCAGAAACCGACGCCCGTCCGGCTGCACTTCTCGTCCTCCACGAGCACGCCGCTTGTCGTGTCGAGCAGTCCTGGAAAGCCGGGATTCAGATACTTGAAGCTCACGAGCTCTTCGCCTCCTCGTCCACGACGATCGTGCCCTCGGCCTGCAGCTTGACGCCCGTGTCGCTCTGCGGTCGCTCGTCCTTCGAGCAGCCTGCCCGCACCCAGAACACGTAGTTGACGTTGACGTCGCAGCCTTCCTCGACTTCGACTTCGTCCTTCCAGGTGAGGCTCTTGAGCGCTTTCGCCGCATCCGTCTCGGAATAGCCGTCAATGGCGAGTTTCCACATGCTGGCATTTTCACCGATGAACTTGAGTTTGATATTGCCCTGCTGCTTGTAGCCGGTCGGGATGCGCAAAGCACACTTGATGGCTTTCTGCTCTTCCTTCGCGGCATCAAGCGAGGCGGAGATGGGCGCAAGCCCTGTGCCATTCGAGACGAGCGTGCCATCCATGCCCATCACTGTGGGATTGTTCGTGTAGATTTGAATGAGGTCTGCCATTTCATATCCTCCAAAATTCCAAAGTTGCCTGCACCGCCTTGCTCGAAAAGTGCGGCACGTATTCGTAACTTTTGACGATGACGCGCACGTTTTCCCAGACATCGCCCGCCTCGTCTGTCACATCGACGGGAGTACGCTTGTCCCAGTAATCGACAAGTTTCCGAAAATCACGCTTCCGCAGACGGACGGTACAGGAAATCTTGTCGCCTGCCGCGACATGTCCAAAGTCCTGCACGGCCACGCCGCCAATGATTTCGACCAGCTGCTGGCGGTCATCGGGAACGACCTGCCAGTTCTCCGTTTCAAGCGTCTCGATGTCACCAATCGCGATATGTATTTTCATCATCCCCCAATGCCTGCTTGACGGCCGGCTCGATGCGGTCAGCCACCTGGTCAGCGAGATAGCGCATGCCCTCGCTGTCTGCCGTGACGGCGTTCTCTATGCTGACCTGCACCGTGACCTGGCGGTTGTCCGTTACGCTCGGCTGCGCCTGCCCACTGTCATCGCCTTGCGCAATCGGCGCATCTGCCAGCCGTTCCATCGCCTGCGTGAGCGGCTGAAGCTTCTCGCCCATCAATTCGCCGTAGCCGTTCGCTTCCATGTTCTCCCAATACTGCCGGTTTCGTTCCTCTTGCTCCTGCTGGATGACGGACGGGTCGCGAAAGTTCGGCAGCAAATTCTCGAGCATGTCCTGCCGTGCCCGCTGGAAGCCTGTCAGCTGCTCGGGCGTCATCTGCAGATCGTCCATCGTGAAGCCGTGCGCCTGCTTGTAATACTCGGCCAGGCCGCGCTGCCCGCCTTCGAGGTAGGCTTGGAATTCTTCTTTCTGCGACTGGAGCACTTGCAGCGCGGCGTTGCGCTTCGCGTCGAGCTTTTCCTTCTCCGCCCATTCGGTCGCCTTGACCTCGTCCAGCCCTTTCTGAATCCACGCCTGCTTCTCACGCTCGATATCGTCCAAGCGGTTTTGCAGTTCCGTTTTCCAGACGGCATCGACCTTCGACGCGACCTCGCTCTCGAACGCCTGCATGACTTGCGCTTTGCTGGCCTCGGCCCATTCCGTCGCGCTGACTTCGTCGAGCCCCTTCTGCCGGTAGGCCGCGGCCTCGCGGTCGATATTCGCGAGCTTGTTCTCGAGGTCGTTGCGATAGATGGCTTGCGTCGCGTCCACGACGTTTCGCTGGAAGTCCTCGTAGATTTTCGCCTGCTTCGCGATCTTGTATTCGTCAAGCAGGTTGACGTCCGCGCCTTTCTCGCGGAACGATTCGATTTCCTTGTCCACGGCATGGAGCGAGGCTTCGAGCTCGTTGTGGGTGAGCGTGTACAGTCTTTCCGTCAAGTCGGCGTTCGCTTTCGCCGCTTCTTCCGTGGCTTTCGCGGCCTCTTTCTCCGCCTCGGCACGACGCTTCGCTGCCGTCGCGTTCTCGAACTCGGCGTTCTTGTTTTCCTTCGCGGCTTCAGCGGCTTTCTTCTCGGCCTTCGCTTTCTCTTTGAGCGCCTCCTGCTCTTTGAGATACGCCTGATACTCGTCCCCATACATCCGGTCGAGCACGGCCCCGCCGATGAAGGGGATGCCGATGAGCGGCCCGGCCATCGGGTGGTTCTTCACGAGCCATTCGTTCGCCTTGGCGTGATCGCTGACTTTCTTGATCTGCTCGCCGACGAACGTCGCGACCTCCGCGACGCCTTTGAGCGCCGTTCCCCAGCCGAGGATGGCTTCCTTGATGTCGTCCTTGTGCTCGGAAATTTCCTGCACAAGAGCGCGAAACGCATCCGTCACCTCGGGCATGAGCTCTTTCGAGACGGGCAGGAGCGCTGCGCCGATCGCGCCCTTGAGCTGCCCGAGCTCCATCTCCATCTGCTTCCATTCAAGCCACGTCTGATGGCTTTCCTCTGGATTCAGCAGGCCCGTCGTTTTGACGTTCGCCGAGATCTGCATGAGGTCTTGGTACTGCTCGAGAAGCGGAACGAGCGCCGCGCCACGCGCACCGAGGACTTCGGCAGTGTAGGCTTCTTCCTGCCCCATGTCAACGGCGTATTGGTAGCCCTTCGCGAGCTCGGCTAACTGCTCGTTGAGCGGCAGGAGATTGCCCTGCTGGTCTTGGATGGTAACGCCGAAGCGGGCGAGCGCTTCCGTCGTTTCGTTGCCCGATGTTCCAGCCGACTCGATTTGCTTGTCGAGCTTCGCGATGAGCGGGATGACCGTCATCACGTCCATGCCAGCCAGCTGGAACGTGCGGTTGAGTTGCGCTGCTTCGCCTGCCGAGGCATGGAGACGTTTCGAGAGGCGATAGATATTTTCGCCCGCCTCCATCGCGCCCTTTGTCAGCGTGAAAAGGCCCGCGCCGGTCGAAACGGCTGCCATGACGGCAGCAGTCTTGGCGTTGAGCAGGGAGAAGCCGTTCGAGAGCTTCGTCAGACCTGTATGCGCCTGCGCAATGCCGCGCTGCATCCTTGCACCAAACGTCCCCGCTTGCTGGCCTGCCGCCGCCATCTGCTGGCCGAGCGTGCCGTAGGCCTTGCCGAGCCGCCGCAGTTCCGCTTCCGTCTGCGCGACGATCCGCTGCTGCTTCAGAAGATTCGTCTCGGCACGGCTGGCCGCGCCGCTGTCCATGCCGCTCGTCTTCTGTGCATCCTTGAGGACAGCCGCGAGGATTTCTTCTTTCTGCCGCTGGATGTCGAGCTGCCGGTTGATCGCCTTGTACTTGACCTCGACCTTGTCGAGCTCCGTGCCTGCCTCGTCGAGCTTCGTGAGGTCGATGTCCATGCGGAGCTTCAGCTGGGTTTCCTTGCTGTTCAGCCGCGCCATCGCCTGCGAGACGGTTTTGCCCGCCGTGTCGAAGTCGAGTTGCAGCTGGGCGATGTCGAGCCCGAGGCTCAAGTAAAGCTCGTCAATTTTCTGTCCGCGTTTCGCCATGTCACATCACATCGTCGATAAATTTTGCGTGGCCTTCCGTGCGTGACAAGCTCATGACGTACAACTGGTCGAGCAGGAAGGCGATCTCGTGAGCGTCGACCTGCTGCATCGTCCAGCCGTAGGCGGATTGCAGCCGCTCGTAGTAAAGAAGCAAATTTTGATACGGGGAAAGATTCAGTCCTCCTTCCCCGCCGCCGCGTTTGGGAGCTTCACCAGCTTCGCGAATGTCTGCGTCTGGAGCCAGCCGAACAGGTCGCGGGTGAACGGCACGACGTCCGCGATGTCGAGCGTATCCTCCACAGATTCTCTCGTGGCCTCTGGCCGGCCGAACGCCAGCACGATGAGGTCGATGTGCTTGTCAAGAAATTCTTCCATGGTCAAATGGCTCTTGTCCTCGTCGAAAAACGCGAGGAACGCCCGCCAGACGCGCATCTTCGGCGGGGCGGGTTTGATAGCTTTCCCATTGATAACCAACTGCGGATGCAGCACTTTTTCGTCCATGATGCCCTCCTCAAACCGTCGTGTACCACTTCGCGGCGTTTTCTGCCGTGAAGCCGGCATCCTCGTCATCAGCGTAAGTGTAGCAGTTGCCGTCCGACAGGCGATAGATGGCCTTCGCGGTCAGCGTCGGCGTCTGGTAGGAAATGTTCTCCTCTTTCGTCGAGCCCTTGATGGACGGCTCCTGGAACTGCACCTTGTAGAATTTCATGTACCGCGCCTTGCCGTTGCGCTTGTCCGATTGGAACAGCACGGCGAAATAGGGCGCGACGTCATCCTTGTTCGCGACCATCACACCGTTTTCGTAATGGTGGCCGAGCAGGTAGGCCGTATAGGCGAGCGGGAGCGCCGCCGTGTCGAACGTGAGCTCGTATGAGGCCGTGCTCGATGCCGTGTCGATGGACTGCCCGTCCGCGTAGAGGTCGGCCTGGCTGTTCGACGGCTTGATGTCGATGCTGCGCAGCACCTTGCCGAGGTCGACGGGCTCGTCATACGTCGCGCCGTCCGTGCTGTCCGTGAGGAGTTTCGCGACGTGGAGCCGCTGAATGTTGATGAACTGCCCGCTCGCGAGGCGGCTCGCCGGGCGAGTTGCCGTGGTGATTTCCGTGTTTTCCGTATCTGCCATTTAAATGATGCCTCCTGTTCCTGTCCGATAGTCGATGGCCATGATGAAAAGCTGTCCCTCCGCAAATTCCACGCTCTGCGCCCGGACGAAGCCGATGCCGACCATCACTTTTTGAATCTCTCGGAGGATGCTCTCGAAGTTTCCGTCTTTCGTGAGAATATGAATGCGCACCGTCACGACGCGCTCCCGTTCCTCGCCGTCCGCCATGACGGCCGGCACGTCCGAAATGACGGAATACACGAGGATGGGATAGCTGCCCGCGTCCGGGCTGCGCATGGGATAAATACAGCGCCCCCGGCGGTCGTGCGCAAGAAGCGCCGTGAGTTTCTTCGAGCGCGAGAGCGCTTGATAGACTTGTTCCTTGATGTTCATTTTCGTCGGATCGCCTCCCGCACGCGCTCGATGATGATATCCTGCACGGCCTTGCGCTTCGCGTCGAGCGCGGGATAAAGAAACGGCCTGCCCTTCGGACTGAATTCCACGATTGTGCCGTAGAACAGCCCGTCCTGCGCCTGCGCATCCGCGACGATGTAGCATTCCTTGCCGCCCTTGCCTTTCACCACATGGATGGATTTCTTCAGTGCACCTTTCACGACGCGCCGGTCGCGGCCATCATAGACGGGACAGCGCCGCCGCGCTTCGTCGGCCACGACCTCCGCACCATCGGCCAGCGCCGCTTTTGCCGCTTCCATCGCCTGCTCGCCGAGCTCTTTGAGGATGGTTTCTGCCCTTTTGAATTTAGCCATCTTCCACCATCTCCTTCGCTTCGAGGATGAGGTATTCGCGCTTGCCGTCCTTGCCGTACGGCGGCGCAACAAGCAGGAGCGTCTTGCCCGCCCAGCGCAGGCGGTCGGTCGTGCGGATGTCCGTGCGATAACGCATGGCGATGCGGTAGCCGACCTCCGGCGCTTGCTCCGTCGCGCCGTCCTTGATGGTTGCAGAATACGGCAGCACTTTCGCCCATGTGGTGAAAAGCGGCTGCCATTCCGACGTGATGAGATTGCCCGCATCATCGATCTCTGTCACAGCCCGCTCGACGGTCACGCGATGGCGCAATTCGCCGATGGTGACATACATCAGAATCCCTCCTCCCGGACGCCCATGAGCAAGTTGCGGAGCGTCAGCACGAGCGCGTGATGGTCGGCTTCCTCGCGGTGCTCGTAGAGATAGGCCAACGTGTAGAGCACGGCGGCTTTCGCCGTGCCGCCCGATGCATCGAAGTGTGTTTCATCTAATCGAGAAACATCCTCGCAGAGCCGTTGCGCTGCCCGCAAGAGCTCGTCAATGAGCGCATCTTCGTCATCGCTATCCACGCGCAGGTACGTTTTCGCTTCTGCCAGATCGGCAATCATAGGCATCCCCTCTCTTTCTTCCAAATCAGCGAACGTCAGCCGTTCGCTTTCGCTGCCGCCGTGCCCTTGATTTTCAGGAGCTTCACCGCCTCGGGCAGGATGAGCTTGCCGTCGACGCGCTCCTTCATGACGTAGCCGACCATGCCGTTGCCCGCGAAGAGCTCTTTGAGCTCCTGCAACGTGCGCGTGCCGCGGTCGCCGATGTTGTAGTAGCTGTAATCGCCGAACGCGAGCACCGCCGCGCCCGCCTCGACGGTCGGAACGTACGGCGAGGTGTAGACGGCGTAACCCATAAGGCGGTCGGGTTCGCCCACCTGGTACGACGGCTGCCAGAGGTAGGCGTTGTTGTTGTCCTTCAGCTTGCGGATGACCGCAAGCGTCTGGTCGTTCACGAGGAACGAGGCGTTGCGGCGGTACGGGCGCTTCAGCGAGTAAATCAGCGAAATAAGGTCATCCGACGCGATGTTCGCCGTGCTCGTCGTGACGCCCGTGTCCGCCATCTGGAACAGGCCTTTCGGCTTCGCCGCGCCATCGCCGTTGAGGAACGCATCTTCCTCGGCGTTCGCGATGGCCTTGCCGAACTGCTCGATGATGTAGCTCTCAAGGTTGAACGCGTTGTCGTAAAGCAGCTCCTCCGTCACCTTGATCGCGACGTGGAGCTTGTGCGCGTCGAGAATGATCTGGTCGAACGTCGCGTCACCGAACGAGAGCGCCCCGCCTTCCTCAATCCAGCTCGCGGCCGGCTTCGTCGCGGCGATGTTGATTTTGCGCTCCCCGCTCGTCGTGAGCGACGTGCCGAGCGTGCGCATGACGTTCTCTTCCGTCAGCACATCGACGAGGCGGCTGTCCATCTCCTCCGGCACAAGGTAGCCGCCGTCCGTGTCGACGCCCTCCTGCAGCACGTCCGACACCTTGCGGAAACGGCTGCGGATAGCGTCCATCACCGCATCGTGATAGGCAGATTTCGGACGCTCCGCCTTGCCGCCCGGCGCGTTCGTGATGGGCGCGGTCGCGGGCTGAGCGAGCTCCTTGTCGATTGCCGCCTGGCGCTCGAGGCGCTCGATGTCCTTGCCGAGCGCCACGACATCCGCCTCCATGCGGTCGTAGGCCGCGCTGTCTTCCAGCGAGAGCTTGCCGTCCTTGCCCGTGTGCGTGTCGAGAAAAGCCTTCGCGGCTTCCCAGAGGTTTGCGCGTTTCGCGCGAAGTTCCATGATGTCCGTCATTGTGTACTCCTTTCGTCAGTGCAGAATCAGCGAGAGACGCTTTTTCAAAACATCTGCTGAAACTCGGTTATCATCCATCGGCTGCGGCTTGTCCGCTTTTGCCGACATTCTTGCTTTCAGCTTGTCGAGGAACGAGGCCGTCACGGCCCGGCGCGAAAACAGCATGGCTTCCGTGCCACCCGCAAGTTTCTCCATTTCCTGCGACTCGTCCGTGAACAAAATCTTGTCCGCGAAGCCGAGCTCCACGGCCTTTTTCGCGTTCATCCAGCACTCGCCGTCCATGTAATCCGAGAGCACGGCGCGGTCGAGGCCCGTCTTGAGCTCGTAGGCATTGAGGATGCTTTCTTTTGTCTCGGAAAGCATCTCGATCGCCGCCTGCATTTCTTTCGCATCGCCGACCGCGACCGTGCTCGGGTTATGAATCATCATCATGCCCACGGGCGAAATCTCGACCGTTGTGCCGGCCATCGCGATGACGGACGCCGCCGAAGCCGCGATGCCGTCGATGCGCACCGTGACGTTGCCTGCGTACTCCATGAGCATATTGTAGATTTGCGCCGCCGCGAACACATCGCCGCCCGGCGAATTGATCCAGACCGTGATGTCCCCCGCGCCGCCCGCGAGCTCCTCACGAAAAAGACCCGGTGTGACTTCATCGCCATACCAGGTCTCCTGCGCAATCGTGCCGCAAAGCAAAAGCGTGCGAGCGCCGTCCGCGTCCCGCACCCAGTTCCAAAATTTACGTTTCATAGCGTCCTCCTCTCATTTTCCCTCTTGCCAAGTGATAACTTTTCAGTTATCATAGAGACAAAGGCGGGATATGATGTACAAAATCTATTTTTACAAAGACAGCCGCGGCCGCCAGCCCATCAAGGAATACCTGATCGAGCTCGCCAGCAAGAAAGACAAGGACAGCCGCATCAAGCTGAAAAAGATTCACGAATATCTCGAAGTGCTGGAATCCAACGGGACAAGAGCCGGCGTGCCCTATGTGAAACGTCTGGATGACAAGATCTATGAGCTTCGACCGCTTGCCGACCGCATCCTGTTCGCCGCATGGGTGGGAAACCGCTTCATCCTGCTCCATCACTTCGTCAAGAAAACGCAGAAGACGCCGCCACGCGAAATCGAGCAGGCGCGTCGCAACCTCAAAGCATTTTTAGAAAGGGAGGATTCCGATGAAGAATGAACATCTCGGTGACAGCTGGAGCGACCTCCGTAAAGAGCTCTTCACGCCGGAGGAAATCGCTGCGTGCGATCTCAAAGTCGCGGTCATCAATGAAATCATCAAGGCACGCGAAGAGAACGGCCTGTCCCAGCGCCAGCTGGAAAAAATCAGCGGCGTGAAGCAGCCCGTCATCGCCCGGATGGAAAAAGGCACGTCCACCCCGCAGCTCGAGACCATCCTGCGTCTCCTCGCCCCGCTCGGCAAGACCTTGAAGGTTGTCCCCATCGAACCCGCAACGGCATCGGTCTGATGCCGTTTTTTATTGCCCCGCATCCGTGGGCTTTGCAAACAAGCCAGCGTCGCGAAGCTTCGTCATGTTCCCGTTGATGAGGTACGTATCGCCGCCCTCCTCGGCGGGAATCGGATTCATGTCCTCCATTTCGCGGATATCGTTCGCCGAAAGCCAGCCGTTCTGCCGCCCGACCGCGTAGCCCTGCATGCGGCTCTGGTAATCGCCGCGAAGCAAACCGTCCACGTTGAAGCGGATGAAATAGCGCTTTCGTTCCTCCGGCAGCAGCAATGATTTCTGGAGCGCCTGCTCCCAGCGTACAACCCACGGATTCAATGTGTATTTCACGAACTCGAGCGACTGCTGCTCGATGTTGGAAAAGCTCGATTTGTCGAGGTCGCCGACCATGTGCGGCGGGATGCGGTAGAGCCGCGCGATCTCGTCCACTTGAAACTTGCGCGTTTCCAAAAACTGCGCTTCCTCGGGCGGGATGCCGATCTGCTGGTACGTCATCCCCTCTTCGAGCACCGCAACCTTGCCTGTGTTCGCAACGCCGCCGTAGACCGCCTGCCA
>Ga0256405_10009323_pt1 | contig 13494 bp, 13 predicted proteins | sample RumenRJG_02DNA_FD_189096 | JGI IMG/M metagenome (GOLD analysis project Ga0256405, IMG submission 189096) | Bovine rumen microbial communities from Lethbridge, Alberta, Canada - RJG_02 | ecosystem: Host-associated > Mammals > Digestive system > Stomach > Rumen | place: Canada: Alberta...
AGAAAGCAAGGAAAGTTCCCATCGCGAAAAAAACGTTGTATAATCTGATACGAAGAACAACTACGAGAACAGGAACGGAACCATGGAATTATTCAAAGAATACCCCCGCCTTGAAAACGAACAGGTACTGCTGCGCCGGATGACCATAGACGACGCGCCGGCGCTGCAGGCCTTCAAGGAAAATAAAGAAACCAGCCGCTATCTGCCGACCTTCCTTTACGAGCAGAAGTATGAGGATGCCCGGGAAGTGATCGAACGGATGGACGAAGAATGCTTTCAGACGAAGGAAGCGATCCTGCTGGCTGTTTGCCGCAAAAAGGAACCGGATCTTCTGGTCGGGATCGCAGAGATCTACCACTACGAAGAGAACAAAGAGAAGGCATCCATCGGCTGCAGGCTGGACAGCAGCGTCTGGGGAAATGGCATCGGCACACAGGTGATCGCGCTCCTGAAAGACTACCTGCTCCGGGAAGTGGGACTGCGGACGGTCACGGCTCACGTGATGCGGGACAATGCTGCCTCCGCCAGGGCAGCGGTCAAGAACGGTTTCGTCCAGAAGTACCCGGACATCTACGAAGACTGGGGATTCGACCAGATGGCCTACATGGACAAGTATGTTTTCAAACGGGAGTGGCTGGAGCATCCGGAGCACGCGGAACTGCAGCCGGTGCAGGTCGAGCAGTTTGTCATAGCCTATGAAGCGGAACAGGACCGGATCCGGGCGATGCTCCCGGAGGGATTCGAGTCTCTGCGGCCGGTGCTCCGGATCAACACAGAGATCCGGGATGAGCGGGCCGTCTACGCGGAACTCAACACTCCGGTGGAGGCGGAAGGCAGGAGGGGCTGGCTCAATATCGCAAACTGGAAGAGCACTTCGGGAGACGATATCAGTTTCCGGAGAGAAGACGCGACGGTGACGATCGCGTCTCCTTTCCTGGAACTCGCTTATACCGGGACCGGGAAGCGGGGCGGCTGCCCGGCGGAGAAGGATAACGAAGGCTGCTACTATCTTGGGAATGACAAAGAGTTCCGTCCGGTGGAACGCATCGACCGGGAGAAGGAATTCTGCGACTGTCATTTTGCCTGGCATTTTCACGAAGGCGATGCTGCAGGGGCCAGTACCGGCAGGACTCTGCCTGCGGCCTTCCAGCCTTTGCAGAATGAATATGAGCACTGCGCGCTGACGGCGGAGAACGCCGCGAAGATCCCGTGCCGGCAGGTTCTCGGAGCATACATCGTGCGTTTTGAAAGGTATAGAGGAACGGGCGAAAAGCTGTGAATAAATCCACACAATCCAGACGGCATGTGATAGAATAACTATGTATATTATATTGAGTAGTAACCCATAAGATAAGGAGAAAAAAGATGACTATCGACAAGGTTCAGGATGGAGCAAAACTGACAGTGAAAGTATCCGGCAGACTCGACACGACGACTGCCCCGGAGCTGGAAGACGATCTGAAGGCATCGCTGGATGGCATCGAAGATCTGACGATGGATTTTTCGGATCTGGAGTACATTTCCTCCGCCGGACTCAGAGTCCTGCTTTCCGCTCAGAAGATCATGAACAAGCAGGGAAGCATGGTCGTCACAGGAGTCAACAGCACGATCATGGAGATTTTTGAGGTCACAGGTTTCTCTGATATTCTGACGATCCAGTAAACTGTTTCCGCTGAAGTTCGCGCTAACAATATACGCATGGAGGAAAGAGGAATGGATGAGGTCAGAGTAAAGCATCAGGATGATCAGCTGACCGTCGAGATTTCCGGACGGATCGATTCGGGAAACGCCGGAGACGTGGAGGAAGAACTCGGAAGACTGACACAGGACTACGAAGGACCGGAGCTGATCGTTGATGTGAAGGATCTGGACTATATTTCCAGTGCGGGACTGAGGATCCTGCTGCGTCTGTTAAAAAAACATAAGAAGCTCCGGATCGTGAACGCGTCGACAGAGATCTATGAGATCCTCGAGATGACCGGATTCACTGAGATGATGGAGGTCGAGAAGGCCTACAGGGAACTCTCGGTCGAGGGCTGTGAGGTCATCGGGTCCGGTGCGAACGGGATGGTCTACCGGTACAATGACGAGCTTGTCGTCAAAGTCTATAAGGACGCCAATGCCTTGGAGGATATCCAGAGTGAACGGGAACTGGCGCGGCTCGCTCTCGTTCTGGGGATCCCGACGGCCATATCTTATGACGTGGTGCGCGTAGGTGATACCTACGGGTCGGTTTTTGAGTTGCTGGATGCCCACTCTTTTTCAAAGATCCTGGCGGAACAGCCGGAGAAGATGGACTGGTGTGTCAAAGAATATGTGAAGCTGCTGAAGCTGATCCACAGCACCAGGGTGCCGAAGGGGAAACTGCCGTCTATGAAGCAGATCGCCCTGGACTGGGCCAGGTTCGTCCGCGAATACCTTCCGGAAGAAGAAGGAAACAAGCTGGTCCGGCTGGTGGAAGATGTCCCCGAGGACGATCACATGATCCACGGAGACTACCATACGAAAAATCTGGAACTGACCGGGGATGAAGTGCTGCTGATCGACATGGATACTCTGGCTGTCGGGCACCCGGTCTTTGAGCTTGCTTCGATGTACAATGCCTTCGTCGGCTTCGGGGAATATGACAACAACGTGACCCGGGAGTTCATGGGGTTCGAGCGGGAGCGCGCCGGAGAGTTCTGGCACCGGTCCCTGAAAGCATATCTGGAAACAGAAGATGAAGAGCGGGTCCGGGAAGTCGAGGATAAAGCCCGGATCATCGGATACACCCGTCTGATCCGGCGTTCGATCCGCCGCAAAGGTCTGGAGGACCCCGAGCGTACGGCGGAGATCGAGCTCTGGAAGCAAAGGCTGATAGAACTGCTGCACACAGTGGACAGCCTTACCTTTTCCGGAAGCCAGATCCATCTCAAGGCGACCAAGGAGAACCTTCATCAGCTGACTGGATTCGTGGAGAAGGAACTGGACAAGATCGGCTGCACCATGAAAGAGCAGATGCAGATCCAGGTGGCGGCAGAAGAGATCTTTATCAATATTGCTAACTATGCCTATGCCCCGGAAACAGGGGACGCGACGGTGCGTATCGAAACTCAAGAGGATCCAAAGGCTGTAGTCCTGACTTTCATCGATCAGGGAGTGCCTTACGACCCCGTGAAGAGGGAAGATCCGGATGTGACACTTCCGGCAGGGGAACGGGAGATAGGCGGTCTGGGAATCTTCATGGTCAAGAAATCCATGGATGAAATGATCTATGATTACCGGAATGGTTCCAACATACTGGTCCTGAAGAAACATCTGTCGAATGAGTAAGAACAAAAAAATCAGTTCGTTTACAAAAGAATATGACCTCAGTCCTTACAGCATCGATGAGATCTCCGAGCATCTGGACGAGTCCCTCGAAAAATTCGGCTCCGAATGGCGCAACCGCTTCCGGATCCGGCTTTCCGTCGAGGAGGCGCTGCTCCGGATGCGGGATCGTTTCGGTGAGGATGCCAGGGTCCGGCTGGAAATAGGAGCGCGATTTGGGCGCTCCTTCATTCAGTTACGCCATGAAGGGGAAATCTATAACCCTCTGAGCAAGACAGAAGTGGACCTGCAGGACTGGTGCGGGGCCATGCTGACATCCTTTGGGATCTGATCCTGCAGGCAGACAGGATCGGTCTTCTGGACCGGGATGTCCTGCGGGATCGCCGGGGATAGGAATAAGGGATCGCCGGAAATAAGGGGGTACAGGAAATGCTCAATCAATTCTCAAGGACAGAACTGCTGTATGGCAGAGAGGCTATGGAGAAGCTGGCATCCAGCCGGGTCGCCGTTTTCGGCATCGGCGGGGTGGGCGGCTATACCGTAGAGGCTCTGGTCCGCTCCGGCATAGGGGCCCTGGATCTGATCGATAACGATCAGGTCAGCCTGACCAATCTCAACCGGCAGATCATTGCCACCACAAAAACGATAGGCCGATACAAGGTCGATGTCGCAGAGGAACGGGCGAAGGAGATCGCGCCCGGCTGTGAGATCCGGACCTACCGGACCTTTTTTCTGCCTGAAACGCAGGATCAGTTCGACTTTCACCAGTATGATTACGTGGTCGATGCCATCGATACGGTGGCAGGCAAGCTGGCGATCATCGAGCAAGCCAAAAAGGCAGGCGTGCCGGTCATTTCTTCTATGGGAGCAGGAAACAAAGTGGATCCGTCCGCCTTTGAGACAGCCGATATCTATGAAACGTCGGTCTGTCCCCTGGCGAGAGTGATCCGCCAGGAGTGCCGCAAGAGAGGCATTGATTCCCTGAAAGTGGTCTATTCAAAAGAAAAAGCCATCACGCCGATGGAATCGGAGGAGAAGGATCCAAACCGCCGGTCCATTCCCGGCTCGACAGCTTTTGTCCCGTCGGTCTGCGGGCTCATCATCGCGGGAGAAGTGATCAACGATCTGACCGGCAGAAACGCTCACTAAAAAGGAAAAGCGCAGAGGAGGATAGCAGTATGTCAAAACTCAGATTCGGCATGATCGGCGGAGGAGAAGGCTCCTTTATCGGACAGCTGCACCTCGAAGGCGCGCAGCTGGACGGCCTGGGAGAACTGGCCGCCGGATGTTTTTCAAGAGACTACGGGAAGTCTCTGGACTTCGGCCGGCGGGCAGGACTCGATGAGGACCGGATCTACCGCACTTATGAGGAGATGGCAGCGGCAGAGGCAGCCCGGCCCGATCCGATCGATTTTGTCATCGTGGCCGCTCCGAACCACATCCACTACGATTGCTGCAGGGCCTTCCTCGAAAACGGGATCCACGTGGTCTGCGACAAGCCTCTGACCAACGAGCTGCAGCAGGCGAAGGAACTGAAAGCCCTGGCCCGGAAGAAGGATCTGCTCTTTGCCGTGACCTATGTTTATTCGGCAATGCCGGCGGCCTGGTTCATGAAGGAGCAGATCGCGGCAGGACGGATCGGCAGGATCCTCCGGGTCAAAGGAGAGTACCTTTCGGATAATCTGCTGGCGCCCAACGAAGAACTGGACAGCGGCATGCTGTGGAGGATCGATCCCGCAAAGGCTGGCAAGTCCACCTGCTGCGCCGACATCGGCGTCCACTGCCAGCAGCTGATCACCTATGTGACCGGCCTTTCGATCCGGGAACTGTCCGCAGATATGACGGTAGTCGGAGAGGGAAGACAGCTGGATACCGATTTCACAGCCAGCCTGCATTTCGACAGCGGCGCCAAAGGTCATATGTGGTGTTCCAATGTGGCTGCGGGCAGATACAACGATCTGAATATCGCGGTGTACGGTACGAAGGGGAGCCTGAGCTGGTCCCTGGAGGAGCCGGATATCGTGAAGATGAGCGGGGATACGGCGCAGACGATCTGCTGCCGGGTAGGAAAGAGCCGTGAGAGCGGCGAAGACGCTCCATTTCGTCTTCCGGCAGGACAGAGCGAGGGATGGGTCCTCGCCTTCGCCAATATTTACCGGGCATTCATGACCGCGCTGATACAGCAAAGGACCGGCCAGCCTTTGCAGAAAAACTATCCGGGGATCGATGACGGGATCGCCGGAGTCGCTTTCGTCGACGCCTGCGTCAGAAGCTGGCAGGCACAGGGACAGTGGACGGCCCCGCAGAGCACAGTATAAGGGGAATCACATGACTGGGGAAAAGGGAAAGAAACGCTTCAGCATGGAGCAGATCATAGTGGGGACGATCGTCCTCTCTCTTGCTGTATTCTGGGTCGCTGTCAGCATCCTGGGGATAACCAATCTCAGCACCGCGCTGCAGAAAGAGTACACCAACAGTACGTACCATATGGCGGACACAGCGGTCACCCTGGTCAACGGGGATCATATCGACGCCTATCTTCAGGGGGAAGAGCGCGGAGAGTTCGATTGGACGCAGGACGCTCTGGATAAATATTGTGAGAAGATGTACCTGTCCCTGGTCTATGTCATCAAGGTGGATGAGAGCGATTACGGAAGCTTCGTATCTGTTTTCAATTCGGTGAACAATGAGGTGGGAAACACATCCTACGAAGCGTGGGAACTGGGACATCCCCGTGAGACCACCAATGAAGAATACCAGCAGAAATACCGTGCTCTGTATGAGAAGACCTCGACTCATGAAACGGTCTACCGGCTGAGGCCGGACGACGGATCGAAGCCGCACATCACAACGATGGTCCCGGTCAGCGGATCGGATGGAAAGGTCACTGCGCTTCTCTGTCTGCAGCGGCCTTTCAGAGAACAGGTCGAAACCAGAAGACCGTATCTGATAACTATCAGCATCGCTGCCCTTCTTATCGCGGCGATCGCCGCGGCATTCGCTGCTGCCTATATCCGGAAAGGGATCGTAAAACCACTCCGCAAGGTCACGAAGGAAGCTGTCCGTTTCTCAAAGGAGAATACCAGAGGTGAACCGCTGAGAGAGGTCAGCCGGGTGATGGAGATCGCGGATCTTGCTGAATCCATCGACACGATGGAGACGGATATGGTCCGGTATATGGATAATCTGACAGATATCACCGCAGAAAGAGAGCGGATGCTGGCGGAGCTTTCCTTTGCCAGCTCGATCCAGGAGAGCGCCCTCCCGAATGTGTTCCCGGCTTTTCCTGATATCATGGATTTTGATATTTTCGCGACCATGAACCCGGCGAGGGAAGTGGGCGGCGACTTCTATAATTTCTTCCTGATCGACGACGACCATCTGGTGATGGCGATCGGGGACGCTTCCGGCAAGGGGATCCCGGGGGCGCTGTTCATGATGGAAACGAACATCGCCATCAGCAACCGGGCGAAGATGGGAGGAACGCCCGGAGAGATCCTGACCTTTGTCAACAACAGCATTTGCGAGCACAACTATACCGAGATGTTCGTGACTGTATGGCTGGGGATCCTGGAGATCTCCACAGGCAAAGTGATCGAGGCCAACGCAGGCCACGAGTATCCCGCGATCTACCGCAAAGGCGGAATTTTTGAAGCCCATAAGACAAAGCACGGGATCGTCATCGGCGCTATGGAAGGCGTCCGGTACAGGGATCATGAGTTCCGGCTGGAACCGGGAGACAAACTGTTCGTGTATACTGACGGTGTTCCGGAGGCGACGGACAGAGAGCTGAGAATGTTCACTCTGGACAGGCTCCTCAGTACTCTGAATAAGTACAGAGACGGAACCCCGAAAGAGATCCTGAACGGAGTCCAGGGGAGCATCAGGGAATTCGTCAGTGATGCCGACCAGTTCGATGATATGACGATGCTGTGTCTGGAGATAAAAGAAAAGAAATGAACGAAGACAGATCCTTTCATATCGGACCGATCCGCCCGCCCAGCGAGGCGGCCAGCCTGCTGCTGCAGGTGACCCGGGGATGTACATGGAACAAATGCAGGTTCTGCAACCTGTACCGGGATACCCGGTTCAGGGCCTACAGCGCGGAAGAGGTGAAGCGGGATATCGATGTGATCGCGTCCTACGCGGAAGAGATCCATGGATATTCATTTAATGGGCAGTGGGACCTGGACGGACTGAACGAGCGCCTGGCTTCGATCCGGGATGATGACCAGCGCCAGTGTTTCTATATGGTTGCCCAGTGGCTGCTGAACGGAGGAGAGAATGTGTTCCTGCAGGACGGGAATACGACGGCTCTCAGCAGCGGACGGCTGTCGGATGTGCTGATCTATCTGAAGCAGACTTTTCCTCAGATCCGGAGGATCACGTCCTACGGCAGGGCGGAGGAACTTTCCCGCCACGATGCCGGCTATTTCGCTGAGCTGAAGGAGGCCGGCCTGGACCGCATCCATTCGGGATTCGAGACGGGTTCCGACCGGGTGCTTGAAATGATCCACAAAGGGACCACGTCGGACCACGAGATCACGGCCGGAAAGAATATCCGCGCCGGGGGCATCGAGCTGAGCATCTATTTCATGCCGGGGATCGGCGGCAGGGAACTGTCTGCTGAGAACGCGGAAGGCACGGCCCGCGTGGTGAACGAGGTGGAGCCGGATTTCATCCGGATCCGGACCGGAGCGGTGAAACCGGGGACAGAACTTTACGAGGACTATCGGCAGGGGCTCTTCAGCCTTTGCAGTGATGATGATAAGGTCCGGGAGATCCGCACCGTGATCGAACTGACGCCGGGAGCGCGTACGCGTCTGGTCAGTGATCACATGGTCAATCTGCTGCAGGAGCTGGAAGGGAGTCTCAGTCTGGAAAAGGACCGCCGGCGGATGCTGGCGCAGATCGACCGGTATCAGGAGCTTGAAGAGGCGGACCGCAGAGTGTACCAGCTTTTGCGAAGGACGCTTCGGGCGTACGATCTGGATGATATGGAGCGCCTTTCGGATGGGGAACGGCAGCAGCTGCGGGAGGCGGTCATGGAGGATCCGGCCCGCCGCTGGGATGAGAAAATGAACGGGTATATCAGCCGATATATCTGAGGAGAGGAATCGGCGGTTTTTTTGTGGTAATAATGGCCATAGGTGTACTTAACAGTGGGTATACAGACACTCCTTCGGATCCAGGACCCATATCAAACCATCAGATTCATCATAAAGGTTAGATGGAAAAGTAGATGGAAAAGTATCTGGTTTTGATAAAAACAAGGATGGAAAAATTATTGGAAAAGTAATCATATTATGATAGAATACGGGAAGAAAAGTTGCAGGCCAGGGGAGGAATGCTTATGTTATACCGTAAAGCACAGGAAGTGATTGAACATTGGATCCATAAAGGGAACGACGCGCTTCTTGTACAGGGAGCAAGACAGACAGGCAAGACGTTTCTGATCCGGGATATTCTGTCGTCCTGGGGAGATTACGTTGAGTTCAATTTTATCGAGAGTCCACAACTGGTCACATTGTTTAAGACGGCTTCTTCAACAGAGGATCTTCTTCGGCGGTTCAGCGCTGCATCAGGAAGACCGCTGAATGCCGGGAAGACGATCATCTTTCTGGATGAGGTGCAGGAATGTGAGGATGTTGTGACCTGGATCAAGTTTCTGGTGGAGGAGGGATCCTATCGTTATATTCTGAGCGGGTCTCTTTTGGGAATTGAATTGAAGGATATTCGATCCGCACCGGTGGGATCGATGCAGATCGTCGATATGTTTCCGATGGATCTGGAGGAGTTCTTCATCGCGATAGGTATCCGGCAGGACACGCTGGACCTGATAAGAAAACATTACTCCGATCGAAGCTCAATTGATACTTATATACACCAGCGTTTGCTGGATGCGTATTATCTTTATCTCATTACAGGAGGTATGCCGGAAGCGGTTCAAACATATGTGGACAGCAACGATCTGTCCAGGGTTGCAGAGGTTCACGAGAAGATCACACGCCTGTACAAATTGGATTTTGTGAAGTATGAGGAGAAGAATAAACTGAAACTGCGGGAGATTTACGATGCAATCCCGGGGGAGCTGGAAGAAAAAAACAAGCGGTTCTTTATTAACCACATCGACGGGAAGACCGGATATGACAAAGTCAGAGATGATTTCCTGTGGCTTAAGAGTGCAGGGGTCGCACTGCCGGTCTACAATGTGACTGAACCGATGAATCCGCTTGCTGTCAGTGAGAAGCGAAACTTGTTCAAGTTGTTCCTCTCGGATGTTGGCCTGCTGACAAATCGCTATCCGGCGTCGGTCAGGTTTCAGCTTCTGAACAAAGAAAGGGGAATAAAAAACGGAGGTCTGTTCGAAAATGCCGTTGCACAGGAGTTGTATGCGAAAGGCTTCCATGTGTACTATTACAACAGCAAAAGGCAGGGAGAACTGGATTTTGTCATCGAACTAAACGGGAATGTGCTTCCCATCGAAGTGAAATCCGGGAAAGATTATAAACGGCATCAGGCACTGAACAATGTCATCAATACGGAAAGCAACAGGATTCCGGAGGCGATCGTATTCCACGACGGTAACGTAGAGCATGAAGGAAAGATCCTGTATCTGCCGATTTATATGATGATGTGTATCCGCGATGATATGCCGGAGAGTATGATATACAAGCTGGATCTGGAAGGCATCTAAATCATCTTCGAAACTGGTAGATTCACTGTGCTTAGAACAACTCCTTTTCCACTGTTTACCATATTAATTTCTTTACAGAGCCAATTCTCCCTTTTGGTGGAGCATACGGGGCTCGAACGAGAATTCGATAGTTACAAACGTTGAAATTTGAAGGGAGGTGGAGTTACACCGTCCACACGTTAAGCAAAATGTTAATCATAACGTTACAAATGATATTGGATAAGAGTGCACCGATGCGGTGCATTTTTATTATATGCCGAAGGAGCAGTTCGCTCCTTTTTGTTATCACTTACTCAAATAGAAGGGAGATCTAAACCATGTTTTTTTTCAAAGCAAAGAAGAATCTCATCGAAATTGATGAGGAAACCCGGTTTCTGCTGCAGGTAGCGGTGAAAGAAAATGCCAGGAGGAATCCAATGGCATGGGGGAATATCAAGGAGGGAGACATTGTCAGACATTTAGCAGACAAGAATCTCGTACCGCAGGATAACGCTCTCTATGGACGTGTAATGCCTCTCGTAACTGAAGCGAGACTGAACGGTGAAAAAGAAGATTACAGAAATGATATGTCAATGTAATTTGGATTCAAGGAGAGCATCATGAGTAATGAAATCAAATCGAGCAAAGAACTACATGAAGAGATGAACACTGAAAGAGCGAAGGCAGGATTGACAGAAATGCCTATGATGAATAATCACGGGACAAGCTCCGGCGCAATTGCTCGAAGTGATAAGGAGTTCAAAGGAATCATCGGCACCTACAAGGAAGCGTTCAAAAAGAAAGATAAGAAGAAATAATATAGTATTCTTCCACGGAAAGCGAGAAACAATATGTTAGAAATCGGAACAAAAGCGCCGGGATTTACACTTCCGGATCAGAATGGTGAGATGAAGTCGCTGTCAGATTATAAAGGTCAGAAGGTGATTCTGTATTTCTATTCGAAGGATATGACATCTGGATGTTCGAAGCAGGCCTGTGGGTTTGCGAAGTTGTATCCGCAGTTTCAGGAGAAGGGCGCTGTCGTACTTGGTGTGAGCAAGGATGCGGTTGCAACCCATAAGAAGTTTGAGGAGAAATATGGTCTGCCGTTCACGCTGCTTGCGGATCCAGAGAAGACCGTTCTTCAGGATTATGATGTATTAAAAGAAAAAAAGAGCGGTGGTAAGGTTACTATAGCTACGTTTCGTACGACATACCTGATCGATGAGGACGGCGTGATTATCAAAGCATTTGGCAAGGTCAAAGCTGCAGATAATCCGCAGCAGATGCTGGAGGAACTGGGGGAGTAACTTGCGAACGAAATAACTATACCCACGAACGTTGTTTTAGAAGAGGAAAACAGCATTGAACAAGAGCATAATTAGTCACCCTGTTACAGGAAGTGCTGTTAATTAGTCTCCGCGTTTGCTTCCTCAGGAAGACGTGTTGGGTTCATAATACTTTGTCATTTTCTTCTTGTTCTCAAGCGGCATTTTTGATACAAAAATGCAACAATAAACATTTCTGATTTCTATTGACCTATATTCTGAATGGGAGTAAATTGAGGTTGATGAAAGAAAGACAGAAATGTCTGAATTCATTACTACAATTGAATACCTTGAAGCTTTGAACAGTGGCTACGGATAGAGGGTTGACGAGCGGAACTGACAGAGAATTGCAGAATTAGCGAAACTTTTCGCAGGATCAAACGTCAACAGAGAATCGCAGAATTGGCGAGATATCGAAGCACGATGGACAGTCTTGAGAGCGCACCCAGCACAGAATTGCAGAACTGGCGAAGCGCATGCAGGATCGAGGAGTACCGAGCCAGCACAGAATTGCAGAATTGGCAAAGCACATTGCAGGATCGAGGAGTACCGAGCCAGCACAGAATTGTAGAATTGGCGAAGCACATTGCAGGATCGAGGAGTACCGAGCCAGCACAGAATTGTAGAATTGGCGAAGCACATTAAGAGATTTGTTCAGGGAGCGAAGGTGTCAGAGATTCACGAATGAGACCCTTTCGACGAAAGCGTAAGGAAAGCGCATGCAGGATCAGAGCACGGAACCAGCACAGAATCGCAGAATTGGCGAAGCGCAATGCAGGGTTAGAGTACGGAACCAGCACAGAATCGCAGAATTGGCGAAGCACGAATCCGGCCACGGGAAGCAGAAGAAAGAGAGGTAGCAGAAATGAGGGTGTTACAGGTAGACAGATAATGGGCTGCGTAATATGAGAAGTATGACGCAGCCCATTTTCTTTGCCTTTTTTAAAGCAAAACACATGGGAGTGGAGCATATCATTGACGCTATATTTTTCTATTGGAGTAACCAAACTAAATGTCCTGCAATTACCAAAATCAAAGCGGCAGTTTGTGTACATATATTCCTAAGCCTGCTATATTCTGAAGAAAAACACAACAAAGGCAGGGATCCCGTAATGGTATGTAAAAGTAAGACGATCGAAGCCATGACATCTTCTATAATAACGGACGCAAGAACGGTAGAAACACTGCTTCAGGATATGATGGAGCATGCCGATCCATATCGGCTGCATGGGCTACAGGTTATCGTGGAGCACCAAATCGCTTGTTGCATGGAATTGACGGAGATGGCAATGGATGAAGAGGTGGCTTGCATCAGGAGATAGCTACATACAGAAAACTGGAACAAAAGAATCGTCAGAAAATGAGATGTAACAAAAGATGAATGCATTCACACACTCGCCTTTTCCAACGCTATTTGATATTGAAATGATGTCGGATTTACAGAAATAACATTGCCGAGTGGCATAGAAGAAATTGATGACGCAGCATTTATGAATTGCAGTAATCTTGTAAGAATCAAGTATTACTAAGAAGTTGTTAATCAAAGTCAAGGAATGTTAATCAAAGGTCGGATTATACTATAGCCCTGTTTCGAGAGAGACATTACTCTGCTGAATCACCAAAAGTGAGAGATTGCAAGGCTTTCGGAGAACGGAATAAAAAAGAGAGGCTTCGAAAAACCTCTCTTAGTGGTGGAGCATACGGGGCTTATACGTATCGCTACGCGATCCGCCGTCCTGCGCGCGGCCCGGCCGTGCTCGGACCCCGACAGTCCACCGGACTGTCGGGCCCTTTCGGGTTCTCGCCCCGTATGTACGTTTCAAGATAGCACAAAGGACGGGATAAACCCGTCCTTTGCACTATGGTGGAGCATACGGGGCTTACACGTATCGCTACGCGATCCGCCGTCCTGCGCGCGGCCCGGCCGTGCTCGGACCCCGACAGTCCACCGGACTGTCGGGCCCTTTCGGGTTCTCGCCCCGTATGAATGATTCGACAGTAACACAAAAGGACGGCGGATGCCGTCCTTTCGTGTTATGGTGGAGCATACGGGGCTCGAACCCGTGACCTCATGACTGCCAGTCATGCGCGCTCCCAGCTGCGCCAATGCCCCATGGAGCCACTGGCCGGGATCGAACCGGCCACCTGCACGTTACGAATGTGCTGCTCTGCCAGATGAGC
>Ga0256405_10009324_pt1 | contig 13493 bp, 10 predicted proteins | sample RumenRJG_02DNA_FD_189096 | JGI IMG/M metagenome (GOLD analysis project Ga0256405, IMG submission 189096) | Bovine rumen microbial communities from Lethbridge, Alberta, Canada - RJG_02 | ecosystem: Host-associated > Mammals > Digestive system > Stomach > Rumen | place: Canada: Alberta...
CGCTTCCCGACTTGCGGATGCGGGCTATCCCGCACCAGATTTCGGGAGATACGCCCGGTATGGCCACGTTCTTCGAAACGACCGTCCAGCCCTCCTTCTTGGGGAGCGTATTGCCTTCGCAGAGCCGCTTGAAATCGGCGCTGCCGCTCACTATTACGTCCTGCCCGGCCAGCTGGAAACTGCCGAGCAAAAGAAGCACTGCGGCCAGGACAATATTATGCATAGGAACTAGAGATTTAAGTGGAAGTCCATACCGACGGTCCAGCGGCGCAGCCCGCCTCCATCTGGCGACAGGTCCAGAAGGCCATAGGCGGCCGTCAGCTTGAAGGAAAAGCCCTTCGTTCCGAATCCTGCTCCGGCCTTGAGATAGATATTGAAAGGCTTGACGCCATAATCCTTCAGGCAGTCCAGCTTCTGTTTGTTTCCATCCGCGTCCTTTGGCCAAGAGATATTGCTGCTGGAGATTTTTGATGAAAGGCAGTAGTCGAATACCGGCCCGACACAAAAATTGAAAAACCCGCTCTGCCGGTTGAACGTGACAGGCATCTGGACGTGCTGCTCATGGATGTCCGTATCGAAGTTGCCCAGGGATACCGGGCATAGTTTGGTATCGTCGTCCCAAGCGCCTGGAGCGCCCCAGAGTATGTCGTATTTGTAGTTGAGGCCCACGTTGACCATACTGGACATAGATACCGGGATACCGTATATTATGCCGGCATAGGGACCCATGCCGAAGCCGCTGGCCTTGAATCCGTCCGGAACCTTGCGGTTCAGGAATTCGTAGTTCATACCGAAATCGAAGCCCAGCTGGGCCGATGCCCCGGGGGCCGAAAGGCAAATGACTGCCAGGATAACAAAGAGAACCTTTTTCATATGCTCCTGCTTTTAATTCAACCTCACCATCGTGGTGACGACCATGCCGGCATTTCCGTCGCTTCCCACATTGGTCTTGATCTTGCCGCGGTCGGCGCCCACGACGGAGGTGTAGAAATTCAACTGCGTGCCGTTGGTCATATAGGCCACGAACTGAAGGGTAAGAGATGCTGCCTCGAAACGTTCCATACGGAGGGTCCCGGGCACGATCTTGCTTTGATATTCCGCCGCGCTGCTCCAGTCGAGCGTCACGTATTCGGCCGCATCCTTGGAAAGGTCGCACTCCCAGTAGCCGGCTGTGCCGTCGATGGTATAAGCCACCCCGTCAACATACTCACCTTGATTTGAAGGATAATGGGCGGGCAACTTTCTGGTGGAAACGGTGCCGGCCTTTGGATCCAGAGTGTGAATCTCAGCACCGTCATACTCGTTTCCGCCCCACCAGCTGAGTTTGTCCGTTGTGGAGATATAAACCCCGTCCGGGTCCACTCTCCCGTTAAATGTGCAGATGAGGTTTCCGAGTGAGACTGAACTTCCGGAGACGCTAAGATTGTAGAAGTCCGTGCAGGCTACGGTCCTGGTCCAGGAATCTTTACCATCTCCCTCCTCGATTTCTTTCTCATAAGTATCTGCGTAATAAAGCTTTCCACCTATGGAAAGAAGGAAAGACTCTTTGCTGGCTTCCACCTGGAGGAGTACCGGCTCAAAGGAAGGAGGAGCGATGATTCCCTGCATTCCGCCCATCGCGCCGGGATAACCGAAAGTCCCTCCCAGACAGGTGCCTCCTGCAGGATAGAGTTTCCAGCAGGAGATATTGTTTCCTAGCACGTTGACGGCATCCAGCGTGTTGCCATTGTCCTGCAGACGGATCAGTGACGGAAGCCCTCCGTTAATGCCCTCATAATTCCATCCACCGGTCTTCACAAACAGGTCCTTTCCCAGCTGGTGGAACCAGCCGTTCAGGAAAGTGGGCTGCTTGAAGCCGTCGTCCATTCCGTCCGGTGCACCGGCCTCCAGAGTCCATTCGAACAGGGCGCCGTCGCTCTTTCGGATCAGGTAGTGTGCGCCGTGGCGATCGTGATACTCTTCGCTGAACCCGTTGATTATCTTGCTAAGGGCCGACCGTGCGGAACCTTGCGGGATCGTGCCGTTTGACCATCCTTCTTTAACGTCCAGGTGGCAGTTTGCAAGCCATATCCAGCCTTCTCCCACCGGGAAGATGAAATTGGGGCAGATTATAAGTTCGGCCTTTATGGTCTCGGCAACCTCTCCGTTGACGCCTTCTACATCTATATCATATGAGACCTGTACCATCGTTCCATCCTCGGATACGGTGTAAATGGCCCTGGGGCCCACTGTGACATCGCCCTCAGCTTTGGTGGACGCGCCGCCCTGGGCGAGGGCAAGCATCTGCGCGCCGGCAATATTGGCCTTTCGGAAAGTCACCTTGGCGTTATTATCGGACCCCCCGAACTTGTCGCAGGAAGAAAGAAGGGCCATTGTGATGGCCAGAATGGTTAAAAGTCTTGTTCTCATACGTATGCGTGTTTTCTGCAAAGTTAGCCTACCTAAACGAATGCCTTGTGGCGGATTCCACCACAAAGAGCTGGTTTTCAATGATTTTTCGGAAGGAAATGATATCTTTGTAAAGGAATGAAATGCCTCGCCTTCATACTTTCTCTTTTGCTCGCCGGGCCGCGCTTTGTCAATTACTCTGCGGCCGACGGACTGCCTTCCAACACGGTGTATGCCATTGCCCAGGATGAGGGTGGCACCCTTTGGATAGGCACCAGGAACGGACTTGCGAGTTTCGACGGCGCCCGCTTCAGGAGTTGGAAGGAGTACGGAAGGGTAAACGCCCTAACGGTGGACCGGGATAACCGCCTGTGGGTCGGGACTACCGATGGTTTGAGGGTGAACGACGACAGGGTCGAAGGCAATATCCGGGCGCTGCTGACCGATTCCGACGGCTTCGTATGGGCCACCGTGGGCGATACGCTGCTGCTGAAACTATCCTACAAGGACGGTATCCGGGAAGAAGCCCGCTGCTTCTACGACAAACGGGATTCGGAAGGCGACTATCCTTATTATCAGATATACGAGGCCTCCAATGGCAAACTCTGGCTGGCCGGCCGGCTTGTCCGCTACCAGTTCATCGAGGACAGGGACCATCCGCAGATAACGCATCCTCTCGGGAATGACGGATTATGCCCGGGGGCATACGCAGAAGCCGGGGGAAAACTCTATTACTTTGTTGACCATACCTCAATCCTCTATTCTTATGAGGATAATAAGGCGATTCCGCACGGCCGCCTTCCCATAGCGCACGCCCGGTTGCTTACAGACAATAAAGGAATGCTGTGGGCGGCAGGCTCCTATGGCCTGGGCATCGTGGACACCGGGCATCCGGAACAGACAGTAGTTTTCCGCCATGAAGCGGACGACCCCTCCAGCCTGTCTTCCGGAGAGCTTTTCTGCATATTTGAGGACAACCAGGGCAATATCTGGGTGGGCGGCGATAACGGCCTCTCCGTGCTTTCTTCTGCTTTACAGCAGGTGAGGCAGGTCTCTGCCGCCCAGGTATCCGCCCTTATGGAGGATCACAGCGGAAAGCTCTGGATCGGGACGGCCGAAAACAGGGTGTCAAGCTTGTATGAAGACAGCACCGGCACCGTTTACGTGGGCCTCTGGAACAACACCGGATGGGAGGTATGGAAGAATGGGAAAATGCTGCACAAGGACCGTCTCTCAGGCCCTCTTCCCGAAGAGCAGACAGAAGCACGGCACCTTGACGGGGCCAACTGGATTTCGGATTTTCTGGAAGACAGCCGGGGCCGGTTCTGGATAGTAACATGGGAAGGCGTTGGCCTCAACGAATGGGACCGAAAGGCCCGCCGCAGCCTGCCGCCCCGCTGGCTCAGCCCCTTCCGCTACCCTTCGCCGAAGGTGGACTCCAGCATCTACGTAAGTTCCAGGCTCGGGAGCCGCATAATCGAAGACCTGCAGGGCAATCTGGTCTATGCCACCACCCAGGCAGGGCTGAACATAATAGATAAAGATACGGGGCTGGTAACCAAATACTTCCGAGGGAACTCCACCATTCCGGACGATTACGTAACGGATCTCTGCCTCACACCGGACGGCACGGTCTGGGCAGCAACACGCGGCGGGCTGTGGAGTCCTTCCGGGGAGCACTTCCTGGACGGCATGCTGGTACAGTCGGTAGAGGCCGACGATAGGGGACGCCTCTGGGCCGGGACGGAAGACGGGCTGTATTTCATCGACACGGACGGCAGCACGGGCCGGGTTCCGAAAGAACTCGGCTTCCCTTCGGACATTTACGGCGAACACGTTTCATGCCGTCTTAAAGACGGATCCCTTGCCTTCGGAGGCTCTGCCGGTGCAGCCGTCTTCCACCCGGACAGCCTGATCTCCGTCCGGGCCGCAGGCAATCTGCCGCTCGCCCGCCTTGTCAGGCACCGGTACCGCCTGAACGAGGGAGAATGGACGGACGGCAGCTTCACCGGGTTACCGGACAACATCCGGCCGGGGAGATATTTCCTCCAGGAACAAAGTTCAGATATCTTCGGCCGCTGGGACCGCGGGGAGACGACCGGCCGGACCATCCGTATCCCCTTCCCGCTTTGGCTCCGCTGGCCCTTCCTGCTGCTCTACGTCCTGCTGCTTTCCGCCATCGTCTATACGGTGATGAAACTCCGCGAGCGCAGGCTCCTTGTGAAGGAACTGGATATGCGAAACCGCCTTTTCTCCATTATATCCCACGATCTCAGGGGCCCCGTCTCCGGAAATTACATCCTGTCACGGGAACTACTGGAGAAGGTTGACAGCCTCTCTGGGGAGCAGTTGAAGGCAGGCCTTGCTGAGTTGTCCGGGTCGGCCGAAAACACCTCCTCCCTGCTGGAGAATCTCCTGCTGTGGTCTCTCAGCCAGAAGGGGATGCTGAAACCCGTTATGCGTGAGGTGAATCTCCTGGGCGTCGCCAAGGAAGCTGTGGGAAGCGTCCGTGGGCATGATGTGATTACGGTTGATATCCCCGAAAACTTGACTGTACGCACCGACCGGAACATGCTGCTTACCATCCTTCGGAACCTGTTGGACAATGCCGTAAAGGCTTCGCAGCATTCTGACATCCCGGGGGCTCCTGTCATCCTGAGGAGCGAAGCGACGAAGGATCTTCTCCATGCGCGTCAGATTGTCATCATCGACAATGGCCCAGGCCTTCGGGAAGAAGCCCCCGAGTGGGGCCATGGCCTAGGCCTTGTGATTGCACGCGAACTGCTGGATAAGCTCAGCGCCGGGATGGAAATGAAAAATCGGCCCGAAGGAGGCCTTCAAATAACAATTGACCTATGATTAATGTTCTTCTCGTAGAAGATTCCGCCGTGTTTGTGATGGGGCTCAAGTTGGCATTGCAGTCCGATGGCGGGTTCGCGTTTGTTGAATCCGTCGCCACTCCTGGTGCTGCCGTAGCCTTTCTTAACGCCCATCCGGAAACTGACGTTGCCGTGGTGGACATCTCCTTGGAGTCCGAGACCGACGGTCTTACGCTACTGGGGATTCTTCGTGAGGCCTTCCCCGCCGTGCGGACATTGGTGCTTTCGCACTACAAGACCCCCTCATATATCCTGAAAGCCATTTCTTCCGGGGCATCGGCCTATCTGGCCAAGGATTCCGTGCCGAAGTCCATCGTGGAAGCTATTGCCGATGTCGCCGATGGCAAAAGCCTTTTCTTCGGAGAAACCATCGATGCTGACCGGATCACCCGCATATTTGGCGGACGTGAAAATCTGCTTGCCCGTAAACCGCAGGGACTGACGCCACGCGAGCTGGAAGTGCTCCAGCTCACTACCTCGGGCTACTCAAATTCACAGATTGCATCTGCCCTGGAAATTACCTTGAACACCGTGGACAGCTACAAAGAACGTATAAAAGGGAAATTCGGCCTGGACAGCATTGTAGAGTGCGTTGCCTACGCAGTAAAGAGGGGCCTCGTGTCTGTTTAATTGCACGCGTGCGTACGCGACTCAACCCGCGATTGACATTTTCAACCCCCGAAGGAAATCTGACCCCCTCACGGCCAGAACACCCGGCAGTATGTCTGTGTCTTTTCGGGTGTCCGGAAAACATTTATCAAAGAGTTACGGCCGCAAAGTGTCAGGATTCGGTGAGTTAATACGACTGCTTATGAGTGCTTTCCGATTTTTTGCGGACGGCAAAATTGTTGCAGATGCATAAAAGATACACGAAAGTGCGTATCTTTGCAGTGCAAAACGGAATATGAAAAAGTTCGCATTTATAGTCAACCCGGTATCGGGAGCGAAAGACAAGACAAGGATTGTTGCAGAGGCGGAAGCGCTTTTCCCCGGCTGCGTAATATTATACACCGCTCATGCGGGGCACGCAAGGGAGTTGGCTGCAAACGCCGATGCCGATGTGGTTGTCGCTGTCGGCGGCGACGGCACGGTCAACGAAGTTGCCTCCGGGCTCGTAGGGACGGAAAAGGCCCTGGGAATCATCCCCTGCGGCAGCGGCGACGGTCTTGCCCTTCACCTGGGCATCAGCAGGAACTATCATAAGGCCCTGGAACAGCTGAAAAACGGTGTGGTCCGCCGTATTGACTGCGGCATGATGAACGGCCGCCACTTTTTCTGCACTTCCGGCGTGGGATTCGATGCGAAAGTAGGTCTGGAGTTCTCCAAGAGCAAGAGCAGGGGATTGTGGACCTATGTGTCAATGTCCGCCCGCAACTGGTTCAGCTACAAGCCCGATTACTATAAAGTGATTGTCGACGGCGCGCCCGCGTGGGAAGGGGAGGCGGTGTTCATCACCGTGGGAAACGGTTCGCAGTGGGGCAACAACGCGCGCATCTGCGGCGGTGCGTCCGTTCTGGACGGCCTTTTCAATATCACTATAGTCAAGCCCTTCAGCACCATGAAATTCCCGCCCCTGCTCGTGCGCCTGGCTAGCGGCAAGGTCACGGGAAGCAGCAGCACGCTCTGCCTTCAGGGAAGGAAAGTGATTATAGAACGCAGCCAGGCCGGCCCTGCGCATTTCGACGGAGAACCGCTGGAAGAAGGCACCAGGCTCGAGTTCGAGCTTCTGCCCTCCGCTCTCAATGCAGTGACAATAGAAAATAAAAAGATATGAAGAAAACAGACTGGTTCAAATATTTCGCGCCCCGTTTCGTGGCCCTCGCGGCCGTAATGGGCTTCATACTGAGGATAGTCCTCATTTTCATGCCGCAGACCGTGAGGGACTTCGGCTTCTGGGCTATCCTGCGCATCTTCGGCTTGGGCTTTCTCAACGACGTGGCCTTCAGTGCGATAGCCCTGGTGCCCGCCTTCGTCATCTACTCTCTCATGACATCCGCCAAGTACCGCAAACCGGCGGCATACATAATCGAAGGCCTGCTGGCTGCGCTGGCGGTGTATGTCATAGGATTCAACGACATTACCGACGAGTACGGGGGAGTGGTGCCGGGGATAGCCAATGCCCTGGTCGCAATCATCCTCGTCTGCTTCAGCATCAAGCTCTTCGTGCCGGCGGTCAGGGATGGCTGGCGCAAGGTTTCCGCCATCGCGCTCAGCCTTCTCTACATCATCTGCGCTGTGCTGATCTTCGTCTGCGAGATAGTGTTCTGGGAGGAGTTTGCAGTGCGCTTCAACTTTATCGCCGTCGATTATCTGGTGTATACCAACGAGGTGATAGGCAATATCATGGAGTCCTACAACATCCCTCTGATGTCGCTCGGAGTGCTGGCGGTGTCGCTGTGCATTTTCTGGCTGCTCTTCCGCCGTGCGGACTGGAAGAATGCCGGCATAGGCAGTGCCGGCGAGTATGTGGGAAATCTCTTCCGCACGCTCATCTGTGCATGCATTGGGTTCTTCTTCCTTCATTATGGATATCGCAATTTCGGCACCTCCGACATGTTCGTCACGCAGCTGCAGGAAAGTGGATCCTGGGACTTCCTGGAAGCCTTCGCATCCAACGAACTCGACTATAATCAGTTCTATCCCCTGATCCCTCAGGAAGAGGCGGAAGCCCTTCAGAAGGAACTTTGCGGGATGGACGAAAACGGCGTTGCGCACATAGTGTCGGAGAATCCTCTTAACAAGAAAAATATCGTGCTGATCACCATCGAGAGCATGAGTGCGGATTTCATGGGATATTTCGGGAACGAGAAGGGGATTACCCCGAATCTGGATACGCTCTTCGAGCACAGTCTGGCCTTCGACCGCCTCTTCGCTACCGGCAACCGCACCGTTCGCGGGCTTGAGGCTGTGACCGCCTGCATTCCTCCAAGTTCCGGGGAGAGCCTGGTCAAGCGCCCCGGCATGGGGCCGGTGTTCTCTACCGGCGAAGTGCTCCGCAGTATGGGCTACAGCACCACCTATATTTACGGTGGAGATGCCTACTTCGACAATATGGAGTACTTCTTCGGCACCAACGGCTATGCCATACGCGACAAGAAGACCTTCGACAAAGCGGATATCACTTTCGACAATATCTGGGGCACCTGCGACGAGGATACCTACAGAGTCGCCCTGCGCGACTTCGACTCTGCCGCCGAGCCTTTCTTCGCCCACATAATGACCGTGTCCAACCACAGGCCCTACACCTATCCGGAAGGGCGCATAGAGTATGACGGCAATCCCATGTCGCGCTCGGCTGCGGTCAAGTATACCGACTATGCGATAGGGGAGTTTATAAAGGAGGCCTCCTCAAAGCCGTGGTTTGCAAACACCGTGTTCGTGATAATGGCGGACCACTGCGCGTCGAGTGCGGGCAAGACAAGCCTCCCGTTGGACGGATACCACATCCCCGCATTCATCTATTCTCCCGGTTTCATCGAGCCGGCGCACGTGAAGAAGGTGTGCTCGCAGATAGATGTGATGCCTACGCTCTTCAACCTGCTGGGATTCAGCTACGATTCCCGCTTCTACGGTCAGGATGTGCTTTCGGACGATTTCCGCGAGCGCGCTTTCATGGCGACCTACCAGGACCTTGGCTACTATGCGGATTCAGTTCTGACGGTGCTGAGCCCGGTGCGTCAGGTGCGCCAGTTCGCTGTGGAGCAGACCGGACGGAGCAATTTCACCGAAACCCTTATCGAGGACGAGGTTGCGGAGAAGCAGCTGCGCGAGACGCAGGCGGTGTATCAGGTTATAAATACCGAGTATCAGGCTTCTTCCAGGCACTGAATCATGGCCTTTGCGACGGCGCGGGAAGCTCCCGTGCCTCCGAGACGCTGACGGATCTCCCTGTAATCGGCGAGCATGCGCTCCCGGTAGGGGAGATCTTCTGTAAGGCGGCGTATCTCGGCGGCGCATTCTTCTGGGGTGAAGTCGTACTGGATCAGTTCGCGGAAAGCGAGCCGGTCGAGGATGAGATTGCCGAGGGAGATGTATTTGATGTGGTCCAGCACCCGCAGGACGTACTTCGCCAGCACGGCCGTAACGAAACTGGTGCTCCAGCAGACCACCTGGGGCGTGCCGATGAGGGCGGCCTCCAGCGAAGCGGTTCCGCTGTTGATCAGGGCCGCATCGGCGAATTTCAGGACGTCGTAGGTGCGTCCGAAAACCACCTCGACATAGTCGCGTCCGCCGATATGCCTGTCGTAATCTTCCGGACTCCTCGAGGGCGCTCCTGCAACTATGAACTTGCATCCGGCATATTCCGGAAGCGCGTGCAGGATGTCAGCCATCCGCATCGCCTTGGGCATGGTCCGGGCTATTTCCGCTTTGCGGGATCCGGCAAGGATGGCGATGTACCGGCCTTCCTCCGGCCTGCGGTATTCGTGATTGTCCACAGCGTCCACCAGGGGATTGCCCTTGTAGATGAAGGGGATCTGCCTGGACTCGAAGTAGGGGATCTCGAAGGGGAAGACTATGAAGAGGCGGTCCACCCACGCCTTGAGCTTGCGGTTGCGGCCTTCGCGGGACGCCCAGGTCTTGGGCGCGATGTAGTAGAATACCCTGATGCCGTGTTCGTGGCAGAAGCGGGCGATCTTCATGTTGAATCCCGGGTAGTCGATGAGAATCACCACGTCCGGTTTCCATTCCAGGATGTCGGCCTTGCAGTCCTTGAGGTTGCGGGAAATCCTGCCCAGATTGGCGAGTACGTCGGTGAGGCCCATCACGGCCGTGGCCTTGTAGTCGCGCACCTTGGTGCCGCCCGCGGCTTCCATCATCCCTCCTCCCCAGAAACGGAAATCCGCCCCCGGGTCTTCTTGCAGAAGGCCCTTCATCAGATTGCTCCCGTGGAGGTCGCCGGAGGCTTCGCCGGCTATCAGGTAGTACTTCATAAATCCGTTTCGAATCCGAGATTTTTCAGGCGCTCGTTCTCCTGCAGGTCGTGGCTGAGGATCTGGTGGCAGGAAATGGTGACATATCCCTGCGAGAGAAGGTTGATGTCGGCTTCGGGATCGTTTACGGAATCGTTTACGATGTCGCCCGCCATCATGAAGAGTTCCTCGCCCTCTTCGGGATCGGGGAATTTCGGGAGTTCGTGTCCCATCATGGAAAGCACTTTCATACGGAAGAGCCTCTCGTCGTAAGGGATGAATTCGTTCTCCCAGCGCAGCCAGCCTTCTTTCGCCATGCGTATGCCCTTGAGGACGGTGCCCGGCTTCGGGAAATTCACGTTGTATACGTATCCGTAACTGTCGGAAAGATTGTCGGTTATCTTTTCGAATATGGCGGGGAAATGCTTTTCGATCGAGCTGAAATCGGCATCCGGATCGAAGGCGTCGATGGATACGGCGATCGCCGGAATGTATGCAAGCGCCCCTTCGGAGGCCGCCCCTATGGTGCCGGAATAGAGATATGCAGTTCCGAAGTTTCCGCCATGGTTGATGCCGCTAACGACTACGTCAGGCTTCTCCGGATAGAATATATTGTCTATTCCGAACTTGACGCAGCTGGAGGGTGTTCCGCCCAGATACCACCAGCGCTCTCCCGGCTCCTCGCTGAGTTTCTTCACGGGGATGGGGCTCTGGCCGAGGTTTACGGCCATTGACATTCCGCTCTGGTGCTTTTTGGGGGCGACAACGGTGATGTCGCCGTATCGTTTCAGTATTTTGACCAGTGTCCGTATGCCCTTGGCGTTGAAACCGTCGTCGTTGGTGACAAGAATTTTCATATGGAGGATATTTTATGCAAAGATAGTTCTATTTTCCCTGCAATAATTGATTATGCGTTAATTTTTTTGTAAATTTGCGCCGCTTTTCAGGTAAAACCTGAAGAAAATGGTTAGAAATTGTTTAACATTTATTTTAGTTCAATATGAATAGAATTGCAATCAACGGTTTTGGCCGTATCGGTCGTCTGGCATTCCGTCAGATGTTCGAGGCTGATGGTTACGAAGTTGTCGCCATCAATGACCTCACAAGTCCTAAAATGCTCGCTCACCTTCTCAAGTACGACACCGCCCAGGGTGGTTTCGCAGGCAAGTTCGGTGAAGGCAAGCACACTGTAGATTACAAGGACGCAGTCCTCGCAGAAGACGGCAAGACCGTTGTCACTCCCGGTTCCATCATCGTTGACGGAAAGGAAATCACCATCTATGCAAAGCCCAACGCAGCTGAACTCCCTTGGGGCGAACTGAAAGTCGACGTTGTTCTCGAGTGCACAGGTTTCTACACCTCCAAGGCAAAGGCTTCCGCACACATCGAGGCCGGCGCAAAGAAGGTCGTCATCTCCGCTCCTGCAGGCAATGACCTCCCCACCATCGTCTACAACACCAACCACAAGACCCTCACCCCTGCCGATACAGTTATCAGCGCAGCTTCCTGCACCACCAACTGCCTCGCTCCCATGGCTGACGCTCTCAACAAGTACGCTCCCATCCAGAGCGGTATCATGAGCACCATCCACGCTTACACCGGCGACCAGATGATCCTCGACGGTCCTCAGCGCAAGGGTGACCTCCGCCGCAGCCGCGCAGGTGCTTGCAACATCGTTCCCAACTCCACCGGTGCTGCCAAGGCTATCGGTCTCGTAATCCCCGAACTCAACGGCAAGCTCATCGGCTCCGCTCAGCGCGTTCCCACTCCTACCGGCTCCACCACCATCCTCGTGGCTGTAGTAAAGGGTAAGGACGTTACCGTAGAAGGCATCAACGCTGCTATGAAGGCCGCTCAGACCGAGTCCTTCGGTTACACCGAGGATCAGATCGTCAGCTCCGACGTTATCGGAATGAAGTTCGGTTCCCTCTTCGATGCAACCCAGACCATGGTCTCCAAGATCGACGACGAAACCTTCCAGGTTCAGGTAGTCTCCTGGTACGACAACGAGAACTCCTACACTTCTCAGATGGTCCGCACCATCAAGTATCTCGCAGAACTCAAGTAAGTCTGTGCGATAAGCAAATGAAAAGGGATGGCCGGCCGGTCATCCCTTTTTGTATATAGACTCCTTCGGCAGCACCCTGTCCTCCCATCCCTGCCTTCCAGCCCGTGCATGCTGTCCCTAAAACCCAGACAGTATGCACACTTCCCCGGTCAAAACGTGCATGCTGTCCTTAAATCCCGGACAGTATGCACACCACGCCTGCCGGGCTAAAGACCGCGCATATACCGGTAATCCGAGGTGCTGCCGTTGTAGCGGATGAAGGCACGGTCGACAATCTCGTCGCCGCAATTGACTTCCATCCACATGGTGCCGAATGCTTTCGACCAGTTGTACCCGCTTTCTGCGGTCTGGTAATTGACCGTGCCGTCTGTCCAGAACTTGCAGCTATAGCCCTTGCTTTCGGTACGCGTGCCTTGCGCGCTGAAGGGCAGGAGGCCGTTCGCATCGGGGTCGCGATCGGGGTTCCCGAAGATGTATGGACCGGCGTAGGCTTCGTCCTTGACCGCACTGTCGTCTATCGTGAGCTTTTCGATGGTGATCCTGGAAGGCAGTCCGCAGGGATATCCGAAATCGTGGACGCCGTCCCCGACAGCGCCGTATTTTTCGTATGTGATGTATTTGGGCTTGGCTGGAAACAGCCCGGCCGAAATCAAAGCCAGAGCCAATAGAATCCTCATGCGGGCACGAAAGTCGGGTCCTATTTCAGATTCACGAAGGGAGTGGTGTTCCCGCCGTTGTAGGTAGGGAGTTTGCCGTCCCACTTCTCGATGGCGTACTGCTGCACGAGGAGGCTGTTGAGGGAAGCGGCCACTACCCGGTTGTAATAGGCCTCGCCGTCGCCCTGGATCTTCATGGCTTCGGCTTCACCTTTTGCCTTGGCGATGGCAATCTTGGCTTCAGCCTCGGCTTCCTTCACCTTGTTTTCGGCCTTGAGAGCGTTCTGCACGGCCTCGTTCTTGGCGTTGATGGCTTCGGTGAGCGATGCCGGGGGATCGATCTTGGTGGTGAACTCCCGCACGATGAATCCTTCCTGGTTCATGCTCTCGTCGAGGCGGGCGCGAACTTCAGTCTCGAATTTGGCGCGGTTCGCCATAAGTTCGTCGGAGGTGTAGTTGTTCGCGCAGGTGCGGTAAGCCTCGAAAATACAGGTGTTTATATATCCCATCTCCAGTTCCTTGACAGGCTTGCGGTATTTGACGAAGATATCCACGGCCTTGGCTTCGTCTATCTGATAGGCGAGGGTAGGGG
>Ga0256405_10009325_pt1 | contig 13493 bp, 14 predicted proteins | sample RumenRJG_02DNA_FD_189096 | JGI IMG/M metagenome (GOLD analysis project Ga0256405, IMG submission 189096) | Bovine rumen microbial communities from Lethbridge, Alberta, Canada - RJG_02 | ecosystem: Host-associated > Mammals > Digestive system > Stomach > Rumen | place: Canada: Alberta...
CTGGCTTCTTCACAAGAATGGCAGCCAAAGTCGCAGCTTTCACGATGTTGCAGTATTTCAATCTTCTCAATCATAAGCCTATCGGGCAAGTTAAATACGCTTTAATTTAATTCAACCAACGAGTATATAAATATTATAAATGGTATATAATATACTATTATAATTAAACATGGTTGCAAAGATAGTGATTTGTTCTCATTTAAGCAAGAAGATAGTGGGAAATATTTTAAATTGGGAACGTTAAATGTGATATTTTCACATTTTGCATGTAAATTATTTGGTAGATTGGCGAAAATGTGGTAATTTTGCAGGCGAAAATATAAATTGAAGTATAAGTATGATACAAATTGACGGAGAAACAAAAGAGAAGAGAAATAAAGAGTATAACATGAAAGCCAGAAAGTACCCTGCTTATTTGAGCTTGGCTATACCTATTATCTTAGGTGTGGCTATGGGAGTTAAGGATATGATGGGGGTAAGTGTGTGGGTAAAAGCCCTCATTTACCTGTTGTCTATATCTGCCATCAGTGCAGCCTTGCTGTTTTTGCTTAGGTTTATGCTCCAATCAATTGCTAAGTTTTATCCAGAACGAATTCTTTTCTGTGATCGATTGAAACCAACAACACGTATTCTTTATAGCAATGACAATACTTATACTGAGGAACAGAAGACGGAAATAAGGGGAAAGATAATGATCCATAAGAAAATAGATCTCCGGAAATACAAGCCCAAGACCTATAAAAACAAAAAATACGTAAATCGTCTTGATGAAGCAGTAAGGTGGCTGCTCGATGTGACGCGGTTTGATGAAATACTGTTTGAGCAGAATTATCTGTATGGATTCTGGCGAAACTTGACGGCAGCGTTGTTTGTTGATGCCATACTGGTATTTGTGATGGCAGCGATTAACAAATGGTATTATGCACTTCCCCTTGGAGAGCATCTCGTGGGGATAGGCTTGTTGATATTGCTGCTTACCATTCCTGTGGCATGGGTGGCGTATTGCAACGGCAGGACTTTCGCCAAGAGGATGTATGATGTGTTTATGAACTTGGATGATAACGATAATAATTATTAAGAAAGAACATGAGTAAGATTAAGTTTTATCCGGTAGATAATGGTGATACCGTATTGATTAAGGTTGATAAGACCACCATTCAGATTGATGCAAACATCAGAAATAACGATGATTGCTATGATGTCATGGAGGATTTGTTGGACGAGTTGAGTACTGACAGCGAAGGTAGATACCACCTGGACTTGTTTATGTTGACTCACCCCGATGAGGACCATTGCCGTGGTATTGATACGAATTATTATCTGGGTGCCCCCGACAAGTATTCGGATGCGGACAAAGATGATGACTTGGTAATCATTGATGAGCTGATGGTGACACCGATGCTTTTCTCTGATGTTACCAGTACGCCAGCAAAGGCATTAAAGAAGGAGGCAAACAGACGTCGTAAGTTGTGGGATGAGGACTCTCCAGACAAAAACAAGGCCGGCAACCGACTTGTCATCATCGGATATGATGGAGACAAGAAGTATGAAAATGTGCCCTCGTACATTCCGGGGGAGACGATTAAGAAGGTGAATGGCAAGACCATGACTCTGCTGGAATTCTTTGTACATTCGCCATTCAAGGATAGTCTGGTTGAGGGAAGAGCGGAGTCGGACAAGAATGCGACATCTATCGTGATGCAGGCAAGGTTAAAAAAAGCCAGTTGGGATACTAAGCCATCTGCGTTGTACCTGTTTGGTGGAGATGCCGACCATTATATCTGGGAGGAAATCCAAAACCAAAGTTCGGCTCACTACAATGGTGAAAAATTAGACTTTGATATATTCCTGGCTCCCCATCATTGTTCGTGGACCTACTTCAATGACGTTCCGTATAAGAAGGGGGAAACGGATGAGCCTGTTGAATCGTCAAAAAAACTGATTAAAGACCACAAAACAAGTGGGGCAGTGATCATTGCATCGTCGAAGCAGATTAAGGATGACGATGACAATCCTCCACATTATCCTGCCAAAAAGGAATATGTAAAACTGATAGGGTCGTCTGACAAATTCATCTCTTTAGCCGAGGAACCAGATTCCAAGAACCCCAAGCCCGTGGTGTATGAGGTTACTTCCAGTGGTTTTCAGAGAAAGGACAAGAATCAGCAGATGGGCTCGGCAGGTGCAGCCATAGGAAGTAGTGGTACATCTGGAAGGAAATCGACATATGGCAGTAAGTAACGAATATCCACAATTCACAGAGTGTACGCTGTCGGAAGTTCCACAGTGTGTACAAGATGATATCAAAAGAGTCGCCAGAATGGATGGCGTCTCTTTTGACAATATATATTACTGGTATCATGACTCTGTAGTTGTTCGGCTGGTATTGACCCTTGAACTGCCAACAAGGTACGATGAAACAACGGCGCTGGTCAGGGCAGAGGAGCCTGTGTTTGTGGAGTTTTATTCGGATTATCCAGACAGAGTGCCCCGTGCGTATATTGGCCGGAACGATTTTGATTTTGACCATGCCCCTCATATTTATTGTGAGACGAAGAGCGGGCTCAGACCCATTTGTCTGTTTCGTGGTAATGGTGACGAGTGGTTTGCCAATATGGAGATAGAGGACTTCATCAAACATCTTCGGTCGTGGTATGAGGATTTAGCTTCTGGGGCGAACATAGAAGACGGTGGTGAATTTGAACCATTGAGACTTGAGGGATATACGGCAACCATAATATATGATTATGAGCAACTGTCGGACGAGATAGATAAGGCCGACGGCCAGCAAAAAGATATTTTTATAGCTGTTTGCAAGTGGCCAGAAAAGAAACTAATCAGATTGACAAGTGCTAACTTCTGGCTGCTGAAATTGCCAGGATTGGATAAAAAAGAAGTTATTCCCGGTTCGGTCTGCTGGGAAGGCAGTAAAAAGAGTTATGATATATATGATGTCGTAATGCCAAGGACGTATTCGGAACTCCAGGAATATGCCACCAGGCATGGCGTGGAAATAGAAGATGCGGTTGATGGGGTGATAGGCAGAACGAATGGCTGTAGTGCGAGCATTATTATTATCCTAGCGATAAGGCGAAGCAAGAAACTGATAGGCGTGAATTCTTTCTATCAATTAGTAAATTTTGAAATATTCTGCGACACTGATAATGATGGGAAATATGTGGTGACGCCTACATCGAAGGTGCAGTTCCACAAGCATGAATCACCATTCACAATCAGGAAGGCGCATGAAATATCAAACTTAGATATGGGAATAAATCCATCCTTAATCATTGCCGGTTGTGGCGCTCTTGGTTCAAAAATCGCGATGCATTTGGCTCGTGCTGGTATAAACAATATCTTGTTCTCAGATCCAGATACGATGAGTGAGCATAATCTGAGCCGACATGTGCTGTTTGACGATTCAGTCAATAAGAATAAGGCCAGTGAAATGGAAAGTGTAACCGATATGATGTACTACCTTGAAGCGTTAAAAGCAGGGTCTTCTCATAAGGGAATAAAGCATGTTTTAGAAGACGCGGACATCATGAGTAAACGAAAGCCCGATTATCTTCTGGATTTTACAGCCTCGAAGGTGGTTAACAATCAGTTGGTGAATATCGAGAACAGACCGACTGCTATCAGTGCGGCTATATATGACAATGGGAGATTCGGATTGTTGCTGTGCGAAGGAAAAGGTGGCGGTGTAAGGCTGGATGACGTAATGGCTACATTCTTAGCCCAATACAAGATAGATGCTTTTGTTTCCAACTATCTTATGAGGGAGAAGGGTCTTTCGGAAGAGCCTGCAACATTATTGAATGTGGGGCTTGGCTGTAATTCGGAAACATTCATACTTGCGGACGATGTTATCTCGCTGTATGCTTCGTCGATGAGTATTACGATTAAGGATGTCTTTGTGGGTAAACATCCTGATGGCGGTTGTTGGATGTATAAATGTGATGATGGTGGAAGCCTGAAGGTTCATAGAATTGAAGTACCTCCATACTATTGTTATGATGCGAAAATTTGGAAGGTTCGTATAAGTGAGCAGGCATTTAAGGATATAGTGGAGCAGGCCGATGCGGCTAGCAGTTATGAAACAGGCGGGTACTTATTAGGGCAATGCAATCTTAAGACAAATACAATACATGTAATAGACACCATTGAGGCACCAGAAGATACGATACATAGAGGTGACTACTTGATCTTAGGGAAAAAAGGCGTAAGGAAGAAACTGTCGCAAGTTGAACGTCGGTCAGGTGCTACATTTGGGTATGTGGGAGAGTGGCATTCGCATCCGCATCCGAACGGGCCTAACGACTTCAGTGCTACTGACTATGAAGAATTTGCCAATAAAGCGGAAGAAATGAAAGCCGAAGGTACTACAAAGCCAATACTGGAGGTGCTTGTGTCGCCAATGGGCATGAGTTGCGTGGTACTGACTCTATATTAGATTATTGGTAGGAATAACCTTTTAACATATATCTTCTGATTCTCAAAGGTCATCTTGATATCGTTTTCTATGATGGTTGGATAATTTCATATCGAGAGCATCAGTGATGATATGTGGCGAATCTACTATTACAATTCTGCATTGGGATGAAGAATAAAGAAGTCTTTCTCCCATCAGCAACAATCATTAGTAATGATATCTGTGACGTTATCTGAGACAATTGTCAGATACAAACAACCTCTTGAACTCAACCGAATAATCGAGTGTGGATACTTCAACTACATAGTACATAATCCCTCTGAACAAAAAGACTATATCACAGGCTTTGCCTATAAGGGTGAATTTGTGGGCAATTACCCAAATCTGAGTTTTGTCTTCGCAAAATCCGAAAGAGAACTCCCAAATATGTAAAAAATCTGTAAAATTTGGAGTTATCTTTCGGTTTTTTTATATTTGACGAAACCAACTATACAGCTATTCAAACATAAATCATCTGTGCATGAGTAAAGTTATTCAACAAATGATCCTGTTGGAAGACATAGCCCAGTTGGTTGCACACTATTTTGGTGCCACCAATCTGAGTGTCTATGTTCGTGTGTGAGTGACCGTATATCCAACAGTCGATGCGGCTGTCGGCGATAAATTCACCCAACTCCGTGGCAAAGGCACTGTTGATGGGCGAGCCTTTGTGTTGCGGAGCCACCACCTGCAATGTCGGCAGGTGGTGGGTCATAACGACAATCTTCTTCGCAGTGCTTGCCGCAACACTCTTCTTGATGAAATCCAGGCAGAAGCGGTGCATCTCGTAGTAGTCCGCAACCGTCAACCGATGGCCGTCATACTGCGTCTGATAGAAGTCATTCAGCCCGTGTGAGACAGCGTACTCATCATGCGGCGGGATGTGCGACCACAGGGTGCTGAGGATGAAGTCCACATCGTCGATTCTCACTACCTGATTCTGGTAATATCCCACATTCTCCTTGAGCATCCAGGCCCACTGCATACCACGCTCCATCACGTCGTATTGTCCGTAGTAGTCATGGTTGCCTGGGACTATCAGCACCTGCCTGTAGTCCACCGAAACTTGTCGCCAGAAACTCCCCAATGGCGGAACCTTGTTTTTCAGATAAAACGTGTCTCCGGCCAGCACAAGCACATCGCCCGTAACGGGAAACCCGCAGTGCTTGATGTACTTGCTGTTCTCTGCAAACTCCATGTGCAGGTCACTCATGTATTGTATTCTCATTGTCTTGTTATTTTTGATTGTTCAATCTGTTTTAGAATTATCATTCTCACCTGCTCATACGAGACAGGAGTGAAATCATTGTTGTCCACTCCCACGTCGTACTGAGTGGGATAAAGATACTGTAGCCTTCTGGCATCTATCCCTGTGTTGCTCTTCCTGGTGTGGACGTGGCCGAACAACTGCCATACGTCCTTGTAACCGCCCTCGAAGCACAGGAAGGGATAGTGGCAGAGATAGATTTTCCGCTTGCCTATCTCTATCCTCATCTGCATGGCCACATGCTCGAACCTTCCCAGAAAACCTTGACGGATGTTCTTCAGGTCGTGGTTGCCGAGAATAAGATATATTCTTCCATTCAGTCGGTCAAGCAGCCTTGTCCATTCTGCCGCACCACCCAGACAGAAGTCACCGAGGTGGAACACAGTGTCATCCATTCCTACTGTGGCATTCCAATAGGCGATTATTGTCTCATTCATCTCCTCTACATTTCTGAACGGACGGTTGCAAAACCTGATAATGTTCGCATGGTTGAAATGCGTGTCGGATGTGAAGAACGTATGTTCTGCGTCAAATTTGAAATTCATATCTACTCCTTTTATGGGTCATTGTTTTCAGTTGTATCAACATATCGCTCACAGTCTTCATCGAAGCGGATGTTCTTTTTCTTGTACGTGTACCTTCCGCTTGGGTATTTCCGTTTCAATTCGGCTAACTCTTCTGCAAGCCTTTCTACAAGATCGTCCTCACCGTCGTCACCGGAAAGCATCCAGTCTATACGCTGGGCATAGATAAATGCCATGCGCAAAACATATATAGCACGCTTCATAATAGCGATGGTCTTGGGACTGTAGTCCGTATAAAACTCTTCCGGAATGTCCTCACCGTATCTCCAGCTATAATAGTCATCTCTTTCGTGTGTCACTCTGGGGATTTTCTGTCCAGCTCGCAAGATTCTTTGCTCTATTTCATCTATCATATCACCAATGAAATATTGGTGATAATCAAAAGCACCTCCACTCATAATGCAATCCTTTCTTTTTCGTTTTTATTGTTTTATTACTCTCCCCATGCCTCCATTCGGAGCACGGAGAGAGCTTGTTGGTTATTATTCATCGAGTATGTAAGCTTGGCTCATATAGACCTTCTTCACGAGCGCGGTGGCCATCTTGTTCAATTCCTTGTTGAGCAGCTTCTGCTCACTCTTCTCAAGACAGCCGTACTCACCGCCATGCTCCTTCAGGAAGTCTTCGAGCACGTCCTTGGAAAACAGGCCCATGATCTTGCCGAAATCCCTAGGGACATGCACCTCGCCGATATGGCTGACCACGTTGGCAAGACGCTGCTCGGTGACATAGGCTTCCACCTCGGCGACAAGAGCTTTCAGAGCCTCGCTGTAGGGAACAGGTTCGGCAAACAGTTTGTTGCGCTTCTTCACGCTCTTTTTCTCGGCGAACCGTTCGTTCTTGCTCTTGATGAGCACCCTGCTGCCGTTCCTGAGATACATCGGCACGACGGGCCTGATGACGATGCCCTCGCAGATGTTGTCCTCGATAGGTGGCAGGCCAAGCCATTCGGCGATCTTGCTCTGGAAGGCGTTGGGATGCTTCAGGCATTCAGAGAGCGTGCCCTTGAACAGTGTCCTGGCATGGAAGAAGCCGTGCCTCTCGAAGAGTTCGTTCACTTCGTCCACAGGCAGGAATCTGTTGCTCTCGTCGCTGACGAGATAGATGTCGAAGCCATAGAACTCATGCTCCGGGCAGTAGCACACGCCCTTCTGGATGACGGTCACCTTGCGGTTGGGCTGCACGTCCTTGTGAGGGTAGGTGCCGCCGAACATCTCACCGAAGATGTTGACACTCCTCACGTCGGAATATCTCCCCATCACGTCCTTCGCAAGGGCGACGACCCTGTCCCTGTATCTTTCGAGCAGTTCTGGATAGTCATAGAACTTCTCGTCAGCCTCCAGCAAGGAGGTACGCTTGGCGAACCTCACGTTCTCTCCGTCGCAGAGAAAACTCGTGTTGGCGCCATGCACCTTTTCCTGCACCACGTATTCCAGGTCGGCGGGCATCTCTGCCACGACCCTTTCCATGAACTCCCTGCTGAAGGAGTTCTCGATGGAGTTGTACTTCTTGAATTCTAACATTTTCTTTTCCTCGTTTTTGTGCGCTCAGGTGGATTTGCAATCCACCTGCAATGAGTATTAGCATTTGTAATGCGCCAATTCGTAATAGCGCTTCTAACACTGCGCGGGTTAATGATTGATTGTTGGTTGTGCCTTAGGCCGAGCGGTGAGGAGAAGTTAGGCTGGTGGTAAGTCAGCGTTTTTCATCGTTTGTGATCGGCACAAAAAAGAAGTGGTTGGAAAGCATTTCAGACTTCCCAACCACCTTTATCGCTTGTGTGTGATATCAGCTTCAATTGGTCAGACGGAACCGGTCGTTCCATCCTTTTGCTGGCTGGGTCAGTTTTTCTGTGCGCGGGCAACGTGTGGGCGCAATGCTTGACAGGAGCATATAGGAATCCCGCTCAAGGCCCCAAGTGCCCTGAATGTTCAATCCTGCTAATATGTCGAATTTATGTCTCTGCATTGCTGCTGTTATTTGGTTGTTCTTTATGAAATCGGACGCAAAGATATACTATTTTCCAAAATCCACAATCCACAATGGCTTTTGGCAACTATTTTTCTCAACAATTTTGGTTATACACTTTGTGTATAAAAAAGTTTGATAGTCAAGGTTTCTCAAATTCTCATGTTAAGATGAACTATCACTTAATCGCACTCAGTGTTTCTTCCAGAAATTTATCTGCGAAACTACTGATTTGCTCATTAGGATTATGCCTTATTGACAGTATAGTGACAACGCATCAACTCGAAGCTTATCTTTTGATAACACCATGGGGTCGTATTTCCAAATCTCCAATGTGTGTTTTCCATTCGAGGCTTCAGTGATTTTCTTACTGGCATCTTTGTACAACGCATAAGTTTCAGAATTGTTATGGATGATGCTGTTCCCGGCGAGCAGAGAATTTTTAGGTATCTTGTCAACCTTTATTGTTTTCTCGATGGGGGAGGACAGATAGGGCTGGGCCTTGTCCCAAAGTTCTTGTCCTAAACAAAGGAACAAGACTGTCTTTGAATTCCCCGATAATACGAATCCTTTTGATTGGAGCCACCTGACGGCTCTGTTAGCCGTGGAGTATGACACGCCAAACAACTCAGAAATTTCAATTATCGTATTGTGTATGAATCCAACCTGTAGGGTGTAAAGAATCATGCACTGGGCCAACGGTGGGATTTGTTCTTTGATGTCCTTATCCTTGGCAGGCGTTTTCCTTAAATCCATCATCAGCGAAGGAACATACATTTGCTTGCCATTGATGATGAAATTCACTCTCTGGTCGATCAACCGTTTGATATTGTAGGAAGGAACATCGTTCAAAACAAGAATCGCCGGCTGCTGTGCCAACTTAGCAAGCATATCAAGATGATGATGGACTTTGGATGGAGTTATCGTTTTCTCGTCCTTGGGATAGCACAGAACTACTTTGATATTCATTATTGCGGTTGAGAAACACGAATAGTTGGCGCTCAGAACATAGGGAAGTTTTTTTCGCGTTTCCTCAGGTAATGATCGCAAAGAGATTTTGTCATTCAGAAATGAATGGATATAATCTCTTGTGTCTTGGCGTCTGTTGTCTGTCATAATTGAGATGTGTGATTATTTGCAAAATTACTGATAATTATTTGAAATACAGCAAGATTTTAAAGAAATCTTCTCGCAATTATTCCTTTTTTGTTTGATGGAATTTTTTGCCAGTCTTATCGATGGCATCCTCTGCCATCTGACGGGTAACTTTTGAGTAAACCTGGGTACTGCTGACTTTTTTATGTCCGAGAAGTGTGGCGATGGTATTGATGGGAATCCCGTTCTCCGTCAGCATCATGGCAAAAGTATGGCGGAAACAATGAAATGTGATGTGTTTTGTAATACAAGTTGTGTCAAGCCACTTTTTTACATGCGTATTTATTATGCTCTCTGTTAATTGGGTGAAAACGGTTCCTTCTTCTTCTCGTTTGCCAATGATGCGCAAGGCGTCTTTCGATAAAGGAAGGCGAACGAACACTCCAGTTTTGGCAATAACCTTTTCAAGATAGACGCGGTTTCCTCGTTTGACAAAATGCTCTCATTTCAAATTCAGGATATCGCTTCTTCTTAGCCCGGTATGCATGCTGAACAAACATGCGCGAGGAATATCCGGGTATTTGTCATACTTGACATGTTCCAGCATTTCCACTTCTTTCATGGTAAGGTATTCTTTGTGGGTATTGTGATTCCACTTAATCGGCTTGACATCCTTTGTGTAGTCTTCCGATATGATGTTGTCCTTATATGCCAACCTCACCATTCCCAGGAACACATTGAAGTATGAGCTGGCTGTATTATGCCTGATTCTCTTATCCATGTTGGACAAATGCTTGTCGTGTAATATGTAATAGCGGTATTTCTCACATAAGCTGGGTGACAAGTCCTTGAACTTGCAGGACTTGTTGCAGAAAACCTCGAAATGCAATCTTGCCGCTTCATACTTCGAACCATGATAATCGCCGTTTCTGTGAAAGTATTCAAGGAAGTCGCCATCAAGATTGTCCTTCGCTAGAAAGCTGTAGTCCCGTCGGACAATCTGAAGGTATCTTTGGCATTTGATTGATTCTGCGACCTCCTCGATGGTCTTGTTGAACAAGCGTTGATTCTTGTTCTTCGGATTGATGTACATCTCAAGGTCCAGAAACTCATATCTGACATTCTTGCCCTTGATGTTGCATATACCCGGATAGTACTGAAGATAAACGGATTTCATGCCATTTGTCTTCTCCTTATATCTTATGAATACCCTGCTCATGCTCTTTCCTCCATTTGATTTCTTTCTCAATGTCTCTCTTTGAATAAAGAGTCCTTCTGTCATGACGTTTGATAGCTATAAAATGATGAGCTACCATAATGTAAAAAACGGTCTCGTCAATATTGAAATTGATTATTGCCTCCTCTGCGGTTATCCACTTCGCATATTTGAACCATTCACGATTCCAGGCGTTCTCTGCCTCAATCTTGTGGAACCTACGGAAGACACCGACATAGTATGATGAAATGGAATGTCGGTCTGCGAATTTCAAGGTCCATGCTCTGCTCATGCCTGTAAAATCCATCAATCCTTTTAAAGAATAAGAGGAATAGCCTAATGGTGATTCCGGACAGACAACCAAGGAGGAAAACCATTTCACAAAGGATTTGCATGGGACAAGTTTGGTACCGTCTCTATTCTTTACAGTCAAGACACCTTCCGAAATGAGTTGGTAAATGTACTGTCTTGTGAAACCAGATAATGTGGCTACTTGACTAACTGTCAAATATCCTGTGGCAATTATTGCTTGCCACTTTTGATCCAGATGTTCGAATGGATCATGATAGTGTTTTATGTATTCAGTTTGCATTGTAAATTATGGCCACATTAGAGCGGCCACAATAAATATAAGGACCTGTCAACACCATTGCTTTTGGGTAACAAATGAGTAACAAGAGATGTCAATAATCAGGTGTGATTATTAGCAAAAATAATAATAACTATCTGAATATCAATACTTTATGTTTGTGATAATTTTATTACATAAAAGTATTGTAAATACTTGATAATCAAATAGTTATATGATAATTACTTGCCGACGCAGAATGTAAAATCTGCAAATATAAGTCGCTGATAATCAGCGCATATTCCTCCAATTATATGGGACAGATACTATGCCGAGGGACGGAGGAGGGACGGAAAATATACAAAAATCTGCAAATATGACTGCCGTCAAAAAAAGAAAATGCAAAAAACTGCAAAATCGATTTTCCAGTTCTTTGTATATTCACATTCGTTAACACGGATTTTTGCACATTTTTGTATTCTCTGTGAAGCGAGTGAAATGCAACTTCCAATTTCTGTCCATTTAGGTACATTTATCTTTGCAGTTCTTTGTATATCTTTATAATCAGACGAAAAAACGGTGCATTTTGTAACTCAAAATTGGGTTGTTAAAAAGTGTTGTCCCTGTTTTTGTCCCTTTGTGCCATTTTTCGAAATCTGTCCCTCTGGGGACACTTTTCTCCCTTCGTGTCCCTCCAGGCTCTTATTCTGTCCCTTCTGCGCAACAAATATATATTATAGCCGGAAGATATAAGGTTTAGTTTAGGTTATGGATATATAATATGGGAATAAACTAAACCGTACCTTATCCAATTAAACCGAGCTACCTCTCTCTTTTTTGGACGGCAAAGATAATTATACTGAACTTTCGCAAGTGAATATTCATTCATCAAGCGACTAATTTATACATTTGATAGAGTTTATGGAACTTAGGATTGGCATCAATAACTGCAGAAAGCAGCTCGCTGGCATCGGCAGAGATCATCTCTGCGATTTCCAGAATGGTGTCCAATATCAGTTCCCATATCCTGTCCGAGGCAGACAGCTCGAGAGTACCAGCAGTGGCTTCGCGGAAGAGTTCTCCGACGGTCTCGTAGGCCTCAAACCGTTTCACCGTGCAAAATATGTTGTACTGCATCATGGTCAGCGTGAAGCTGGCAATCTGTGCAGAGAAGTGTACGCTCTGACATCTGCAGAAGTCGAGCAGTTGCTTGCAATCGTGATAAGCCACCTCGGTAGTCCAGCGGGTAGCGTACGTCCTATATGCTTTGAGAAAACTGAGCGAGAGATCCGTTGTGAGCAATCCATTCCAATGCCCACTCCTGCCTCGTTTCGAGAAGAACAGGCGCACGGTGGTACCTGCAAACTTCACGTCTATGGTGCAGTAAGTGCACTTCAATGTCCTATTGTGCATGGTGAGTCCCTGCTTCTGGAGCTTCTTGATGATTTGGTTGGCTGTCAAGTCGCCCCATTGGGTGTGGTATTTGGTCTTTCCCAATTTGATCATACCAATCAGATGGCACTTGATGTGTCGGCTGGTAATGAGTTTCACAAAGTCTGCACAGGTAAACCAGCTGTCAATGAGCAGATAGTCGAATCGGATGCCGCGCTTGATGGCGTACTTCACCATCTCGATGGCCTTGTCAATCTTTGACATCGTGTACTCCTTGATGCGTTCCTCGACAGCCTCTCCGCTATGATCCTTGCTATACCGTGCTTTGCGCTGCCTATCCGTCAGCCCCTGCTTCTTGTCAGGTTTGCGGCCCTCTTCGCCATGAAGCGAGAAATCGAGGAACAACTGGCTCATGCCATCGCTCAGAAGCAGCGTCAGACATTTGTAACCGAGGATGCTCTTGTGCTCAAGGTGAGAGAATACCTTGCCGATGAGCTCACTCTTACGTCCGCTCTTCGGAGCGTCAGTGTCATCGATAATCAGGCAGACAGGCTTGTCATGCTTAGCCTCTGTGCTGCGGCTGATCTTACGCAGCAGCTGGAGATTCATAGCATACAGCAGCTTGCGCCACTTGATATTACCATCATTCATAAAACGATAGAACATGTCCTTCTCACAACAGGCAATAGAACGAGAACATATAGCCTACAACCATTGCGGTGGTGGGCAGCAGCTTAGTAAACTGCTCGGAGTATTTGAGCATCGAGGTGGCAAACGTCTCCAGGAAGATGGCACCAATCAGAAACAGCCATTCTTTCATAAATTGAAATTTACCTAAAAGAGTTATTCAAACGTTCCATTCTCGTATTCTTGCTGGAATTGTGTACACGTCTTGCCTGTGGCTTTCTTGAAGAACCGCATCAGATGTGAAG
>Ga0256405_10009326_pt1 | contig 13493 bp, 6 predicted proteins | sample RumenRJG_02DNA_FD_189096 | JGI IMG/M metagenome (GOLD analysis project Ga0256405, IMG submission 189096) | Bovine rumen microbial communities from Lethbridge, Alberta, Canada - RJG_02 | ecosystem: Host-associated > Mammals > Digestive system > Stomach > Rumen | place: Canada: Alberta | collected...
CGCTTTTCGCGGGCGACCTTTTCAGGATGTATTCCCGCTACTGCGAGACGCAGGGTTGGAAGGTCGTCGTGATGAGCTCCAACGCGACTTCGCTCGACGGCTACAAGGAAATCGTCTTCACCGTAAAGGGCGAGGATGCCTACGGGCGATTCCGCTTCGAGTCTGGCGCGCACCGCGTCCAGCGCGTTCCCGAGACAGAGGCGCAGGGTCGCATCCATACTTCCGCCGCGACTGTCGTCGTCTTTCCCGAGGCCGACGAAGAGGACGAAATAGAGATTTCCGAGAAGGACCTTAGGATCGACCTTTTCTGCGCGGGCGGTGCAGGCGGCCAGCACGTCAACAAGACCGAGTCCGCCGTCCGCATGACGCATATCCCGACCGGGCTCGTCGCCGTGTGTCAGGACGAGCGCTCGCAGATTAGGAACCGCGAGAAGTGCCTCGCGACTCTTAAGGCGCGCATTCTCGACTTCCGCCGCCGCGAGGAAGAGGCGAAGATCGGCGCCGACCGGCTGACGCTGCGCGGCTCCGGCGACAGGTCCGACAAGATTCGCACTTACAATTTTCCGCAGAACCGCCTTACAGACCACCGCATCGGGCTTACGATATACTCGCTCGACAGGATCATCGACGGGGATCTCGGGCAAGTTCTCGACGCTCTTCACGCGCACGACGTAGAAGAGCGCATCAAGGCGGCGCTGGAGAACAGGTGACCATCATGAACAAGATCATCGTCATAGCTGCAGGCGGGGAATATCCGCGGCTTCTCGTCGAGGGAGCAAAGCGCGCTGGCGTTGCCACTGTCGACGTGATGGCCGTGAAGGGGTCTTGCGAACGCGCCACGATGCGCGCTGCCGACCATGTCTTTCCGTTTGCCGTGAGCGAGAGCGACAAGGCGATACGCTGGACGGCCGAGCAGGGCTACGACGGCGCGGTGCTTGCGGGGCAGGTGAGCCCTATGTCGCTTTTCCGCGGCAAGTTCGGACCCGTAGTCCTCGGCTGGCTTAAGGAAATGCCGGTCAAGAATGCGCATACGATTTTCGGGAAACTCGTCTCCGAGTTCGAGAAGGCGGGTGTGAGGATGATTCCGGCGAGCTCCTACATGGACGACAATCTGCCGGGCGTCGGCGTCCTCACGAAGCGCGGGTTTACCGAGCTTGAAAAGACGGACGCGGAGCGCGGCTTTCAGGTAGCTGCCGACGTTGGCCGTCACGATGTCGGACAGACGGTGCTCGTCAAGGCGGGCATGGTTCTCGCAGTCGAGGCGTTCGAGGGAACGAACGCCGCCATCAAGCGTGCGGGAAAGCTCAGCAAGGGCTCTGTTCTCTGCAAGGCGGCGAGAGAAGGGCACGACTGGCGGTTTGACATTCCCGTTGTGGGCTTGAAGACGCTCAAGAACATGAAAAAGGCCGGTGTCACCGCGCTTGCGTTTCAGGCGGGGCGGCTTCTTCTTCTCGACCGCAAGGCCGTCGTAGACTTCGCCGACCGCAATAATATCGCGATTGTCGGCGTTGAGTCTGGGCTTCCTCCAGCTCCGACGCGGCCTTAACGCGTCTTAGAACGACGTCAGCCGCGGGGAGATGCGCGTCGCTTTTGCCGCGAATATTTTCTTTAAACCAGCGACAGAGAATTCTCCGTCGGCCTCGGTCCACACGCGGGCGACGTCTTCGATGTTGTGTGCGTCCGAGGATCGCGTCACTGCGTAGTCGCCGACCTTCGGAAGCCACACGGACTCGTCCGCTGTGCGCGAAAGTTCAACTGCATCGAAAAACCGTCCGCCGTCCGGCTGACGCTCAGAATCGACCATGGGTTCGGGAATCGCGCCGAGCGTGCCTATGACGGAGTGGTTCGCGCGGTCGACGTGCGCTGCGATGTAGAGGCCGCCGAGTTCGTGCACCTTCGTCGCCGTCTCTGAGATCGTGCGGCGGCAGCCCATCGCGAGGATGCGCCACTCCATCTCGACGATGTCGTCGTCCCAAGTCACGACCGGCTGGTCGCCGAAAGTCTCAGGATCGTTCACGCGCTTTGGCATCGCCGCGTACACCCATTCCGTCATTGCAAGCGCCTGTTCAACGGTGTCGAAGAGCGCGAGGGTGTGGACTTCCTCTGCGGTCTGCACCTCCATCCCGAAAAGGCACTTGATCCCCGCGCGGCGCGCGCATTCCGCTATCGCCGGCGTGTTGCGCGCCGACTGGTGGTCGGTGAGCGCGATGCCGTCCATCCCCGCGGCAACGGCGCGCGCGACGATTTCTGACGGCGCCATCTCGAGGTTTGCGCAGGGCGAAAGGCAGCTGTGGATGTGCAGGTCGAATTTCACGATGCCCGTATTATAGCAAAATGGCGCACGTTGCGCGTTCCGAAAACTCGAGATATCGAAATCTTTGGCCGCAGATTCGGCCACATGAGCGGCGGAAAATTTGATATAATATCTGCCATTGCCGCCGGGGTGGTACAGTGGTTGACTACGCCTGATTTGTAATCAGGATCCGCAAGGACGCATCGGTTCGAATCCGATCCCCGGCTCCATTTTCGAAAGGATGCTCTTAAAATGGTTTTGCTGCTTGGTTCGGAGGCGTATTCACCGTTCAGGTTGGATGCAATAAAGGAAGCTATTTCGAAGATCGACCCTTCGCTTGGCCCGCTCAACATCGACGCGAAATGGGTTTACGCCCTTGAACTTGCAGACGAGGCGTTCGACGTCACAGAGCTCGAACGCGCGGCGTCGCTCCTCAACGCAGAGGGCAACTGCGACGGAGCCGATTTCTACGTGACGCCCAGGAAGGGCACCATCAGCCCGTGGAGCTCCAAGGCGACCGACATCTTCCGCAACTGCGGTCTCAAGTCTATCAAGCGCGTCGAGCGCGGAATTCGCTACAACGTCTCGCTCGCAAACCCCTGGTCGCCGATCACTCAGGAGGACTTCAAGAAGTCGCTCCCGCGCGCCAAGTGGCTCACCGCGCTCTACGACAAGATGACCGAGGGCGTTTATGACGATCTTTCCGACCTTTTCGACGTCGCCGACCCTAGGCCTGGCCGCACTTACGACGTAATGGCGAAGGGCGTCGAGGCGATCCGCGAGGCGAACGCCGAGATAGGGCTCGCAATCTCCGAGCCCGAGATGGAGTATCTCGCCAAGAGCTTTGCCGCGGCTGGGCGCAACCCGACCGACACTGAGCTCGTGATGTTCGGCCAGGTCAACTCCGAGCACTGCCGCCACAAGATTTTCGGTGCGGAGTTCATCATCAACGGCAAGAAGCAGCCGAAGTCGCTCTTTGAGATGATCAAGAACACGCACAAGAAGCGTCCGCAGGACACCTTGAGCGCGTACAAGGACAACTCCGCCGTCGTGACGGGCTTCAGGACCGACATCTTCGCAATCGATCCAAAGACGAACGAGTACGGTTTCAAGAAGGACACTCTCGACCAGCTGATGAAGGTCGAGACCCACAACCACCCGACGGCTATCTCTCCGTTCCCCGGCGCCGCTACTGGCGTTGGTGGCGAAATCCGCGACGAGGCGGCGACGGGCCAGGGCTCGCGCACTATCGCGGGCATCTGCGGCTTCATGGTTTCAAACCTCCGCATCCCCGGTTTTCCCCAGCCCTGGGAGCGCGAGTTCGCGTCTTTCCCGACGCGACTTGCGACGCCTCTCCAGATCATGGTCGATGGGCCTATTGGCGGTGCGGCGTTCGGCAATGAGTTCGGCCGTCCGCAGCTTTGCGGCTTTTTCAGGACTTACGAGGGCGAGATCGCGGGTGAGCTTCGCGGCTACCACAAGCCGATCATGCTTGCGGGCGGCATGGGCGTCATCCGCCACAGCCAGGTGCAGAAGAAGCCAGTCAAGGTCGGCGCGCTCATCGTGCAGATCGGCGGCCCTGCGATGCGCATCGGCCTCGGCGGCGGCGCGGCGTCTTCGATGATGACGGGCACCAACTCCGAGGCGCTCGACTTCAACTCCGTCCAGCGCGGCAACGCCGAGATGCAGCGCCGCTGCCAGGGCGTGATCGATGCGTGCTCCTATCTCGGGAAGGCCAATCCGATAATGTCGATCCACGACATCGGCGCGGGCGGGCTCTCCAACGGCTGCCCCGAGCTCGTCGAGGCGACTGGCGGCAAGTTCCAGCTGCGCGAGGTCCACAACGAAGAGATGTCGATGAACCCGATGGAGATCTGGTGCTGCGAGGCCCAGGAGCGCTATGTTCTTGCGCTCAGGCCCGAGGCGCGGTTCTTCTTCGAGGAACTCTGCCGCCGCGAGCGCTGCCCCGTCGCCTTCATCGGCGTTGCGACTGGCGACGGACAGCTTGTTCTCGAAGACTCGCACTTCGGTGACTCTCCGATCGACATGGACATCAAGGTCCTGCTCGGGAAGCCCCCGCGCATGGTGCGCAAGGTGAAGCGCGTTGCCAAGAAGCATGCCGGCACGAACTTCGAGGGCGTGAAGCCGTTTGACGCCTTCAAGCGCGTCCTCCATCTCCCTGCCGTCGCGGACAAGACGTTCCTAATCACGATCACCGACCGCACGGTCACCGGCCGCGTTGCGCGCGACCAGATGGTCGGCCGCTACCAGCTCCCCGCCGCCGACTGCGCCGTCACGACGATGGGCTACAAGACCTACGAAGGCCAGTCGATGGCGACTGGCGAGCGCTCGCCCATTGCGCTTCTCGACGGCCCGGCTTCCGGCCGTATGGCGATTGCCGAGGCGATTACGAACCTCGCGGCGGCGGATGTCGGCGACATTTCGCAGATCCGCCTCTCGGCGAACTGGATGGCACCGTGCGGCGAACCTGGCGAAGACGCGGTTCTCTACGATACCGTCAAGGAAGTGGGGCTCAACTTCTGCCCGAAGATGGGCGTGTCGATTCCCGTCGGCAAGGACAGCTGCTCGATGCACACCGTCTGGAGCGATCCCGACGGCACGCCGCGCAAGCAGGTCGCGCCGCTTTCGCTCGTCGTGAGCTCCTTCGCGCCGGTGAAGGACGTGCGCCTCACGCTTACGCCCGATCTCAAGCCCGATCCCGAAGGGCAGTCGACGTTCCTTGTCTACGTCGATCTTTCGAAGGGCGACTATCCTCTTGGCGCGACTGCGCTCGCACAGGTCTACGGGCAGCTCGGCAACACCCACGCAGACGCAGACCCGCTCCTCCTCAGGCGTTTCTTCAACGCCATGCAGAAGATCGTCAAGGCGAAGAAGGCGCTTGCCTACCACGACCGCTCCGACGGCGGCCTTGCGGTTACGCTCGCGGAAATGGCGATCACCGGCGGCCGCGGCATCATCGCGAAGCTCCCAGGCGGCGATGCGCTTGAGCAGCTTTTTAACGAGCAGCCCGGCGCGATCTTGCAGGTTGCCGAAAAGAACGTAGCAGATGTTCTCGCCGTGTTCAAGGCGGCCCGCGTTCCTGCGGCGGTTTCCGGCGTCGTCACCCACAACTCCCGCGATTTCGAAGTGTATGTCGGCGAGCGTCTTACGCTCAAGACCGACTTGACGCTCATCCGTCGCGCGTGGAGCGAGACGACGTACAGGATGCAGGCGCTTCGCGACAATCCCGTGTCGGCCCGCGAGGAATACGACAACGGTCTCGACGAAGCAGATCCCGGGCTTACCTACAAGCTCACCTTCGATCCAGATAAAGGGTCAGACCCCTCTGACACAGTAGTTGACACAGCTAAAGCTGCGTCGAACTACTGCAGTCAGAAAGGTCTGACCCTACAGCCCCGCATGGCGATACTTCGCGAGCAGGGCGTCAACGGCCATATCGAAATGGCGGCAGCGTTCGCGCTCGCCGGTTTCGACTGCGTCGACGTCCACATGAGCGATCTGATCGCCGGGAAGGTCGACCTCGCCGACTTCAAGGGCCTCGTCGCGTGCGGTGGCTTCTCCTACGGCGATGTTCTCGGCGCGGGTTCCGGGTGGGCGCGTTCGATCCTCTACAACGATCGTCTTCGCGAGATGTTCAAGACGTTCTTCCACCGTCCCGACACTTTCTCGCTTGGCGTGTGCAACGGCTGCCAGATGCTTTCGCAGCTCAAGGACCTGATCCCTGGGGCGGAAGGGTGGCCGAGGTTCGTCAAGAACGTCTCCGAGCAGTTCGAGGCGCGTCTCGCCACAATCGAGATAGAGCCGTCGCCTTCGATCTTCTTCCGCGGGATGGCAGGTTCGCGTCTTCCGATTCCCGTCGCCCACGGCGAAGGTCGTGTCTGGACAGACGGCTTCACGCCGTCGATCTGCGCCGCCCACTTCGTCGACGGCCGTGGCCAGGCGACGATGCGCTATCCGTACAACCCGAACGGCTCCTACGGCGGGCAGACGGCGTTCACGAGCGCCGACGGTCGCGCGACGATCATGATGCCGCACCCCGAGCGCGCCTTCCGCGCGTGCCAGCTTAGCTACAACGACGGTTCGTTCAAGGTGGCGGGCCCTTGGATGAAGATGTTCCGCAACGCCTACGCATTCGCAACAAGGGGGCTATGACATGAACGGCGCCGTACTTCTTCTCATCGCGTCGGCTGCGTTTCTCGCAGGGTACTTCATCTACGCGAAGATAATAGAGCGCAAGCTCGGGGTCGACCCGTCGATCCCGACTCCCGCCCATACGAAGAGGGACGGCGTCGACTTCATTCCCGCCCACCCGACGGTTCTCTTCGGCCACCACTTCGCCGCCATCGCGGGCGCAGGGCCGATCGTCGGCCCTGTCCTTGCCGCGGAGTTCGGCTGGGCCTCGGTCGTGTTGTGGATTGTCCTCGGCTGCATCTTCATAGGCGCGGCGCACGATATGATCTCGCTCTTCCTCTCCGTTAGGCACGGCGGCGAGTCAATCGGCTCCGTCATCGGGACGATTCTCGGCAGACCCGGCAAGATGCTGTTCCTGCTCTTCAGCTGGTCGGCGCTCGTCCTCGTCGTTTCGGAGTTCACGCGTCAGATCGCCGGCACGTTCGTCGCGGACCCCGCGATTGCGACGGCCTCGCTTCTCTTCATCGGCGAGGCGATTCTCTTCGGACTCTGCGTCAACAAGTGGAAGATGTCTGTCCTCTGGACTTCGCTCTTCTTCGTGCCGCTCATGTTCGCCTTCGTGTGGATCGGCAACCTCTATCCGCTCGACCTCACCAAGTGGGGCTTTGCGCCCGAGTCGGTGCGCATGATCTGGACGATCGTCCTCCTCGTCTACTGCTTCTTTGCGTCGACTTGCCCCGTGTGGATTCTCCTCCAGCCGCGCGACTACCTGAACGCCTATCTCCTCTACGCGATGATGGCGCTTGGGTTCATCGGCGTCTTCGTCGCGCACCCGATGCTTACGACCGACGCGTTCGCGGGCTTTTCCGCCGTCGGCAGGAGCGGCGCGACCGATCTTCTCTTCCCGTTCCTCTTCGTCACTGTCGCCTGCGGTGCGTGCTCTGGCTTCCATGCGCTTGTCGCGTCCGGTACGAGCGCGAAGCAGCTCGACAACGAGCGCGGCATCCGCCCGATCGCCTACGGCGGCATGCTCCTCGAAGGCGTCCTTGCGACGATCGCGCTCATCGGCGTCGCGGGAACGTACGCGACACAGAAGGACTACGTTACCGCGATACAGGGCATGGAGCCCGTCCAGATGTTCGCCTCCACGATTGCGGGCTTCTGCGTCAAGTTCTTCACTTCGATAGGGCTCTCGGCCGAAACCGGGAAGCGCATCGCCGAGTCGTTCATGCTCCTCTCCGTCTCCGCGTTCCTGATGACGACGGTCGACGCCGGCACGCGCCTCGCGCGCTTCAGCTGGCAGGAGCTCGTCAGCTCGATTCCCGGGAAGAGCAAGGCGAAGGGCGTTGCGTACAACATGTATTTCGGGACGCTGATCGTCGTCCTTCTCGCGGCGGGGCTTCTCCTCGGCGCGACCGAGACCTCGAAGCAGCTCTGGACGATCTTCGCCTCGGCGAACCAGCTTCTCGCGGCGCTCACGCTCCTTGCGGCGACGCTTTGGTTCGTGAAGAACAGGAAGCCCTGCTGGATGACGGCGGTGCCGATGGTCTTCATGATGGGCGTCTCGTCCATCGCGCTCGGCACTCTTCTCTGGAAGAGCTTCGCCGGCGAGAGGACCGACTGGGTGAAGGGCGGCGCAACGGGCTTCCTCTTGACGCTCGCGATTATCCTCGTCGTCTTCGCCGTCCGCGCCGCCGCCAGGGGACGCGAAGATTCCTGACGCAAGGCAATCTGGCCGAATGGCAAATTTGCCATTGGTGATTGCGTTTTGCGGGAGGAAATGAGATAATATCACCCATGAAACGCATACTATTCTCTTTCATTGCGGCGGTCGTTTCGTCCGTCGCCTTCTCCGCCGAGCTCGATCTCGCCGGAACATGGAAACTCGTCAAGGCAGACGACGCAAAGGTCTCCTGCCCCATATCCGTTCCGGGAGGCGTGCATACCGCGCTCCTGAAGGCAGGTCTTATGAAGGACGCGTTCTGGGGCCAGAACGAGAAGGACATGCAGTGGGTCGGGAAGAGCGACTGGAACATCTCTCGCGAGTTCGAGGTTTCAAAGGAATTCCTTGCGAAGAAGGAGATAGTCCTCCGCCTCGAAGACTGCGACTGCTTCTGCACGGTTTTCGTGAACGGACAGAAGGTCGGAGAGACGACTGACCGCTTCCAGCGCTACACCTTTGACGTGAAGCCGTTCCTGAAGGAAGGCAAGAACACGGTCGAGGGCAAATTCAGGAGCCCCGAGAACGAGGCCGACAAGCGCCGTGCCGCGAAAGGCCGCGAGTTCCCGATGTCCAATATAATGTGGGCGAAGAACCAGGCGTTTGTGCGCAAGGCGGCGTGCCACGCCGGCTGGGACTGGGGCCCCGCCGTGCAGGTCACCGGCTTCTGCGGCACGACCAAGCTGATCGCCACGGACGGGCCCCGCGTCGAGTACGTCTATTCGACGCAGGACTTCAACGACAGCTTCACGCACTGCACTCTGACGGTTACGGCGGAGCTCTCCGACGGCTCGAAGGTCGAGAAGAAGTTCGAGATCGACAATCCGCCTCTCTGGTGGCCTAACGGCGCCGGCGAGCAGAAGTTCTACACCGCCGAGTTCGATGTGAATGGCGAGAAGGTCGTCAAGAAGATCGGCCTCAGGAAGGTCGAGGTGCTGAACGAGAAGACCGTGCGAAACGGCAAGGATGAGCTTTCGCTCGTCTTCCGCGTCAACGGTCGCCGCCTCTTCATGAAGGGCGCGAACTGGATTCCGTGCTCCGCCTACGAGAACGAGCAGACGCCCGAGCGCTACCGCAATCTTCTTGAAAGCGCGCGCCTCGCGAACATGAACATGATCCGCGTCTGGGGCGGCGGACAGTACGAAAAGGACGTGTTCTACGACACATGCGACGAGCTTGGAATCATGATTTGGCACGACATGATGTGCTCTTGCGCGGTCTATCCCGGCGACGACGCGTTCCTCGGCGAAATCAAGGCCGAGCTCGAGCACCAGCTGAGGCGCCTCCGCGACCATGCCTCGATCGCGATGTGGTGCGGCGACAACGAATGCCTTGGTGCAATCAAATGGTACGAAGTGTCGCGCAAGGACCCCGACTTCTACCGCGGCGAGTGGATGAAGCGTTCTAAGATGCAGGGCGAGCTCGTAGCGAAGTACGATCCCGCGCGGACCTACTGGCCGTCCTCGCCTTGCTGCGGCCCCGGCGACTTCGGCGACGGATGGAAGGAGGACTCGAAGGGCGACATGCACAACTGGGACGTCTGGCACGAGAACCAGCCCTTCGCAAAGTACTACGAGTACCATCCTCGCTTCTGCTCGGAATTCGGCTTCCAGTCGTTCCCGTCGATGGAAATTGCCGAGACTTTCGCCTCCAAGGATCAGATCCTCTCGCGTGGCCCCGACTTCGAGTGGCACCAGAAGAACCCCGGCGGCAACGAGCGCATCCGCAAGACGTTTGCGCGCTACTTCCGCGAGCCCAAGGACGTCCCCTCGGAGCTCCTCCTCTCGCAGTTCCAGCAGGCGATGGCGATACAGACCGCCGTCGACGCGTGGCGCGGTGAGCAGCCCCGCTGCATGGGCACGCTCTTCTGGCAGCTGAACGACAACTGGCCGGTGTCGTCGTGGAGCTCGATCGAGTACGGCGGCAAGTGGAAGCCGCTCCAGTACCTTGCGAAGCGCTTCTTCGAGCCCGTGCACGTCACGCTCGCGCCCGACGGGACGGTCAAGGTGATCAACGACACCGACAAGACCTATGTCGGCTCCGTTCGGGCGGTGTTCTTCCCGTTTGACGGCGGAAAGATGGAGATTGTGGACATCGGCCTTTTGCGTTCGCCGCCGGGATCGGCGGTCGCGGCGGGGTCGATTGCCCAGCGCACGGACGCCGCGCTCGAGCTTTTGTTCTTGTACAGCCTTGAAGACAGTCAGATGGGGTCCGTCGCCGACAACTTCCCCGTCCGCGCAGACTACAAGGGCGAGCTGCCGAAGGCGAACGTAAAGGCGGAGATCGGCGGCTTCAAGGTGACGCTCACGACGGACAAGCCCGCGTTCTGGGTGTGGATGAACGTTAAGGGCATCCGCGGCGAATTCGACGACAACGCGGTGACGCTCGTTCCGGGCGTGAAGCGCGTCTTCACGTTCGAGCCCGCCGACAAGGCGACGACCCCCGAGGCGTTCAAGGCCGCGTTCACTGTCACGCATCTTGCCGAGATCTGCAAATGACCCTGCTCGCTTCCATAAGCACCATTGTTCTTCTTTCGGGGTGGCTCGACAATGGGCGCGATATAGTCTTCACGGGGTCGCTCCAGATGGCGCCGGATGGGAGCGGCGAGATAAGCTTCGTGACGGACTGGCCGGCCGACGTCCACTGGTTCGGCGCGTATCTGCGCAAGGGCAAGGATCGCTATTCGATCCATCCCGAGCCGTTTGTGGCGGGAAGCTACTTCGCGCCCGAAAAGCCGCATGGGGACTGTCTGAACCATTTCAAGTTCATCGTGAAGCCGGGCTTCGTCCGCGAAGACATGGCGCAGATCCGCTTCCGCGCCCGCCACGCGAAGAATCCTACGCCGCCAGACGTCGATGCAATCGCCGCGCTTGGGAGGAAGGCGCATCCCCGCCTCATGCTCAGGGCCGGCGACGATGTGTTTGCGCGGATCAAGGGCGCGACGGCAACGAACGAACTCCTTGCGGCGGCAGTCCGCCACATGAAGGTGTTTTCCGACAAGTTGCTTGACGAGCCGCCTGTCGAATACAGGCTCGATGGACGCCGGCTTTGGTCGCAGCACTGCACCGCGCGCACGTTCGGCCTCGCGCAGATGTACAAGATTTCGGGCGACCGCCGCTACCTCGACCGGCTGGAGCGCGAGTTGCGCGTCGTCGCGGCTTATCCAGACTGGAACCCTCCGCACTTCATCGACACTGCGCTTTTCGCTTTTGATTTCGCGATCGCCTACGACTGGCTCTACGACGACTGGTCGCCCGAGATGCGCGACGTGCTCGCGAAGGCAATGGTCGACAAGGCGCTCAAGGCGGCCGATCCTAATGCGTTCTGGATCCACAACGGAAACAACTGGAGCCAGGTGTGCCTTTGCGGAATGCTCGCTGCTTCGATCGCGATCGCCGAGCGCGAGCCGGAGCTTGCGCAGCGGCACATCGGCGACGCCGTCAGCTTCCTGCACGAGCCGGTCGAGGCGTACGCTCCGGTTGGCGCGTTCCCCGAGGGCGTTGGATACTGGGACCTCGCGACGACCTACCAGGTGTATGCGATCGAGTCGCTGAGATCCGCGTTCGGCACCGACTTCGGTCTCGTAGGCGAACCGGGATTCCTCGCCTCAGGCGAATTCCCCGATTTGATGATGGGCCCGTCGGGGCAGCTCTTCAACCATTCCGACTCGGGGAGGGGACGCGGACTTCTTGCGCCTCTCTGGTGGTATGCGCGGGAGCTTGGCCGTACCGATCTTGTGACGACGGAACGGAAGGTTGGCTTTGCGAACTATGCCCATGCTCCGGCGATGAACCGGAATCCGCATTCGTGCGAATTCTGCTTCATACCGCTTATCTGGATGGTGGACGTGCCGACCGTGTCTACGGCTTCCAAAACGCCGCTTTCGTGGTGGTCGGGGAGTTCTGTTCCCATCACCGTCCAGACGGCGAGCCGTGACGATCCAGACGCGCTCTGGGTCGCGATGAAGGGCGGTACGGCCCAGGCGAGCCATGCTCACGCCGACCAGGGTTCGTTCGTCCTCGACGCGCTCGGCGAGCGCTGGGCGGAGGACCTTGGCGGCGAATCGTACGGAATCGGCGAGGCGGAGCACGGGATGAAGTTCTGGGACTCTTCAAACGAGTCTCCGCGCTGGAAATACTTCCGTCTCGGCCCGCAGGGGCACAATCTCGTCACGATCGAGGGCGAGACGGCAAATGTCGGCGGCTTCGCCACGCTCAATTTCTGCCGTTGCTGGAAGAGAGACGCAATTTGCCACCTCTCTGCGATTCATCCATCCGCTTCGAGTGCCAAACGGACGGGATCCCTCGCCGAAGACGGAAAGAGCTATGTAATCCACGACGCGTTCAGCGGCGTCAAGCCCGGCACCGTTCTCGTCTGGCGCATGAACACGTACGCGAAGCCGAAGATCGACGGAAGGGCGGTCGTCCTCGAGAAGAACGGCAAGCGTCTGCGGCTTGAGGCGAGCGCAGGCGAATGGTCGACGTTCGTTCCAAAACTTCCCAAATCAAATCCCGACCCGAACCTCGTCCAGCTACAGCTCCGCATCGCGGCGGACGAATCCGGCGACGCCGCATGGTCGGTAACTTTCATCCCTGTCGGAAAGGACAGCTCCAAATGATAATCATACTAAAGAAAGACGCCGCTGAGTCGCAGGTCAACGGGCTTCTTGCGCTTCTCGAGTCAAAGAACATCCAGCCGCACGTCTCGCGCGGATCGCTGCAGACGATAGTCGGCTGCGTTGGCGACGTAAGCCATCTCGACCCGGGGATTCTCGAGGCGCTCGACGGCGTCGAGTCGGTCCAGCGCATCCAGGAGCCGTTCAAGGCCGCGAACCGCAAGTTCCACCCTGACGACACCGTCGTGGACTGTTCCGGGGCGAAGATAGGAGGCGGCAATTTCGCCGTGATCGCGGGGCCATGCAGCGTCGAGTCCGAAGAGCAGATAGTCGCCGTCGCGAAGGCGGTCAAGGCGTCTGGCGCGACGATGCTTCGCGGCGGCGCCTTCAAGCCGCGCACCTCCCCGTACGCGTTCCAAGGGCTCGGCAAGCCGGGCATAGACATGCTCCTCACGGCGAAGCGCGAGACGGGGCTCCCGATCGTGACCGAGCTTATGGACTTCAAGGACATCGAGCTTTTCAACGACGTCGACGTCATCCAGATCGGCGCGAGGAACATGCAGAACTTCAACCTCCTGAAGGAGGTCGGCTCATACACGAAGAAGCCGGTTCTCCTGAAGCGCGGCATGTCGGCGACGCTCCAGGAGCTCCTCATGAGCGCAGAGTACGTCATGGCGAGCGGCAACGAGAACGTCATCCTCTGCGAGCGCGGC
>Ga0256405_10009330_pt1 | contig 13484 bp, 15 predicted proteins | sample RumenRJG_02DNA_FD_189096 | JGI IMG/M metagenome (GOLD analysis project Ga0256405, IMG submission 189096) | Bovine rumen microbial communities from Lethbridge, Alberta, Canada - RJG_02 | ecosystem: Host-associated > Mammals > Digestive system > Stomach > Rumen | place: Canada: Alberta...
GACTAGGCTGTTGTTTTCAATCTCGAGTTCCTTAGCCCATCCCATTTCATACTCGTCTACAGAGCAATCAATGAGGCCTTTAAGAAGGGTGTAGATGCTATCGTCAGGAGATGAACCGTCCCCAATCTTGCCGATATATTTTTCAACATTCAAGCGAATGTGCTCATACCATTCAAGCGTTTGAACGGTATCCCCATTAGATTTGTTCGTTGAATCCATTGCCGTCGTAGATTAAAGCGCAGGCGAATGATCACCCTTGAAGGCACCCTTAGGGTGGTACTGACAGGGAGACCATGTCATGTTGCGGATTGAAGAGAACTTCTTGCCGCAATACTTACAAGTGTATTGACTTTTCTCGCTTCCTTCATAAAGGATGTGATTCCCTTTAAAAGAACCGAGGGGATGCTTCTGGCAAGGCGACATAATCATGTCCCTTACACTGGCGAAATCTTTTCCGCAATTAACACAATAGAACCTGGGCATAAGAATATACTGTTTGTTATTAATTCTGGCTACAAATAAAGCCAATCTGGCTGCAATAATATGGCAGTGTTGTGATTTTCCTCCTCCAAATTTACCTTTTTTTTGTGTATTTATAAAAAATATTGCTCACTGCCACATTTTGGTAGTCAGATTCTATATGTTTGTGGCCACAAAAGATTTGCAATGGGAACAAACAAAAATACCAAGTATATCCGCTCGCTGGATGAAGCCCAGCTGAAGGATGAGGTAATCAATATCGAGTCACGCATTCTTGCGATTACCCATGACCCTATTGACTTCCATAATCTTCGGCCATTCCTGGATTGGTGCGGGGACAAGAAAGCCTTAGAATCTGTCCAGGACATGATGGGATACCGAAAGTTCATCCTGGACACTCTGTTTGCCAAGCACTGCATCGAAGTTGAAATAAAGCGGCTGGAGAAGGTCAATAGCCTCCTGCTGGACCTGACAAACCGTACCTATAAACGCACGGCCAATCTCTTTAGGGCATTGATAGCCTTGCCGAAGGACGAACTGGACGATGCCTACGAGGTTGAAGGAAGTCTCGTACCTGAATTCGATACAATTGATTCGACGCTTCGGCTGGAGGACGATGAATACTACGGTTCGGACTTTACAAGGATGGGTGCCATTTTAAGCGAGACCGAGAAATACCTCCTTAATCTTGCACAGGTTAATCCTTTCTGGTCATCTGCAGTCGAGTATAGTCCAACGATGAATGACAAGGATTTGGACTGTGAGAACCCCCTTGATAACGGCACCAGTTGGGCAGAGGGGCCTCTTCGGAGCCCCAAATTGGATCACATTATCATTTGCTACGCGCTACACGCGCTATGCACGCACATGAACTTTTCGATCCCAGATGTTCTTCGCCTGAACGACTTCAAGATTGAAGTAAAGCTTATCATCCAGCAGTTCTCTGACCAGGACTGTAACCGCCCCAGGTAACGGAATAACCTCTCGGTGCCTTTTTGGGCGCCACTTTTAGGCCTAAGCATAAGAAAACAGGCTGGTTATCTCATAGCTCGCTTCATTTTATTTAAGGCCCTTGGAAAGGCGGAGATGCACGTCAGGCAGTCAACCACTGGCGGACGTGTCCACCCCCGGACACGGGCAGGGGGAGGGGCCCGCAAGATACGAGTTCCGCTTTAAGCGGGACGAAGGAGATTGTGGGAGGGGCCGGAGTGAGCGAAGCGAACGGAGTTCCGCCAGCGGTTGACTGCCTGACGGCTTGAAGCCTTGACTACATAAAAAAAAGAGGCTGGCTACTGGTCTCATGACCTGTTAGCCAGCCTCTTTTTGCGGAGAAACCGGGATTCGAACAATTTGCCCATCATGCGTTATAGGCCTGCATAAAACATTATTCTACGCATGTAAAAAGTATATGCAGGTATTTGTTATTTCAAAAAATTGTTACATTTTTGTCACACGATTTGTAGTGTAACATTTTTATGACGTTAAAATATCAGCTAAATTTCAAGCTCCGGCCGTACGGAAAAAAGAGCGCCTGTCAGATCCAGATGCATGTCACCTATGAAGGGAGGAGGCAGGTGTTTTCGACCGGGAGCCATGTCGATAACCGGGAAGCCTGGGACGAGGAGAATCAGCTTGTCAGGTCGGGCTATAAAGGGAAGAATGGCGAAACAGCCCAGAAGATCAACGCCTCCCTTAGAAAGTACAAGGATGAGATGGACCGGGTCTTCATGTACTTCGAAGTAAATGAGCTTACTCCGATGGAGCGCGAGGTGGCTGAAAAGTTCGCCGAGCAGATGGGGAAAAAGGCTCCGAAGCCCCGGGCTGAGAAACCTAAGGAGATAGATTTCTATGATGTCTTCCAGCGATTTACCCAGGAGCGCGGCGAACGGAATGCCTGGACAAAGGCGACGCATGAGAAAATGGATGCGCTGAAGAATGATTTGTTAGCCTTCAACAAGAACCTCTCTTTCGAGAGACTAACGGATGCCATGCTAACCCGTTTTGTCGCATTCCTCCGTGACGAGAAGCAGCTGCGCACACCTCGTCACGCAAAAGGCGAGCGGGAGGACTATGATAAGGATGACCTCGTCGGCCTAAAGAATACTACGATTGAGAAAAAGCTCGGATATTTGAAGTGGTTTCTCAATTGGGCAACGGAGAATGGATATAACACAAACTGTCAATACAAGACCTTCCGACCGACCTTAAAGAAGACCCAGAAGAAGGTGATATTTCTTACTCGTGAGGAACTGGAGCGGGTGAAGAATCTGGAATTGGCGGGACCGAATCGTTACCTGGAGCCTCTCCGTGATGTCTTTATCTTCTGCTGTTTTTCCGGCCTGCGCCATTCCGATGTGGCGAATCTTCGCCAACGCGATGTAAAGGAGGACCATATCGAGGTCACCACCGTCAAGACGGCGGATAGCATTTCCATTGAACTGAACAAGGTCACCCGGGATATCCTCAAGAAATACGCGTCGGCGAAAATGGATTCGGACTATGCTTTGCCGGTTCTGACGAACCAGGCGATGAACCGGAACCTAAAAGAACTCTGCAGATTGGCCGGGATTGACGAGGAGATTCGTGTTACCACGTACAAGGGGAACGAACGCATCGATGAGATCCATCCCAAATGGGAACTCGTCGGGACGCATACCGGTCGAAGGACCTTCATTGTCAACGCCCTATCCCTCGGCGTCCCGCCCAATGTCGTCATGAAATGGACCGGGCACTCCGATTACAACGCCATGAAGCCGTATATCGATATCGTCGATTCCATTAAGGCCGAGGCGATGAAGAAGATGGATACGTTATTGTAACGAGTTATCTAAGTCCTCTAAGCCACCATTTTTTAAAATACTCTGGGGCCTTTGGATCCGAGGTCCTGCCAAGAAGAATAGACTCATCTTTATATGAAATGGTGATGCAACTATTTCTATTCTCAAGTAAATGCTTCGAGAGTAAATAAAGCACATTTTCAGGACCAAACTCCCTTATTAAAAAATTAAATTGTGCCTTAAACTCACGTTCGCGTTCCCTTTGTTCGTCATCTTCCTTTTGTGCATCAACTAACAAAAGCTGTCCATAACCGGTTATAAGGAATTCGGCATTTAATCCGTATGCGTCTTGAAGTCGTTGAGCGACCTTCTTTCCAAACCCGGCTTTCCCAGACAAATATCGTCCAAGTAGTTGTGGCGCCATATTAATCGTTCTGGCAACTTGATTCTGAGAAATCCCTAGTTCTTTAAAATATTCTTTGACCTCGTTCCCAACTCTTTCTTGAAGTTGCTTCTTTGTAACAGTAAAAAACATACTCGTCTTATTTTTTACAAAAATATAAACAAAATTTGATATAAACAAATTATTTGACAATTATCCGATATTCTTTTACAAAATGTTTATATCTGCGTAAAATAACGAGGTAGAATAATCGTATATATTTGATATTTCTTACGTGAATTGCAAATTTTCAAAAAATTATTTGCAAATTAAAATTATATTTATACCTTTGCAGCAATAAACATAATTTATGTATATATGCCTATGGCAACAAACATGCACGAAACTAAGATGCTAGTTCAGTTAACGGTCGAAGAATTAGCCTATCTAATCCGTTCTATTCTGGCCGAGGATGCGCCTGCTCCTCATAATCCCGCGACCTGCTCCGGCACAAAGGAACTTGCAGCACACCTGTCGTGCTGTGAATCTACCATTTACGCTCTTCGCCGTGATGGCGTCCTTGATGATGCGGTCATCTCCCAGATAGGGAGACGAATTGTATATAATATAGATCGTGCGCGCGAGCTTGCGAATGAGTACTTGGGGAAAAAACGCTCTTGCTAATGAAAAGAAAATGAATACGTTACAGGCCAAAAGAATATCTATCATCGATTATCTCGCTCTCTTGGGGCACCTGCCCGTCCGGACCGGGGCTAAAGGGTACTGGTACCATTCGATGCTCTCTCCTAACGGTGATTCGACCCCGTCGTTCGAGGTCTCGCCCGATGGCCGTGCGTTCCATGACTGGTCGACTGGAGCGACCGGAAGCATCGTTGACTTGGCGATGGGGATTATGGGGATGGAGAGTGTTTCGTCCGCCCTCCAGCACCTGGATCATACGATGGGAGGTGTCGCACCCGCACCGGTTCTGTCTTTTTCTTTTCACCCGCAAAAAACGGGTATTGAGATTCTGGCTGTACATGAATTGACGTCGCCCGCGCTCCTGGCTTATGCGAGTTCTCGGCACATCCCTACCAATTTAATTCAATCCTACTGCTGCGAGGTTCGATTCCGGAATGTTGTTACTTCGAAGGAATATTTTGCAATTGGTTGGCAGAACAATGCCGGTGGCTGGGAACTACGGAACCAGTACTGGAAGGGTGCTGTTTCCCCTAAGGACATCACCACCATCAACGCTCAGACCGATGTAACGACCTTAATCTTTGAGGGCTTCTTCGATTATTTGTCGGCCGTTATACTGGGCTGGTTCCGGCCGGAAGAGATGAACGCTATTGTATTAAATTCTACGGCCATGATAGACCATGCCATACCGGTACTTGGCCAAGCCAAGCGCATTATTTGCTTGCTTGACAATGATGCAGCCGGGAAACAGGTGACCACAATTATACGCCGAACATATCCGCACGCAGAGGACCATTCTCGTCTCTATGCTAGCAATAAAGACCTGAGCGAATATCTGTCCGCTAATGCCCAGATGAATAATTTTCCAATAAATAAGCACCGCCGTGGAAAACATTGATTTCCAACAATTTAGCAATCGCGAAAACCGCATGGATGCGGAAATCTGCCGCACAGATGCGGCGAAATACCGCACGGATGCGGAGCTTCGCCGCATGGATGCGGGAGAGTTGAAGGCGAATGTAATCGTCAATAAAATCGAAACAATCAACGTTCAGGCGATTGTGGTGGACGATCAGTCGGGATATCACAATGGCGCCTTTATTCCGGTGTTTCAGGATGCAATACTCGCTATTGCGCGCAATGATGCGATCAAGTCGGGTACCCTGCGGGTCCTCTGCTTTATCCTCGGGACGGTGGACGAGAAGAATCGCTTCGTCGTGGAGATCAAAGATATTGCGCTTTATCTGAAAATATCCGACGATACGGTCAGTCGAGCAATTAAACAACTCATTGAGATGAACATCATATGCAGAGTGGAAGGTGCCAGAGATCGTAGTCGCTATGTTTTGTCTGATAAAATCCTAAATCCTAGAGTGGCTTACAAGGGAAACACCAGGAAATTGAACAAGGATAATCTTCCCATCCTTTTAGTACCAGGTGGAAAGAATCCCTTGATTCCGGAGGTGTTCAATCATTCGGAATTCGGCGAGGACTTCGACCCCTGCAACTCCTGATATTGTAAGTAGATGAGAACGTCAAGAATATACCCCTCGTCCCACGACGAGATGCCTATCGGGGACTCGGTCTCCGCCAAGTCCGGGCACTCATCGACCCCGATTCGCAGCCCAGCCTTAGCGTCTAGCAAGAGGGGGCGGAACAAGTCCCGCCCCTCTTGCCCTGCCGGGAGCTAAAAACGCCATTCTACGCACGTAGAAGGCGTGCTGGAAAGAGGCAAGCAAATGGCTGCATTATAAGAAGTTATAGTTAATTATAACCTAATAGGCATACAATATGGAACAACAAACCAACAACTACACAACCATCAGCGTCGAGACGCCGGTCCGCGATGCGATAAACCAGGAGGCCAGACGGCTCCGTCTGTCGCAACGCGATATGGTTGCCCACCTTCTGGAAGTCTATCGAAAGAGATCCGGCGGTAATCCTGATAAAAAGGCCAGGGGAGATCCTGAGGCCGTAGGGCGGATACTATCGTTTATCCGAGAACAAGAGAAGGTTTATCTGAAACCAATCCTTTCCGCCACATTGACAACGGAAAACCTTCAGCAAGAATTAATTACATTACTTAAGGAAGCCTTATGAAAGAAATACTATTTACATTAGTTATGGTAATTAAGATTCAAAACTCGGGAAAAGACGGAGTCTCCAACACCAAGGGCAGTTGCGGTGCTCTGGTGAATTATCTGAACCACGAGGATAATCCTCGGGAGGAGGAGGGAAAGATGGTGGCGCCATTCATGACGGCTACGGGCGTAAAGGTGTCCAAGGAAGAGGTCATCGACAAGATAGACCGCAACCATTACCATTTGACGAAGGAAACCGATAAATTTTTCCATATCGTCATCGCTCCGTCCGTAGACGAAATCAGTATTATGGGCGAAACAGAAGAAGAACGATTTAGAAGCATGTGCGACTACGTTCAGGCCGCCCTGGAATTGTATGCAGAATCGTTCCACCGTGACAAACTAACCGGAGATAAGCTTCTTGCGTTCTACAAAATACACTTTGAACGGGGTGAATCAGAAGAGGAGGAACTCCACGCTCATATCGTCGTTTCACGAAACACCCAGGAGATTGATGGTCGAATCCTTAAAATCTCGCCGCTCACGCCCATCCGAAGAGAAGGCAAAGGCGCAGTAAAAAGCGGATTTGACCGGAAGGGATTTTACCTGAAGTGTGAGAAAACCTTCGACGAGATGATGGGCTACAATCGTAGTGTTGAAGAGTCTTTTGCCTATAAGAACGCCCAGGCGCATGGTACTCCCGAAGAGAAGGCCGAACAGGCTCGACTTCTTGCCAAGGAGAAGATGGATGGGGTGAAGGAGCAGCTGTCAGAAGGTCTGGCCAAACGTCAGGAAGCTAAGAAACGTAACTGTGAACTGACCGCCCTTGCGGAAGCTCTGAGGAAGCAGAAGGATTCCGAACAGTCACAGGAGGCAGAACATACAGTTAGTGCGGCAATTGAGTCGGCCGATCTTGCGAATAAGATCATCGCGGTGTTTAGAGAGCAACAAATACTAGCCAACCTGAATCTTGAACTAATGATGCAGGGAATAGCTGTTCAGCAAAAAAAGTCTGTAGACGGGCTGGAAGCTGTCGGGTTTGTCAAACAAGGGATCCTTATACCCGCCAAAGATCTTTTCCCCGAAAAAATAGCTAACGATATATTAAAACAATGGGGAATTCTCACCGGCCAAAAACTGGCATTGGTGACTAGGCGAGAAAGGGCAGCAGAAATGCAAGCTGAACGTGAAGAGCAAGCCAAGGAACAGATTTCTCAAGTTACGAGGAAACTTAAAATAAGACATTAGTTTAACCAATTAACACTCAAAGGAAATGGATAATAATCTTATCAAATCCATGTCGCAGGTTCCGGTCATCCTTGAACAAAATCAGAAGTTCATCGAAACGATGGAGCAGTTTTACAAGACAATTGCCGAGTCCGAGAAGCGACGTCTACAGGCGGAGATTCCATCCACCGAAATTAAAAAAGTCACTGCCGCCGCCGAAGATGCGGTGCGGGGCACCACCTGCCGGTTCCCAGACACCTCTGTAATTAGCCGTGATATCGCAGCGAAGGTCGGCCAGGACGTGAAGGTGCAAGTCTGCGAGGCAGTCAAGCAGGCCATCGGGGAGAACCCTGTGCGACATATTCACGAGTATACTTCGTTTAAGGACCTTTACAATTACGCCCCCAAGAGTCTCCAGAAAAAGATCCGGTGGATGATGTTCTTCATTATCCTGTTCGCCACGTCTCTGGGGCTGGGAGCGTACGGATACTTCACGAGTGATCTCTACTGGGGAGCACGTTATGTGAAGGCGTGTCAACATGCAAGCCGCGAGGAATGGCAACTCCTTACACAGGACGCTTACTCGGTTTCCTTCCTGCCGAAGGATTTCAAAGAACACCCAAAGGATGTGAAAGCGAAAATCCGGCAGTTACGCCAGCACCAGCGTGACCAGAAGACTGTCAAACGACGTGCGAAGAAGTAATTGCGTTAATCCTAAAGCGACGCCCACTGGTTAACAGCGGGCGTCATTTATTAAAAATTAAGGTCATTGAGCTTCTTTTCCGCTTTATTTGCTTCTTCCATTCTTCTAGCCTCTTCTTGACGTCTCCTGTCTTTTTCGTTAGCTAATTGTTCTTGCACATAATAGTATAAAGAGGTGAGATCATAATATTGCAGACACACTCGTTGATTCAGATTCTTCCAAATACGAATTAGTGTGTTGTTTTTGACATACCGAAATTCAGTATCTTTTTCTGTTCCCTTTGGGTTTACGCCAATAGGATCGAAATGAAAGCCTTCCGAAATAGCCTCTTGAGGCGTTAGGAACTTGTTCGCACCTTCAATTGTGAGCAGATTGGCAGAGTAATTCCGGTTATAGTATCCTTTACTGTGTAATCTGTAACCTAAATGTCCTTCTATCGAGAGTGTATTTAGTTTACCCGAATCTGAGATTTTCTTCATGTCCCATTGGAACCCAAGAACTAAGGTGTCTGATTGGCCGGGTATGCGGGGACCGTAGCCTTTCTTTATTTGCCTATCATATAATTTGCATTCCTTTTCATAAGCTCTTATAGCCCTGTTGCTTCTATTACATCCGGATGAAAGAAAAAGATAGATAAGGACAAATGCGGCGTACTTGGCGTAAGTAAACAATCTTCTCATGCGTATGTGCTGAATTAAAAGTTATTTAGAAGGTCCTCTTTTTGTTTTTCTCTTGCAGAATTAGCTTCCGCTTCCTTCGTTCTCTCCTTAATATAATCGTCAATATAATCTAATTGTTTCCTATAGAGAAGAGAAAGGTTATAATAAGCAAGATTATAGTCAGAGTACCACAAATCATCATATTTAACTATCTGGAACAAAGTGTTATTTTTTACATATCTATACTCTGTATCTTTCCTTTTAGATTGACTCATTATGGGGATGATATACCAACCGCCAATTTTATCTGACTCTGGTATACAAAATGCCTTATTCTCCGATTTAAGATCGTCAGGTTGTAAAATTTTCTTCAGATATCCTTTTTGAGAGAATGCGGCATTAAAATTAATGTAAAGATCATTATTTGTTAGATTACCATATTCTGGAATTGAAAGGTTTAAACAATAAAGGGTATCTTTATAGTATTCTGGTTCAATCTTTACATCATAATTCTTTATTGAATGATCTGAACCATAATGAGTTAAAGGCATTTCTAACCAATATTTTCCATACTTGCGAGATATTTTTTTCGTATTGGTTAAAAGTCTTAAATGGTTATTCACTTGAGCCTTTGTCATCCCCCAGTATAAACCAAGAGCAATAGTATCGATAATGGTCGAAGTTTGAGCACTATACCCTTTTTGAAACACCGAGTCATATGTTATGGGAACAGGTTTCTCTTCGGAGATTGTTGTTTGAGTTTGATTGCTAACGCAGGAAACAAGAATCGAGGTCACAACAAACAGAGATAATGTTTTTTTCATAAGGCGTATAAAATCATTCTATTTTTTATCTTTTATAACGGAGGCGTATATAACTATACCCAAAGATAATACGATGTTAAATATCGCTATTGGATGAGGGCTCAGTTCAGAGATCATGCTCTTAACCGCACTAAAAAGAGAATCGTTGTCTGTCTCAGTGCACGCCACATAGAGAATAACACAGAGAAGCGCAAACGCCAAAATGGCCGTTACAACAACGAAGGGTTTAATTTTTCCCCATTGGACAAAGAGTGCAGCGATAATAATGCCAATAAGAAGGACTGTCAAGCCAACCATACCCCATGCTAATTCTGGTATCGGATAATCCCTAAAGAGAGAAATTGTCGAAGATGAAAATACATTTGCTTTATACGCCAATGGCGCAAAGAAACTAAGACCGGCCGAGATAAACTCCAACCCCAAAAGCACGATTATTTTTTTCATGACAAGATCAAGATATTAATTCAGTTAAAATTTAAATGAGACGAAATCTGATACCCAACCACTTGAGTCAACGACAAAGAACAAAACAGTATTTTTATAGTGCACAGCGTCTTCCAGAGGAATATTAACAGTATAAATTGATTCTCCCCTTATTTTTTTGCATTTAATCGTAGGGCTCTCAATCGCCTGGCCATTAAGCCAGAGTCTTAATTCGTAATTAATGCCTCTTTTTTGCTGTAGTTTATATTCAAATGACAGGGTGCTCCCATTATAATAAGAATTAGAGGTTAACAATTGAACATTCGGATGATTCGTTGAATACTCGATTGAGGAAGTCGAATAACATTTTCCTGTTTGAAAATTGATTAAATTGAAGTGAAATGTATTTGGGTCTATCGTATAGGACTCTTCTTTTGATTGAGAAGATTTATAGAGATACGATTCACCTGTTTCTTCATCAAAGAAGGTAAGGGACGACAAATGTGCTTTGTCATTAACAATGGAATATTCCGCATCCTTTTTGCTTAAGGATAAGAACCGATCCTTAAATGCTTTTCCTTTATTAATGGGTACACGGAGATGAATCGTGCCAAGATGGCTATGATTCAGGGTGTATTCTTCTTTTTCAGAATCGTATTCTCCTAATGAAAAAGATTCCTGCTCGTAATGTTGATCTTTGTATGCTTCCAGATACTGCATGGCGGCATTTGCAGACAGAGAATCTACTAATCTCGGTGTTTGCGGACCCAATACGCGATCCTTCCAATCCGCAAGTTTTTCGAACTCATTCTTCTCGAGCCACTCGTTGACTATTGGTTCGATTTTTTGTTGTACATAAAAAGAGGCGGAAGCCAACTCTTTTTCCTTTCTTTCAGCAGCTTCTTTTCGTTTGCGCTCCTGCTCGGCTTTGTTCTGGGCTTGTCGATCCTCTTCAATAAGTCGATCCCGTGTCGCCATCAGAACAGACATTTGTATGTGCCTATCTTCTCCATTCCAGGGTGTGCAGTAGCACCCACCTTCACACAAATAAATATCACGGTAGGAAAAGGGTACAACAATATGCCGATGTGTGTCTATTACACCCCAACTGCCGTTTTTCTTTACTGCAATAAAGCCATTATAAATACTGCCTCCAGTATCCTGGAATTGCGGAGTAATGACTTCAACCCCCTTATCAGACACAACACCATAAAAGCCGTTATTCATAACACGATAATAATGGCTACCAGAATAACTCCCAAAATGAATGTCTCCGCCATCATATTTAGGTTTAATTACCCAGTAATTGGTTCTATTATTGTATAATCCATAAAGAACTTTATCTGTATTCTCAAAATAATGACTCCTTATAGAGCATTCCTGACCGAATGCATTCCAGGATACGAATAGCAAGACCGAGAAAAGAAACGTGACGAGTTTCCTATTATTAACACCGATGGTAAGCATTATATGATGTGTTTATTTCGCCAACAACTTTACATTCCGCATGGCTTCAATGGCCACATCCTGATTATAAGCGCGAACTTTACCAGGAATGGTGAAGAGGCGGATAAGGAACCAAAGGAAAAGGCCCGCGCCGGTAAGCCAATAAAGAACTTGAAGGCCCCATTTGTGCAGATAACCATACGAGGAAGAAAAGAAGAAAATATGGCAAAGATAAGCAATGCCCACTGATTTCTTCTTACGATTGTACTCTTCCACGAACATGGATTGCTCCATTTCAGAGAGAGTAGAGAGGTTGCCTTTGACGACAGACGGCATTGAATCAAGGATAGACTGGTCGATAAAGACTTTCGGAGTAGCCTTCTCAACTTCGGGTTGGTTGATAGTGTCCATAATGGTTAGTTATTGTCCCTGCGCTCCAATAGGACGATAATATAAAAAGTGTGGAACGCCTTTCGCTTACTCTAACGGAGGTTTAGCGGACCTTGACAGAAGTAAACTACAGATGTCCACACTCTGGCACTATATGAAGGTGCGGCCAGAATGGCCGACACACGACATAATCAATGCAAGAGCGTTAAGCATCCCGCCGTCCTCTGTCTAAATGAAACGCTAATTTCCGTTAAGGACGCGAAAACACTTTTCGCAATATGTCTGGACACACATGTGTCCAACCACAAATATAATAAAAATAAGTATAGGTATATCTATATTTACGAAATTTTGACTACCTTTAGATGTTTTTCACACCATACCACATGAAGCGTTTTCTATTAGCTATGGCATGTGCCGTCCTATATTTCCCGTCCGTTTTCGGGCAGGTGGAAGAGGCGTATCTGAAGGCGGAGGAAATGTACTATGTCCAAAGCAAGCCCAAGGCGGTCCTGTATGATTTGACATCCGAAGAAATCCGGACGCGGTTAGCCTACCATCGGACCATCTACACTCATGCCACACAAAATAATAAACCGGTTTCCCGCTCAACAAAGAAAATGGCGAAGCCCGCCTCATTGAAAGTAATCGGCTATGGGCAGGATTCCCCGAAGTGGCTGTTCGACACATATCTCGTTGTGTATGATGATAAGATATATATCCTGGAACCCGGATATGTAGAAGATAATTCCGGACTGGAGGCACGCAACCGGGCCATGCAGGATTACTATACCGGCATGAAAGACAGCCTTGCCACCTTGAAAGCTAGGTATGACAGGGAGATGGAAGTTAAACGGGCAGAAATTCAGGCTCATCTAGACCAGATTAAGTATGCTGAAGCGAACTTCGACGCCGTCTGTGATTCTATCGTAAACGCCAAGGTCGCTCAGGAGAATGCAATCCGGGTGAAAGTGTATAATGCCTGGTATTCAAAACAGACTGCCTCAACCCAACGGGCGGCCAAATTGCTGGCCATCACACAGTCCTATCTTGATAAGCCCAACTCCGCCGGGGGTTGTGATTATTACCTCCGATATGTCAACCATTCCAAGAAAACCATCAAGTATCTCACTTGGTATGGCAGTGTTTATAATGCGGTAAACGATCGCGTGAGTTGCGCGGTGAGAAGAATCGGCACTTTCTCCGGGAAGGACACGGGCCCGGTTGCCCAGGGAGAAAGTGGTGGCGGATACTGGGACTGCATCATTTATAACTATTCCGCCAAGGAAATGCGCCTGTCCAGTATCTCCATTATTTATATGGACGGTAGCACGGCCTCCATTGCCGGTGCCGATATCCGCGCACTGGCGGACCAGCCTCTGGGAGAGCT
>Ga0256405_10009331_pt1 | contig 13482 bp, 8 predicted proteins | sample RumenRJG_02DNA_FD_189096 | JGI IMG/M metagenome (GOLD analysis project Ga0256405, IMG submission 189096) | Bovine rumen microbial communities from Lethbridge, Alberta, Canada - RJG_02 | ecosystem: Host-associated > Mammals > Digestive system > Stomach > Rumen | place: Canada: Alberta | collected...
CAGGATCCCCCGCAGCTTGTATTCATTCTTGCGGATGATCGGGTCCATCCCGAAAGCGATCCCCGGATCCGACAGCTCCTTCGCATATGTCGGGCTGACCGTGCTCACGATGTCCGCGCACTCGATAGCCCCTTTCATCAGATTGACATCATCATCATATTCCACCAGATGATACGCCTCCTCCGGCAGGTCGATGATATCCCCCAGCACATCCTTGCCATACTGGCCCTGATACTGGATGTTGTGGATGGTGAAGATCGTCTTCATGAACTTCCTGCGGTATACCGCGAACTGGTACACCGGCACCATGGCGCACTGCCAGTCATTGGCGTGGATGATGTCCGGAACGAAATCGATGATGTCCAGCATTTCGAATACCGCCTTCGAGAAATAGACAAACCGCTCGCAGTCGTCAAAGAATCCATAAAGGCGATCTCTCTTGAAATAGTATTCGTTGTCGATAAAGTAGTAAGTCACACCTTCCAGCTCCATCGTCAGTACACCCATGTACTGCTCCCGCCATCCCAGGCGGACCGAGCCGGTACCGAGCAGTTCCATCTGCTCTCTGTAGGTCTCAGCGATCGTTCCGTACAGAGGCAGAACGACCCGGCAGTCGATGTCCTTTTGCTTTCTCGCGTTAAGGTTCTTCGGCAGAGCCGTAGCGACTTCTCCCAGGCCTCCTGTATGTACAAAAGGAACGGCTTCCGATGTGACAAATAGAATGTTTTTCGTCATTGCGGTTTCCTCCTTGTTTTTGTATAATAAAGTATAAATAAAAGTACCTAACAGAAAATGATTATACCACTTTCTTTTACAAATAGCGAGAAAATATCATGACCAGCTCCAAATACGACATTTCCTACGCGAAATACCTGTTCCATCAGGGCAAAGGGACCCGCTGCTACGAGTTCCTGGGAGCCCGGCCTTTGGATGGCAAAGAAGGCTTCCGCTTCCGCCTGTGGGCACCGAACGCTCAGGCGGTCTCTGTCTCCGGTGACTTCAACGGATGGGACACTTCTTCTCTGCCTATGCAAAGGCTGGAAGATGACCCTGAGATCTGGGAAGCGGTCTGCCCCTCAGCCCGGGAAGGCCAATGCTATAAATACGCGATCACGACCCGCGCCGGCGACGTGCTCCTCAAAGCCGATCCCTACGGATTCTCCGCGGAGCAGCCGCAGGAGGATGTGATCCGCCAGATGGCGTCCCGGCTGGTAAACATCGATGACGGGTTCGTCTGGAAAGACGCCAAGTGGCTTTCGAAGCGCGGCCGCGCCAACCCTTATACATCTCCGATGAATATTTATGAAGTCCAGCTGGGTTCCTGGCGCCGTCACGAAGACGGGTCCTATTATTCGTACCGGGAAACGGCCGATGAGCTGATCCCCTATGCGAAAGAGATGGGCTACACCCATCTGGAACTGCTGCCCGTTCTGGAATACCCCTTCGACGGTTCCTGGGGCTATCAGAGCACCGGATATTTCTCAGTGACGAGCCGTTTCGGCGATCCCGCCGACTTCAAATATTTTGTGAACAAAGCACATCAGGCAGGTCTGGGCGTTCTTCTGGACTGGGTCCCGGCCCACTTCCCCAAGGACGCGTACGGTCTGGTCAGTTTTGACGGAGACTTTCTCTATGAAGACCCGGATCCGCTGCGCCGTGAGCACAAAGGCTGGGGCACCTGCGCCTTTGATTTCGGCCGCAGCGAAGTCCGCAGTTTTCTCCTCTCCAGCGCCGCTTTCTTCTGCGATGTCTACCACGCGGACGGTCTGCGGGTCGACGCGGTATCGGCGATGCTCTATCTGGATTACTGCAGACAGGACGGCGAATGGAGACCGAACAAGAACGGCGGGCGTGAGAACCTGGAGGCGGTCAGTTTCCTTCAGGAGCTGAACAAGTCCATCCTCACCGAGTTTCCCGGCGCGCTGATGTTCGCCGAGGAGTCGACCGCCTGGCCGATGATCACCATGCCGCCTTCTGAAGGAGGACTGGGTTTCAATTTCAAATGGAACATGGGCTGGATGAACGATACTCTGGAATACTTCCAGACCGACCCCCTCTTCCGGCGGGGCGCACATCACAAGCTGACCTTCTCCATCACCTATGCGTGGAGCGAGAATTTCGTGCTGCCGATCTCTCACGATGAGGTCGTCCACGGCAAGCTCTCCCTGCTGAACAAGATGCCGGGGGAATACGATCAGAAATTCGCAGGACTGCGTGCCTTCTATGTATATATGATGACCCATCCGGGCAAGAAACTTCTGTTCATGGGCTGTGAATTCGGTCAGTTCATCGAATGGAACGAGAAACAGGGGCTGGACTGGCTCCTGCTGGGCTATGACAAGCACCGCCGGCTGCAGGGCTTCGTCCGGGAGCTGAACCAGCTCTATCTGGACACGCCGGCCTTCTGGTCTCAGGACAACACCTGGGACGGTTTCACCTGGATCGATGCCGATGATATGGACCGCAACATTTATTCCTATCTCCGGACCGGAGCAGACGGACAGACCAGCCTTTGCATTCTGAATCTGTCCGGACAGGAGTGGCGGAATGTCCATATCGGGGTCCCCAAAGCATCGTATTACGAACGTCTGCTGGATACGGACATGCAGCGCTTCGGCGGAGCAGGCCGGCGCCGCAGGAAACAATACAAAGTCTATAGAGGACAGTGCCACGGTCAGGAACAGCATCTCCGGCTGAACCTTCCGCCGCTGTCTGCGATCATACTCGAAAGGAGATAGTTGTCACATGAGCGAAAGAAAGCAAATCGTAGCCATGCTTCTGGCCGGTGGTCAGGGCAGCCGGCTGGTCCCGCTGACGAAGACGACCGCCAAACCCGCGGTCCCATTCGGAGGCAAGTACCGGATCATCGACTTCCCCCTGTCCAACTGCACCAATTCCGACATCGATACCGTCGGTGTCCTGACGCAGTACCAGCCTTTGGAGCTGAATGACTACCTGGGCCGGGGCGAGCCCTGGGACATGAATCTGAAGTTCGGCGGGATGCATGTACTGCCGCCCTATGAGAGCGCGCAGGGCGCCGAATGGTTCCTGGGAACGGCCAACGCCATTTACCAGAACCTGCGGTTCATCCGCCGCTACAATCCGAAGTATGTACTGATCCTCTCCGGAGACCATATTTATAAAATGGACTACCGGATCATGCTGGAGGAGCACATCAAGAACGAAGCGGACTGCACGATCTCTGTTATCGATGTTCCGCTGGAGGAGGCCAGCCGGTTCGGTATCATGACCACCGACAGTACCGGCAGGATCACGGAGTTCCAGGAGAAGCCGGCCAAACCTAACAGCACGCTGGCCAGCATGGGAGTCTATATCTTCAGTACAGACAAGCTGATCCAGTACCTGAACGAAGATGAGCTGGATCCTAATTCCGACAGCGATTTCGGCAAGAACGTCATCCCGAGGATGCTGAAGGCCGGAGAGCGGATGTTCGCTTATCTGTACGGCGGCTACTGGAAGGACGTCGGGACCCTGTCTTCCTTCTGGGCGGCCAACATGGACGCGCTGGGCGATGTTCCGGAACTGTTCCTCAACGACCCCGCGTGGAAGATCTACTACCGCCACGGTTTCACTCATCCGGAGTACATGGGAGAAGATGCCAAGGTGACCAACTCTATCATCGGTGACGGCGGATCCCTTCTGGGAACGGTGACAGATTCTGTGATCTTCAGCGATGTTGCCGTCAGAAAAGGCGTTGCGATCGCAGACAGCGTCGTCATGGCACAGACCGATGTCGGTGAAGGCGTTCATATCGATCACGCGATCGTCGCGGAAAACGTCTCCATCGGAGAAGGAGCGAAGATCGGCGCGCCGCTGGCAGACGACAGCGAGCTGACGGTCATCGGACCTAATGTCTGTATCCCGGCGGGCTGCGTCGTCGAACCCGGACAGATCATCGCATCGCCTGAAGATCTGAAACCGGCAAAAGCTGAAAACCAGAAAGGAGGCAAATAATATGGATGCTGCAGGAATCATTTTAGCAGACAACGCTGCGGACCTGTCAAAAGAACTGACGGAACACCGCACACTGGCGGCCGTTCCTTTCGGCGCCAAATACCGGCAGATCGACTTCAGCCTCAGTAATCTGGTCAATGCCGATATCAGCAGTGTAGGCATCATCATGGGCCAGCAGTACGACAGCGTCATGCACCACGTGCAGTCCGGCGCTGAGTGGGATCTGGACCGCAAGAACGGAGGCCTTCGGTACCTGCCGCCTCTGTCCTCCGCGGGAAGCGCTCTGGCAAACGGATCGCGGCTGCAGACCCTTCGCAATAACGCGTTCTATATCCGCCAGCTGAAGGAAAAATATGTCGTCCTCTGCGGTACCGGATACATCGGAAGCGTCGACTTCTCAGCTCTTATCGAAGATCATATCGAAAAGGATGCTGACATCACCTGCCTCTTCTGCCGCAATGTGGTCAACCAGACGCCGCTGTATCAGCGGATCGGTCTGGACACTTCATACGATGGCAGGATCATTTCCTTCGACCCGTCGAAGACGGAGGCTCTGGTCAGTGAGATGACCATGAACACAGCAGTGATCGAGCGGGAGAAACTGCTCGCTCTGCTTGATTCGCTGCATAACAACCCCCGCGGCCTCACTCCGCTGGAGCAGCTGCAGGAGATGATCACTCTGAACAAGGTCTACGCCCACTTCTCGGATGACATGGTCATCTATCTGGAGGACCTGCCCTCTTATCTGAGCGGCAGCCTGGCTCTGCTGGAGTATGATGTTCGGGCTCAGCTGTTCCATGCTCCTTCCGGTCCGGTCATCACCAAGACCAAAGACAGCCCGGCGACCCGCTACGGCAAGGACGCGAAGGTGGTCAATTCCATGATCGCGGACGGCGCTGTCATCGAGGGAGAGGTGCGCAACAGCATCATTTTCCGGGGCGCCCGGATCAAGAAAAACGCTATTGTTGAAAACAGTGTGGTCATGCAGGACTCCACCGTCGGTGAAGGCGCGCGCCTGAACTACGCTGTGCTGGACAAGGAAGTCATCATCAATGATGGCAGACTTCTGTCCGGTTATCTGACGCATCCGTTCCTCTGCCACAAGGGAGACCGGATCTAAACGGAAGTTACAAGACACCTATGATTAAAGCTATACATGAAACTTCTAACGTAATGTTCAGGGATCCGACCGGCGCCAGCCGGGTCGGATCCCCGGTTTGTTTGACGCTGCTTCTGGAGCGTGACACGGAGCTTTCTTCAGAACGTTCGGTCATACTCCACCTTCGCTTCGACAAGGACGGCTCTCAGGACCGGATCCCGATGAAGCGCTCTTCCTCGTTTACCGGCTCGGATCGCTATGATGCCTGGACGGCTGAGGCTGAGCTTCCTGCCAAAGGGCTTTACTGGTACTGGTTTGAGCTCACAGGGGCCGGATCCCCCGGTCCGGAAGGGTCCGGGCGGATCGGGCTCGATCCCTACAGCGGTCAGGCGATCTTCTCTGAAGAATCCGACGCCTGGCAGATCACCGCGTATGAGCCAGCCTTTGCAGATCCTGACTGGATCCGCGGCGGTGTGATCTACCATATCTTTGTGGATCGTTTCGCCAAGGCAGGAGAGCCTGTTTTCATGAGCGGCAAAGTCACCCGGCGTGACTGGGGAGGCGAGCCGGAATGGCGTCCCGATCCTAAGGGCGAGATCCTGAACAATGATTTCTTCGGGGGCAATCTGGAGGGCATCCGGCAGAAGCTGCCCTACTTAGAGGAGCTGGGGGTGACCTGTCTCTATCTGAGTCCGATCTTCGAAGCTTATTCCAGTCATAAATATGATACGTCGGATTACATGAAGGTCGACCCCATGTTCGGAGATGAGGCGGGATTCACCAGGCTTTGCGAGGAGGCTGCGGACCGCGGGATCCGGATCCTGTGCGACGGTGTCTTTTCTCACACCGGCTCTGATTCCCGCTACTTCGATATCCATGACTACTACGGCAACGGGGCCTGCCACCATCTGAATTCGCCCTACCGCGACTGGTACTATTTCCAGGATGACGGCTGGCAGAGCTGGTGGGGCATCCGGACACTGCCCCGGGTCAACAAAGACATTCCTTCTTATCAGGAGTTCATCTCGGGCCCGGATGGTGTTATCCGCCACTGGCTTAAGGCCGGCGCTTCCGGCTGGCGTCTCGATGTTGTGGATGAGCTGCCCCGGACGTTCCTTGAGAAGCTGACGGCTGCCGCAAAAGCTGAAAAGCCCGATGCGATGATCCTCGGGGAGGTCTGGGAGGATGCTTCCAATAAGATCGCGTATGAGGAGCGAAAGAATTATTTTGAAGGCGATAAGCTGGATTCGGTGATGAACTATCCTCTGCGGCGGGGGCTGATCGACTATGTCCGGGGAGGCAACCCCCAGGCTCTTGCCCGTCCGATGCAGATGATCATGGATCACTATCCCCCGCGGGTCATCCATGCGCTTATGAATATCCTGGGCACCCACGATACGGAACGGGTCATTACGGCTCTGGCCGGCCGGAGGCTGGGTCCGGACGCGACCCGGGAAGAAAAAGCCGCGATTCGAATGGATGATTATGAATGGGCGAAGGGCATCCGCCGTCTGAAGATCGCGGTCGTTCTGCAGATGACTCTGCCGGGCGTTCCCTGCATCTATTACGGGGACGAAGCAGGAATGGAGGGATACAACGATCCTTTCAACCGCCGCTGCTACCCCTGGGGACATGAGAACAAAGAACTTCAGGACTGGTACCGCCGTGTGATCGCCATCCGCCGCTCCTGCGACGCTTACGTTTCCGGGGATTACCGGCTGCTGGCCGCTCAGAACGGGCTCTTTGCCTTTGAGCGGATCGGGCGCGTAGGAGAAAACGGGACTGCGCGACGCGTTACTGTGACCAATTGCGGCCAGAGCCTGCAGACACTGCACATGTTCGGCCGCTGGACGGATCTTATCTCCGGCGCCGTCTTCGAAAACGATGTGCCGGTCCCGCCCGACCAGGCGATGATCCTGAAATACACCGCCGGCCGCTGAGCTGGCGGCGGCGCCGGCGGCCGACTTAGCGGCTATGCCGGCGGCGGCGGTTCACACCGCCTGATTACAAATCCAGCATGATTTTTTAAAAATCGCGACCAAGAATGGCTGCAAACATTGAAATCCGCAACATTTGGTCGCGATATTTTGTTAAGGGCGAAGCGTTCTCCACACAAAACAGCTGAAATTGCTAAATATTACCATTTCTGCGCGGCCAAGCAAGGGCACACTCATTGAAGATACGTTGAACTTGGTCGCAAAATGCTTCCAGCAGGCTGAAAACGCGCGGCCAAGATTTTGTATTTTCAACAATCAACAGCTATCTTGGTCGCGTTTTGAGAAAAAAACGTCAAAGTAGGATTTGACGCACGCGCGCACGATTCTAATAAGGTCCGCTCTGTCGCCAGGACCAGTTGTCCACCACTGTGCCGGGCACGTTGACCCGGGCTTCGCTTCCCAGATGCAAGTGATCCTGCAATGGAATGATGGCGATTTTCGCGCTGCTGCAAAAGGCCTTGTCGATCAGAAGCTCCGCAGCGATGATCGCCGGATCCGGGATCCTGCCGTTCAGCGGCTTTGCCGGGATTCTCCCCTGATCCATCTTCTCAGTCGGATCCACCAGTCTATCCCCACGCAGTATCGCGGCGTCCGATTCCAGCACGAACCACCAGGCTTCTTCCACCGTGTATCCCAGATACTGCAGGATCTTAGTGCGGGTGTCCTGATCCAGTTCACGGAACCAGCCAACTGTCGTATTGTTGTCGTGGGTGCCGGTGTATACCACGCACGGTCCCTTATAATTCTCTGTCAGATAGGGATTCGCCGGATCTCCGTCAAAGGCAAACTGCAGTACTTTCGTTCCAGGGAATCCGGATTCTTTCAAAAGCTGGCGCACGCCTTCGGTAAGGTGGCCCAGGTCCTCCGCGATGAACCGCTCCTGCAGCGGGACCGGATCCTGGGGGCCGGCCGAGCCATCGCTGCCCGCAGCTCCTGCCGCATCAGCCGCCGGGATCCTGCGGAACAGATCCATTCCCGGCCCCGGATGCCATACCCCGTTCATCGCGTTTTCGGCGTCAGCCGCGCAGCTGTAATATGCTTCATATCCCCGGAAATGATCCAGCCGGATCACATCGTACAGCACGAAACACTGCCGGATCCTGCTGATCCACCAGCGGTAGCCGTCTTCTTTCATCTTGTCCCAGTCGTACAGGGGATTGCCCCAGAGCTGGCCTTCCGCGGCGAACTCATCCGGCGGAACGCCCGCGATCTCACGAGGCAGCAGATCCTCGCCCAGCAGGAACTGGTCCGGATCCGCCCAGCAGTCCGAGCTGTCATAGGAAACATAGACCGGCATATCCCCGATGATCTTCACTCCGGCAGCGTTGGCGTACTGTTTCAGTTCCAGCCACTGACGATAGAACTCAAACTGGCCCCATCGATAAAAATCCACATCTTCCGCGAATTCCACCCGGGCGCGCTCCATCGCCGCTTTCTTTCTGCGTCTCAGATCCTCCGGCCAGTCGTCCCAGCTCAGGTCCCTGCCGAACTTTTCCCGCAGCGCCATGAAGAGCGCGAAGTCCTCCAGCCAGAAAGCATTCTCCCGAACGAATTCATCGTAGGGATCCGCTTCACCCGCAGTCCCGGCGCGCTCCAGCCTTTGCTCGGCGAACCGGCGGTAAGCCAGCCGCAGCATTTTGATCCGGCAGGCGAAAAGCGCGTCGTAATCGATCTTCGACGGATCGTTTCCAAAATCAAAACCTGCCAGTTCCTCCTCGCTGATCAGTCCCTGCCGGACCAGCTGCACCGGGTCGATGAAATAGGCGTTCCCGGCAAAACTGGACAGCGGCTGATAGGGAGAGTCGGCGACCCCCGTCGGTCCGAGGGGCAGGATCTGCCAATAGGTGTGCCCCGTCTCACTCAGCCGGTCGATGAACTCGCGCGCCTCCTCCGAAAAACAACCCGTCCCGTACGGTGACGGCAGTGAAAATACCGGCAGCAATATCCCTTTTGCTTTATTGTCTGGTCTGGTCTTTGTTATCATAGTCTGCCTCCTGTGCTGCTGGGCCATCTCCATCCATCGGTCCGTCTTACCGGTTCCGGTTGAAGTTGATCAGGCAGCCGGCCTTGACGATCTCTTTTTCTGTGTCAGTCATCGGCGCGATGTACAGAGAGATCTCCCGCGCTCCGCCTTTCGCAAAAGCTGTTCCGTCGCCTTCTGCAAAAGCCGGACCGTCCGCTGCCGGGATCACGTAGGCCTTGATGTCCTGCATATCCGTATCCAGAGCTGCCCGCGCCCCCGGCACATAGATGTAGTCGCCGATCTCAAATTCCGGTTCGCCCTTCATCTGGAAGGGCATCATGCCCCAGTTCATGACGTTGGAGCGGTAACGCTTTGTCGCGTATTCCTCACAGATATTCGCCAGGCCGCCCAGCACACGCTGGCAGCTGGCCGCCTGCTCTCTGGCCGAACCATCGCCCGGACGGACACAGTAGATCATCGAGCCGATCTCGATGTCAGCGGCATCGACGCCAGGTGTCAGGCCGCACGCCGTTTCCAGCGCCGCAGCCAGATCCGCAGGCGCATCCGCTCCGGGATACGCCGCCCCGGCCGCAGTTCCAGCTCCGGCCGCTTCACAAGCCTCGCCAGCCCCGGCCTTTGCTGCCCGGCGCGCATCTTCAAGCGCCCGCACTGCCTTGGAGCGGCCCACGTATTCCGGGTCGCGCCGGGACAGAGTGAACTCCGCCAGGCCCAGCGGATTGGACCGATAGGAAGATGTCTCCCCGGACGGGATCAGCTCGTCAGTGGTCGTCACCGGATCCATGATCCTGGAGCAGACCTTCAGCAGGATGTTTTCCGCCAGAGGCTCCTGCTCCGGCCAGTCTTTGATATTCGGACCGTAGATCAGTTCAGCCGACGGATCTCCCTTGCCGAATCCCTGATAGACGCGGGATTCGTAGACCTTGCTGTCGTATTCATAAGCCGGAGTACTGTAGCCCTCAAAAGCTTCGGCGCAGTCGGTCGCAGCCGTCAGGATGCCGCCGTTTGCCGCAGTCGCCGCTATCGAGCGCGCATCCATCAAAGCCACCGCCGACAGCTGGCCGCTGCCCGGCTTACTGCCTTCCCTGCTTGGGAAATTCCGGGTGGTGTGACGGATGGAAAGACCGTTGTTGGCCGGAGTATCGCCAGCACCGAAACAAGGTCCGCAGAAAGCTGTCTTGACGACCGCGCCCGCTGCCATCAGATCGGTGATCGCCCCCTTCTTCACCAGGTCGATGAAGACCGCCTGGGAAGACGGATAGACCGACAGGCTGAACACATCGCTTCCGCAGCTGGCACCGCGAAGCAGATGAGCCGCATCCATGACATTGCAGTAGTTGCCGCCGGCGCATCCGGCGATGATCCCCTGCTGGACGCGGAGCCGGCCGCCCGCCGGCGCGCCGGCCGTGCGGTCGATCTTATCCCGCAGGCTGAAGCCGATGTCCGGACCCGCCGTGATCTCCTTTGCGTTCTCCTCTACGGAGTACAGGATCTCCTCCAGATTTTCATTCAGTTCTTCGATCGTATATGTGTTGGACGGATGGAACGGCAGCGCGATCATCGGCTTGATCTCCGAGAGATCCACATAGACGCAGCCATCATAGTAAGCCACTTCTGCCGGATCCAGCTGCCTGTAGTCACCGCCACGACCGTGAAGTGTCAGGAACGCTTTCGTATCTTCGTCTGTCTTCCAGATGGAGGAAAGGCAGGTCGTCTCCGTAGTCATGACATCCACCGCGTTACGGAAATCGGTATCCATAGACGCGATGCCGGGGCCGGTGAATTCCATCACCTTGTTCTTCACATACCCGTTCTCATAGACTGCGCCGATGATAGCCAGCGCGATGTCCTGCGGACCGACGCCCGGCCGGGGCGCTCCGGTCAGATAGATATTGATCACGCCCGGATAAGCGATGTCCCAGGTGTCCTGCAGCAGCTGCTTGACCAGCTCACCGCCGCCTTCCCCGACGGCCATGGTCCCCAGCGCTCCGTAGCGGGTATGGCTGTCCGAGCCGAGGATCATTTTGCCGCAGCCGGCCATCGCCTCTCTCATGTACTGATGGATGACCGCGATATGGGGCGGCACGAAGATCCCGCCGTACTTTTTGGCCGCGGACAGACCGAAGACATGGTCATCTTCATTGATGGTCCCGCCCACCGCGCAGAGGGAATTATGACAGTTGGTCAGAACATAGGGGATCGGGAACTGCTCCATCCCGGACGCTCTGGCCGTCTGGATGATCCCGACGAATGTGATATCATGGGACGCCATCGCGTCGAACCCGATCTGCAGATGATCCATATTCCCGGAGCGGTTGTGCTCCGACAGGATCGACCAGGCGATCGTGCCTTTGCGAGCCTCCTCCTTATTGAATTTGCCGGTCATCCGGGCGCCGTACTTTGCCGCGAACCTTTCCGCTGCCGCAGCCGCCTCCGCCTCGGGGACCAGTTCCGTTCCGTTTACCAGATAAACGCCGCCGTCATATAATTTCACCATTTCACTTCCTCCTGACATTCCTTGAATTCATCTGACATTCCATGTATTCATCTGACGCTCCGCGCATCAGTTCTTATCCTATATGCTTCTCCACGATAGACATGACCTCTTCCATGCCTCCGCAGCATTCCCAGTCCTGGGAGATGTTGACTTTGACCAGATCGTAGATCCGCTGCCGGTAGTAGTCCAGCATGGCCTCCCGGTCCATGCCCCTCTCTTTCAGGTCCCGGATGTCCCGGGGCGCGTACTCCAGGGTGATGCCGCAGCGTTTGCGGCAGGCATCCGATCCGTCCGGAAAGTCCATGACATCCACGTTCAGTTTATTGCCCAGCTCCAGGGCCGGGACCAGCCTGATCTGTTTCATCATCCGCACCTCCGTTCCTTGGCCCGGTTGATATGCCGTTCCATCGCCTCCGCGCCAGCCTTTGCGTCCCGATCCATAAAGGCCTTGAAGATCGCCCGGTGCTCTTCGAGGACCGTCGCCAGATAGTTGGGCCCGTAGACCGAATTCAGTCCCTGATACTTGAGGAACGTCTGATAGGACATGAGCGTTTTCTGGAGCATCCGGTTGTGCGATGCCTCATAGATCACCTGGTGGAAGCCGGCGTTGATGACCAGCATCTTGTCCAGGTCCCCCCGCATGGTATAGAACTCCATGAACTCAAAAGTCTCCTCTAGCCGGTCCATCTCATCGTCTGTGATCCGCTCGATCGCCCACTTGACCGCCTGGATCTCATAGGCCTTGCGCAGGTCGAACAGGTCCTCGTAATCCTGCTCCGAAAACCCGATCACAAAACACCCCCGGTTGAGGATGTTCTCCACCAGGCCGTCGGTCTCCAGCTGACGCAGCGCCTCCCGGATGGGGGTGCGGCTGACCCCGTACTCTTTGCACAGGTTCTGTTCGGTCAGCTTCTGGCCCGGGCGGTATTTGCCGGTCAGGATATCGCTCTGCAGTTTCCCCAGCAGGCTCGTGGACATAGGCGCGTTGCTCAGCTCGCCTTCTCCTCCAAATTGATAGCGTACCATTTGATCCCTCCTGGCTACAGCTGCTGCATGACGAACTCCGTGAAGTCCATCGCTGTGTTCCCGGTCCCGTCGCCCGGCATATCCAGCGCCTCTGCCGCCGCGTCCAGCGCCTTCTCCAGTTTTTCTGCCTTCTCCGCCATAGCCGCGTGCCGCAGCATCATGACTGCCGCTCTGCAAAGGCTAGCCGGATTGGCGTACTCAGCGATCCCGTCGGCGACCATCCGGGGTGCAGATCCATGGATCGCCTCGAACATAGCGTAGCGTCCGCCGATATTGGCGCTGCCCGCCGTTCCCACACCGCCCTGGATCTGGGCCGCTTCATCGGTGATGATATCGCCATAGAGATTGGGCAGGATCACCACGTTGAAGCCCTTGTTGAACAATGGGTTGATCAGGTTCGCCGCCATGATATCCACGTACCAGTCATCCACCTTGATCTCGGGGTAGTCCTTGGCCACATCCATGCAAAGGCTGAGGAATTTGCCGTCGGTCTTCTTCATGATGTTGGCTTTAGTGACGATGCTCACGTTCTTATTGCCGTTGTTCTTCGCGTATTCAAAGGCTGCCCTGGCCAGCCTGGTAGTGCCGATCGTGGTGGTGACTTTGAAATCGATGCTGATGTCATCATTGATCTCCACGCCGCGGCTTCCCAGCGCGTACTCGCCCTCGGTGTTCTCTCTGTAAAAGATCCAGTCGATGCCCTGCTCGGGGATGGCTACCGGCCGTACGTTGGCAAACAGATCCAGCTCTCGCCGCAGGGTGACATTGGCGCTCTCCAGATTGGGCCGTCCGTCTCCCTTGCCCGGTGTTGTGGTCGGGCCTTTGAGCAGCAGGTCGCATTCCTTGATGGCAGCCAGCACGTCCGCCGGGACCGTTTCCATTTTCTCGATCCGGTTCTCGATGGTCA
>Ga0256405_10009333_pt1 | contig 13477 bp, 18 predicted proteins | sample RumenRJG_02DNA_FD_189096 | JGI IMG/M metagenome (GOLD analysis project Ga0256405, IMG submission 189096) | Bovine rumen microbial communities from Lethbridge, Alberta, Canada - RJG_02 | ecosystem: Host-associated > Mammals > Digestive system > Stomach > Rumen | place: Canada: Alberta...
ATTATCTTCAGTAATATATCTTTTTGATATAAAACACTCAAAAAATCGAAAAAAATTTTTGATAAACCTATCAAAAGAATACATAAAATACTCCTCCAATATACTAAATTCGTAATCAAAAAACTTCAATTACATATATAATTATATATAACTCATAATATTTAAAATAAACTATTAATAATTATTAAAATAAGATACAAGTAAATTAAAAGTAATTAAACAAGTATTAAAATAAATAATGATTGATTTAATTAAAATAAATAAAAATTAGATGTTTTCAATATTGAAAACATAGTTAAAAATAAGTTAAATCCTTAAGTTTCTAGGAATGATATAATTAATTATTTCTTTATGGCATTTTCATTAATTTTGAAAGTTTCAATAAATATTTTTGCCTCTTCTAAACTTTGAAATGTTCCTGTGAAATAATCATATTGGGATTCAAATCCATCTCCACCAACAATAGTCACATTATTTAAATCAATGTAAACTTGGTATTGTTCCGAATTATCCATTTTAAAAATGTAAGATTTATATCCTTGAGATGTTGGTTCTCCTTTTATTTCTTTGTAATAGGCAGTATTTTGATTAGATTCAACTGGGTCACTACCACCATCATAATGAGCCAATCCTCCAAGCATATTAACTAAACCATTATCATTTTTATCAGGATATTTGTAAGAAACACCCTGACCAAATACGATTTTTTCAACTCCAGTTTTATTTGTTAAATCATCACTAATATTGAAAGTAGCCATATTTCCATAATTAAATTCATGGGTTTTTATATTTTTATCATTTGAATTATTAGAATCAAATAATCCTGCAGATACTGTTGCAATAGATGTTATTATAATTGCTAAGCTTATTAATAATACCAATAACCTCTTTTTATTCATTTTAGTTCACCAACATTTGTTAAATATTTTAATAATGAATGCTAGATTAATTTAATCCAACATTCATTTATTTAGATTTACGATGTTTTATTCAAATCAATTGTTTTATTGCCTGTAACTTCAACATTTTTAACAAGAATACAGTCTTTTAATCCACTACCCAATGAATGAGTTTCAACTACAGTACATTTAATTACATTACATTCTATTTTACTAAAATCAGTCCCATTATCGATAACAGGAATTTTATTTGATTCATTTCTATCCATCACAATATATTCATGACCAGTGTCATACATAACATAATTATTTAAACCTTTTAACCAATCTCTTGTTTCGTTGTTATTGTAAAAAGAAGGGTCATTTTCAATAAAAGAAACTTGACTTTCTACAGATTTTGGAGAATGTCCATATATCGTAAATTCTGTTTTTGAATTGCCATTATTTGAATTTGCATTATTTCCACCAAATAATCCATCTAAAACACCTGCACTAACTGTTGAAATACTTAACATAAAAACAACCAATGCAATTGCAATAATGTATTTCTTTTTCATTATTTCACATCCAATTAATTTATTTGAAGTAAAAATAATACCCTAAGATATTTACAAAAATACATTCATTTATGTATAAGTTGTTTACTTCATTATTATATTATATAATTTGGATTATATATTATTTTTTAAATCAAGATATTTTTTTTCTAATACCTTTCACTAAAATAAACCTCACTATTTTTATTAGAGTATATAGTGAAGGTGCATTTAATTTAATGAAAAAGATTTTTCAAATAATGTTATCTATTTTGAGTACGATTTTTATACCATAATTTGCGAAATTGTCTTACTGTTTGAGTTTCCTCCTTGAAATGTACCTTCTTTTTTCCTTTGAATTTTAAGAACTGATAAATATGAAAATTAATTATACTTCATTGAATAGTAGTTTAGAAATAAATAAAAGACAAATTCAAATGAGTATAGCACCAAAAACTAGTAAAGAAGATAATAAATATGAAAATAGGATTGACCCAATTGTTTCTATGAGTATAGCACAAAATCTAATCTTACAGAACAACAGACTTGATAAAATAATTCGTATTTTAGCTCAAGAGGTTATCTTAAATGAATTTACCTTCTTATATGATAAATAATCAGATATAGAAGAAACCGTTGCTAATTTTTGGAAAAATAATATTAACGAACTATATAAACAGCTCAAAGAATTCTATTCTTATGGATTCGGTGTTTCTGAGTTTGAACATCACGAGAAGTTTTTAAGTCCCAACCAACCATTAATTAAAACGAAAAGACATGTCATAATTCATAGCTTTTATTGTTCAACCATATAAATTTCAAACTGCAATTCAATTTTAACATAACATATGAATTTTTTTAAAACAAGTGTTGTATATAAATAGTAGATGCAAGAGTAAATATTTGCAATTCAGATTAAAATTATATCAAAAAATAACCTTGTAGAAACCATCTCATAAAATACTTGTATGGCCCTGTAAATGTTATATAATACATCTTTGAGTTTTGTTTCTTTATTTTGTAATGGTGTACTTCTACTATAATTAACTCCATTAAATCTTCTTTTTATTACAGAAATTACGCTTTCAACATTCATTTTTCTTGCATAAACGTCATGCCAAAATATTGTAGCACTATTTAACCTATAATGTCCTGTTGTTGCACCTTTTTTTAATGGTATTTGGTCGAATGCACCTACTTCTTCATTTATGCATCTTCTAATTTCTTCTGGGTCATATGCTTTGTCTGCTAATATGTAGTGGGGTTTGTATGGTTTTAATTGTCTAATTGATGCTAATGCAAATTGTGTATCATGTTTAGGGCCTTTATTTGCTCCATAATTTAGGATCATTCTTGTGTCAACATTGATTGCAATATGGTTTTTAATGTAGCTTTTTCGAGATTTGCCTCTTATTTGTGCATAATATTTATCAGCATAGTCACTTGTGTGTCCCGTTCCATCCATAGCAACCAATTCACATTCTGCTGGATGCATAAAATTAATTAAATCGTTTAAATCTTTTAATTTTGTATCTGACATTCTTACAAAGAATTTTTGGATGGTTGTGAAGTGAGGTAGTTTATTTAAGCCTAGAAATTTTCTTATTTTATCCATAAGTTCTAAACATTCAATTATTTCACGATAAGTTGTTTTTAAATAGGTTTTCATTGCTAAAATGGTGAATAATTGTGGTTGATTGTATAAATGGTTACTGTAATCACAGGAATACTTGGGAAAAATCCATTTTGCATAATTATATGTTAATTCAACAAAATTAAGTAACATATTTTCATTTTTAGCAATGGAAAATACTTTTTCTCCTGGAATTTTATTGTTGATTTTAAGTCCAAAATCCGAAAGGTTTAACTGTCTTGAATTCAAATAATAATATGGAGAATATTTTATTTTGCTTAACATATTAATATATATTCTCCATTTTACTATATATAGTTATTTTTGTCTTAATTTAAATTATAATTAGTAATATTTCAAGTGTAATAAAATTAAATAAATTAAATCGCTTGAAATGAAAATCTGAGCATTTTTGGTAAAATTTTTTTGCGAAGTGTTAATTCGAGTGAAAAATAAAAATGAATAAAATCATGTTAAAATTAAAAATAATTACATATATAACTTATTTTTGAAAACCAAGCAAATAAATTCGATGTTAACCTAAATTTTGATATGGTTTCTACAAGGTTTAAATTTTTACAAATATTATTTTTATAAAATAATAATTCTAAATTAATCTCAGAACCACAATTTGTACAGAATTTAGAATCTTCTTTCAGTATAAAACCACAATTTGGACAAGCTACATTGACTCTTTCATTATTTTCACTATTGAATTGTTCTAAAACTTCAAAATTATTAAATTCATTATTGGCAAAACTGCCTTCCTCTTCACCAGCAATTTTTTCCAATAATGAATATTATATATTTTTATTTATATCACCAATCATTTAAATTTTAAATCCATCCATGTCTTTGCAATGTATTTATCGCATCTGCTTCATTTATTGCATTAAGTGCGTTCATATATTCTGGAGTGAATGTCTGTTTATAATAATAACAGTTTAAATGACCAGTTTTATTCATATCTTGAAGAATTTTCATGTCATAAGGTAAATTTTTACTAAATGACATTACTCCATTAGGAATAGTAACATAATCATGATATGCTTCAACAGTCTTAACACCAGGATGAACTTGAATATCAGGATATCTTGAATCAATAGCTACTGTCCGATTTTTATCTACAGGATTATAGCATGTCAAGGTATAATTTTTATCTCCAACTGTACATTTCATCACAGTACCATATCTGTCATCATTTGCTATTCCATTTGGATTACTTTCTTCTTTTATTTCTAATTTATAACCATTATCCAGATTATTGACATATGTCTCAACTCCAGATTCGTTACTTTCAAGAGTAAATTCATCAGGAATTATTATTTTTGCCTGATTTGCTTCCATCATAAAAAATGAACTTATAACAACAATTATTGCTGCAAGAATTATTATTAATACTAAAATTAATTTTTTATTTTCCATAATATCACCCATATCTAAAAAAAACATTAAATTGCACTTGGTTTAACATTATTTAATTTATTAAATTCTTCCAGATTTTGTTGAACATATCCACTATCAGATTCCATTTTATCAAGTAAAATAGTTGAAATTACAATATATTTAACATTTCTATATTCAACTACTTCTAAAAGACCACCCATATTGTTTTCAGTATCAGCAAATGCATAATAATTATTTTCAAAAAATTCATATGCATATTGATCATGGTTTGTTAAGAAAAGTGCTCTTGAAGAATCATCATATTCATAAACAATCATTCCATGACCCATATCATTAATATATCCACTATCACCATCAGCTTTTTGAAATGTATTTGGATATTTAAAATCATCCACATTTGCAGATGCTACAAAACTCATTGCAAAAATCAAAATGATTAAAGCAACTACTATTTTATTAAACATTTTCATGAAAAACCCCCATTAATTAAATACCATAAAATTACAAATCAACAACTATCATTGAAGTTAACATCATATATTAACTAATTAATACTTTATTGATAACAACATTTATATTTTAATGTATATTTTTATAATATCACCAGTAACACTTAAAGACAAAATTTCATGATAATATTTTATATCAAATTATGTAAAAAGTATTAAAAATACAGCACCCAATTAGTAGAAGATGATTATGTCTAGAAAATGTACATTATCCTCATTCAAATATCAAAATAACGATTAAAAAATAAAAAATTATCTTTTTACTCTTTAAAATACTGAATCGATATTTATAAATATACTGGATTTAAAATTTAATAATATAATTAATAAATTGTGTATAATTTAAAAATAGTTTATTACAAATGGAGGAAATTTTATGGGAATTAGCTTAAATATCGATGTTAATAACGAAAATGAGTTTAACCAACAAATGCAAATGTATCTTGCACAAGGATATACTATGCAAAGTAATTTTAATGGAACTGCTATTCTAAAGAAGAAATCATATAGTATGGGATTATTAATTGTTTTACTTATTTTCTTCTTCCCTGCAGCAATTATTTATTATCTTGTTGCATCAGATGATGTTGTTACAATTAGAAATAATAATGGACAAGCACCTAGCAGTAACACCACAAATAGCACAAATACTAATTTTGACTCATATTGTGAAGAGTGTGGTCATGGATTATTTAAAGATTCAAAATTCTGTCCTGGCTGTGGAAGAGATTTAACTGAAACCCCGGAAGAAAAAGTTGAAGATAACTCTGAAGAAATTGATAATGTTGAAGATGAAATTCTTAAGTGTGAAAACTGTGGTACAGAATTATTAGAAGAAAACAACTTTTGTCCGGAATGCGGAGAAAATATAACCAAAAATGATGAGTGAGAAATATGCCCTTTTGTAGTAACTGTGGTGAAGAAGTAAGTAACAGCACAAAATTCTGTCCAAAATGTGGAAATGCAATGAATGCTGAAAATGAACCAGCCAGCAATCCCCAAAATAATACTTCTGGAATTAACTGTCCAAAATGTGGTTCTTTAATACCATTTGGAAATACTGTTTGTTTAAAATGTGGCACTCCATTAAACCAAGAAAACAATACAGCTGCAATTATTATAGGTTATGTTGGAACCATAGTAGGAACACTGCTTTTCCTCTTTCTTGGAATTATTATCGGAATAATTTCTGCAGTATATTTAATAACACGTCCAAGCAAAAGCGCTAAAATACATGGAGTGATAATAATCATCATTTTAGTTATCATAATATTAATATGGTTTTCATACATGTCCTATGTTAACAGCATGAGAAGTTACTACTATTACTGAGGAAATAATTATGTCAAAATTTTGTGATAAATGTGGTGCAGAATTATCTGATGATGTTAAATTCTGCGATAAATGTGGTAATCAAATAATAAATGACAATGATACATCTTCAAATGGAGTTACATACTCTTGTCCTTATTGTGGTAAAACAATACCCTATTCTACAAGATGTCCTCATTGCGGAAAATCATTGAAAAACGAAGATGGAAAAAAAGCAGGAATCGGAATAATTGGAATCATATTATTCTTCCTTTTGGTAGGTATTGCTGGATTTTTATTATTCATATTTGGTTAATAAATAATTGTTAAGTGATAATTATGTCAAAATTTTGTGATAAATGTGGATCAGAACTAAAAAATGAAAATGCAAAATTCTGCGATAAATGTGGTGCCGAAGTCAATAATTCCGCCAATAATGCTGCAAATAATACTTTACCTAGCGTAACTTGTCCTAAATGTGGAAATAATATTCCATTTGGTCAAAATCGTTGTTTAAAATGTGGATCAAGTTTTAAAGATAATAAAACTGCAGTAATTGTAGGATATATTGTTGCTGTAATCTTAGGTATTTTCGGTTTAATACCAGGTATATATCTATTAACCAGAGATAATGAAAAATCTAAAAAACAAGGTATGATTATTTGTTTAATAAGTATAACTCGCATAATATTTAATTTATTTTTAAGAAATTTTTATTTATCCTGGATAATCGTAATAATACTAATTATTATTGGTGTTTATCTTTGGATTAACGAATAAAATTTATTGTATATTGGCCATTTATGGCTCTATTTTATTTTTTTAAAATTTTATGAAATATCAAAACAATATTCACATTTTTCTATTCTAATTTTAAAAATTAATATTTCACAAGATTTAAGTTAACCCATTAAAATTTTAATTCAACAAAAAAAATAAAAAAAGTGGAGATTAAATCCACTGAATAATTTTATATACTTTTTATTTAATTACCGATAACTTTTCCAATTATGTCCTCGTTATTATTTTCCATAAATGTTTCAATTTGAACAATTTTTCCATTTTCAACATATGAAAAAAGCACATCACCGGGAGATCCATTTAAAACACCAGTTTTATTAGCTATTGTTTTTTTAGGACCATCAGCAAACCCAGCATTTTCTAAAGTAAATGCTTCACCATAACTGGTAGTAACCCTTATTGTAATGGTGTTATTTCCATCAGTATAATCTATTGATTTATAATGAACAGGAACACTATTGCCCCACCTATCTTGACTGTTAACATCCTCTTCAAAAATAAAATCTTCGTTTACCTTGTAATTATTTGGCATATTCAAATCAATGCCACCTACATTAACCGAATAAGTATCCCCAACAGCAATGACGGGAGATAAACTTACACTAATAAATAATGCAATTGCTAAACCAATTATCAAATATTTTCTTGACATTTTATCACCACAATTCATATTATATATAATATTAAATTAACTAAATAATATAGTCCATTTCTTTTAATTTCTATATAATCATTTATCACAACCCTCTGCATCATAAATTCATCTATATCTATTAAAACTGCCTATTTCATCAGATGTATATTGAGTATTGATTAAATCTGTCATTCTAATTATAAAATCATGCAAAGTAGAATTTGTTAATAATAATATTTAACATCCTTAATATCATTATCTAATGACCATTCTTAATCATATTATTGAAAATTCTTTCAGATTAAGTTTCAAATGTAGATGATATCATAGAAACATATGAATTATACTGTGCATCCACATACGGAATCCTACTATTCATATAATATCTTTCTCTTTTTCTTTTCTGTTTTATTTTCTTCAACAGGACTGCCTCATTTAGTGCAAAATTTCGCATTTTCCTCTAAATTATTGCCACATTTTTTACATTTAATTTTAAACACAAAAATGAGTTTTAAATATTTTTATATAAAATAATTTATTTAATTAATATTATAAAAATTAAATGGCTAAATGCATTATTTAAAGCATTGAATTAATGTAATGTTACAGTAGAAAGATATAACATAGTTGTAAATCTTACTAGAAGATAAAAATAATTTTTGTAATAAATAATAATCACAATAAATAGGCATGGAATATAAATGACAAATAATAGACGTGAAAAATAAGAATATTTGATAATACACTTATTTAAATAAAAAATCATTCCACAAATTAATTACTAATAAAAATACATAAAAATAATTATATTTTTTAAACAACAAGAACATATCTTATATTGTGATAAAAATGAAACAGAATGCTTTTACAGGAGACAACACTGATTTTTACAAACAGCTGAAAAAAAGCATCATGGATGCTGATAGCATTGATATTATTGTTTCATTTCTTATGAAATCCGGCGTCAAACTGATCATTGATGATTTGAGGGATGCTGTTGACAACAACAAAAAGATTCGCATCCTGACAAGCAGATACCTGAACATCACTCAGCCTGAAGCATTGTTTTTACTAAAAAACCTAAAACATGTTGACCTTAGATTCTACTCACATCCAAACAAGAGCTTTCATCCGAAAGCATACATTTTCCATAATAAAGACAATGATGAAATCTATGTGGGCTCATCTAACCTTTCAAAAGGAGCATTGACCGATTCAATCGAGTGGAACTATCATTTTACAAAATCCCAAAACGAGGATGACTTCAATCATTTCCAGGAAACTTTCAATGATTTATTTGAAAACCATTCAATCGAAATCACAGATAAGATTCTAAATGAATATTCCAAAAAATGGAAAAGGCCAAAGCTTCAATTAAATCAAATGGACGATGAATTATTTGAACCGAATGGTGCACAAGTTGAAGCATTATACAACTTAAACAAATCTCGTGAAGAAGGCTATGACAAGGCACTGGTTGTTGCGGCCACAGGTATAGGAAAAACATATCTTGCTGCATTCGATACAAAAGATTATGAAAAAATTTTATTTTTAGCACATCGAGAAGAAATCATAACTCAGGCATCAGAGAGCTTTAAAAAAATCTATCCAAATAAAACTCAGGGATTCTACTACAGCAAGGACAAGGAAATTGACAAGGACATTATTTTCGCACTGGTTCAAAGCTTGGGAAAAAAGGCAAACCTCAATGAATTCAAAAGGGATTATTTTGACTATATTATCATTGATGAGTTTCATCATGCTGTAGCAGACAATTACAAAAGAGTTCTTGATTATTTCACACCAAAATTCCTTTTGGGCCTTACTGCAACACCTGAAAGGCTTGACAACAGGGATGTTTTTGCACTGTGCGACTACAACAATGTATATGAAATCCGATTAAAAGAAGCAATCAACAAAGGATATCTCTCACCCTTCAGATATTATGGAATCTATGACGATACTGTTGACTACAGCCAAATCAATATGAGAAATGGAAGATATGATGAAAAGGATCTTGAAGAAAAGCTGATGATTCACAAAAGAGCTGAACTGGTTTTAAAACATTTCCTCAAATACAATTCATCTTCTGCAATAGGTTTCTGCTCATCAAGAAATCATGCGGAGTATATGGCTGAATATTTCACAGATAAGGACATTCCTTCAGCTGCAGTCTACAGCGGAAGCCAGGGAGAATATACAGAAAACAGAAAGGATGCAATAGAAAGGCTTAAAAGCCATGAACTTAAAGTTTTATTTACCGTTGACATGTTCAATGAAGGTGTTGATATTCCTTCAATTGATACTGTTTTATTTTTAAGGCCAACCCAGTCACCGACGATATTTCTCCAGCAATTGGGAAGGGGGCTTAGAAAGGATAAAAACAAAAAGTACCTGACGGTTCTTGACTTTATCGGAAACTACAAAAAGGCAAATATGGTGCCGTTTCTTTTAAGCGGATATGACTATAGCACAAAAACACTTCTAAATGAAAGTGTCATGGAATTCGAATATCCGGACGACTGCTATATCGACTTTGACTTTAAGCTTGTTGACCTTTTTAAAATCCAGGCAAAACAGGAACTTAAAATCAAAGACAGAATCATCATCGAATATGAAAGCGTGAAGTCAAAAATAGGCAGAAGACCAACAAGGACAGACCTCTTTTTAAGGATGGATGATGGCATAATCAATTCAATGAAAAAATCATCAAAAATAAACCTTTTCAGGGATTACCTGAAATTCTTAGATGAAAATGACGAGCTGAATGTTGAAGAAAGAGAATTCATATCAACACCGGCACATGATTTTTTAAGGACAATCGAAACGACAAGCATGACCAAATCATACAAGATGCCAATTCTTAAGGCATTTTATAATGATGGAGATATAAAATTAGATATAACAGAAGATGATGTCTATGAAAGCATGAGGCAATTCTACTCATACAGGTCAAATGCTGTGGACATGCTCAAGGACAAGTCATCCAAAAACTTCAAATCATGGCAAAAAAAGCAATACTTATCTCTTGCAAAAAGAAATCCGATAAAATTCCTGCTTAAAACCCATAGTGAGTTTTTTATAAAAAAGGAAGGTTATGCAATAAGCCTGTCTGATGAACTGAAAGATTATATTAATTTAGATTCATTCAAAAATCATTTTAAAGACATTATAGAATACAGAACCCTATACTATTACAAGACAAGATATGAAAAGAAAAGTGATAATTATGAATAACTTTTATGATGATAATGCAGAGGAATTCTTTAAAGGAACAGTAAATGTAGACATTAGCTATTTATATGACGACTTTTTAAGTCTGATTCCAGATAATGGAAACATTCTTGATGCAGGATGCGGATCCGGAAGAGACTCAAAGTTCTTTAAGTCTAAAAACTATAACGTAACATCAATCGACGGATCATATGAGATGTGCAGGGTTGCAGGCGAATACCTTAAAAGCGAAGTCCTACATATGCAGTTTCAGGAAATTGAATTTGAAAATGAGTTTGACGGAATCTGGGCTCTAGCATCACTATTGCATGTGCCGTCAGATGAAATCAAAGATGTTTTAAAAAGATTTAAAAACGCATTAAAGGAAAATGGAGTAATTTACGCATCATTCAAGTACGGCGAGTTTGAAGGCGAGAGAAACGGAAGATACTTTAATGACATGGATGAGAAATCATCAAATGAGCTATTCGAAAAGTTAGGCTTTGAAATCATTAAAACCTGGACAACACAGGATGCAAGAAAAGACCGTGAAGATGAAAAATGGCTTAATATCATTGTTAAAAAAATAAATTTTTAGATAATGTACGAAACATTAAAATTAATTAAAAAAATATTTTTATTAAATTTTTGAAATACCTCATTATCTTTCAATTTATCAATGTTAATTTGTTATTTTCCACCTCCAGAATTTTTACTCTCGAAATCAGTGAAATTAATTCCAGTTAATCCTTGAGTGTTATCTTTACTTCTTATAACATAATTAATTGGATAAACAAGCGAATAATAATTATTTTCGTAGAGTTTATCTGAAGTATCATTCATTGCCATGAAATTCACCGATAAGAATAAAATAAATATGATTATTGGAATAGCAATGAAAAGTTTAAGAGTAAAATTGTCCTTCATCAGGGAAAAATTCTCCAGATTTACTATATACACCCCGAATACCATCTTTATAACATACTGTGCGACCATCATAAACTGGTTTGGTACTATAAGGAGAACTTGAGACCGATTTGGTAGTTTCTTTTACAACTTCCTTTATTTCTATTTTTTGAGTCATGTTTGAAACTGAATAATTATCATTTCCGCCATATGTAACATTAAATGTATACTCCCCAGGAGTTAACCCTTTCAATTGCAGAATTCCATTACCCATTCCGTCTGTTTTTACCTGTTGTGGGTTTTTACCCCCATTTGCATCGATAATAGTTATGTTAACTGTTTGGTTTGCAAGTGGTGTTCCATTAATATCTGTTAACGCGATAGAAAAACTATCTCCATCATGTAAAGTATTATTGCTTGTAACTGTAATTTTCGTGTTTATTTTTGCATTTGTTGTTGGATTTATATACATCACACCAAAAACAACAAGCAAAGCGATAATTATTATTAATAAAGCAATTATAATCTTATTATTTTCCATTTGCACTCCCCATTTATTAAATTTGTTATTATGTTGTGTATTAATATCTTGCCAACAACATTTAATATTTTCTGTTAATGTATTTTTATTATTAGTTAATAGTGTATAAAAAAATAGAAAAAGAGTTGAGAATAAATCCCAACATCAGATGTTTGAATCTGCAAAGCTTCCCTGCATAATGCGCCAGCCATAATGTAAATGTTAAAAACTTATCTAAGTATGATAAATCCCCCGCTTCGGATCATATTGTACATAAAGACCGCTTTTGGCATCATATTTAACATCCAGGCCACTTATCCGCTCTGCGCGAAGAGCCTGCTCTTTTGTTATACCAAGGCTATCGGCTTCAGGACCTTCCAGATAATCCCCATTATTAGTGCTTCCTACACTTTCAGTAACGGCTTTTTTAACAGTGAACTGCTGGACTGAAGAGCAGTTCAGATAATTATCATTACCATTATAACTAACTATTACATTATATTGGCCATCACTTTTATCCAATTTTAAAGCAGCAATTCCTTCGCCATTAGTAACTGCTGAATGATAATCCCTATTCCCGTCTTTATCAGTTACAGTTATATTTACGGTCTGATTGGCCAGTGCTGTTCCATTAGCATCAGTCAGCCTAATCTGTATTGAATCACCTTCGTTAAGTTCCGGTCCATTTGCAAAGGTCAGATTTGTGTTTTGTTTATTTGCATGAGGCATTATTGCAACTAAACCCGCCAAAAGAAGTATAACAATCACAACTAAAAGGCAAATAATGATTTTATCGTTTTCCATCAAATCACCCAAATATCATATATAATTTAATATTGTGTTAAACATATATATAACAAACTGAATTTTGAATTACAATCTGGAAGAAATTCCATATTTTATAATTTAAAATAAGATTTTACAACCCATAGTTAATGTAAAAAATAAACTATGGCAATATTTTAATTTAAAAGACAAATTAGAAAAATAGCTGATAGCAAACTATGATGATACATAGTTTGCATAAATCCAACAAGTTGTTATTTTCACAGCAATCATTTGCATCACAGATTTATCTTTAACATCTTGATATGTCAGATAAATCATC
>Ga0256405_10009334_pt1 | contig 13476 bp, 13 predicted proteins | sample RumenRJG_02DNA_FD_189096 | JGI IMG/M metagenome (GOLD analysis project Ga0256405, IMG submission 189096) | Bovine rumen microbial communities from Lethbridge, Alberta, Canada - RJG_02 | ecosystem: Host-associated > Mammals > Digestive system > Stomach > Rumen | place: Canada: Alberta...
GCTTGTTTTCTTTTTGCAACACTAAGATAAGTGAAAATTCTGACATGGCAAAATCCTGGGCAACTTTTTGTTGCTCAGGAACTTATAAATAAAGTTAAATTATAGTGTTGCGGAATTAAGGTTTATCTACAAGCCTAACTTCATTCTCCTCCATTTTGTAAATTTTGGACAATTCAGGATTAATGGATATTTTGAAACGCATTTCATATGAAAGCTCTGTATCATAAATGATCAACTCGCCGATTTCCAATTCTTCATCAGACTTAAAAAACCTTAAGCGAGAAAAACCGATATTTATAACATAAATATTGGGAAGAATTTTCTGGACTACAATTCCTATTTGATATGTTGTAATCATTGTACTTCTTTTTATTTACAATATTAATTCTTATTTTTCCAAATCACATCTCTTCTATTAACAAGGATTGCAAAGCCCTCTCCTTTTTGGCCTATAGGCATAAAGCCTTTAACACCAATATGACACCCCCCAAACGCCTCTCGTATTCTTGATATCTTCTCATTTACAGAGTTATCAGTCGGATCTACCAATTTATTTATATACTTTTCTACGTCCTTGCGATTTGAGAGTTTACGATACCACGAGAGCAATTCCTCGCGATAGTCGATGAGATGCTTTAGAGGGAAGCCCTCAGGGTGATTAAGGAATACGAAGTAGAGAGCCTTTGGCAAGGCAGGCATCTTGACTTCTGCAATTGGTGTTCCGTCATCATACTTCAGGTAGATGCGATACTTCTCATCGATCTCCATCATTACTTCCCTTCCCTTTATCTTTGCCTGATAGCTATCACGTTCCTCAACGTCAGTAGGAACAAGCCTCTTGTCTTCAGGACACCAAGGCTGTGGCTTCTTCCCATTAGCCCCTACCGTCTTGGGGGCTTCACCTTTGTAACAGTATTGGGCATCAAGCTCTGGCGCATGATACTCTATGGCAATATGCTTGGGACGTTCCTCGTAAGGAAATTGAAGTAATGCTTCGCATGATTTGTAATTACTGAACAGATTGGTAGCGTCTTTATCTTCCAGAAGCTTTTCATAACGATTTTTTTGCTTCATCGCATGTCCCAATGTATAAAGAGCCGAGTGACAGCAATTTGCCTCGATGAACATCACACCATAATTCATAAAGGCATAAAAACTATGAAACTCCTTAATAGCACGACAATAGAAATAGGCAGCTTTCTCATAATCGATAGATGACATAGTACCATACTGATAGGAAATAGCGGCAAGCAACATACCTATCTCGCAACCTTTCTCTGCACCTTTCTCTATCCATTCCCATCCATCAGTAACATAGCCTTTTCTACACATCATTTGGCCATAGCCCACCATACACTCAGGACTACCACCCATTGCTCCAAGTCTGTAACGGAATATGCTTTCATCTGGATCCTTAGCAAGTGCCGCTTGCAGCGAATAGGCTCCATTCATTCCAAAAACTTCTGCCAAGTAAACCAAGTCTTCAATCAGAATCTGGCATACTAATTCATTCTCCTCTTTGCGAAACCATTTAGGGTCAAAAGGATCCAGATGCTCTATTGCACCAGGGAAATCTTCAAAATCCTCAGTGCCTATTTGGCCCATAGGATCAAGTATTTCCTTTTCGATAGGGGTTTGGTCTATCGGATAGAACCAGGTAATAAAACTTGGCCCCAATTTATAAAAGGTAAATATGATATTCTGGTCATTAGCATTCATGTGTGCAAATATACACACTATTTTTGATAAGAACAAGTTTTTACTCAAAAAACTATCATTTGCAAGGCTTGTTAATCATGGAAATAATCTTATACTTGCCACATTAGTTAAACATCCATCCAAAATGTTAGCAATACCACAATTAGTTTCTATAGAAGGGTGTAGCCTAATGCGCACTTTTCTATGGAGTGCCACACAAATATGTTAGTCTGCTTTCTGATGAGCAAACTCGGTAGACATTAGGATTTTGTTTCTCTGAATTGTTATTTCACAATAGGGAATTATCAGAATGAGCCTATTTGATGATTATGAATTACCTTTGCGCCCAGATAAAACAATAACTAAACAGACATGGAAGTTATATCAATTGAACGCAGTAAGTGCCCGCCTCCCGGCGAGCACTTGCTGTTTACTAACAAACAAAACAACATTATGAAAAACGAAACTAACTCTATCTAAATTAATGCATGAATCTTTATTTTCTGATGCAAAGGTAAGGCGATTTTCGGCTCAAGCCAAGAAAACATGCAAGTTCTCTATCGACTTGTTGCGACGGGGTGGGGGATATGCGACAGAGTAGAGACACACGACAAATTCGTGTCGTATAAAAGCGAAACGATGCAGAAATTTTTTATTGCGGTCGAAAATTTCGACCACAAAATGTCTATGGAGTGCTGAACCAGCCTATACTCCACATTAACGTCTTTTTCAATATTTCCCGAAAACAGTTGGAACTTTCAGAAATTCTTCATATATTTGCAATCGATAAACGATGATTAGCTTATGAGCGAAGAAATCAAAGACAAAAAAATGCACGGCGATAATGCCAAAGAACCAGTAGGAGCGGCTATTGCCGAATACAATGATGTGATGCTGCTGGAGGACAATCCTTCAGATACTCCTTTGGGTAAGTATGGTTTCTATACTGACGACCCGTTGGAATTTGAGAAGCGTGTCGCATCATTTGAAGCAGATCTTGACGAAGTAGACGCTGGCATAGACGATCCCAATAAGTGGATCCAGGTTGATGATTTCATGGCAGCCATGAGAAAGGAGCACGCGTGGCTGTAGTAAAGTGGAAGACTCCAGCCTACCGTCTGTTCAATGAGTATGTGGAATCTGCTCTGTTAGAATACGGTAAGAAGACCGCTGAGCGTTGGTTGTCTGATGCGGCCACTATTTATGATCGCCTTCAGAAATTTCCAGAATCCTATTCGCCAGAGCCTCTTTTGAGAGACCGAAAACGTTTATATAGAAGTTGTCGGATGATGGGTGGTCGTTTTAGATTAGTATACTATTACAACCCACATACTGATATTGTTCGAATCGTAGACATCTGGGATACTCGGATGAATCCCGAAACCCTGATTATGAGGATATAAATGTAGAACTCTTAACAAATCTGCGTCTGATAGGCTATGTAAATATTATTCATTTTTTTGAGTACTGCAGTCAAAAGTGCCTGTTTTGGGGCGTTTCGAGGAGGGTTGAATCAATCGTAATGCGAAGGGCGGTCAATCGTAAGCCGAGCGCCCTTTCGCTTACGATTGATTTGCGCTTTGTCGGTGCAGGATTCTGGAGTGCATAGATTGGTTGCCATTTTGTAAAGTATATTTATGATTGGCCGACATGGCGGCGGGAGTTCGTGACAGAGACGACGGGAGTTTCCCGCCGAGAAACTGATAGTTTGCTACCGGGAAGCTGATAGTTTGTCGGTGGGTAAATTGGGGGCGTGTTTTCGTGGTGGTGGAGAGGCTTTTGGCTGACAGTTGACAGATGACAGTTGCGATTTTGCGATGTAGGTGTAGGGGAGAAAATACCGACTAATTACCATTCTATTATATAATATTTATATTATATAATAGAATGAGATTTTTTGAGTTTTTTGGATGACTGTTGGATATTGATTTTTGTAATTGTCAACTGTCAACTGTCATCCTTTTGAGGAAAAATCTCAAATGTTTTTGCTGTTCGATAAATAATTCGTAATTTTGCAGGCGATATGAATAGTAAGCTGTTAAAACTGGAGCCTCCTTACAATATTATATATGCCGGAGGACAGATAGGACGCCACATTGCCACGCTGCTGACATGGGAGGATCCTGAGCCCGAAGAATTGCAGATTCCCTATGCTGCGAGTTATGCTGTGATTGACCAGGGAAATAAGATGCCTGCTGGTACGCTCGTGAACGACGTGCTGTTGGAGGAGTGCAGAATCGTCTGTAATGAAGACGATCTGCGAATCAACCTGTGCGACTTTGCCGCTCTCGTGAAATATGATTTCGAACAGCCTTCGCCTATTGAAGCTGGACATATGTGGGAGAAACTGACGAATCTCGACGTGGAGATGGTGTTTGATAAGATAAAGGGCACTGACGAGGAGAAATCCGATTACGAAGTGACGCTCTATTTCTTTGGTGCCGGGGGATATTATAAGGTGGATAGCAATCTGGCAAATGGCTTCTGTTTCCATGCTGAGGGTAATGCCGACGAGGTGTATAATCAGCTGCGCTATCAGCATGATATATACGTGGCGATGTTCTGGCAGCACGATCTCAGGATCAGCTTTGTCACCAACGACGGTTTCGATGTGGAGCATGGAATAGTGGATCGCCTGAATCAGCTCCATGAATAAATATAATAAGGTACGTGCGCGAGAATGGAAGAGACAAGTAACATGCTTAATCCGATACCAGTAAGCTTCGTGGTGGATGCCGGCTTGCATGCGCCTGCGACGGAGGCAAAGCGCCAGCCTTACATATCGCTTATCAGCGACTGGGCTGTCAGCGAGGGTAGGGCAGCGGCTGCCGAGCCTTATGTGAATCAGCTTCAGCCTGGTAAGAAGCATGAGAAACAACAGGACGGACGTGAACTGAGAAAACTGCTGAAGCCCAACTACCGTGATGAGCATTCGATCCAGGCGCTGAAGGATATTCTGGAAGAGGCTGACAACGGAATCGTCAACAATCCGGGCACCTGGACTTGGGCTCACGTGATGCGGGTGATGACCGATGCCGGCATCCTGGGTACCAACATCGTCTCGCAGTTTGACAATCTGATATGCTGGTTGTTGCCTGACAAGAAAAAGGACTCCGTCAGGAAGAGCGGCAAATATATCATCATGATGACTGACAGACCTTGGCACAGATGGCAGGGTGACGGTTCTTCGGTAAAGGAAGGCGAGAGTCATCATATCATGATGTGCAAGCAGATCAGCAAGCTGTTTGAACCATTGACAATCAAAGCATAAAGACGGGAGGAAGCCGATTGGTTTCCTCTTTTCTTTTGCCATATTTTTCCAAGGCTTTCCAAATTTTTCCAAAATCCTCAAAATGAGGGTTTTGCGCGTCTTTTTGCGCCCTGATTTTAACGTTAGGAAGATAATGGAGGGGTAAAACGGGATTTCATTTTGAGGGCTAAATTATTATTCGTACCTTTGTAGTAGTCAAATCAAACAAATTTTCAAAACTTAAAAAAATCAAAGCCGATGAAGAAGAATTCCATTTCTCTGAATCAAGCCCTCTACGCTCCGCTGAGCAAGGGCACAGTTTTCGAAACGTCAGTAGAGAATTATTTCGAGCTGACAAAGAATGAGCAGCTGGCCTCGCTGGTCAGCCAGATCCGCCAGGAGAAGGATGAGAACAAGCGCCGTGAGTTGAAGAAGAACTTGCCCATCCGCTGTCCCCACTATTTCCGATTCCTCGACAACCATCGTTGTCAGGCGGCGATCATCCCTGAGGCCTTCACCTTCCAGACCTGCATTGACATCGACAAGCGGGAAGAGGTGGAGCCGGCACTCCATCGCGCGTACCTTCTTAATAATGAAGAGGGCGGTGAGTGGCAGGGCGCGCTGCTTCATGCCGAGTATTCGGCCTCTGGTAAACTCCACCTCGATATCCGTATCCCTGTGGGTATGACCATCGAGGAGGCTCAGCGAGCCTACACCAAGGCCCTGGGTGTGGACTTTGATATGGACTGCATCACGCCTGAACGTATGATCTACGTCACCGATGCAGCCTCTCAGATCTACACCGCCGACGGCTGGTATGCCCAGTTGAGCGATGAGGAAATCGAACAGCGCCGCAAGGCCTATGCCGACAGGGGACTCGACATCGATGGGCGTCAGCTCAAGTCTGAGCAGATGCCGGAAACAGCGCATACGTCCGATTCTGAGCAGATGCCGACAGCCGAGACTGCCATGCTTCCTTATCCATCGGATTTCAGGGGTATTCCCTATCAGCTGATCATCGAGGAACTGACTCTGCTCATGGGCGGAGCCCCAGTTCACGGCAGCCGTAACGTCTTCATCTACGAGATGGCCAAGCAACTGCGCTGCATCTGCAACAACGAACCGAAATGGATTCAGCAGATCATGCCCGATTTCGGAGAGGATCGCAAGCGTGTGGACGAGACCATCGAGAATGCCTGTAAGTACAGCAAGACGATGAAGGAGAGCAAGGATCTGACCAAGGCCATCTGGCAGGCAGGTGAGCGTCTTCGTACCGATGCCTGTAATCAGGACGGCTTGAGTCTTCAGCCCCAACTGCCACCACGGCTCCCGCAGCCTATCCGCCACGTGGTGTCGAATGCCCCCAGGGGGTATCATCCTGCCATTGCGATTACTGCGTTCTCTGCTTTTGCCACCTATACGGGAGGCTTGAAGCTGAGGTATTACAACAACACGCTGATGGAACCCACTCAGATGAATCTGCTGGATGCCGATACTTCTATAGGTAAATCCAGTATCAAGGAGCCTCTGAAGAGTATTGTCAAACCCATCAAGGAGAAGGAAAAGGCGAATCGTGAGTTGCTGAACGACTGGAACGAGAAGTGTGCATCACTGGGTGCCAACAAGGACAAACCAGAGCGTCCGAAGGGCATAAGCATCCAGTGTATCCACTCCGACACGACAGCAGCTGCCTTAGTGAGGCTTTCCGATGATGCGGAACGTGCTGGCGACAAGGCGCTGTTCATTAAGATGGACGAGCTGGATCAGATGTACGATCTGGCTGGCGGCAAGAAGTCGAAGGTGACCCAGCTGCTGCGCCGTAACTATGACACCGATGAGTACGGTCAGGAGCGCGTGGGTAAGGAATCGGTCCGTGCCGACACCATTCTCCGTACGAACATGGTTGTGTCGACGACCCCTGAAAATTCCAGGACGTTTTTCGAAGGTCAGATAGGCAATGGTACGTTATCCCGTTTTAGCCTTTGTACTATCGTTAATGAGGATGTTGAGGATCTGCCGGTATTCGGCAACTACAACGAGAAGTATCAGGCCAAGTTACAGCCTTATCTGGAGCGACTTGAAAAGGCAGAGGGCATCATCGACTGTAAACAGGCCAAGGATTTGGCCATGGAACTGGTCCAGACAGTCCTCGACCGTAAGGCTCTGATGGATAGCAAGGCCTACATGGCACTCGGCTTTCGCAGTGTGGAATCGGCTTTCCGAAAGGGTTGTCTGCTCTACATCATGAACGACTACAAGTGGACTAAGGAGATAGGGGCGTTTATGCGCTGGGCATTCGAGTATGACATGTGGTGCAAGTTCACGATTTTCCCAGATATGGCTGCAAAGGAACTGGGCGATGCAACGCCCGTCAGTCGTCGCCATGGTCCCTCAAACCTGCTTCAGAAGCTGAATGACACCTTCACCCGTGATGAAGTCAGGCTGATTCGTGAGATCCATAATCAGAAGAAAGATGATGACAATGGTAAAGGAGTGGTGAATCTGATCAGTCAATGGAGGAGGCGCGGATGGGTGGAAGTCGTTGAAGGCAAAAAGGACGTCTGGTACAAGACTCAAAAGTATTTCGACTCTATCGGCACGGCAGCATAGCTGAAAAAAGAAAAAGCCTCGCGGTGAGCGAGGCTTTATTGTTTTGCTTACTTACGAAGACCGAGGGCCTTGATAATAGCACGATAACGATTGATGTCGTTATTGTAGAGGTACTTCAGCAGCTTGCGGCGCTTACCTACGAGCATGGTCAGCGAACGGGCTGTGTTGTGATCCTTGTGATTCTTCTTCAGGTGCTCTGTCAGATGAGAGATGCGATAGCTGAAGAGAGCGATCTGAGCCTCAGCAGAACCAGTGTCCTGTGCGTTCTTGCCATACTGGCCGAAGATTTCCTCTTTCTTTGCTTTGTCTAAATACATAATTGTAATGTGATTAATGTTGTTTGCAAATACATCTTTCAAACGTCTCAGACTGCCTAATCACGGGCGGTTTACGTCGTCAGATGCTCCGGATTTTCCGAAATGCGGGTGCAAAGGTACAACAAAAAAGTGAAAAGTGAACAATGAAAAGTGAAATATTTACGGTTTTTATGAAAAAAAGCGTGGATTACACGGATTTTTTGTAATTTTGCAGCCGAATTTGAATAAAATAGGTATGCAGGATATAAGTAATCGTTCGAATGAACGCTTAGCTAGTCTAAGAAATATCGCAATAATTGCGCATGTAGACCACGGAAAGACGACACTCGTGGACAAGATGATGCTGGCAGGAAATCTCTTCCGTGAGGGACAGAACCTCAGCAATCAGGTACTCGATGCTAACGACTTGGAGCGTGAGCGTGGAATCACTATTCTCTCCAAGAACGTCAGTATCAATTGGAAAGGTGTTAAAATCAACATCATAGATACTCCGGGACACTCTGACTTCGGCGGCGAGGTGGAACGTGTGCTGAATATGGCCGACGGCTGTCTGCTGCTTGTGGATGCCTTTGAAGGGCCGATGCCCCAGACGAGGTTCGTGCTGCAGAAGGCGCTGCAAATCGGATTGAAGCCCATCGTAGTTGTGAACAAGGTGGACAAGCCCAACTGCCGCCCCGAGGAGGTCTACGAGATGGTGTTCGACCTGATGTTCTCGCTGAATGCTACGGAGGATCAGCTTGACTTCCCCGTGGTGTATGGTTCGGCCAAGAATGGCTGGATGGGTGAGGACTGGAAGACGCCTACGGACAATATCACTTATCTGTTGGATAAGATCCTGGAGGTAATCCCTGCCCCGAAGCAGATAGAGGGTACGCCCCAGATGCTGATTACCTCGCTCGACTATTCGAGCTACCAGGGCCGTATTGCTGTAGGGCGCGTGCATCGCGGACAACTGAAGGACGGTATGCAGGTGACCATCGCCCACCGCGACGGTTCGGTTGAAAAGACGAAGATCAAGGAGCTGCATACATTCGACGGTATGGGACACGTGCGCACGGACTCTGTTGACTGTGGTGACATCTGTGCCGTCATCGGATTGGAGAAGTTTGAGATCGGTGATACCATCTGTGACCTGGAGAACCCGGAGCCGCTGGCACCTATCGCCATCGATGAGCCCACCATGTCGATGCTCTTTACGATCAACGACTCGCCTTTCTTCGGCAAGGAAGGTAAGTTTGTGACTTCGCGCCATATCAACGACCGTCTGGAGAAGGAACTGGAGAAAAACTTGGCGCTGCGTGTGGAGCCTTTCGAGGATTCCACGGATAAGTGGATCGTGAGTGGTCGTGGTGTGCTCCATCTCTCCGTGCTGGTTGAGACGATGCGCCGTGAGGGTTACGAACTGCAGGTAGGACAGCCGCAGGTAATCTATAAGGAGATCGACGGTCAGAAATGTGAGCCTGTCGAGGAACTGACGATCAATGTGCCTGAGGAGTTCTCGTCGAAGATGATCGACATGGTGACGCGCCGTAAGGGCGAGATGACCTCTATGGAGAATCAGGGTGAGCGCGTGAATATCGAGTTTGATATCCCCTCGCGCGGTATCATCGGTCTGCGTACGAATGTGCTCACGGCTTCGCAGGGTGAGGCTATCATGGCCCACCGCTTCAAGGAGTATCAGCCATATAAGGGTGAGATTGAGCGCCGCGTGAACGGTTCGATGATCTCGATGGATACGGGTAACGCTTTTGCCTACGCCATCGACAAGCTGCAGGATCGCGGTAAGTTCTTTATCGATCCGGGTGAGGATGTGTATGCCGGACAGGTGGTCGGCGAGCATGTGCATGACAATGACCTCGTGGTGAATGTGTGCAAGGCTAAGCAGCTGACGAACGTGCGTGCCTCTGGTACCGACGAGAAGGCGCGCATCATCCCGAAGACGGTGATGAGCCTGGAGGAATGTCTGGAATACATCAAGCAGGATGAACTGGTGGAGGTGACGCCGAAGTCGATGCGTATGCGCAAGACAATCCTCGACCACGATCAGCGCAAGAAAGCTAACAAGGTATAATATATACAATCATCCCCAGCAAACAAACGGCTGGGGATGATTGTTTTCTAGGCATCAGCGAAGCGCTTGCCGTCTTCGAGGGTAATCTGGAGTTTGGTGTATTCGCAGTGGAAATCGTTTTTCAGACGGTCGAGATAGCGGGCGCATTCCCATTTGCACATGGGTAGATCGTGAAGCAGGTAGTTGCCGCAGGATTGGGGCTCTGTGGCAGGCACCTTGTCCTGAGTGAGGATCCACTCCAGGCATTCGATGGTCAGCTGGCGCATATCCTCGACGGTATAAGTGCTGGATTCCCGACCTTCGGTCGCAGAGCCGTTGTCCTTCATGATGATATACATGCCTGTGAGGCAGCCCATGGGGCCTACATAGACCACATCATCCTTCACCCGACTGTTGCGGAACCAGGTGGCCATCAGGTGTTCGATGCTATGAATGGCCGCAGGAGCAACTGCTGGCTCTTTGTTGGGTTCGGTGATGCGCAGGTCGAATGTCGTAAAACCTTTATCCTCACGGGATACGTAGATGCCTGGCTTCAGGCGGGTGTGATCGATGGTGAAACTTTGTATGACTTCCATATTATAAACTTTCGATGAATGTCTTGGTGACTTGGAATGAGTTCTCGGCGATGGTGTCCCAGAAATTGTGGTACATCGCAGCATTGGTGTCGCGCAGGGGAATGTCGCTGATCACACGGAACGAGATAAACGGCACCTTATATATATAACACGTGTGCGCGATGGCTGCCGACTCCATATCTACCGCCCTAGCCTCGGGGAAATGCTTTATAATCTCACGCATCTTCTCCTTGGTGTCTACAAACCAGTCGCCTGTGACGATGAGGCCTGGGTGTACGCTGATATCCTTGAGATGCTTGTTGAGATTAAAGGCTTTCAAGAGCAGATTCTTGTCGACCTCAAAACGAGGAGGAAGACCTTGCACTTGTCCGTAGACACATTTGCCTATCGCTTCTCCGCAATAGACATCGTGATAGGCAAGCTGGCTGCTCACCACCACATCCTGTACATTGATGTCGTCACCATTACCACCGGCACAGCCTGAGGAGATGATGGCATCGGGGTGATACTCACTGATCATCTTGGCCGTCTGCAAGGCAGCATTCACCTTGCCTATGCCGCTTTTCTGGATAATGACATCCTCTGAAGAGAAAAGAGACTGGAGCTGATCAAACTCCTTATCCATCGCTACGATTATTCCGATTTTCATATTCAACAATTGTTTATTTGACGATTTACATAGTTGCTTTCTTGTAGGTCTGATGGCGTTGGCGCACGGCCTCGTACATCAGGATGGCAGCACTCACGCTGACATTCAGCGAGTCGAGACGACCCAACATGGGAATGCGGATATGCACATCGGCAGCCTCGCGCCACTGATCGGTAAGTCCTGTCGACTCCGTACCCATCACGATGGCAGTAGCGCCCAGCATGTTGTAGTCGTAATAGTCGTAGGAGTCCTGCAGCTGAGCCGTAAGGATGCGGATCTTGTGCTCCTTGAGGAAGGCGATACATGCCTTGGAATCGCAAACGGCCACTGGTACGCTGAACACACCGCCGATGCTGGCACGGATCAGGTTAGGGTTATAGAGATCCGTCAACGGGTCGCACACGATAACGGCGTCCACTCCCGCAGCCTCGGCTGTGCGCAGGATGGCACCCAGATTGCCTGGCTTCTCTACGCTCTCAAGCACCACAATCAGCGGAGTGGGTGAAGCATTAGGAGTGAAGAGTGAAGCGTTTAGTGTGGCGAGGGAGTGGTCTTTGGCCTTGGCGATGGCAATGATGCCCTCCGTACTCTCGCGATAAGCCATCTTCTCGTAGACCTGGTGCGATACGAGGGTGGGGGTGATGCTCCCCGTGTAATTGAGGCTGTCTAGGACAAACAGCTCCTGAATCTCGTAGCCACAGGCAATGCAGTGCTCTATCTCGCGCTGGCCTTCCACCACAAAGAGACCTTCCTCCCGGCGGAGTGAAGATTTCTGCTGAAGGGCAACCACATGCTTGATGCGGGCATTCTGAACGCTGGTAATAATCGTTTCTTCCATATTTTTGCTGCAAAGGTACAAAATTTTAGGTACGGATTACACAGATTACACAGATTTTTTATACTTTTGCACACAGAAATAATAAAAAGTGATATTCAATGTTCAATATGCAATCATCAATAAAAAAATGCCTGCCTGACGTGTTGGCAGTGTTGCTGTTCGTGGTTTTGGCTTTCGCCTATTTCTTCCCTGCCGACATCGAAGGGCGTATTCTCTACCGTCACGATGCATCAGCGGGGCGCGGCGCAGGACAAGAAGGTATCGAATATCTGCAGAAAACAGGTGAACGTAGCCGTTGGACGAATGCCCTCTTCGGCGGAATGCCTACCTACCAGATGGCACCATCTTATGGCTCTACCGATTTGCTGACAAAGGCGATCTACGCCTATCACCTGTGGCTGCCTGAAAATGTGTGGTTCGTCTTTGCCTATCTGCTGGGCTTCTACATCCTGCTGAGAGCCTTCGATTTCCGTCAGCATCTGGCTGTCCTTGGCAGTATCATCTGGGCTTTCTCCACCTATTTCCTTATTATTATTGCCGCAGGCCATATCTGGAAGGTGTGGGCCCTGACTTATCTGCCGCCGATGATTGCGGGTATCGTATTGGCCTATCGGGGAAAGTACCTGTGGGGATTGTTGCTGACAGCTGTATTCTCGGCCTTTGAGATCAATGCGAACCATGTGCAGATGTCCTATTATTATCTGTTTATCATTCTGTTCATGGTGATAGCTTGGCTCGTGGAGGCTATCCGTCAGCAGCAGATGGCCCGTTTCCTGAAGGCTACGGCTGTTTGTATCGCGGGTGCTGCCATCGGTGTATGCGTCAATCTGTCGAACCTCTACCACACCTGGCAGTACAGTAAGGAGTCGATGCGCGGCAAGAGCGAACTGGTGAAGGCCAATAATGCCAATCAGACCAGTAGCGGACTGGAGCGCGACTATATCACCCAATGGAGTTACGGCATCGGTGAGACATGGACCTTGCTGATTCCGAATACCAAGGGTGGTGCCTCAATGCCGCTGAGCCAGAACGAAACGGCGATGAAGCATGCCGACGAGAACTACGTGAGCATCTACCAGCAGATAGGTCAGTACTGGGGTGAACAGCCTGGAACATCGGGCCCCGTCTATGTCGGAGCCTTCGTGGTGATGCTCTTCATTCTTGGCCTGTTTATCGTGAAAGGTCCTATGAAGTGGGCCTTGCTGGCTGCAACGGTTCTGTCTATCCTCCTGTCATGGGGTAAGAACTTCATGGGTTTTACCGACTTCTTCCTCGACTATGTACCGATGTACGACAAGTTCCGTACCGTCGCCTCTATCCTCGTGATTGCTGAGTTCACGATCCCGCTGTTGGCCATGATGGCTCTGAAAAAGATCTTCGATGAACCAGAGCTGATGAAGCCGAGAATGAAGTATGTAGGCATATCGTTTCTGCTGACGGGTGGTATCGCGCTGCTGTTCTCGTTGAT
>Ga0256405_10009335_pt1 | contig 13475 bp, 9 predicted proteins | sample RumenRJG_02DNA_FD_189096 | JGI IMG/M metagenome (GOLD analysis project Ga0256405, IMG submission 189096) | Bovine rumen microbial communities from Lethbridge, Alberta, Canada - RJG_02 | ecosystem: Host-associated > Mammals > Digestive system > Stomach > Rumen | place: Canada: Alberta | collected...
ATTCTGCCCGACGACCTTGAGCCCGCAGGCGAACCTGAAACAGACGAAGTTTCTGTCGAGCTGCCCGACATCATGCTTGAAATATCCGATGACGTCCCCGCGGAAGCAGAGCTGCCGGCCGCAGAACTGCCGCCCGAAATAGAGCCGCCAGTTGATACAGTACCTGAAATTGAACCGCCGGCAGCAGAAGCTCCGGCAGCAGTACCTGATGACGTTTCGAACACAGTACCGGCTCCCGAAACAGAACCGGACATTCCTGAAGAAGAGCCGGTATCTGAAGAACCCGAAACAGAACCAGCGCAGGCACCCGATAAAGCACAGGAAGTGCTCGGTATGTTCTCCGCGCTCAGAGCCATGCTTGAATTCCTGCCCGAACAAGAAAAACAGGTATTCCTGTCGGGTCAGGAACGCATACAGATGGATTATGTCATCGCAAGTCTTGAAGGCAGGCAAGGACTGCTTGCTGCCGCAGAGACTCTGCGCAATGCAGAAGGTTTGGCACCGGAGCCGCAGCCGGAGCAGACAGGTACCGCACTGCTGCAGGAAGGTCTGAAAATCCTGACAGGACTCAGTGAAGGTCTCAGCGACCAGAACCTTTCCACAGGACTCCGAAACATGGCTGAAGGACTGGCAGAGAATCTGCAGTAAAACATCACCTATAAACGGGCTCATGAGCCTAAAAAAAGCCCCGCCACGGATTAAAGTGCATCTCAGTCCGGGCGGGGCTTTTCGTATGCCGGTATCAGCTGAACCGGCACACAATCCTGTATCAGGTTAAAATCTTATCACGGTTATCGCTTCCATCATCCTGATACACCAGCTCATCCTGTATCTTCAGACTCACCTGCTGGTCCAGAGAAAGATCATCGAACGTGTGCGGATCAGCCACAACGCGCAGCATAACCCCGTTGCCAAGATCAACACGGCAGTCGTTTTCATTACCAAGATAATACATCATCCGTATCGTACCGGTCAGGTCGCCCGCACCTTCCACAATGCGGATATTCTCGGGCCGGAGCGTCAGGATAACATCTCCGGTCAGGTTGCCCGCATAAGGCACAGACTGACTGGTGTTCTTTATGCTGATTCTGCCGTTTTCCACGGTTCCCGACAAAAAGTTCGCCTTGCCCACAAAGTTAGCCACAAACTGATTCACCGGATGGCGGTAAATCTCAAGCGGACTTGCCTCCTGCTGCACCACGCCCTTATTAATCAGGAACACCCTGTCGGACATGGTCATAGCCTCAATCTGGTCATGGGTAACATATACAACCGTAATATTAAGCTTTTTCTGTATTTCCTTTATCTCAAACCGCATGCTCTCACGCAGCTTGGCATCAAGGTTTGAAAGCGGTTCATCAAGCAGCAGCAGCTTAGGCTCGGCAACCAACGCACGGCCCAACGCCACGCGCTGCTGCTGTCCGCCGGAAAGCTCGGACGGCATGCGGGTCTCATACTGGCGCAGGTGCACCACGTCAAGGATAGCGCGTACCTTGGTCAGAATCAGATCTTTGGGCATCTTCTGTATCTTAAGAGGATAGGCCACATTGTCAAACACGTTCATATGGGGCCATACCGCATATGTCTGGAACACCATACCGATTCCGCGCTTTTCAGGCGGAACAAACACGCCGTCACCGGACACCGTTACACCGTCAATCGCGATCGTACCGCTGCTGGGCTTTCTGAAACCCGCTATCATACGCAGCAGCGTGGTTTTACCGCATCCTGACGGCCCGAGCAGCGTAATGAATTCGCCGTCCTTAATATCAGCGGTAAAATTATCTATAACAGTCTCATCATCATATACTTTTGTTACATTGTGTAAAGAAATCGTAGACATTTTATCTTCCTCCCTATATCGAGAATTTACCCTTCGTCAGCTTATTAAGCACTGTATCCAGTACAATGACGATGAACAGTATGGCAGAAGCCAGCGCACTGGCTGTCTGCTGGCTGTGGTATGTCTGGTATGTATACAGATCAACACCAAGCGTCTTGGTTGTCGTAGAGTACAACAGCGTAGACATTGTAAGCTCATAAAAACACGGCATGAAAATCAAGAACCAGCCGGCAACCACAGACGGACTGATAAGCGGCAGCACGATATCCTTAAGCCGCCGCACCCAACCGGCACCGGCTATCTGGGCAGCATGCTCCAGCGAAGGACTGATCTGCGTAAAAGCAGATACAACCGTACGCATGCCCATCATCATATACTTAATCATATACGCAATGACCATGATGGCGATGGTATTATAAATGTTGATGCCGAATTTACCGGTCATAGTCATAATCAATGCAAGAGCAATAACAACACTCGGCGTACCAGATCCAAGCGTGATCAGGAAATCAGGTACATGACGGCCTTTTGCCTCAGTCCGCTTAAGCAGCCATGCCATGACCACGCTTACCAGCATACCGAACGAAGCGGCGAGCAACGCCATAACAATACTGTTCTGGAATGACTTGATAATAGCCTTTCTGGAAACAATCGTATTCCAGTATTTCCACGTAATATTACCGGACTCAAACAGGCTTTTGCCCATGTTCTTAGTGACCGACGTTGTAAGTACCGTCCAGAACGGAATGACTACCACCACTACGGCGAACAGCGCCACCAGCAGCGTAACAGGAATACGCCATTTGCCCAGATCAACAAGCGCAGGCTGGGTTGACTTGCCGGAAACCGTAATATACTCGCGCTTGCCGACTATAAAGTTCGATGTATACAGAATACCGAGCGCAACTACCATAAGGAACACAGCCAGACAGATGGCGTGCGTAAGTCCCTCAGCATTGCCTATCTGTACATAATCAACGATACGTGTCGTAACCGTATAGATCTGGCCGGGCGCACCGATAATGGACGGTATACCGTAGCAGGATGCGGCAGCCACGAACACCAGCAGCGCCGCTGCGATGATGCTCGGAAGCGTCAGCGGAATAGTCACCGTCATAAGTGTTTTCAGAGGTGAAGCACCGGAAATACGGCTCGCCTCCTCCAATGACGGATCCATCTTTTCCATTGCACGGGAAATCGTGATGAATGCATAAGGATAATAGAATGTCGTAAGCACCCACACCATGCCGCCCACACTATAGATGTTGAATGGACATTTTGACAGGTGGAACAACTGCTGCAGGAATACGTTCAGCGTACCTACGGTAGGATTGAGCAGTCTCAACCATGCCATAGCGCCCACATAGGGCGGAACCATATATGTCATGACGAAAATCGTCCTGAACAATTTCTTCCCATACATATTGGTGCGTCCGACCAGCCATGCCAGCGGGAATGAAAGTACCACACCAAAGATCATTGTCAATGTCGCCGCAACCAGCGTGGTTTTAAGGCACGTCCAGTTCAGCGCATAAGTATAAATGCTTTTAAATCCTTCCAGTGAAAAATGTCCGTCTATAAATACGGATCGTACCAGAAGGTACAGCAGCGGGAGTACCTGAAAAATCGTCAGAAAGCCGACGATTAAAAAAATGATGACCCACTTAAAATCAAAATAGAATCTTTGATTTTCGTTTGTTAACTGTTGCGTCATATCTCAGTTCCTAAAAAACAGATAGACAGATTTCCGCAGTCATGCATACCGCAGACCAACGGCTGCCACAAAAAACGGGTGCAGGCAAAGCAGCTGTCTTACCTGCACCCAACAGGAATTATGGAGCCTGCCGGAGCAGCAGGCTCTACGGTTCTATATATATGCACTTACGTGCACAGAAGGCATAACCTACTTCTTTTTGATCGTTACGTTCTCTTCAAACAGTGTACGGATAGAATCACGCTGCTTGTAGCATTTTTCCCAGTCAATGTCGATGGTCTTGGAGAACAGCGCATCGTTGGGCAGAGAATCATACGGAATCAGGTCAGCATCTTTAATGACGCTGTGCATCCATCCGTTAACAATACATTTCTGGCCTTCGCGCGAAAGGAACCAGTCAGTGATCGCTTCACAGGCCGCGATGTTGTTGTTGGCACTCCACTTCTCATTAACCGTCATGATAGCAGAAGGCATGCTGAGTACGCCGTCAGCAGGATAGATACAGGCCAGCTTTGAGCCTTCTTCCTCACGCTTCTTAAGAACAGATTCCTCAAGAATCATGATTTCCTTACATTCACCGGTCTCAAGTTTTGTCAAAGCAACAGAACCAGACTCAATGGCAACCTTCTGTTTTCCCAGATCCTTGAAGTACTCGGGACCGTATGCATCAAGCAGACCGACGATAGAAGCCATTGCGGTACCAGAGCTCAGCGGGTTTGACATAGAGCAGTAGCCGGTCAGGCGGGGATCAGTGGCGAATTCCTTAAAAGTAGTAGGAATATCTTTTGTAGTGTATTTTTCAGGATTGTAGGCCAGTACCATAGTACAGACACGTACCGGATACCAGTAACCGTCTGCATCATAGGCAAACGTCAGGTTCGCAGCTTCCGGTGTCTTATACGGATGCAGCACGCCAAGATCTTTCAGTTCAAGTGCATAAGCAGGCTCAGCGACCATAAGGATATCGCATCCGAACTTACCGCTGTCTTTTTCAGCAGCAATCTTTGACTGGATAGTTCCCGTACCACCCTGGAAGAATTCAACGTCAAGCTTCGGGAACGCTTTTTTAATCTCCACCTCAATGTTGTCAATGATATCCTGATACATGGACGTGTAGATAACTACTTTTCCAGAAACATCAGCAGCTCCGCCCGCGGCAGCTTTACCGCTTTCCTTCTTACCGCCAGCAAAAATCATAGATCCTGCAGCCAAAATAGCGGCAGCAGCAACAAAACGCTTCATAAATCCTCCTAACGATTTGGCAATTCTTTCTTTATGAATTATACTAGGGATAGACAGGAAATAAAGTGTTTGTAAAATTAAGTAACTTTAGTAAGTTTTGTAAATCATTTTTTAACAAGCAGAGTTTTTTCATCCAGATATTCATTATCAACAGTATCATCTCCATCTGTATTCTGAGTGCGGTGACCGCCGTCATCCTGCTGTCAAGCCTCATACACACCAAGCAGATTCTTATATCCAACTGCCGGAATATGGCAACCAATCTGGCGCAGAACTACATTGTCTATGACGCGCTTGTGTCAAAGCGGGCCACACGGCGGCTGCTGACATATCTGGACAACACGCTGGACAAATCAGATACTATAGACAGCATTACCATCATCGACACAAACCGTATCTGCCTGTATCACTATGACCATGCCGTAACAGGCACCACCATACCGGTCATTCCGGAAGAATACGATGACCAGATCACCACCATCTCAATCGGCACAGATGAACGCGGGCGGCCCATCAAGCAGCTCAGCGCTGTAGTTCCCATTCTGAACGGCAGCGGCGCCATATTCGGCTATGCCATCGTCGGTATCTTTGAGCGCACGCTGAATAATCTCAACCGCTCCTACATGATACGCTATATATTCATCGTCATCGTGGCGGTCATCGGCACGTTCGCCGCCTCCTACTATATCGTATCGGGCATACGGAAAAGCCTGATGGGCTATGAACCAAAATCATTCGCAAACCTGCTCATAAAACGGAACGAAGTACTGGACAATCTTTCTGAAGGACTCATCGCCATAGACATGACGGGCCGCATCACAGTCTGCACGCCGGCCGCCCGCAGACTGTTCAACCTGCCCTACAACTATGAGGGCAGATCCATAAACCAGCTGCAGACGCTGACGGATATGGAGCAGGTGATCAGGACAGGCCGTGGCCAGTACAATAAACAGCTCACCATAGGCAAGAACAAACTGCTCACCGATTATGTTCCTCTCAAAGAATACAATAAGCTTACCGGAGCCGTGGCAATTATCAGGGACCATACGGCGTTCACACAGATGGCAGAGGAGCTCACCGGATTCCGCTTTGTGGTGGACGCGCTGCGCAGCAACGTGCACAACTTTAAAAACGAACTGCACGTCATACTCGGCATGCTCCAGCTTGGCGAAAACGATCTTGCCATTGAATACATCACCCATTTCAACGCCATAGCAACGTCGCAGAGCAGCATTCTCAAAAACATAGAGAACAAGACTATCGCCGCGCTCATACTGGGCAAACTGAACGAGGCCAAAGAACAGGGCATAGAGCTTTTCGTAGATGAGTCCAGTACGCTGCAGCGCCACAACCCCTATCTGAACAGCTCACAGCTTACGGTAGTGCTCGGCAACCTGCTTGAAAACTCCATAGAAGCCACCGCATGCCGCGAAAAAGACGGTGAAATAAACCTGTATATAGCTTCCGACAACGACAGCATAAAAATCAACGTAGACGACAACGGCTGCGGCATTCCGTCGGAACTGCAGGAGCGGCTGTTCGAACGGGGCTTCACTACCAAAAAGACAGGAGACCCGCAGAACCACGGCATCGGCCTGTACTCCGTCAATGAAATCGTAAAAGAATGCAACGGCATCATACAAATAGACAGCTCTCCGGGAGAAGGCACGTCCGTCACCATCCAGATAACAAAAAAGCGCGCGGGCTATGAAAAAAAGCCCGCTGCACAAGAGGTACAGCAATGAGCGAAATAATAACCGCCGCAATCATTGAAGACGATCCCATGGTACGGGAAATCAACAAGCGCTACCTGCTCAAAGACGGCAGAATAGGCGCCGTACGAACCTATTCCAGCGGACAGGAAGCGCTCACCACGCTGGCCGAGCATCCCGTACCGCTGATCCTGCTTGACGTCTATATGCCGCGGCTCAACGGGCTGGATTTTCTGAAGCAGCTGCGCATTGCAGGCATCACCTCGGACATCATCATGGTGACGGCGGCCAATGATTTTGCCAGCATGGAAAAGGCACTGCAGCTGGGAGCACTGGACTATCTGGTAAAACCATTTGAATATGAGCGGCTTACGCAGGCGCTGGATAAATTCTTCTATAAGCTGGAGCTGCAGGACAAAACCGCTGCCCCGCTTTCTCAGAAAGAAGCCGATGAACTGTTCAGCAAGCAGGATTCCTACGGCCCCAAAGAAATGGTCAAAGGCATACAGCAGCGCACGCTTGATGTGGTCAAAGCATATATCACCGAGCACGCAGGTACAAAATACTCAGGCAACGAACTGGCAAAACTTATCGGACTTTCGCGCGTCACCGTACATAAATATCTGAACTATCTGGAATCAAAGAAAATGCTTATCAGCGAAATAGACTATGAGACGGAAGGACGCCCGCGGCTGCTGTATTACGTAAAGCCGGGGCAGAAATAGCAGCAACGCTTTCCGCATGGTGGCTGGCGCAGCATCACTACAGACTGCCACCTCCTGTCACTCCGAACCGCAGACCCGACCTTGGTCGGGACAAAATGGTGGCTGGCGCAGCATCACTACAGACTGCCACCTCCCGCCACCTCCTAGTTCAAATGCAGCAGAATCCTGGCAAGATTAAAGAAAATCACCAGTGAAGTGGCGTCCACCAGCGTCGTAATGATCGGGGAAGCCATCATAGCCGGGTCAAGCTTAAGCCGTTTTGCCAGCATGGGCATGCATACGCCCAGACACTTTGCCAGCGTAATAGTACACATCATGGCCAGGCTCACCGTAAAGGCCACCATAAACGGATGCCCCGGAGTAAGCACTACGATACGTATAAAATTAACAGTGGCAAGAATAAGGCCGACTATGAGGCTGACTCTGAATTCCTTCCATATGACTTTAAAGAAATCCTTAAGCTCAACCTCGCCGACTGCCATACCTCGGATGGTCAGCGTACTGGACTGACTGCCGGCGTTACCGCCCGTATCAGTCAGCATGGGAATAAAAGTGACGAGCACCGGAACCAGCACAAAGGCCTGCTGGAACCGTGACAAAATAATGCCGGTGACCATACCGCTCACCATAAGTACAAGCAGCCACACAATACGGTTGCGGGCAAGCTCAAACACATCGGTCTTAAGATACGGCTTTTCGCTCGGCTGCAATGCGGCCATACGCTCAAAGTCCTCGGTCGCCTCATCTTCCATAACGTCAACCGCATCGTCAACGGTTACAATGCCCACAAGCCGCTGCTCATTATCAACCACCGGCAGGGACAAAAAATGATATTTATTAAAGATTTCAGCACAACGCTCCTGGTCGTCGGTCGTGCTGACGCTGATAACATCCCGTTCCATAATGGAACCGATTTCCTTAGACTCATCGGCGATAATCAGCTCCCTGAACGACAGAATACCTTCCAGCCGCCGCCGTTTATCCGTAACGTACAGCGTATAGATAGTCTCCATCTCCTCAGCCTGCTGCTTGATGCGGTCTATGGCCTGCCGGACCGTCATTTCCTTTTTCAGGTCAATGAACTCGGCGGTCATAATAGATCCCGCGCTGTCATCAGGATAGCGCAGGAACTTGTTCACAAGGCGGCGCGTTTTCTGATCGGAATGAAGCAGAATACGCTTTACCATATTGGCAGGCAGCTCGCCGATCATATCAACCATATCATCGATGGACAAATCCACCAGAATGTTGGTCAGCTGCTTGTCGCTTAATGAGGAAATAAGCTCTTTCTGACTTTCCACCGGAAGATTGGCAAAAACATCAGCCGCAGTTTCTTTTTCTGCAAGACTGAATACTACGAACTGCTGCTCCAGAGGCAGATCTGTTATCAGGTCGGCAACGTCAACCTCGTTCAGATGGGTGATCCGCTCACGGAGCTCACTATATTTTCTTTCTTCCGCTAATTGTTGAAGTTCTTCTTTGTTATAGATATATTCCTGCATGATGTTTTTTTCAGCACCGGCAAGATACGGCAAGGACCCTTGCAAAAAAACAAATTTTACAAGGTAACTTTGGAAATGCGGGGTCAGCCCGCCGGGGTTCTCGAAAAAACTGAGACCAGTTTTCCAAGGCACCCTTCAAAGAAATCAGGAGAGTGACACAAGGCCACACAAGTGATAATCCATGCACGTATTAGGACTACCGTCTGGCATAGAATAACCTCCTTGTGTGTCAGATGCAGGCCCCACAGGGCTGCGCTTTTATAGAAGTACCGTATAGTACCATGAATCAAAGATTTTTACAAGAAAAAAGAGAAAGGGTACCTCGAAAAACCCGCTTTCGTGACTTTTTCGAGGAAGCCGGGGGTCGCACGCGTACATCACGCACATATGCGCAGGTCAGCAGCGTGCCGGCCTGCGTGACGGCTGTACTACAGCAGCGGGATGCCGGATGTACGGCACTGCTCCAGCATGGAATCAGGCCAAATACTTACCTGCGTTTCTCCAATATGTGCCTTACGCAAAAAATACATGCACAGGCGGCTCTGGCCGATACCGCCGCCCATAGTCTGCGTCAGCGAACCGGCAAGCAGTTTTTTATGGAATGAAAGCTGCGCCCGCTCAGGACAGCCGCGCACTTCGAGCTGGGCTTTCAAAGACTCCGGGCTTACGCGGATACCCATGCTGCTCAGTTCCATAGCATTGCACAGCACCGGGTTCCAGACCAAAAGATCGCCATTAAGTCCCGTATGACCGTCACCAGTTTCAGTAATCCAGTCGTCATAGTCCGGAGCACGGCCGTCATGAATGGTACCGTCAGGCAGCGGACCGCCGATACCAATAAGAAAAATAGCGCCGTATTTTTTACAGGCTGCGGTTTCGCGCTCCTTAGGCGTCATACCGGGGAATTCCCGCTGCAAATCTTCCGCATACAGGAACGTAATATGTTCGGGCAGTACCGGCGTAATGGCTTCATACCGGTCATACATATAAAACTCCGTCTGCTTAAGGCAGCGGTAAATTTTTCTCACCTGTTCCTTAAGATAATCCACCGTACGGTTTATCGGGTCAATGGCAAGCTCCCAGTCCCACTGATCCACATACAGAGAATGGAGGTTATCCAGTTCCTCATCCGCACGGATAGCATTCATATCGGTATAGATGCCGAATCCGGGCTTAAGCCCCATCTCAGTCACCTTAACGCGCTTCCATTTTGCCAGAGAATGAACGATCTCAAGCTGCGTCTCATTCATATCCTTTACAGGAAAATGTACCGGCCGCTCCACACCGTTCAGGTCATCATTCAGACCGGTGCCTGATTTTACAAAAAGCGGCGCCGTAACACGAGTTAAATTCAATTCCGTAGACAAAGAAAGCTGAAAAAACTCTTTTATAAGCACAATCGCATGCTCTGTTTCTTTTACGGAAAGCAGCGGTTTATATCCAGCAGGTATCTGTACCTGTGCCATATCATCCCTCCGAAATCTGCGCAATGCGGGTTCAAAAACACCCGCCGACGGTTAGTATTGTATGATTTTACACCGATTTGCCCTGAGAATTCAACAGAGCCGGCATGACATCACGGAAATCAGTTTTTGCCGCTGACAGCTACGGAGCCGGGATTTTACGGGCGTCGCCCGTGCGTTGCCCGTGCGTTGCCCACCGCGAATACCGCAGGAAAGCTTGAAAAACAGCAGGCCGGCGGGCGGATAAATATATGCTTGTTAAAAACAGTTCGGGACGCCACCTGTAAATGAATTTTCTGAATAACATCGGGACGCGCCCTACAGATGAATTTTCCTCAAAAACGCTCCGGGACGGGTTCCGCATAAATTTTGTTCGCAAAAAGTTTTGTAAGAAAAAATAAAATCAACGATATCGGCAAAAGTGAAGACATCGACATCTTCTCTCCCAAAAAGTGCGCGGTGCTGCAAAAATATCTTGCCAATCACAAGCTCCACGGTGGTTTCGTACGACAGGACAAGGCAAGCATGGAACTTTTAATTTGCATCAGTACATACAATGACGATGTTACAAGCGATGCATGGCAGATACTGAGTACAGTGATCGACTGATCTCAGTTCCTTCTCTGCCTACACGCCCTGCCGCTGCCGCCGTACCCGCATACGCCGGTAATACCACAAACACATCAGAATACCGAACACCGTAGCCATCGGCGCGGCCAGACCGACACCCGTCAGACTGGCGTCCGGCCGGATACTCATAAGCCAGGAGACCGGCAGACGGATAAGAAATGTCTGCATGAGCCCCTGCACCATAACGAACAGCGACTCCGAATGTCCGTTAAAATATCCAAGAAAACTGAATAAAACACAGGTGAGCACCGCTTCGGGCGAAAATCCGCGCAGGAACTCAAATGCGCGGGCAATTACACGCTCGTCCGCTGTAAACAGACGCGCCAGATAATCGCCGAAAAAGAAAGTACCGAGCATCACCACAAAACCGATGCCCGCTCCCAGCAGCTGGCCGCAGAGCATACCGTTACGGGCACGCCGTTCATTCATGGCGCCCACATTCTGCGACACAAACGGAGCCATGCTCTGCATAAGCGCACCCGGAATGAGCATAATGAACATCTGTATTTTTTGCGCCACGCCATATCCCGACGAAGCTTCAAGCCCCAGTCTGTTCACAAACGCACACAGCGCAAGAAAGCTGAAATTGGTCAGCACCCCCTGCACGGTCAGCGGCATACCGAGCTTTACAAAGTGCGGAACCTCGCTGCCAAAATTGCAGTACTTGCGGTCAAACCGGAATGCCATACGCCGCCGCTTTATAATCTGCAGCGACAGTACCACGCTCACGGCCTGCGCCGCCACGGTGGCAATCGCCGCGCCCGCCACGTTCATTTTCAGTCCGGCCACCAGGATAAGATCGCCGAAAATATTCACCACGCTGGCAATAGTCACAAAAATAAGCGGTGTATTTGAATCGCCTGTACCGCGCAGCATAGCGCTGATAAAATTATAGAATGTTATGAAGATGAATCCCGCTCCGCAGATCCGTATATACTGTACGGTCAGATCAACCGCCTCCAGCGGCGTCTGCATGGCCAATGCCAGCGGACGGGCAAACACAACGATAAGCACCGTAAGCAGCAGTGACAGTGCAAGAAAAAATGCAGTGGCATTACCGATAAGCTTGTTCACGTTCTCATACCGTTTTGCGCCGATATACTGCCCCATAAGCACGGTCACGCCGATAGTAATGGAGTTGAGCAGCATAGTGAACAGATTCATGACGTTGCCGCCAACCGCCACCCCGCTGATTCCTGCTGTAGTGCCGAACCGTCCTACAATGAGCATATCAACGGCACCATACAAAGACTGGAGCACTAAAGACAGCAGTATCGGAAGCATGAATGCTACAAGCTTCTTAAAAATACTTCCTTGCGTAAAATCCTGTTTATCGTTCATAGGCGATTATTGTATCGGGAATTCAAGTAAGTTGCAATGAAACTGCAGATTCCAGCGGCGTTGGGGTATGCCCCCCCTCCGCACGAATCAGTCCGGAACGGCTACCAGAACAGCACGAATTCTGTCTGTAAAAACGCTGGCCCATCCAGCCCATTTGCCGTATACTAAACACAACAGGGCGCCCGGCAGGCGCAATCACACCCGTTAAGCAGGCGAAAACAATGAAAGCTAAAACAATTCTAAGCATATTATCAGGTACTTTGATTCTGGCGGGCTGCACATCCACAGCATTCAAATCAAACAAAACAGCGATTGAGCTCAAGGGAAATCCCACAACAGGGTACACGTGGATGTACACAATTGAAGATGAATCGATTATACAGGTAGAAGAGGATGTTCAGTATCTGGGAAAAAACGGCATGGTCGGTGCTCCCAGTCTGTTCAAATATACTATCAAATCACGAAAGCAGGGCAGCACGGGACTCCGGTTTGAATATAAACGCCCTTGGGAAGACGGAGAGCCGGAAGCCGTACAGCTTTATGAAGTGACAGTCGAACAAAACGGAGAAATCACCATTACAGAGCGGTGAACGATTGTAAAAAACGCATACGCAGTTTTTTTACTTTTATGAACTCTGCCCCCGCTCAAACGTCCGGTAATTACTGTCATCGAATGGCGGGCAGCAGACGGCAAAGTTTCCTATAGCACAAAATTTAAATAGTATAAAAAGGGCTGCACCCATAGGGAACAGCCCTTTTTCTACAGCAGTATTGTACTGTGCGGGTATTTACCGCGGATTAGTACATTCCGCCCATTCCGCCCTGGGGTGCGGCCGGAGCCGGAGCCGGGGGCTCGGGAATATCGGTAACGGCGCATTCTGTAGTCAGCATGGTTCCTGCAATAGAAGCTGCGTTGCTCAGTGCTGAGCAGGTTACTTTGGCAGGATCGATGATGCCGGCTTCCAGCATGTTCACCCATTCACCGGTGTATGCATTGTAGCCAACGCCTTTCTTCTCTTTCTTTGCGCGGTCAGCGATAACAGCACCGTCAACGCCCGCATTGTTAGCGATCTGGCGGATAGGCTCCTCAAGAGCACGGCGTACAATCTTGTAGCCTACTTTCTCGTCCTCTGTCAGATCCTCAGGGATCTTCTCCAGAACTTTAGAAGCTTCGATCAGCGCGATTCCGCCGCCAGGAACAATACCGCTTTCAAGTGCGGCACGGGTAGCGGCAATGGTGTCTTCCACGCGGAACTTCTTTTCTTTCATCTCAGTTTCGGTAGTGGCACCTACGTTGATAACA
>Ga0256405_10009336_pt1 | contig 13475 bp, 19 predicted proteins | sample RumenRJG_02DNA_FD_189096 | JGI IMG/M metagenome (GOLD analysis project Ga0256405, IMG submission 189096) | Bovine rumen microbial communities from Lethbridge, Alberta, Canada - RJG_02 | ecosystem: Host-associated > Mammals > Digestive system > Stomach > Rumen | place: Canada: Alberta...
GACGGCTGGGGCGATAACTATGAGATGGAGCCCATCGAGATGCTTCGCCGCCGCCATAAGCCAGACTTTTTCGTTAACATATCGGCCTCCCCCTATACGCTGGGCAAAAATGACAAACGCAACCGCGTCTTTGGTGCCCAGGCAAAAGACGCCGGCGTACCGCTTTTCTATGTCAATGCCATCGGTCTTCAGAACAACGGCAAGACCATCTACACCTTTGACGGGTCAAGTACCGCTTATAATGCTCATGGCCAAATCTTTGCGGTTGCTCCAGAATACACCGAAGAGCTCACCATTGTCGACTTGGACAAACTTGACCAGTCATCCCCCATTGACAAGTCAGACGAAAAGGACATCGCCCATATTTACCGCGCTCTTCACTATGGCATCAAACGATTCCTCGAAAACATTCACATGAAAAAAGTCGTTATCGGCATCTCCGGCGGTATTGACTCAGCGGTCGCCGCCGCTCTTTATGCCAAGGTAATTGGACCGGAGAACTTGCTCCTGGTCAACATGCCAAGCGTCTTCAACTCAGAAACCACCAAGGGACTTTCACAGCAGCTGGCCCAAAACCTTGGCTGCCAATATATGATCGTGCCGATCCAGCAATCCGTAGATCATACGATTGACCAACTCGAGCACACGCCAATGACCTATCTGACAGATGGCAGCACTACCAATCTTTTGGTTTCGTCCTTCGTCACCGAAAACATCCAGGCCCGCGACCGCAGCGCCAGAGTCCTTGCCGGTGCTGCCGCAGCCTTTGGCGGTGGCTTTACCTGCAATGCGAACAAAGCCGAAACAACGGTCGGCTATTCGACACTTTACGGCGACCAATCGGGCTTCCTCGCTGCCCTTGCCGACCTGTGGAAGCATCAAGTCTATGAACTGGCTTACTATATGAACGAAGAAATCTATGGCCGCGAGGTTGTCCCCCAGGGCATCATCGACATCGTGCCCAGTGCCGAGCTTTCCAACGCCCAGAATGTCGACGAAGGCAAAGGCGATCCGCTCAAATACCCCTACCATGACTACCTGTTCCGTTCCTTTATCGAACGCTGGGAAAAAGCTGCCCCACAGGATATCCTCGAATGGTATGCCGCTGGCACGGTCGAAGAAAATCTTGGCTGTAAGCCAGGCCTTGTTGCCCAGTATTTTCCCACAGCGAAAGACTTCATCGATGACCTCGAGCGCTGGTGGAATCTTTTCTGCGGGATGGCTATTGCCAAACGCATCCAGGCGCCGCCAATCCTTGCGGTCAGCCGCCGCGCCTATGGCTTTGATCACCGGGAAGCCCAAAATGGCCCCTACTACACGCGCCGCTACCAGGAATTAAAAGCGGCCCTGCTGAAATCGTAAGACCTTTTATGCTATACTATCCGTATCACTATCACAAGAATGGAGACAAACTATGAGCAACGAAAACAAAAAAGTAAAAGTTCACTACACAGGTACCCTTAACGATGGCACGAAATTCGATTCCTCTTACGATCGCGGCGAACCGCTCGAATTTGTCTGCGGTGCCGGCATGATGATAAAAGGTTTTGACGATGCCGTCAAAGACATGGCCGTTGGCGAAAGCAAAGACATCCATCTGATGCCCGAAGAGGCCTATGGCATGCCATCCAATGAAAACATCATCACGATGGAAATCGCGCAATTACCAGGGGCCGAAGGACTCGAAGTCGGACAGAAGGTTGCCCTGCAAAATGCCTATGGCCAGCCGGTCCCCGTAACCGTAACCGAAAAGACCGAAACCACCATTACCTTCGATGCCAATCACGAAATGGCTGGCAAAGAATTAAACTTTAAAATCGAACTGGTTGAAGTGCAAAACTAACGACTAAAGAAAATCAGATGAGAAAAACTCCTGAGGCTAAAAACGCTTCAGGAGTTTTTCTCATCTATTGCAAAGATCGATCCCATTACTTCTTCCCTGTTATCGGACAAGCGAAATGCGGTATAGCCCTGTGGCAATCAACACGGTAACCATATCCGCCACCGGCTGTGCGCAGCAAATTGGTCGGCACTAACGAAAAAATAACAAAGGGCGCACCAGAAATAAACCAGGAATAATAAGCTGCCGCATGCGGAATAACTTCTCCCGATGCTCCCAGAAGTGCTAGCATTGGTTCGCGTAGCGCCAATAGTACGATGTCCATCAGCAAACCGAACACCATCGCACCGTAAAAGCAGAAAAGCGAACTCACTCCTCCAAGATATTGCGGCGCGGTTCTAATTTCATTTCCTGCTGACTGGTCAAAAGGGAACCATCCGCCGCCCTGGGGATAGGCTTCGTCCTATCAACTACCGCATGAAGTTCCGGCTTTTGAATATAGCAAGCTTCCAAATGTCCCTGTTTGTATTCGGATATGCGGATACTGCCATCGGGAAGGATATGCTTAACGGTTTCCGTAAACTCTCGCTGGGCCCGAAGTTCCTTCAGTTCTTTATCGACGGCCTCCATCGTTTCGAGTGTCTCGGGAATCTTACCCAGCCTTTCCGCCACCAAATCCGAAAACAACTCCTTAAAGGCACTTGTCCCGGCAGCCTTTTCCCGGCTAATATTCGTCTCCCCGGCAAGCCCAATCCTTCCCACTCTCATTTCCTGTTCCATTCCCACACCTCATTCCTATCAAAAAAACACGTCCGCACGCTACCTTGAGACCAACTTTTTTCTTGCTTGTAAAATTCGCGGCCAGGAAGGAAAATCCTGCCACAGCAGTCCTCTATCCTCACCTATTACCCCAAAGCAACATCCAAAGCCATCATCAGGGTAAATCCTACGGAAAAACAAAGAACCCCCACATCCGAATGATTGCCCGCAGACATTTCCGGTATCAATTCTTCCACAACTACATAAAGCATAGCTCCTGCCGCAAAAGCCAACAAATAAGGCATCACGGGAATCACATAGCTTGTCGCCAGAATCGTCAACAAGCCGCCCACAGGTTCCACCACACCAGAAAGCACACCTGCGGCAAAGGCTTTATGACGGCTCATCCCTGCACTCCGAAGCGGCATGGAGATAATTGCCCCTTCCGGGAAATTCTGGATAGCAATGCCTAACGACAACACAAAAGCGCCCGCTATAGTAATATCCACATTCCCGGCCATCCAGCCAGCAAAGACCACACCTACTGCCATTCCTTCCGGGATATTGTGAAGCGTCACTGCCAGCACCAGCATCGTCGTCTTGGACAAAGAACTAGCAGGTCCCTCCGCCGCATCTGCATTCATATGCAAATGCGGAATCGCATGGTCGAGGAGCAAGAGGAACAACGTTCCCACCCAAAATCCGATTACCGCCGGCAAAAACGATAAAGCTCCCATCCCTGCCGACGCTTCCATAGCCGGAATCAAAAGACTCCAAATCGAAGCCGCCACCATAACGCCTGCCGCAAAACCAGTAAGACCCTTTTGAACCTTCGCGTGAAGCTCTTTTCGCATGAGATAAACACAGGCTGCCCCTAAGCTCGTTCCCGCAAAAGGAATCAACAGCCCCTGTACCACTTCCACTGAAATCATAAAATCTCCTTAAACCAGCTTCATCAAACAGCGAACATTCTCGACGCTGTACTCAATCTGCTCTGACCAGTGCCGAACCGACTCATCCAGCTGACCGGTCAATTGATAAAGCAAAGAAATAAAATCAGCATTCAACTGTGCATAAGAAAGAATCGCTGCCAAGCCAAATGTCTCGAGATGCTCCAACGCCCGATAAACAATATACTGATAGATGCGTGTAAAGAGCACCAATTCGTTTTCCGTAAGCGGCACCAGTTGATCCGTCATCGCAGCCAATTCGCCTAATTGTCTGGTCCACGCGTCATCAATCGGCACAGTTTTTCCGAGGCAGTCCAAAACAAATTCGGCATCGTCTTTTGTCATCCCGGACAGATAGACAAGCTCTTCCGCCGGGAGCTCAATTCCCATGTTCCCTAGTAATGTTGACAAGTCAATGGCCCGGTCCGAATTTTCCTCGTGAAACGTCAAGGTTGACAAGTCAGCCAGCAAAAGTTCACAGCTCTTTTCACAACTAAGCCCCACGCCTGCCAGTTCGAAATCCGCTGCCGTCACAAAAAAGCGCGGATGATTCGCACAAATATCACAGAGAATGGAATCCCCAGCATTTCGTATCAGCTGACAAAGGCCATCGGTTCGAAGAAACGGGCAGCGCGCTTTCTCATCCAAACGAAACTGCCAAATGCCGTCGTGACAGAAAATATTGCGCCGTATTTCTGCCCCCAAGGCATCCGACATCGTCTGATAACGTTTCGCCGTCCGCGCATCAATGTCAATTTCCCACCCCATGCAACAACTATGCTGACACGAATCAGCCTTACAGGAAAACTTCTCATAAAAATCTGGATAAATCGTAATCACATCATACCTCAATTTCACCAGCGAGGACTTTTTGATAATCCTCATAATTTTTCTTTAAAAGCGCTGGCGTATTCAACTCATAAGGACATTTGGTGGTGCACTGACGGCAATTGAGACAATTCTCGATTTTCTTCATCTCCGTCTGCATCTCCGTCGTAAGCCACGCTTTGGACGGTGCACGGCGCAACATCAGCGACATGCGCGCACATTGGTTAATCATGATGCCGGCCGGACAAGGCATGCAATAACCGCAGCCACGGCAAAACTCGCCCGAAAGATCCTGCTGCTCCTGCGCAATATAGGCCTCAACTTCCTCCGTCATGACTGGCGTTTCCTCCATATAAGAAAGCCACTCATCAAGTTCCTGTTTCCGCTGAATGCCCCAGATAGGCACGACATTATCGTACTGCGCGATATAAGCCATCGCCGCCTCCGAACGATTGATAAGTCCACCCGCCAGCCCTTTCATCGCAATAAAGCCAACTTTTTTCTCCCGACAAAGTTTGACTAAGTTCACTTCTTGCTCGGAAGCCAAATAACTGAACGGGAACTGCATCGTCTCATAGAGCCCTGACTCCACACACTCAAAGGCCACTTTGATTTTATGAGCCGTCACGCCGATATGGCGGATCTTTCCCTGCGCTTTCGCCTCGAGCATGGCCTCATACATGCCCGAACCATCACCGGGCCGCCAGCACTGGTCCGCACAATGAAACTGATACACGTCGATGCAGTTGGTCTGTAGCAGCCGCAGTGACGTCTCCAAATCCTGCCAAAAACCTTCCGGTGTCTTAGCATGGGTCTTTGTCGCCAAAAACACCTTATCCCACATCCCCTTGAATGCTTCGCCTAGTTTCTCTTCACTATCACTATAGGCACGCGCCGTATCGAAATAACGCATGCCGCCCGCATAGGCTGCCCGCAAAAGATTAACCGCTTCCGCCTTCGTCACGCGCTGAATCGGCAATGCCCCAAAGCCATTTTGTGGCACGGTAATGCCAGTTGTCCCCAAAGTTACCTGTCTCATGATTACGCCCTCCTAAAACAAAACCTTGCTCTTACTTTTAATTATACCAAGATTCCCACGATTCTCCCAAAATATTTTCGTACAGCCTCATTCGATTATTGTCAGAATTTTCATCCAATGATATAATAATGTTAGTAGTCTTTCCTGTATTGCACCAGGCAAAGGAGGGATTATCATGAGCGGCATTGGTGCAATCAATGGGTCACCTAGCTTCTGGAGCCTAGCTGCGTCGGGAATTTCGGCCATCCGGGCCTCAGCGGCAATTACGGATTCATCACAAGAAGCTCCCAACAAAAAAGACGTACCGCAGGAACGTAAAACTGTGGAGAGTGCTACGATTACCAAGCGGATGTCTGATGGAGCTATGGTTGTTTTGACGCTGCACGGCGACAATGTGGTAACTTCGCATACCTATTCACGCACTGGTAAAAACTTGACACTTACCACGAACTACGCACCAGGTCAGCAGCGCGAAATCCACCACTATCAAGACAACATGGACAGTATTTTAGCCGGTTCTTTTATCAATATTACCGCTTAACAAAAACATCACGGATTCGATGAGGGGCATACAGGAAGACACTTCAAGCCGCTGGCATAAAACCAGCGGCTTTTTTCTAAAATTATTGTCTTTCCACAATCTGTTGATGTCCTCGGTGCCTAGCAACGATCCCCAACAATATAACCAACAGGCTGGTCCCCAAACCGACAAAGATTGGAGAAACATCCACCCGAATCATTCCAGCCACAATTGATGCTCCCAATGACAGCACCATAGAAGCCACCGCCCACTGCGAAGATACCATCCGAGGCTTAAAAATAGCCAATGTCAATGGGATGAATATCCCGCAGCCACGAAGAGCCATCGAAAGATAATTCCAAAACAAAATTTGCGACTCTCGGTTAACTGCGGCTATCATCATAGCCAAAAGGACAGCACCTACCACAGTCCCACGCAACAAGGCAAGTTTTCCTTTTTCTGACGTTATTTTCATTACCGGTTCCAATATATCCCTAGCTACCATCGTTCCTACGCCAAGCGACAACCCAGCAATCGATCCTACAATCCCAAGTACAATACCGCCGAGTGCCATACCTCCCATCAATGGTGACGCATATTGAAGCAAATACGCGGGCAACGCCAATATCGCCGGAAGCTCCGGATGGGCCGCCTGCATATAAATCCCCATCATGGCACAAGGCACACCGATAGGAATAGCTACGATAGCAGCCAATATCAAACCAATAGCTGCCGTCCGCGGCGTCGCCGCAGAAAAAATCGCCTGTATATAGGTTTGGGTGCATATCATACCGACCAACACCGACACAACATTGTTCAAGATCGCATGAAGTCCAATCCCCCAAATACTAAAAAATCCCATAGGTTTATCCGCCAGCAATGCCGGTCTCTCCATTAACCCTTGCCATGCAGTATACCCCAAGACGAACAACGTCAAAAACAGAAACAGCATCTTTAAAATGCCACCTACCGAAGCGGATTTCATGCCGCCAAAAAATGCATATAACAAAACCAACAAGAATAACATAGCTGCCGACTCTAGGTAGGTTGCTCCAGTCAACGCAGCCAACAACGCAATCCCAGGCAAAGTACTAGCCACTGCACTAAACAGAATACCCAGTGACGTAGAAAAACTCGTAAACCGCCCCGCACCCTTCCCATAGCTTTCCACCAAATACTGCGAAATAGTCTCCAATCCTGTATACCGCAACGGCCGCGCATAAATCACTCCCATAACAAGCAGCGATAGGCCAACACCAATCGTAAACCATATCGCGGACAATCCAAGCGAACCAGCCAACTGAGCAGTCCCCACCGTTGCACCACCACCGACACAAGTGCCGGCAATACTGCCTGCAATCATAGGAATTCCCGCCGAGCGGCCGCCCAGACTAAATCCCTCAGCCGAATGCACGGAACGTGCAGCATATATCCCTCCAGCCAAGACAACAAAAATCGTCATCACCATAACGACAAAATGCATCAATGAAAATTCCAAACAAACTCGCTTCCTTCCCCAAGAAAGAACAAAACCCAGGTGAATCGTCCATTCACCTGGGCACCTTTGCTACCATCATTGGTTTTACCCTAACATATCCCCTAAATAAAGTCAACCACCATTCCCTAAGCTATGACTTACGACTACTCGAATGATTTCCTTCGGCAAGACGCCCTTATCAATAATCATCGTCATCCTCACAGAAATCGTTCCAACTCGAATCGTCCTCCCAGTTATCGGAAACATCTTCACAATCAAAGCTATCCTCTACACCATTGGGCTCATCCCCATCATTTTCCTCGTATGCCACATCATTCGAAACGTCTTGATGGCAACTGTAGTTATTGGTGGTTTCCCAATTCACATTTTTCTTATCCCCACTGAGTACCTGCCCCAGGATTGCCCCTGCAGCTACACCGCCTGCAACATTACGCAACGTATGATTCTTCTCGCTACGCGATGCACATTTCGCCTGCATTGCTGATGCCGTTCTCCTACCTTCGTCCACCTGGCTGCACTCATCTTTATCCATAATAATCGTCTGGTCTTTTCCTTTTTTCGCATCCTGTTTTGGCCGAAACAACCACCAGCCGATAAATATCCCCAACGCTAGCAATAACAGCATCTCCATGGAAAAGCCTCCTTGTAAATTGTTATCTATATTATAATCCTCTCCTCATCGCCTGGCTATAACCAAATTGACCTGTCAAATCCCCCAAAAGAAGGATTCATGCGGTAGTTAAACGAAATACATACGGAAACCAATATCAATCGCAAGGAGGAAAACACCATGTCAATCTTACAAGATATTCTGGCCGTCAATGACTCATTCTGTGCCAATCCACCGATGGATTATACCCAAGAAGACCATCATCAGAGCAAACTGCCCCAAAAACAGGTCGCGATCATTACCTGCATGGACACCCGACTCGTCAATTTTCTAGAACCAGCCCTAGGGCTAACCCGTGGCGATGCAAAGGTAATCAAAACAGCGGGAAACTCCGTAACGGGCGTCTTTGACGGCACCATCCGCAGCCTTATGGTCTGCATCTATGAGCTCGGCGTGAAGGAAATCCTCGTTATCGGTCACCACGAATGTGGCATGTCCAAAACCACCTCTCAAAGCCTCACTAAAGCCATGCTGTCACGCGGCGTCCCCCAAGAAGCCATTCACATGATTGCCAAGGAACTAAAAGAATGGGCTGACGAATTCCAGCATCCCGAACAAAACGTCATCGACACCGTCGAAGCCATCCGGCTGAATCCTCTGATTCCTGCCGACATCCCCGTCCACGGACTGATTTTCCATCCACGAACGGGAAAACTGGATGTTGTAATCGAAGGCTATGAATATACAAAATAGGATTGCTATACCTTGCCCCTGTATAAAAAAAGAGAGGCCCTCCATGATAAACACCTCCAGTGCCTGCGCAGAATACCAATAGTTTCTTTTTCATCCCCCATCTCTCTTCTTTTTGCGGAGGCTACCCGCCATATTCCACATGCCAAAGCTGCTTATACATGGCCCGGAATATCTTGGATTCTATCATATCATAATTACTATACAAGTCAGCCCATGAATAATTTCTATTCAAAAACAATTCGGTTACATATTTATCCGTAATATATCTCATCCGCTTCCAGGATATATTATCCCAAGAATATTCCGGAGTAGAATAGCCATCCTTCAACTGCCGGATATATATCGTTTTATTACTCATATCATATTTATTATTCGTCACATTATAAAAAGCCTTATAACAAATACAAGCAAACTCATAAGATTCTGCATCATTACAAACGAAAGTGCAGGAACTCAAATCAATAAAAAAAATTCACTCCAGTACGTACACCTACGATTGGATAATTTGGATTCTCCCTCCAATAATCACCAGAAGCATGACTAATACCAGCCAAAGGGCCACCCAAAATTCCTACTGTCAGTATTATCCCTATCACTATTTTCTTTATCATTCTATTCCTCCTTCACCCTCAGCCACCTGCAGCTACGGTGCTATTCGCCAGACTAACTGCACGCCAGCGTAATTTTGTCACTGGCTTAAAAGCTAGCTGCGAAACGCGACATCTTCGCCTCTTATCAGAGATATTCCCGAATAGCGGCAAACATTTTCGTATAATATGGGCTAGAGGATACAGGTCTTAAAGTATTCGAGTCAGCATAATAATTCCAAGTACGAACAGCATATCTAAATTTATCGTGATACACAACGTATTTGCCATTCGGATAGACACAAATTGTATCCCAGGTCATTTCGTAAGGTCTCTTCTTAATGGTTTCAGTTCTAACGTAGAAATCTTTTTTATACGTCGCATGAAACCAAATATCCTTAGCGGAAGCGGTATCACAATTCCCAAGCATGGCTATCGTGGCGCCTAATAAAGCTGTTGCGAATACTTTTCGATATTTCATAATAAAAGCGCGCTCCTTAATGTTTTTTAATCTCCGTATATCTTACTTCTAAAACTTTCTTAAGTCAATTGTTAGGAGGTTGTTCCTTGTGAAAAAAATACTAACCGTATGTTTTCTGTTACTGGCATGTATATTTGCCATTCCATCCACCTCTTCAGCCCAAGAAACCGGCTTTCTGACGCCTGGTGAATCCACATTTCTCTATATGGACACCCGTGTACTCAATGAAACTTATGATAATGAGGCCATTAAATTCGTCCTCCAGCGGGATGGCATACTGCGGCTCATGAGCCGTAACGGAGCCCATGACTATCTCTCATTCACCGGATACGATGACACCAATGCTGGTATCGGCTATAAAATCCGAAAGATTTACACGATGTTCCCCAGCATGCAGTTTTTTGAGATAATTGCTGACAGGGGCGCTCATGCAAAAAACTGTGGCTATTGGATTATCGGCAAGAAAGACGGGCAATGGGTTACTTACGTCTCCCTTGATAGCCTAGCAGCCATGGGGTATACGCCCGGCGAATGGCATCAAATCAGCACAGCACTAAATAGCGATGCAACTGGCCGCTTCATTCTCACCAGCAGGCACGAATATATGCCCCCAGGTGCTCAATATGGTTACCAGCGGCAATTCGCTGTTGACCTTCAACTCCAGCTTTTCTGGGATCAAAATGCACAATGGTTTGGTATCCGCAGACTTCGATAAGGATATGATTATATGAATCGAACACTGCGATACAATCTCTGTCAATTCGAGGTTAGGTCCCTATTTCTATATACCACTGCAACCTGACCATATCATCTTGATAAAAAACCGAGAAGAAGGGCTTAGCTCCCCCTTCTTCTCGGTTTTCTATTTTCATTGCTATCTCGATGATTGATATACTTCTCCACTTAGTAAATCAGCGCAGGATACGCGGCCATTTTCCATAAAACTCCCTGTGTCCATCAGAACCAGCCTGCCATCCTGTAACCATTGCGGTCTTGCCTGATAACCTAATGCTTGTACAGGAGTATGTCCCAAAACAATAATCTGCTTTCCTTGATGAAGTTGCGGATGCATGGCCAGGCTTCTGTCCCACAATAATGTTTTTGTTTTTTGCTCAGTCAGCGGAACGTCCGGCTCACAGTCAGCATGCATGAACCAATAGATTTGGCCATTTACCTCAATTTCTGTATACAAGTGAAGCTGTTCTATCAGCTTCAACCAGCTATCGACAAGACTTTCCTTCCTGCCTGTCTTTTCTATTTCTGAACTGGTTATACTGCCGCCACTATTGAGCCACAGTGCTTTCGGTGAACCAAATAGAAACGACAACAGATTTGACGTTTCTTCCTTTTCCCTCATGGCATTATAAAACATCTGCTCATGATTGCCACGCAGGAATATCATATGTCTTTGACTGAAGTGTTCCAGCACCCACTCCATTACAGGAACTGGCTGCTCTCCTCTGTCAAGGTAATCCCCTAAGAATACCATCATATCCTTATCCGGATCAAAGCCAACTTTTCGATAAGCCTCAACAAATCTATTCCATTTGCCATGAATATCTCCGAAAACCAAGAGTCTATCTAGTTTATCCATAGTCTTATTCTCCCAGTCTTACCGCCATACTTTTATTCGTATTCAACGGTTGTTCCTGACATGTCAAATACATCCCCATCCGAGACTTCCAGATTCACATGCGGAAATGTCACCATTGCATAGACATCCTTCCCCGTGACCATCTGCCCCTTGATGAACTTGAGCTTCAGCGTACAGGTCAAATCCTCTTTCTTAGCATCCATGATATAACCTCCTTTACAACGCAACAGAGCCACGCGGTCATCACTCCGCGCGGCTTCGTTATTCTGTTTCTAAGGCCAGTTTACCGAGTTGACATGTCAAAGGCAAGAGAAAAATACCTAAAAATGTATCTACTTGACAATACCAATATAATAAAAAAAGGGAGTGATGATTATGAACGCAATTAATTATCGATATTCGATATTAAAGGAAAAAGTAATTCATCGAATTATTGTTTTATTGTTAATGATTACTATGATTATTCCATTACTATATATACCAGAACAATTTTCTACAATTCAAAGCATCTTATTAGGATTATGTACATCTATAATAGCTTGGGCAGTAGTAGATTATTTAGAACTAAGTGTCAACACTTATGCTATTTACATTGATGAACGCCATCAATTTCTAGCTGAAATACGCAAACAATTTGAGGCAATAAAAAAATTATTTCAGTTTGAAGCTACTTCTAAAATCAACCAAGACACCTTTCAATGCATCGATGACATGCTAAGCCTAAAGGACAGCGCGTATCAAAAAGAAATTAAAGACACATGGATGTCAGTCGACAAATTATTTACCGATATATATAATTTCATTATTCTTTATCCTTTAAAATCACAAATATATTGCTGTTCAGCAGAATACGAAGAACTACAAAATTACTTTAATCGTTGTTATTGGCTTTTACAAGGTTGTTTATATGCATACCCAAATAACTTAGCAACACTATATGAAAAATTCATTGATAAAAAAGTCAAGTCATCACCATATGTAATAGAAAAGCTCGACGAATGGAATACTATCAATAAGAAAATAAATTCTTGCTATATTACTATGCAATCAATCGAATTGAATACAAAATCATACACCCCTCCAAATGATATAATTGAAAAATATAAGTATAGCATTATCCATTATTATTCCGACGTGAATTTTAACATAACTAGTTCACAAGCTAGAGAGGGATACTTCATATTTTGCCCATATAAAACCCTCGAAAAATATCTTTATGCTGATCAAGAAAACAGCATATGTAAACAGTATTTTTTCCTCATTTTTACATTAATCGATAAAAAATTACCAGCATTACATAACATAAACATCCAATAAAGTTTATACAATCCTTACAATAGAGAGTATAAAAAAATCTCTGTAAATGAATTTCCCTCGAAAACATAAGGTATTCTATGATAAACTATAATCAAATCATAGGAGGCCTTTTATCATGGCAAGACAGAAAAAAGAGATTCACAAAGTAGAAATGACCGATGGCAAGCGTGCCATCATCCAGAAGCTGTTCCAAGAATATAACATTGAGAGCACTACTGACATCCAAGATGCCCTCAAAGACTTGCTCGGTGGCACCATCAAGGAAATGATGGAAACGAAAATGGATGAACACCTGGGCTATAGCAAGTCTGAGCGCTCCGATAGTGAGAATGCCCGTAACGGCTACAAAACCAAGAGTGTCAACAGCAGTTATGGCAGTTTCAGATTGATGTCCCGTAGGATCGCCAATCTTCCTTTCAGTCCCAAATAGTCAAGAAGCGTCAGAAGGATATTTCTGCCATTGACGCGAAAATTATCTCCATATATGTAAAAGACATGACCACCAGATAGATTTCTGAAACCTTGGAGGACATTTACGACTTCGAGACTTCAGAGGGGTTCATATCTGATGTTACCGATAAAATCCTGCCTCAAATTAGGGAATGGCAGAGCAGACCTCTTTACAGTATCTACCCCATTATTTTTAGGGAATATCCTTATTCTCTGTTCAGATGGGCTTACTGGCCTGAAAGAGGCCAT
>Ga0256405_10009337_pt1 | contig 13475 bp, 9 predicted proteins | sample RumenRJG_02DNA_FD_189096 | JGI IMG/M metagenome (GOLD analysis project Ga0256405, IMG submission 189096) | Bovine rumen microbial communities from Lethbridge, Alberta, Canada - RJG_02 | ecosystem: Host-associated > Mammals > Digestive system > Stomach > Rumen | place: Canada: Alberta | collected...
AAAGAAGTAAGCTTTCTGATGACATTCAGGCTGCTATCAAGGAACTTGAGGATGCAACAGCAGGTAACACTGGCCTTACCTTTACCATTGCCATCAACTATGGCAGCCGCGATGAGATAAGGCGTGCTGCCAAGAAGATTGCTTACAAGGCGGTAAGTGGTGAGATTTCTCCTGATGACATAACAGAGGAGATGATCTCTAAAAATCTGGATACTGACTTCTTGCCAGATCCTGACCTTCTTATCAGGACCTGCAACGAGCAGAGAATCTCTAATTTCCTTCTGTGGCAGTGTGCATATACTGAGTTTTATTACACTCCTGTGGCATGGCCTGACTTTAACAAAGAGGAGCTACTTAAGGCTGTAGAGTCTTATTCCACAAGAAATCGTAAGTTTGGCGGACTTAAAGAAGGCCAGCAATAATATCAGATCCAATTATGGGTCAAGAGGACAAAAGTGCCTTTTGACCCTCATTATTATTTAAAAGCGAGAACACAAAATTGAAGACCAGAGTTATTAGCGGAATTATAATAGGCGTGGTGTTGGCGGCGGTGCTGATACCAGGAGGGTACCTGCTTTTGGCAGCGCTTCTTGCGGTGTCACTTATAGGCTATTTTGAAATGACAAGAGCCCTGGGAGTTCATATAACAGGGAAAAAGCTAAATGCTCTTGAAGCCTGCGGATATATAGCGACAGTGCTTCATTACATTCAGATGATGCTTGTCAGGGATTACAGATATTTCATTTTTTCTGTGATGTTTGCATTCTTCCTGATAATGGTATGTTACGTTTTAACTTTCCCCAAGTACACTTCACAACAGGCTATATACTGCTTCTTTAGCTTTTTATATGTGCCCATCAACCTTTCATTTATCTATCTTTTGAGGATGAGGCCACTTGGAATTTACTTTGCATGGATCCCATTCATTGCATGGATCTGCGATACCTGTGCTTATTTTGCAGGAAGAGCTTTTGGAAAGCACAAACTGGTTCCAGTCCTTTCTCCCAAAAAGACAATTGAGGGAGCCATCGGCGGAACCCTTGGAGCTATGGCTGTTGGAGCAATCTTTGGATATCTTTTGTACAACAACGTAACTCGCAATGTGGGTACTATTTATGTTTTGCTTATAATAACTTTTGCAGGAAGCATCATTTCCCAGCTTGGAGACCTTCTTGCTTCCGGAATAAAAAGAAATCATGACATCAAGGACTACGGTCATATAATCCCTGGCCACGGCGGCATCATGGACCGTTTTGATTCAGTGATATTTGTAACACCATGTATATATTTCTTGTCAGTTGTTCTGACCAAGATCATGTAATTGTAATTAAAAAGGAAATGCATTTATGCGAAAGATAGTACTCTTAGGATCCACAGGATCCATCGGAACCCAGACTCTTGATGTTGTAAGAAACAACAAAGAGGAGCTTACAGTAGTAGGAATCGCTGCCAACAGCAGCGTAGATAAAGTAGAAGAGCAGGTAAGGGAATTTCATCCCATGTATGTTGCCATGTTCGATGAGATGGCAGCAAAAAAACTTCAGGAAAAAATCTCAGACCTTGGAATAAAGGTCCTTTCCGGAATGGAAGGACTTCTTGAAATAGTTTCAGTGCCAGAGGCGGATACAGTTCTTACTGCAGTTGTAGGAATGATCGGTATTCAGCCAACTATCAAGGCAATTGAAGCGGGAAAAGACATTGCTCTTGCTAACAAGGAAACCCTTGTATGTGCAGGTCACATCATCATGCCACTTGCTAAAGAAAAGGGCGTTTCCATACTTCCTGTTGATTCAGAGCACAGCGCAATTTTCCAGTCTCTAAACGGAGAACCCCGTGACAAGGTGGAAAAGATTCTTTTGACAGCCAGCGGCGGACCATTCAGGGGCAAGAAGAAATCTGAGCTTGAAAACATGACTGCTGCTGATGCACTTAAGCACCCCAACTGGGACATGGGACCAAAGGTTACCATCGACTCATCATCCCTTGTAAACAAGGGACTTGAAGTCATGGAGGCCAGATGGCTCTTTGACGTATCCCTTGATAACATTGAGGTTGTCGTTCACCCTCAGAGCATTGTCCACAGCGCAGTTCAGTATGTAGACGGCGCAGTAATGGCACAGCTTGGTGTTCCGGACATGAAGCTTCCGATCCAGTACGCACTCTTTTACCCGGATCGTCGCCCAATGGCGGAAAAGAGACTTGATCTGTTTGAACTTCATAGCCTCACCTTTGAAAAGCCCGATACAGATACTTTCAGAGGTCTTAAGCTTGCATTTGACGCTGCAAGACGTGGGGGCAGCATGCCTACAGTATTTAACGCAGCCAATGAGATGGCAGTTAAGAGATTTTTAAAGGGAGATATCAAATACCTCCAGATCTACGAGATGATAGAAAAAGCTATGGAAAATCACAAGGTTATTGAGAACCCTGGCGTAGAAGAGATCCTTGCAGCAGAGAAGGAGACTTACGCTTTTCTTGAAAACCTTGCTCTTTAATAGCTTCAAAATAAAAGGACTTTACTAAGACAATGATAGTTAGTGTACTTATTTTCTTTTTAATATTTGGAATACTGGTCACATCCCACGAGTTTGGCCACTTTATCATAGCCAAGTCAAGTGGCATAAGGGTCAATGAATTCTTTGTTGGAATGGGACCAACTCTCTGGAAAAAGAAAAAGGGAGAGACTCTCTACAGCATCAAGCTCCTTCCAATTGGCGGCGCCTGTGTCTTTGATGGAATGGACCCTGTGGCAGAGGAAAAGGAAGGCTATGATGAGCATTCATTCCTGAATGCACCAGTCTGGAGAAGGATAGCAACTCTTTTTGCTGGACCTTTTGCGAACTTTATTATTGCTTATATCCTTGCTGTTATCCTGGTCAGCTTTGCAGCCTGGGATTTTCCTGTTATCAGCAAGATGACTGAGGAATCAGCTGCTACTGAGGCGGGACTTCTTCCTGGAGATAAGTTTATAAGTATCGACGGCGAAAAGGTCCATATGGCAGGGGAAGTTACCATGATCTCCCAGTTTGCTGAAGGAAGCCCCATGGACATTGTCTATGAGAGAGATGGAGAGGTTAAAAGAACTACTCTTGTCCCCAAGTATGACGAAGAAGCTGGCAGATATTACATGGGAATCTACCTCGGTGAGTACGGCAGCATTAAAGGCCCAGAGGCCCTTAAATATGCCTGGTACGAGGTTCGCTACTACTTTAAGACCACTTACAGAAGCCTTGCGCTTTTGATAAAAGGTAAGCTAAACAAGGATGACGTTTCAGGACCTGTAGGAATGGTAAAGATAGTGGACGATACCTACGAAGAGGTCAAGCCCTACGGAGTATCAGCTGTGGTACTGACTATGCTGTCTCTTACAGTTCTTTTGTCCGTAAACCTTGGAGTTATGAATCTGTTGCCGCTTCCTGCGCTGGACGGCGGAAGACTGGTATTCCAGTTCATAGAGGTAATTGTAGGAAAGCCTGTTCCACCTGAAAAAGAAGGCTTTGTGCATATGGTGGGAATGCTGGCGCTACTTGGACTTATGGTATTTGTTCTGTTCAATGACATAACAAAATTCACCAGATGATTTAGATGAGGATTAAAAATGGCTTATAGAGATAATACTAAGGTTATACATATTGGCGACAGAGTGATCGGCGGTGGCAATCCTGTGCTGATCCAGTCCATGACCAACACCAAGACTGAGGATGTGAAGGCTACAGTTGCTCAGATAAAGCGCCTTGAAGAAGCTGGATGCGAGATCATAAGAAGCACAGTGCCTACTTTGGAGGCAGCAAGGGCTATAGCGGAGATCAAAAAACAGATCAGTATCCCCATCGTTGCAGACATTCATTTTGACTACAAGATGGCCATTGCAGCTATGGAAAATGGTGCTGACAAAATAAGGATAAATCCTGGTAACATCGGATCCAGGGACAGGATCGCAGCTGTTGTTTCCTGCGCCAAGGAAAGGAACATCCCCATAAGAGTCGGGGTTAACAGCGGCTCTTTAGAGAAAAACCTTGTTGAAAAATATGGCGGAGTTACCGCTGAGGGGCTTGTAGAAAGCGCCCTTGATAAAATTGGAATAATTGAAGATTTTGGCTATGACAACATGGTTGTCAGCATCAAGTCCTCAAATGTAATGCTTTGCGTCAAGGCTCATGAGCTTCTGGCGGAGAAATGTCAGTATCCTCTCCATGTGGGCATCACAGAGGCTGGAACAGTTTATGGTGGAAACATCAAGTCCTCTGTAGGCCTTGGGATCATCTTAAATGAGGGTATAGGCGATACCATCAGAGTATCCCTCTCAGGAGATCCTGTGGAAGAGATCAAGACTGCCAAGACAATCCTTAAGACCCTTGGCATGAGAAAGGGCGGCATCGAAGTTGTTTCCTGCCCAACCTGTGGAAGGACCAACATCGATCTTATCGGACTTGCAAACGCAGTTGAAAACATGGTGCAGGGCTATGATCTTGATATCAAGGTTGCAGTTATGGGATGCGCTGTCAACGGACCAGGGGAGGCCAAGGAGGCAGACATCGGAATTGCAGGAGGACTCCACGAAGGACTTCTTATCAAGAAGGGCGAAGTGGTAAAAAAGGTTCCGGAAGATCAGCTATTACAGACTTTGAAGGATGAGCTGGATTCTTTTGTTAAGTAGTTTTTGTGAAGTTTTGTGAGGAAGCATTAGTTTTATGGGGAAGGCATTTTTTGAAGTTTTTCCAGGTCTTAAGCTTGATTCTAAAACAAGCGAGATCATGGAACAGACAAGCGTTACAAAAGTCTCTACTACTCGTAAGCAGGACTTTATCAGAATATATATTGAGAGCAACAATCTCATCGACAAGTCAGACATCAGAAGGACAGAGGATGGCATAAAAAAGCAGCTTTTTAAGGATCAGGATATCACCATCAAGATCTATGAGAAGTTTTCCTTATCTGCCCAGTACACACCAGAGAATTTATTAGACCTATACAGAGAGAGCATTGAGCTTGAACTTAGAGACTATGACCATATGGAGTATAGTCTCTTTCGTTCGGCTTCTTTTTTGTACCCAAATGATGACAACCTGGTCATTAGGCTTGAGGACAGTGTTGTTGGCAAAAGAAAAGCTCCCGACCTTGTAAGAGTCCTGTCCAAGATCTTCAACGAGAGATGTGGACTGTCTGTCGTTATATCCCCTGAATTTGTTGAGGTTGAAAAAGAAGACAAAGAGCCGGATTACAGTCAGGAAGCTGTCAGGATGGCTAAAAAGCTTGAAGACCTTGAAGCAAAGAGCCAGGAAAAGGAAGAAAAGGAAAAAGAAAAGGTCGAGGCAGTAGAAGGTGCTAAGGCTGAAACAACTCCTGCCCCCAAGGCAACAAAGTTTGAAGGCAGATCACTTCCTCAAGGCGCCAAGGGTAAGTCTTTTGGTAAAAAAGAATTTGGCGGACCAAATTATAAAAAGTCCGACAATCCTGATGTTATATTTGGAAGAGACTTTGATGATGAGGCCATGAAGCTTGTGGACCTTATGGGCGAGCTTGGCGAAGTTACGATCCATGGCAAGATCATCGAGTATGATGAGAGGAATATAAGGAATGAGAAGACCATCCTTATATTTGCTGTTACTGACTTTACTGACTCAATTGCAGTCAAGATGTTCGTAAATACAGAAGATGTTCCGGATATCACCAAGGACATCAAGATGGGAGCCTTTGTTAAGATCAAGGGAATCGCTGCTGTTGATAAGTTTGACCATGAGCTTTCAATACAGTCTGTTGTTGGTGTTAAAAAGATCTCTGACTTTACCGTTAAGCGTAAGGACATGGCAGAGATCAAGAGAGTTGAGCTTCACTGCCACACCAAGATGAGCGATATGGACGGTGTTTCTGAGGTTAAGGATATCGTCAAGCAGGCCTACAAATGGGGGATGCCTGGTATTGCCATCACTGACCACGGCGTTGTTCAGGCCCTTACTGATGCTAATCACGTCTGGGAAGATCTCTATAAAGAGGAAAAGGGACGCCGTAAGGAAGCAGGAGAACCTCCAATAGACAGGCAGGATTTCTTCAAGCTGATCCTGGGTGTAGAGGCTTACGTTGTCGATGACCTTAAAGAGATCGTTGTAAACGACAAGGGACAGAGCCTTGATGATACTACCTTTGTGGTATTTGATATTGAGACCACAGGTTTTTCACCTATCAAGAATAAGATAATTGAGATTGGCGCCGTAAAGATCAGAAACGGCGAGATCGTAGACAGATTTTCAGAGTTTATCAATCCTCAGGTGCCAATTCCCTACAGGATCACCAAGCTCACCAGCATAACTGATGACATGGTGATCGATGCTCCAACAAGGGAAGTAATAATCCCTAAGTTCGTGGAGTTCTGTGAAGGGGCAGTTCTTGTTGGTCATAACGTTACCTTTGATATCAGCTTTATCAACCAGAACTGCAAAGAGCTTAATATTGACGTTGACTACACCACAGTAGATACTCTGTGGCTTTCAAGGTACTTTTTCCCGCTGCAGGCCAAGCACACCCTTGATGCGGTAGCCAAGACCCTTAATATTGTTTTAGAGCATCACCACAGGGCTGTAGATGACGCAGAATGTACTGCACTTATCTTCAACAAGTTTGTGCCTATGCTCAAGGAGCAGGGAGCAGAGGATCTTACACAGGTCAACATACTTGGTAAGCCAACTCCTGAGATGATAAGGCATCTAAGGCCTAACCACTGCATTATCCTTGCCAAGAATACCCTTGGAAGGGTTAATCTCTATACACTTGTAAGTAAGTCGCATATTGACTACTTTAGAAGGTTCCCTCTCATCCCTAAGAGCGAGCTTATTAAGTACAGAGAGGGCCTTATTGTCGGAAGTGCATGCTGCGCAGGTGAGCTTTACGGCGCTGTTGTAGAGGGAAGGCCTCCGGAAGAGATCGCAAGACTTGTCAGTTTCTACGACTACTTGGAGATCCAGCCTGTTGCCAACAATCACTTCATGGTGGACAGTGAACGATATGAAGACATAAACAGTGATGACGATATAAGGGAGATAAACAAAGAGATCATAAGGCTTGGCGAGCAGTTTAATAAGCCAGTTGTTGCAACCTGCGACGCCCACTTTTTAAATCCTGAAGACGAGATCTACAGGACAATCATCATGGCAGGAAAGGGTATGAACGATGAGGAGCCGGCACCTCTTTTCCTCAGGACCACTGATGAGATGATGAGTGAGTTTGATTACCTTGGAGGAGAGAAGGCCAGGGAGATCGTTGTGGACAACACAAGGAAGATCCTTGATATGTGTGATTCCATTTCTCCTGTTCGCCCTGATAAGTGTGCGCCTGTCATTGAAAACAGTGACGGTATCCTTACCAAGATCTGTTACGACAAGGCTCATGAGATATACGGAGAAGAGCTTCCTGAGATCGTACAGGAGCGTCTTGAAAGAGAGCTAAACTCCATCATCAAGAACGGATTCGCGGTTATGTATATCATCGCCCAGAAGCTGGTTTGGAAGTCCGTTGAGGATGGATATCTGGTAGGCTCAAGAGGATCTGTAGGATCTTCCTTTGTGGCCTTTGCTTCAGGTATTACAGAGGTTAATTCCCTAAGCCCTCACTACGTATGTCCTCACTGCAAATACAGTGATTTTGATTCGCCAGAGGTACTGGCTTTTGGCGGTAACTCAGGATGTGATATGCCTGACAAGAGATGCCCTAAGTGTGGCACCATGATGAACAAGGATGGCTTTGATATTCCTTTCGAGACCTTCCTTGGATTTAAGGGTGATAAAGAGCCTGATATCGACCTTAACTTCTCTGGTGAGTATCAGAGTAAGGCCCACAAATACACAGAGGTTATCTTTGGCTATGGACAGACCTTCAGGGCGGGAACTATTGCGTCTCTGGCTGATAAGACTGCCTATGGCTTTGTAAAAAAATATTACGACGGCATTGGGGCCAGCAAAAGAAAGAGCGAGATAAACAGAATAGTTCAGGGCTGTACCGGCATCCGTCGCGGAACAGGTCAGCACCCTGGAGGAATTATAGTTCTTCCTGTGGGAGAGGATATCAACTCCTTCTGCCCTGTACAGCACCCGGCCAACGATATGACAACGGCCACAATTACAACCCACTACGACTATCACTCAATTGACCATAACCTGTTAAAGCTTGATATCCTGGGACACGATGATCCCACAATGATAAGATTTTTGCAGGACTGCACAGGTCTTGACCCCAAGATGGTTCCTCTTGATGATAAGAACGTAATGAGCCTGTTCATGAACACGGAGGCTTTAAACGTAACACCTGAGCAGCTTGGAGGCACCAAGCTTGGATGCCTTGGACTTCCTGAGTTTGGTACAGACTTTGCCATGCAGATGGTTATTGATGCAGGGCCATCGTCTCTTTCCCACCTTATAAGGATCTCTGGATTGTCCCATGGTACTGACGTTTGGCTTGGTAACGCCCAGACCCTTATCCAGGAGGGCAAGGCCACCATCGATACCTGTATATGCTGCCGTGACGATATCATGATCTACCTGATCCAGAAGGGACTTGATAAGTCTGAGTCCTTCAAGATCATGGAGGCTGTTCGTAAGGGTAAGGTTGCCAAGGGCAAGGAATCCAACTGGCCTGAATGGAAAAAAGATATGACTGACCACGGTGTTCCCGACTGGTACATCTGGTCCTGCGAAAAGATCAAGTACATGTTCCCTAAGGCCCATGCTGCAGCCTACGTTATGATGGCCTGGAGAATTGCTTACTTTAAGGTATATGTACCACAGGCCTTCTACGCAGCCTGGTTCAGTATAAGGGCCAAGGCATTCAACTACGAGCACATGTGCCTTGGTGAAAACCATCTTCACGCCATAATGAAAGACTACCAGAGCCGCAAGGATACGCTTTCCAACTCAGAGCAGAACGAGTACGGCGATATGAGGCTTGTGGAGGAGATGTACGAAAGAGGCATAGAGTTTATGCCGATCGACATCTTCAAGGTTAAGAGTAGGGACTTCCAGGTAATAGGAGACAAGATCATGCCTGCTCTTACCAGTATCGATGGTATGGGTGAAAAAGCTGCTGACCAGATTGTGGAAGCAGCCAAGGACGGTCCTTTCCTTAGTAAGGATGACTTCCGCCAGAGAACCAAGTGCCCGCAAGGTGTCATCGACAAGATGGCAGATATGGGGCTTCTTGGAGATATTCCTGACTCCAACCAGATAAGTCTTTTTGACCTTATGAAGGGAATGTAATCTATAGACATAAAAAAGCCAGTGGCGATTTGCCACTGGCTTTTAACTACGCTGTATATCTCATGGAAGAGTGATACTGGATGGAAGAGCACCAGGATTTAAGTAAAACTCTGTGTCCTTGTCAGAATCAAGGATTTCTCCTGTAGCTGCATCCAAAGTATATTCATATGCAGTGTTCTCGTGATAGAATGTAAGCTCATATTTTGTCACAGAATCTTTATCTTCTTTATCTTCTTTGTCTTTAGCTATATCCTTATCAGCCTTTTCCTCCTCATCTGTGACAGTTTCAACATTCAGGAATATAACCTGTTTTTCTTTAAGGCCTGCATCTTTAAGCACGATTTTTTTAGCCTGAGCCTCTGTGATGATACTGCCTGCAGCCATGGCGGGAACGCACATGACGATCAGCATTGCAAAAGAAATGATCAGAGCACCCAGCGATTTCGAAAAAATAGATTTCCTCATAAACGTCGCCTCCTCTCTATGCAGTTTCCCTACATACATTATACACCTATTTATACGAATGCAAGCGGTTTTTGGGCAAATTTCTTTCCCAAAGCCTGTTTTGATGGGGAAAATGAAAAAAGTATTTGCTAGGGGGTTGACAGATAGCGGAAAGGAGAATATATTAAACATATGAGCAGATGTTCATGTGTTTAAATGAGAGAAAGGAGATACAGATGCACAGAGATCTTCCCAATGAAGATGAGCTCTACGACCTGGCGGAGCTGTTTAAGGTATTTGGTGATTCCACAAGGATCAGGATACTGTTTGAACTCTTTGATGATGAGATGAATGTGGGAGATATAGCTGAGAGGCTTAATATGACCCAGTCAGCTATTTCTCATCAGCTTAAGATATTAAAACAGAGCAAGCTCGTTGGAAACAGACGAGAGGGCAAGCAGATAGTGTATTTCCTGGCAGATGACCATGTGCGTACTATTATCGATCAGGGTATTAACCATATCGAAGAATAAAAATATGAGTGCTACTTTAGGTGGCAGAAAGGTGGAAATTATGAAGAAGACATTTAAGTGTGAGGTTGATTGTGCAAATTGTGCAGCTAAGATGGAAGACGCTGTTAAGAAGATAGAGGGAGTTATAAGTGCAAGAGTTAATTTCATGACTCAGAAGTTTACACTTGAGGCTGAAGAGGACATTTTTGACAAGGTATTTGATGAGGCAGTAAAGGCCTGCAAGAAGGTTGAGCCTGACTGCGAAATTGAGTGATGTAGCATGACGGGAACACAGTGGAGTCATGCGTCTATCACGGAGGAGATCATTCATGACCAAGAAACAAAAGAAAGTAAGAAACAGAATAATCATAGTACTGATCATGTTTGCAGTACTTATGATACTTGATAAGACAGGAGTCCTTGATCCGGTGCCGTGGTACCTTAAGCTGATCATTTTCCTGATCCCCTACGCCATAATAGGATATGACGTCATCAAAAAGGCTGTTATCAACATCAGTCACGGACAGGTATTTGATGAGAACTTCCTTATGATGATCGCAACCTTTGGAGCTTTTGGAATCGGGGAGTACTCAGAGGCCCTGGCGGTAATGCTGTTTTACCAGGTGGGAGAGCTCTTCCAGAGCGTAGCTGTGGCTAAGTCAAGGCAGTCAATATCAGACCTTATGAGCATTGCTCCCGAGTTTGCCAATCTTGTGGCAGAGGACGGCCAAGTAACTGAGGTGGATCCAGAGGAAGTTAGCGTTGGAGATACGATCCTTGTAAGAGCAGGAGAGAAGATCCCTGTTGACGGAACAGTCCTTGAGGGCGAGTCCTTTGTGGACACAGCGGCCCTTACAGGTGAGTCCGTACCAAGGAGAGTAGCATCCGGCGATGATGTTATAAGCGGCTGTGTGAACGGCGAAGGCATCCTTAAGATCAAGGTTTCCAAGGCCTATGAGGATTCAACGGTTGCCAAGATCCTTGAGCTTGTGGAAAATGCCAGCAACAAGAAGTCCAGAATGGAGAACTTCATAACAAGGTTTGCAAGATACTACACACCTGTAGTTACTATCGGTGCTGTGCTTCTTGCTATCATCCCTCCACTTCTTGGACAGATACCATTTTCTGACAGCATCAGAAGGGCCTGTATTTTCCTTATTGTATCCTGTCCATGTGCGCTTGTTATCTCGGTTCCCCTTGGATTCTTTGGAGGAATCGGTTCAGCTTCGAAAAGAGGCGTACTTGTTAAGGGCAGTAACTTCCTTGAGGCTGCAGCCCTTATTGATACAGTTGTATTTGATAAAACAGGAACCATTACCAAGGGAGAATTCAAGGTATCGGAGATCATTCCATCAGGTCAGAGCTCTTTTTCCGAGGACGATCTCCTTACCATGGCTGCTGCAGGAGAGGCTTTCTCCAACCACCCAATCGCAAGATCTATCGTTAGCTGCTATATGGGCAGGAACGGCGGGAATGCTCCTGACACAAGCCTTATAGAAGAGTCCCAGACCAGGGAGATAGCTGGAAACGGTATAAGTACTATTTACAATGGAAAAGAGCTTCTTCTTGGAAATAACAAGCTCATTGATGTGCCAGCATCCATCGGCCTTGTAGATGAGAGCGCAGGAACTGTTATTTACGCTTCCTATGACGGAGTCTATGCTGGAGCCATTGTTATTGCAGATACGATCAAGGACGGCGTTAAGGAAGCTATTTCAGGGCTTTACGATCTTGGCGTTAAAAGAGTTGTCATGCTTACTGGCGACAATGAAGAGATCGCAAGACATGTATCAGATCAGGTTGGTATCAACGATATTAAAGCAGAGCTTCTTCCAGCTGACAAGGTAAGCGCAGTTGAAAAAATGCTTGGCGAAGAGGATAATAGTAAGAGGCTTGCATTTGTTGGTGACGGAATCAATGATGCACCAGTTCTTATGAGAGCAGACGTTGGAATTGCTATGGGATCTTTAGGTAGTGATGCGGCCATTGAGGCAGCAGACATCGTTATCATGGATGACGACCTTAGGAAGATCTCATCTGTTATCAGGATCGCCAGGGGAACAGTTCGCATAGTAAAAGAGAACATCGTGTTTGCCCTTGCTGTTAAGCTGATAATCCTGGTACTTGGTGCACTTGGCCTTACAACCATGTGGCTTGCGGTATTTGGCGACGTTGGCGTTGCTGTTATCGCAATCCTTAACTCCATGCGAGCTTTAAATTACAAGTAAGATCGCCAGGAGGATATTATATGCCAAGGACAGAGCTTGATCTGGTTTCACTGCTCATGAAGATAGTTGCAAGGCAGACAGGTGAGATCAGCAAGGTGGATTACACTCCACAAAAGAAGGCTTTTAGCGCCCTTGCATTTCCAGATGAAACTAAACTAGAAAGAGCTACCCCCGAATCACAGGGGGTCAGCTCTGCTTTTTTTGCCAGGCTGATCCGTGATCTGTCAGAGGATAAGGAGTCAAGGATCCACAGGTTCATGGCTCTAAGACACGGCAAAGTCATCGCCGAGTGTTCTTTTGAACCCTTTGACATGGATATGTGGCATGTGACCTATTCCATGTGTAAGAGCATCACTGCTATGGCCATAGGCATTCTTATCGATGAAGGGAAGCTGAAACTAACTGACACCCTTCAGGATATCTTTGGGGCCAGAATGGGCCTCTTTAACAGCTTTAAAAAGCAGGTTACAGTCAGAAACCTTCTTAATATGTCCAGCGGCGTTGACTTTAACGAGGCTGGCGCCATAAGTGGCAATGACTGGAGAAAGAGCTTTTTTGAAGCGTCCTTTAAATTTGATCCCGGAACAAAATTTGAATATAACAGCATGAACTCCTATATGCTATCGGCTATAGTGACAGAGATCACGGGCCAGACTCTCTTTGATTTCTGCAAGGAGAGGATATTTAATCCCATGGGAATAAAGAGAGTATTCTGGGAGAGCTGCCCACAGAGCATCACAAAAGGCGGATGGGGCCTGTTTATGAGGATTGAGGACATGGCCAAGATGGGACAGCTCTATCTTCAAAACGGCAAGTGGGAAGGCAGGCAGATCGTATCAAGGCAGTGGGTGGTTGAGTCCACGGCTCTTCAGATTGAGACTCTGGATGATGACAACAAACACTACGGCTATCAGATCTGGATAAATAACGACAGGAAAGGCTCTTTTGCCTATAACGGAATGCTGGGGCAGAACGTATTTGTATACCCTGACATCGATATGGTAGTTGTCACCAACGCAGGTAACAAGGACGTCTTCCAGACTAGCTCC
>Ga0256405_10009338_pt1 | contig 13474 bp, 11 predicted proteins | sample RumenRJG_02DNA_FD_189096 | JGI IMG/M metagenome (GOLD analysis project Ga0256405, IMG submission 189096) | Bovine rumen microbial communities from Lethbridge, Alberta, Canada - RJG_02 | ecosystem: Host-associated > Mammals > Digestive system > Stomach > Rumen | place: Canada: Alberta...
CCGTGAGGACCGTAGCCTTCGTAGGTCATAGTCTTCCAGCTGTTCTTGTCCTTGCCTGTTGCATTCTTGATGGCACGCTCGATGTTGTCCTTTGGCATGTTCTCGTGCTTGCAGGTTGCGATGATGGCACGAAGACGGGAGTTGTTCTCAGGATCTGGTCCTCCTTCGGCAACAGCGATTGCGATTTGCTTGCCAAGTCGTGTGAATGTTTTTGCCATGTTGCCCCAACGCTTCAGCTTGCGGGCTTTTCTAAATTCAAATGCTCTTCCCATTGGTTTTGTGTTTATTAAGTTTAATTGTTTTCGAATAGATTATTTGCCACGGACTTTGGCTCCAAGGGTCTTGCAGATATTGTCTTCAATCTTCTGCATGATTGCGTCAATCTGCTTGTCGTTAAGGGTCTTTTCCTCGTCTTGGAGTACGAAGTTGATGGCGTAGCTGATTTTGCCGGCTTCGATGTTCTTGCCTTCATAAACGTCGAACAGACTTACTTCCTTGAGGAGCTTCTTCTCAGTCTTGTATGCGATTGCCTCAATTTCGGCAAACTCGATGTTCTTGTCGATAAGCAATGCCAGGTCTCGGCTGACAGCGGGGAATTTCGACAATTCCTTGTAGCTTGGCTTCGCGTTCTGAACTAACTTCAGGAGTGCTTTCCAGCGGATGTCGGCGAAGAATACCGGTGAGTCAATCTTCAGCTTGCTGGTTTGCTTCTTGCTTACGATACCGTACTGGGCGATGACTTTTCCTCCGCGATTGGCGATAATCTGTGAGTTGGAGAAGATGTCGTCCTTGGCTGTGCTGAACACCAATGCATTCCTCTGAACGCCAAGGCGACGGAATATATTAAATATGTATGACTTCAACTCGTAGATGGTTGATTCTTCGTCTGGGTGTGCCCAGTTGCCATTGACACGCTTACCGGTGAGCCACAGAGCGAGGTGGTAGTCCTCGTCGTATGGTGCAAGGAGCTGACGTGATGTCTCGCCTGATGGAACGATGCCTGAGTTGTCCTGCTTCTTTTCTCCGTTGAAGGTGTAGCAGTTTCCGAACTCGAAGAATTTCAGGTCTGAAGCCTTGCGGTTCACGTTGCGTGCGATGTTCTCCAGTCCTCCGAAGAGCAACGTCTGGCGAAGCACGCTGAGATCCTGGCTCAGAGGATTGATGAGCCGGACGAGGTTTTCTGCCTTGCACACCGATTCCATGTTCTCGTAGTATGAAACCTTGGTGAGGGAGTTGTTGAGCACTTCGTTGAAACCGCAGCCCACGAGCTGTTCGCCGATGAGGTTCTGCAGTTTGTTGCTCTTGTCAAGTTCTCCCTTCACGGTGAGTGAGGACTTCAGCTGTGACGGAATCTCAACGTTGTCGTAGCCGTAGATGCGGAGAATTTCCTCAACCACGTCGCAAGGGTGGGTGACATCCACTCTGAATGCAGGAACGCTGAGTGTCATGCCGTCCTTGTCCTGAGCCTTGATTTCCATGCCAAGGTTGACGCAGATTTCCTGCATCTTCTCCACTGGGATTTCCTTGCCGATAAGGTTCCAGCAGTACTGGTACTTGAAATCTATGACGGCTGCCTGTGGCAGGTTGTCGTTGCGGATATCCTTGATTTCCATGGCTATTTCTGCTCCAGCAAGTTCCTTGGCGAGCAGGGCTGCCTGCTTCAGGGCGTAGATTTGTCCTTCAGGGTCGATGCCGCGCTCGAATCGGAACGATGCGTCGGTCTGCAATCCGTGACGACGGGCAGACTTGCGAATCCATGTAGGATTGAAGTAAGCTGATTCAAGCAGCACGTCGGTCGTGGTGTCGTATGTACCTGAACCTTTGCCGCCGAGCACACCGGCTATACACATAGCTTCCTTGGTGTTGCAGATGGCGAGGTCTTTGTCGCTGAGTTCGTGCTCAACACCGTCGAGCGTCATGAACTTGGTTCCCTGAGGCATAGTCTTTACGACAACCTTCTTGCCTTCGATCATAGCTACGTCGAAGCAATGCAGAGGCTGTCCGTATGCCATCATGATGTAGTTCGTGATATCTACTATATTATTAATAGGACGCAAGCCGATTGTGGTCAGTTTTTCCTTCAGCCATTTCGGAGATTCCTTCACTTCGCAGCCCTTGAGTGTAACGGCGCAATAGCGTGGGCAGGCTTCGGCATTCTCGACTTCCACGTCGATGTCCAGCGCATTGCTTTCCACAACGAAGGCGTCGGTAGACGGGCGATGGAGACTGGTTTCGTAGCCGTTCTGCTTGAGGTAAGCGTAGAAGTCACGAGCCACGCCCCAGTGTGAGCAAGCGTCAGAGTGGTTAGGAGTGATGTCCACTTCGATAATCCAGTCGCTTTCCAGTCCGAAGTATTTTGCGGCAGGCATGCCTACAGCGGTGTCGGCAGGCAGCACTATGATTCCGTCGTGGCTTGTTCCTACACCGATTTCGTCCTCGGCGCAAATCATGCCGTTGGATTCAACTCCGCGAAGCTTGCTCTTCTTGATGACGAATTCCTTGTCGCCGTCGTAGAGCTTTGTTCCCAAGGTGGCAACGATGACTTTCTGACCCGCAGCCACGTTAGGTGCGCCGCAGACAATCTGCTCCGGTGCCTCACCGCCCAGGTTGACTGAGCAAACATGCATGTGATCGCTGTTGGGGTGGGGCACACATGTGAGTACTTCACCTACAACCAATCCTTCCAGTCCTCCCTTGATGGATTGCACCTCTTCTACAGCTTCAACCTCAAGACCGATGCTTGTGAGAGCCGCACCCACCTGCTGTGGAGTCATGTCAAAGTCGACATATTCTTTGAGCCACTTGTAACTTATGTTCATTTTTGTGTTTTATGATTAAAAAGATGATTTGATTCGTTTGTTCGTCTCAAAAGACATGCAAAGTTACATAAAAAAAATGATATAATGTGCGTAAAGAGCAAAATTCCTGTTTTTTATAAAAAAAACACCAAAGCATTACTCTCCATTCCCGCATTTTTTATAAATTTGCCAAAAATCATAAACTTTAATTCTCACTCTACTCCTCCCCATTACGGGGGCACCGCGCGTTCGCATTCAAACGGTTGGTGACCAAAGGGAAGGTGGAACAAGGAAGGGGTCTTCTATTATGACAATAATCGGTATTGGCGGTGGAACTGGTTCTGGCAAAACCACAGTAGTCCGCAAAATCATTGAAAGTCTTCCCGACAACAGCGTTGCAGTCATTCCTCAGGACTCATACTACAACGACCAGTCGGATCTGCCACTCGAAGTACGCAAGCGCACCAATTTCGACCATCCCGACGCATTCGAATGGTCGCTCCTGGCTCATCAGATAGAAGAGCTGCGACAGGGTAGGGCGATAGAGCAGCCTACTTATTCGTATATTACCTGCACGCGTCTGTCCGAGACCATCAAGGTCGAACCCAAGGAAGTGATAATCGTTGAAGGCATCATGGCTCTCTACGACAAGAATCTTCGCGACCTCATGGACTTGAAGATATTCGTTGACGCAGGTCCTGACGAGCGCCTCCTTCGTGTCCTCTGCCGCGACATAGCCGAGCGCGGACACACCCTCGACATGCTTATCGACAAATACCGCAACGTGCTCAAACCCATGCACGATGAATTCATCGAACCGACCAAGCAGTTCGCCGATATCATCATTCCCAATGGCGGTCACAACCAGAAAGCCATCGACATGATGCAGATGTACATCAAAGCCCTCGTTGGAATCTAGCCACTCTTCATTTCTTGTGTGTGCGGACACAATGTGAAAATGTCTTAATTTTAGGCTGAATTTTGCAGTGTTTTGTTAAAATAGTATAAATTCTTACTGTTAAAATTTACAAATAGCGACTTGTTTTTTGTTGGTAAACTTGAAAACTCTTACCTTTGCAATAGTTTTTTAGGAACCTCTGATTTTCGGAGGAAAATGTTTAACAAAATTAAAAATTTCAAATTATGTTGCAGGAAAAAGCAGGTAACATTGCAGGTCTTATTTGGAATGCAATTGCAGATGCTAACGCAAGCTTGACATTCAAGCAGATCAAGAAGGCTACAAAATTGGCAGAAAAGGATTTTAACCTCGGTATTGGTTGGTTGCTCCGTGAGGACAAGCTCTCAGTAGCAGAAACTGGTGACGAGAAGGATCCATACACATACTCTCTCAAGTAATCCAAGCTTAGAGATAAGCTAAAAAACAAAGGCGTTGCTAACCATAGCAGCGCTTTTGTTGTTTATGTATCTTGTCAGACTCTTTACTCTTCATTAAAGAACTCTTCATTCCGAATGGTTAAAAACTACTACCTTCACCACCAGCTCAATCAAACGATCTTTTTTCAAGGCTAATCATGGATTTTAAGGTTTTCAGGGATTTTTTTGTGAGATTTTAAGGATTTCAAGGCTAATCAAGGATTTTATGGATTTCAGGGATTTTTTTGTGAGATTTTAAGGATTTCAAGGATTGTTTTTGTGAGATTTTAAGGATTTCAAGGCTAATCAAGGATTTTAAGGATTTCAGGGGTTTTTTTGTGAGATTTCAAGGATTTCAAGGCTAATCAAGGATTTCAAGGATTTCAGGGTTTTTTTGTGAGATTTTAAGGATTTCAGGGTTTTTTGTGAGATTTTAAGGATTTCAAGGTTTTTTTTTGTGAGATTTCAAGGATTTCAAGGATTTTTTTTGTGAGATTTCAAGGATTTCAGGTTTTTTTTGTGAGATTTTCTTGCTGTTGGTGAGAGATAATTGTGTTATTCGTAAGTAAGGAATTTTCGGTAAAGTCTCGATTATTTTCCAGTTTGTCGAAAAAATCTTTTTTCTGCAGCAAAAATTCTTTTTCTCTTTGCTGAAAAATTATTTTGACTTCGGTGCGCCCGCTTCCTAACTTTTGACGATGTAAAGTTACAAATAATTTAACTTAATTCCAAATAAAATGTTAATTATTTTCACAATTTTAAAAAAATAATTTCGGGATTATTTGCTAAGTATACAGTTATACAGTATACAGTTTTCTCAGCGAGGGGTAAAAAAGGAGAGACAAAATTTTTATTATATATATAATATATATATTATATATATAATAAATTTTATTTACTTACAATTTGTTACTTCCGATGAATGTGGCTCCTAAAAAACTGTATACTGTATAACTGTATACTTGTAATCTTTTCTGAGTAAAAATCCTCACCCCAATTTGCATTGTTTTCAAAATTAAGGTATCTTTGCAGAGAAAGCTATAGAAGCTATAGAAGCTATAGAAACTATAGAAACTATAGAAACTATAGAAGCTATAGAAACTATAGAAACTATAGAAGCTATAGAAACTATAGAAGCTATAGAAGCTATAGAGGCTATAGAAACTATAGAGGCTATAGAAACTATAGAAATAAAATCCTCTGTATTCATGATGTGGATGTCAGGGATTTTTTTTGTATTTAAATATGTGTATTTTCGCTTCATTTTTGTGTAGTTCGGAAATTTTTCGTAAATTTGTAGGAAATTTATAATAATCAGTAAAAATATATGGAAAATAAAATTCAAGAATTGACAGACAAACTTGTTCACGAAGGAGTGGAGAGGGGTAATGCCGAGGCAGAGAGAATCATCAGCGAGGCTAACGAAAAGGCTGCAAAAATCATCAGCGACGCCAAGGCTGAGGCAGAGAAAATTGTGGCTCAGGGACGTAAGGACGTGCAGACACTTAACCAGAACACCCAGTCCGAACTGAAGATGTTCTGCGGACAGGCATTAAACGCTCTTAAGACTGAAATCACCAATGTTTTGTGCGACAATGTTGTTAGCCAGAGCGTTTCAGAGGTTGTGAACGACAAGACCTTCATGCAAGAGTTCATGCTGAAGCTCGCTGAGAAATGGGGCGCTCAGGAAGACCTCGTCATCTCTACCGAGGATGCAGCTTCGCTCAAGGCTTTCTTCGCAAAGAAGGCAAAGGCTCTGCTTGACAAGAAAATCACAATTGAGCAAGTTAACGGTCAGAAGACACTCTTCTCCGTAGGACCTGCTGACGGTTCATATAAACTGAACTTTGGAAACGAAGAGTTTGAAGACTATTTCAAGAGCTTCCTCAGACCTCAATTAGTAGAGATGCTGTTCTAATGTTTGATTATAACCTTACATTTCTATGGCGAACTATTATTGTTTAATGGCTGGTGTTCCCGACATCGCAATGGACAACTCCGGGAAGGGGCAGATCACCTTTGCCGATTTCAGGGAGCAATGTGAGGAGGTCCTTACTTCGGCCGACAAACAACTTATATATTACTTCTACCTCGAACAGGATTGCAAGAATCTTGTGAAACTGCTGAAGGCTTCCAAGAGCGGAGAGGCAAACGAGGATTTCTCGGCATTGAATGTTGACATCAAAGTCTGGGGAAACTATTCTCTGGATCAGCTGCAGGACATGATTACCGCAGCGAGAACCATGAACTTCAACGTGCACCGTTATCCTTCGTTCATGTCGGAATTTGCCAGAGACTATACATATAATAAAGATAAGGCTGGCTACTTCCCCGAAGACCAGATCCTGCTGGCGTTCTACGACTATGCCGTGAAGTGTCCCAACAAGATGATTGCTTCGTGGTATGAGCTTAACCTGAACATCACCAACATCCTCACGGCGCTGATTGCCCGCAAGCAGGGATGGAACGTCTCTGACTTCATCCTCGGCGACAATGAGGTTAACGAGATGATTCGCACGAACAACACAAAGGACTTCAGCCTGATTAACGAACTGGACTACATGACGGATTTGATTAAAATCGTTGATACTGATGATCCAGTGCTGAAGGAGAAGCGAATCGACGCCTTCAAATGGAACTGGCTTGAGGAACAGACCTTCATGGAGCAGTTCTCGATTGAGGCAGTGTTTGCGTATTTGTGCAAACTGCAGATGCTTCACCGCTGGGACATGCTGGATGTGGAGAAGGGAAAGGAAACATTCAAGCAGATTATCGAAGACCTGCGCAGCGAAGCCAAGGTTCCAGAGGAATTTGTAAGATAGAAGAGCACAGAAACTAAATACATTAATAAATATATGACAAAAGGTACAGTAAGTGGCGTTATTGCTAATATGGTAACGCTCAAAGTAGATGGTCCTGTCAGACAGGGAGAAATCTGCTATATTGAAACGGGTGGTGACCGCTTGATGTCGGAGGTGATCAAAGTTGTCGGCTCTGACGTATATGTACAGGTGTTTGAGTCAACACGCGGACTTAAAGTCGGAGCTGTTGCAGAGTTTACCGGACACATGCTTGAGGTGCAGCTCGCACCAGGTATGTTGTCGAAGAACTTCGACGGACTTCAGAACGACCTTGACAAGATGGAAGGCGTGTTCCTAAAGCGCGGACAGTACACCGACCCTCTTGACCGCGAGCGTCTCTGGGATTTTGAGCCAATCGTCAAGGTTGGCGACGAAGTGAGAGGCAGCGACTGGCTGGGTAAGGTGGAGGAGAACTCCCAGCCTCTGAAAATCATGGCTCCTTTCCAGATGGAAGGTGTGGCAAAAGTCAAGAAGATTGCTGTAAAGGGTCAGTACAAGGTTGACGACACCATCGCTGTGCTCGTGAAGGAGAACGGAGAGGAAGTCAATGTCACCATGGTTCAGCACTGGCCTGTGAAATTCGCCATGCTTAACTACAAGCAGAAGCCACGTCCGTTCAAGCTTCTTGAGACAGGCGTTCGTACAATCGATACCTTTAACCCGATAGTAGAAGGTGGTACAGGATTCATCCCTGGTCCGTTCGGTACTGGAAAGACAGTGCTCCAGCACGCTATCTCAAAGCAGGCAGAAGCCGACATCGTTATCATCGCCGCCTGTGGTGAACGTGCCAACGAGGTTGTGGAAATCTTCACGGAGTTCCCTGAACTTATCGACCCTCATACAGGTCGCAAGCTGATGGAGCGTACGATTATCATCGCAAACACTTCAAACATGCCTGTCGCTGCGCGTGAGGCTTCTGTCTATACAGCTATGACAATGGCAGAATACTACCGCTCTATGGGATTGCGCGTGTTGCTTATGGCTGACTCAACATCACGTTGGGCACAGGCTTTGCGTGAGATGTCGAACCGTATGGAGGAATTGCCAGGACCTGACGCGTTCCCTATGGACTTGGGTGCTTTGGTGGCAAACTTCTACGGACGTGCCGGATATGTATATCTTAACAACGGAGAAGTCGGCAGCATCACCTTCATCGGAACAGTATCACCTGCCGGCGGTAACCTGAAGGAGCCTGTAACCGAGAACACGAAGAAAGTTGCTCGTTGCTTCTATGCATTGGAACAGGACCGTGCCGATAAGAAACGCTATCCTGCTGTCAATCCTATCGACTCATATTCAAAGTATCTGGAATATCCTGAATTCGCAGAATATGTTTCCAAGAAAATCAATGACAAGTGGATTCCAAAGGTTCTTGCTCTCAAGACAAGAATGCAGCGTGGTAAGGAAATTGCCGAGCAGATCAACATCCTCGGTGATGACGGTGTTCCTGTAGATTATCACGTAACATTCTGGAAGTCAGAAATCATTGACTTCGTACTGCTGCAGCAGGATGCCTTCGATGAGGTCGATGCCGTTTCCTCGCTTGAACGCCAGGAAGAAATCATGGATGTTGTGTCAACCATCTGTGAGCACGACTTCAAATTTGAGCACTTCCAGGAGGTGACCGATTACTTCAAGAAGCTCATCAACCTGTGTAAGCAGATGAACTATTCGCAGTTCAAGTCTGAGCAGTATGAAGATTACAAGAAGCAGATTAACGAGATGCTCGCAGGCAATTAATTTGTAAATTGTAAAATTTTAAATTGTCAAATCGTTAAATTCTAAATCTTAAGATGGCAACAGCATTTCAAAAAGTATATACTAAGATAAGTCAGATTACAAAAGCTACATGTTCTCTGAAAGCCACAGGCGTCGGTTATGATGAACTTGCCACCATCAACGGCAAGCTGGCACAGGTGGTGAAAATTGCAGGTGAAGATGTAACTCTGCAGGTGTTTGAAGGTACCGGTGGTATTCCTACCAATGCCGAAGTGGTGTTTCTCGGTAAAACACCATCGTTGAAAGTAGGAGACCAGCTTTCAGGACGTTTCTTCAACGCATACGGATTCCCGATCGACGGTGGTCCGGAGATTGAAGGAAAGGAAGTGCCTATCGGAGGCCCTTCTGTCAATCCTGTACGTCGTCGTCAGCCAAGTGAGCTTATTGCTACAGGTATTGCCGGTATCGACTTGAACAACACCTTGGTGTCAGGACAGAAGATTCCGTTCTTCGCCGATCCAGACCAACCGTTCAACGAAGTAATGGCTATGGTTGCACTTCGCGCCAAAGCCGACAAGATTATCCTTGGCGGTATGGGTATGACTAACGACGACTATTATTTCTTCCGCAATACATTTGCCAACGCAGGAGCATTGGATCGTATCATCGCATTCATGAACACTACCGAAGACCCAGCTGTAGAACGTCTGCTTGTCCCCGACATGGCACTTACCGCAGCCGAGTACTTCGCTGTGGAGAAGAACGAGAAGGTGCTTGTGCTGCTTACCGACATGACCTCATACGCCGACTCACTCTCCATCGTGTCGAACCGTATGGACCAGATTCCTTCAAAGGATTCTATGCCAGGCTCACTCTACTCAGACCTCGCAAAAATCTACGAGAAAGCTGTACAGTTCCCGGAGAGCGTAGGTGGCGGCTCAATCACAATCATCGCCGTTACCACACTTTCAGGCGGTGACATCACTCACGCCGTTCCTGACAACACCGGTTACATCACAGAAGGTCAGCTCTACCTGCGTCGTGACTCAGATATCGGTAAGGTCATCGTTGACCCGTTCCGTTCACTCTCACGTCTGAAGCAGCTCGTTGCAGGTAAGAAGACACGTAAGGACCACTCACAGGTGATGAACGCTGCCATCCGTCTTTATTCAGACGCGGCAAACGCAAAGACCAAGCTGGAGAACGGTTTCGACCTTACCGACTACGACAACCGCTGTCTGGAATTCGCTAAGGAATATGCGGACAAACTTCTTGCAATCGACGTCGATCTCGACACAACTGAGATGCTTGATGTGACTTGGTCGCTGTTCAGCAAGTACTTCAAGCTGGAAGAAGTAAATATAAAGAAAGAGTTTACCGATATTTATTGGAAATAGTTCTTAAGTTTATAAAAAACTTAAACTAACAATGGCAATTAAGTTTCAATATAATAAGACGTCATTGCAGCAAATAGAGAAGCAGCTCAAAATGCGTCAGCGCACCTTGCCAATCATCAAGAGCAAGGAAACAGCACTGCGCCTTGAGGTGAAGAAATGCAAGGCCGAAGCTGCCGAACTCGACAAGCAACTCGAGCGCGAGATAGCCGGTTATGAATCACTCTATGCCTTATGGGGGGAATTCGACACTTCACTTGTCTCTCTCAAGGATGTTGAGCTGGACGTGAAGAAGATTGCCGGTGTTCGTGTGCCGGTTCTTCTCAATATACGTCTGGACGTCAAGCCTTTTGGTATATTCAGTACGCCAAAATGGTACTTCGACGGAATCAACCTGCTGCAAGGTCTTGCAAAAACTGCTGTGGAACGTGAATTCGTCCTTGCAAAACTCGGTCTGCTGGATCATGCCCGTCGCAAAACCACTCAGAAGGTCAACCTCTTTGAGAAGGTTCAGATACCAGGATTCCAGGAAGCCGTGCGTAAGATAAAGCGTTTCATGGAAGATGAGGAGAACCTGTCGAAGTCAAGCCAGAAAATCCTCAAGTCTTTGCAGGAAAAACGTAGAAAGGCTGAAGAAGCAAAGAATGCAGATTTGGCATTAGGAAAGGAGGGAGCTGCATGATTACGAAAATGAACAAACTCACATTCCTTCTGACAAATAAGGAATATGAACAGTTCCTCGCCGGCATCAGAGAACTTGGAGTTGTGCATATAGAAGAACTGAAGAGTGGGGCAACCAGTCCTGAATTTGAAGTAGGGAAGGAGCGTGCTAGCCGTCTGTCTGCTGCAATCTCAGCTCTCGACAACGCCAAGGAAACCTGGACACTCTCTACAAAACGCACAATCGAAGCCATACCACAGTCGGACAACGCTGTGGAGCGTGGCATGAACATCGTTGAACTGATAGAATCCCTGCAAGCTGAAGAACTCTCGCTTAAGCATAAGATCGACGCTGTGGATAAGAACATCTCCGTACTCGAACCGTGGGGAGAGTTTGATATGAAGCAATTCGAAGTGCTGAAGCAGAATGGCTATCAGGTCAATTTCTTCGCTGTCTCAAACAAGATGTTCAAGGCAGAGTGGGGGGAGACGTATTTCGCCACCCCAATCAATGAGATTGACAAGAAAGTCTATTTCATTACATTCTCGCCTGAGACTCCTGACATCACAGCTGAGAGCATCGATGTGCCCAACCGCCCTCTTTCTGAATTCCTGGAAGAGAAGAAAAGTCTTGAAGCATCGGTTGTAGAAGTACATGACAAACTGCTGCAAATCAATTCTCTATACAATGAAACTTTGCAGAAAGCAAAGGTTGAGAATGAGAATGAGATTTCTTTGTCACGCGTACATCTCAATACAGAAAGCGTTGCTGAGAATGCAGTAAAATTATTAGTCGGATGGGTTCCGGAAGAGAAGGCGAGTGATACTGAGGCTTTCCTCAATGCCAACCACATCTTCTACGAAAAGGAAGAACCGACCTTGGAGGACAATGTTCCTGTAGAGATAAAGAACGGCAAATACAGCTCTCTGTTCGAGCCAATACTTAAGATGTATTCTCTGCCAAGTTATCACGACTTGGATGTGACTCCGTTCTTCGCACCGTTCTTCATGCTATTCTTCGGACTCTGTATGGGCGATGCCGGTTATGGAGCATTGATTCTGGCTGCAAGCATCATCTTGCTCAAGAAATTGCCTGTTGACCAGAAGCCTCTTGCCAAGCTCGGTGTGTATCTCGGAGCAATGACCATCGTGTGTGGTGCACTCACAGGCTCGTTCTTCGGAATAGATCTCACTCAGCAGGATTGGGCATTCTTAGCTCCGATTAAGGACAAATTCATAAACGAGAAGAACTTCACGCTCTTCGGCTATTCACCAATGATGGTTATCAGCGTGATAATCGGCCTGATACAGGTGCTTCTGGGTATGGTCTTAGCCGGAATGAAAGCCGCAAAACTCTTCGGATGGCGCTTCGCCGTAGGCAAGATGTCGTGGGTGACAATCATTATCTCAGCCATCATCTGCTTCGGAGTTCCTGCCTGCGGAGTTGTGTTGCCACAAGCCTTCATATATATATTATATGTGTTGATGGCAATCAGCGCTCTCGGCATATTCTTCTACAACGCTCCCGACAAGAACCTTCTTGTCAACTTCGGTGGGGGAGTGTGGGCAACCTACGGAATGGCAACAGGATTGCTTGGCGACCTTCTGAGTTATATTCGTCTGTTCGCATTAGGTTTGACAGGCGGTGTGCTTGGAGGCGTGTTCAACCAGCTGTCTATCCAGCTTACCGAATCCATGTCATGGGGAGTTCGTTGGCTGCCAATGCTGATAATCCTCCTGTTAGGACACGGTATCAACTTCGGTCTCTGTATGATTTCTTCATTTGTGCATCCAATGCGTCTTACATTTGTGGAATTCTTCAAGAATGCCGAATTTGAAGGCGGCGGCAAAGAATACACTCCGTTCAAGGTGAAAACCTACAAGAAGGCATAATCATCGAGAAACAAAATAATAACAATTAAACATAAACAAAAAAATCATTATGGAATTAATTTTAGCTTATTTGGGAGTAGCACTTTGTGTAGGACTCTCTGGCGTAGGTTCAGCCTACGGTGTAACAATTTGTGGTAATGCAGCAATCGGAGCTTATAAGAAGAATCCAAGCGCAAGTGGTTCATACATCGCTTTGGCTGCGCTTCCTTCATCACAAGGTCTTTATGGATTCGTTGGATTCTTCATGCTTTCAAGCCATCTTACATCAGACATCACTATGGCTACAGCAGCCGGTGTACTTGGTGCCGGTCTTGCTTGCGGTCTTGTAGCTTTGTTCTCTGCAATCCGTCAGGCAAAAGTCTGTGCTAACGGTATCAGCGCAATTGGTGGCGGACACAATGCATTCGGTACAACAATGGTGCTCGCTGTGTTCCCAGAACTTTACGCAATCCTTGGTTTGCTCGTACTTATCCTTATCGCAGGAACACTCTAAAAATCAATTCTGCGAACGCATACACACTTTAATTCTGCGAACCGCAGACACACGATTTATAATTAGTTTCTCATTATTTGAGGTAAGCATGCTCAATAAGCGTGTTTACCTCAATTTTTAATTTCTCACCTTCTTAACTTCTATATTAATACAACACTTGTTATGTTTAATTAACAAAATAATTGTAAGATAATCCCACTATTCTCACAGATAATGATTAACTTTGCTAATTCTAAGATTATCGTAGCTAATTCTAAGATTATCGTAGCTAATTCTAAGGTA
>Ga0256405_10009339_pt1 | contig 13473 bp, 14 predicted proteins | sample RumenRJG_02DNA_FD_189096 | JGI IMG/M metagenome (GOLD analysis project Ga0256405, IMG submission 189096) | Bovine rumen microbial communities from Lethbridge, Alberta, Canada - RJG_02 | ecosystem: Host-associated > Mammals > Digestive system > Stomach > Rumen | place: Canada: Alberta...
ACTCCCCTCCTTGAAGACAACGAGACAGTGGAAAGCTATCACGGATACGCCTGTACCGACTACTACAGGATCGATCCCCGTTTCGGCGACAATGAGAAATACAGGGAAATGGTCGGCATGGCCCATTCGAAAGGCATCAAGGTCATAATGGATGTCGTGACCAACCACAGCGGAGTCCACCACTGGTGGTATTCCGACCCTCCTTTCAGCGACTGGATCCATTTCTGGCCCGAATATACCCATTCCAACTGTTCCTTCTCCGTCCACCAGGATCCATATTGCTCAGATGCTGACAGGCAGAACATGCTTGGAGGCTGGTTCGACGTTGCAATGGCCGACATGAATCTCGACAATCCCTGCCTCCTTCAGTATTTCAAGCAGTGGGCCGTGTGGTGGATAGAATGGGCCGACCTGGACGGACTGAGGGTTGACACCTATCCATACAACGAAAAAATCCCCATGTCCCAGTGGTGCGCCGCAGTTAGAAAGGAATATCCTTCCATCAACATCGTAGGAGAATGCTGGACCACCAATACAGCCCAGGCAGCCTACTGGCAGGACGGGGCGAACAATGCGGACGGCTTTGACTCCAACCTGCCATCCATCATGGACTTTTCCCTCCATGATGCAATATGCAGGGGCATCAACACCGACAAGGAAGACTGGGAAAACGGCCTTAGCGCCGTGTACCAGTCGGTGGCCTGCGACGGTTTTATTTCCGATCCCCTGAACATGATGATATTCCCAGGCAACCACGACACGGAACATATCGCCGACGTATGCCGACGCGATCCTGAAAGGGTAAAGCTCGTGATGGCGCTCATGGCCACCCTGAGGGGATATCCTCAGATATTCACCGGAGACGAGATTTTCTCCGTTTCGCGCGACCTAAGCCAGGGACATGGTGGCCTCAGGGTGGAATTCGACGACAACTGGGCGGAAGACCCGGTCAAGAAAGATATACATGACTACACCAGGGCCCTCCTGAGATGGAGGAAAACCTCCAAGGCCGTCCATTGCGGGAAGACCCTCCACTTCCTCAGCCGGGACAACACTTACGCCTATTTCAGGTACACGGACTCCGAAGCCGTATTCGTATACCTGAACAACAACACAGAGCCCTGGCAGATTCCTTGGAATGATTATTCTGAAATCTCCTCCACCCTGGGGAAAGACGTACGCGATGTCCTGAGCGGGAATAAAGTCGATCCCTCATCCATGACAGCCGCTCCGAAGTCAGCCGTAATATTGGAATTCAAATAGACAGGCAATGAAAGTCACCTTTTCAATCGAATACCTCACAAGGTGGGGCGAAAGCCTCTGCGTGGTCATAAACGACAAGAAACACCCGATGCGCTGGTGCGAGGGTGGCATCTGGACCATTTCACTGGACAAATGCACCGCATCTTCCCTCAAAGACTACACCTACGTAGTTATGGAAGACGGGCTGGTAAGGCGCACGGAATGGATTCATCATTCCGTAAAGGCCCCTTCGCGCCAGAAAACCCTGGACATACGGGACAGTTGGAATGACGTTCCCGCCGGCTGCCCCTTCCCCAGAGCCCACCAGGCCGCAATGTTCGACAGGCCCGGATTCAAAGGGGCCGGAACCGCCATACCGGTATTCTCGCTTCGTACTGCAGCGGATTTCGGAATCGGCGAGTTCCGGGACCTCAGGCCTCTCGTCGACTGGGCGGCCGGTACAGGCCAGTGCATTATCCAGCTTCTCCCTGTCAATGACACCACCAGGAAAGGAGAATGGGAGGATTCATACCCCTACAGCCCCGTATCATCCTTCGCACTCCATCCCCTATATATCCATCTGCAGGATCTCGGAATCGGGAACTCCCCCGCTTTCAGGAAGGAGCAGGCTGAACTCAATGCCCGGGAAGAGCTGGACTATCCGAAAGTGTTCCAGGCAAAGATGAAATGGCTCCGCAAAGCATGGGAAAAGAGGGGCAGGGCCGATATGGACACAGCCGCTTTCAGACGGTTCGTGAAGGAAAACGAAGATTCCTGGCTGGGAGAATATGCACGTTTCTGCGCAAAGAGGGATTCCCTCGAGGAGGATTACTACAGATGGATGCAGTTCCATCTCGACGCCCAGCTTTCTGAGGAAGTGGCCTATGCCCGCTCCAAGGGCGTATCACTCAAGGGAGACCTGCCCATCGGGGTAAGCGGCGACAGCGCCGACGCCTTCTTCCATCCGGAACTGTTCAACCTCGATTCTTCCACAGGAGCGCCGCCCGATTTCTTTACGGCAGAAGGGCAGAACTGGGGTTTCCCCACCTACAACTGGGAAGCCATGGAAAAGGACGACTATGCCTGGTGGAAGAGCCGCCTGCGTCATATGAGCCGCTATTTCGATGCTTTCCGCATCGACCATGTGATCGGTTGGTTCCGCATCTGGGAGATTCCCAGAGGTGAAAAGGGAGGACTTAACGGCCATTTCAATCCGGCTCTCCCCTATTCTTCGGAAGAAATCAAGGCAGCCGGACTTCCTCTCGATGGTCTCTTCCACGAAGACCCGCGAAATCCCGGTATGTACCAGCCCTTGATTTCCCCTGATACAGCAAGCCTGACCGAGTGGCAGAAAGATAGGTTCACGTCCCTGTACAATGACTTTTTCTATCACCGCCACAGCGACTTCTGGAAAAGGAATGCGCTGAAGAAACTTCCTGAACTCCTCGGAGCGACCGGAATGCTCGCATGCGGAGAAGATCTCGGCATGGTTCCGGACTGCGTGCCCGGAGTCATGGCAGACCAGGCCATCCTTTCGCTCAGGATGAGGAATGTGGAAAGCGAGGGACCGTGGCCATATATGAGCGTATGCGCCACTTCAAGCCACGACATGGAGACCCTGAGGATGACTTATGACCATGATCCGGAGCCTCATGAAATCCGCAGCGCCCTCGAGGAATACCTCAACACACCTTCGATGCTGGCCATTTTCCCTCTCCAGGACTGGCTTGCCCTCGACAAGGATATACGAAGAGGTGACAGGGAGGCAGAGCGGATCAATCAGCCTGCCGATCCCCATCACCACTGGAGGTATCGACTTCATCTCGACCTGAACGACCTCTGCAAGGCCACAGCCTGGTGCGGAGAGGTACGCAGCCTCATCAGCGCCTCGGGCAGGGCTGAGGCCTAGTCGTCAAGTTCCTTGATCTTGATGTTGCGGTACCGGACCTCGTCTCCGTGGTCCTGGAGCAAGATGTTGCCTTCTACGTGGTTCCCGAAATCCGGCCAGTCCCTGTACTTGCTGTAGGCCACGAGGGCGTCCCACTCCTGGTTGTTGCGCTCATACTCAAGTACTTTCCTGTTATTGAGCCAGTGCTCGACGTGATTCCCCCTCACCACCACCATCGCGATGTTGAACTTGCTGATGTCGAAGACTTTGTCCCCTGGGGCGGGAATCAGGTCGTAAAGGGAGGCAAGGGTGCGGTTGCCCTTGACGCCAAGTTTCGCATCGGGATGACGCTCATCGTCAAGGATCTGGAATTCGCAGCCGATGGCGGATCCCGCGCCCTTGTTCATGTCCGGATCTACGAAATACTTGATGCCGCTGTTGGCTCCTTCGGTAATCTGGAACTCGACCTTGAGGATGAAGTTCCTGTATGTGCGTGTGGTAACGATGTCGCCGCCGTTGGTGGACTCGCTTCCGTCGCTCTTGAGAACCTTGAGGATGCCGTCCTCGATCACCCATCCCTTCTCAGGGAAACCGTCCAGCCGGGCTCCTCTCCATCCGTTGGTTGTCTTACCGTCCCAAAGGAGTTTCCATCCTTCCTTCTCCTCCGAAGGAGTAAGGACATTGGGCTTTCCGGATACTTCAGGAGCAAGGCAGCAGTCGCAGGTAAGGTATTTTTCAACATCTTTGGTAAGGATGCGGATATTCCTCCACCAGACCTGTTTCCCCGCGAAGACGCTGCGTCCGTTCACAGAATGCACCTGGAGGGCGATGAAACCCTCAGGGGTCATGTCATCCCAGAGGTTGGAGCAGGCTACCCCGTTCACGAAAGTGCGGATGGAAGGGCCGAAGCACTCGATGCGGACCTTGTTCCAGTCCCCTCCCTTAGCTGCAGTGCGGGCGTCCGGATTATATATGAGGGGATACAGCCAGTCCCTGCGGGACTCGTCGAAAATGCCCCCGGACCATCCCCTTTCGGAAGGATCTATTTCGACCTGATATCCGTGAACCACGCCTCCACGATAGTCTTTCCGGCTCTCGCTTCGGATCTGGATGCCGGAATTCGTGCCTTCATCGACCTTATATTCAAGCTCCAGGATAAAGTCGCGATATACATCCTTGGTGGTAAGGAACGAGCTCGGAGTCCCCTCGATGGAAGTGCCACGGATAGCTCCGTCAACGACCTCGAACCTTGCCTTTCCGCCCAGCCTCTTCCAGTTCTTGAGATCCTTGCCGTTGAAAAGAGGAGTCCACTCCTGCGCGGACAAGGCGGCCGCACAGCATAGAAGGGACAGCAAGATGATTGTCTTTTTCATATAAAGAACTGATAATAAAATTATTTCGTTCCGAAAATCCTATCGCCGGCATCACCCAGGCCAGGAACAATGTAAGCGTCGGAATTGAGGTGGTCGTCGATGGCCGCCGTATAGATATCCACATCCGGATGGTCTACCTGAACCTTCTTTATTCCTTCAGGAGCAGCTACGAGGCACATGAGCCTGATGTTGGTGCAGCCCTTTTCCTTGAGCATTCCGATGGCATCGCTTGCGGAACCTCCGGTCGCGAGCATCGGGTCGGTCACGATGACCATCCTTTCCTGGATGTCGAAGGGAAGTTTGCAATAATAAAAAACGGGCTGATGAGTCTCTTCGTTGCGGTATAGTCCGATATGGCCGACCTTGGCGACAGGTACCAATGTCAGAAGACCGTCCACCATCCCGAGTCCGGCCCTGAGGATGGGAACGATGGCAAGTTTCCTTCCGGCCACCCTGTGGGCGACCATTTCCCCCATAGGGGTCTCTATCTGGATCTCATCCAGCGGAAGGTCCCTGGTGATTTCATATCCCATAAGAAGGGATATCTCGTTCAACAATTCACGGAAATCCTTGCTGCCGGTTTCCTTTTTACGCATGATGGTCAGCTTGTGCTGGATCATCGGGTGGTCGATAAGGTGGAGTTTGCTCATGATGATTGGTAGAATATTTCAGTAAATATAATGGATTTTTGTTTATTTTGCAGGGAATACCGATATAAAAAGAAACAAGGACATGAAAAAAATCACATTCGTCATCCTTTTCTTCCTTATCCTTTCGGCCGTTTCCTGCGACAGGAAAGAGACCCTCAAGACCGGAGACCTCATCTTCGTGGCGATTCCGGAAGACTATGACGCAGACCCTGATTCCATGAGCAGCGCCATCACCTCATCCACGGCAGACGGCAGTGCCCTCAACTATATACACGTGGCGATAGCGGAGGTTGAAGGAGGCAAGACCTGGATAATCGACGCCACCCTCAAGCACGGTGTGGACCGCTATCCCCTGGACACCTTCCTGACGGACTTCACACTGAGGGACGGTTCCTACCCTGTCTTCGAAGTACTGCGCATGAAGGATGATTCCCGGGCAGAAGCGTTCGTAAAGAATGCCATGATCTACGTCGGCCAGCCCTACGACTGCGCCTTCCTGCCCGACAACGGAGCGGCCTACTGCACCGAGCTTGTCCACGACAGCTACCTCAGCCCCGAAGGCGCTCCCCTCTTCGACAACGCCCCTATGAATTTCCTGGATGCCGAGGGAAACATGCCCGTATATTGGGAAAAACTGTTTGCCAAAATGGGATACCCTGTGCCCCAGGGTGTTCCGGGAACAAACCCGCAGGCCATGAGGAAATCAGATCTTCTCAGGCCTGTGGACGTAGATATTACAAGGTAATTATTGAAACCGGAGGGTCGGACCCCTTACTTCATCCTTCCCGTATATTCTCTAATATTGTCAGAATCAACGGTCTGCGAGAAGAACTTCTTCGCAGCCTCGTCCATATCCTTGCTCCATGGCTGGCCGCCGTTGATCTGGACAACCCAGAGCCTGAGCTGTCTCTTGTGCCAGTTCACGCTGCAGTTGGTGCCCCAGGCGCCTCCGTGGCCGAACCACTCGTTCTCTCCGTCCTCGACAGGAGCCGACAAGCCCAGAGAATAACCGCCCATTCCCTCAGGGCGAGTGGATTTGGCCAGGATTTCTTTTACGGTATCTTCCTTCAGGATGCGGACACCGTTGTCGCCGATGCCGAGATTCATCAACATCTTGTAGAACTTGAGCTGATCCTCGGCGGTAGTCCACAGTCCGGCTCCCGCAGAAGGCACCACAGAGCGATCGTTGTACGGCCGCTGCATCCAGCCGTTCTGCAGCTTATGCACGGCAGGCTTTCCTTCCTGAACGTCGTACATCTCTATGATATGCCTCAGCTGCTTATTTGAAGGCATGATCCAGGTGCTCTTCATGCCCAGGGGATCCAATACCGCCTTCTTCAGGTAATCTTCCCACTTCATACCGGTTACAACCTCCACAATGGCCGCACCTATATCGATTCCCAGATTGGAATAGCTATCCCTGGTGCCCGGTTCGAACTGGAGAGGTGTTGCGGCCGCCATGAGGGCTACCTGACGGAGTCCCGCTCCCTTCGACCACCCGCTGCCGGGAATATCTTCCCTCTTGGCCACACTCTCGAAAGTGAATCCTCCGGTGTGGTTAAGGACCATACGGACCGTCAGCACATTTTTTGCCTTATGGAGCGTCCTGATGCCGTCCTTTTCCCCGTCCAGGACCCAAAGTTCCTTGAACTCAGGCAGATACTTGGAAACGGGATCATCCAGCGATATTTTTCCCTCTTCCACTAGTTTGGCGATGGTCACCCCGCAGAATCCCTTGGTCTGGGAGCACTGCATGAATACGTCCGTCAGCTTGATGGGACGTTTCCTCGCCACGTCGGCATATCCGATGCAGCAAGTTTCCTGGACCCCATTGTTGTAGAAAATGCTGATGGCACCGGGAAGCACCCCACTCTGCACATAGGGCGTAAGAGCCTCACGGGCATAGTTCGTTTTGGAATCTTTCACTCCTGGCCTGGCGTCCGCAGCAAGGCAGACCGCTGCCAGAGCGATAAACAAAATCAGACGTTTCATTGCTTTAATAATCTAAAAGACCGGATTATTTCCAATCCAAAGATAGCAACAAACAGCCCAAAAAGCAAATTATGCCTTCACAATATCGACTACATGCAGGTCCAGGTCATCCATAAGCCCCATTATGGCATCGAAATCGCTGGAAGCGGAAATTACATTTTCAATCTGTCCCAAAGAGAAATCTGTGTTTTTCATGACTCGGTATTTTTTAGCGTTGTTATCTTTTTCCTGATACAAAGGTAAGGCACCATTGTACCAAACTATAATACAAGCAAAAAATTTTTCAGTTTTTTTATAAATTTGCAGACAGAAAAACATAAAACCCAGATGACCAACAAACTGATAACACTGATCGCTATGGCAATCCTTTCAACTGGCTGCGGCGGCAACGGCACTTCCGCAAATGGCACGGCCCCTCAGAAAAAAGAAAAAGCAACCGTTTATTTCACCGAAGAAATTACCCCCGAGAGCCTGATAAGGATATATGAGGCGCTCGGACGCAAGGCTACCGGCAAGGTGGCTGTGAAGATTTCAACCGGCGAACAGGGAGGAGAGAATTACCTGCACCCTGAACTCATCAACGGCCTGCTCAAGACTGTAGGAGGCCGGATTGTGGAATGTAACACGGCCTACGGCGGTTCCCGCCAGGAAACGGCGGACCACCGCAGAACTATTGAGAACCACGGCTTCAACACTATCGGCGGAGTTGACATTATGGACGAGGACGGAGAAGTCTCCATCCCGGTGCCGGTAGGATCCAAAGTGCTGAAAGACGACATCGTAGGCAAGAACATGCTCACCTACGACTTCATGGTCGTCCTGAGCCATTTCAAGGGACATGCGATGGGCGGATTCGGAGGAGCTCTTAAGAACATGGCCATCGGCTGCGCATCCACCAACGGGAAGGTCTACATCCACACGGGCGGCAAGGACCGCACCCTTCAGCCGGATTCATGGAGCGATGCCAAACTGGCAGGGATAGATGAATTCAAGGACGCCATGGCCGAGGCCGCAGGCGCAATAGTAAATCACTTCGGAGACAATATCCTCTATATAAACGTCGTCAACCGTCTCAGCGTGGACTGTGACTGCGACTCACATCCCGCAGAGCCCAAGATGAAGGATGTCGGAATCGTCGCCAGCCTGGACCCTGTGGCAATCGACCAGGCCTGCGTGGACATGGTCTTCACCAGCTCCGATCCGGGCAACCGCGACCTCGTGGAGCGTATCATCACACGCCACGGCACCCGTATTCTCTACTGGGCGCAGCATCTCGGATACGGCTCGCGCGACTACGAGCTGGTACACATCAAATAACAGGGGGAGCTACTTTATATCTTCTATGTCAATCATCCCCTGGAGGATGGCATAGGCGGTGAGACCAGCAATCGACTTGATGCCGGTCTTTGCCGATATGTTCTTGCGGTGGGTCATCACCGTAAAGATCGAGATATTGTACTTGAAGGCTATCTCCTTGTTCAGCATTCCCTTGGCAACGCAGACAAGGATTTCCTTCTCCCTTGGGGAAAGTTCTCCCCCGTCCGGCGGAGTATCCTCGCCGGGAGCCGAGGAAACGATCTTCCGAAGTTTTCTCAGCACTACCGGAGTCGGATCGTAGATATTTATAACGACGTCAAAATGGGAAAGCGATTCCCTGTCATACGCTGAATGGATGACGGCGGCGACCGGAGCGTCCAGACCGAAAACAGAACTGTAATCAGCCGTTACCGGATCAATCAGCACCAAAGAGGCATCCGTCTCTGCCGGAACGGAGGTATAACACTCCTCCACGACGAACTCGCTCCGCGCCAGCACTGCCTTCAGGCCACCTGTAAGAACCAGCGAAGGGCTCACGATTATCGTCTTTACCTTCTCACTCATCATTATTCTCTCCTCTCAATAAGGGCAAAATCATATGGTCTTCTATCCTGGAATGGATTGAGATGTCCACCTTGAGCTGATAGAGGCAAAACAACAGACCGGTAACGTCGGGATCGCTGTCCTCATAGGGAAGATATTTGAGAAGCAGGTTCGCCAGGTCCTGGATCTTTTCCACGATGTTCGTATGCTCCTCATGGAAGACCTTCTTCGTTCTCCTCCCTTTCTTGTTCATCTCGTCAAGCAAAGGAAAAATCTTCCTTTCCTCAATATCGAAATGCAACTGGAGTTCATCCCTGAACTTCCCGAAGAACTCCGAAATCACCTTCCTCTGCGCCTCGGTCCTTCCTTTGAGGACGCAGGAAATTCTCTCCTCGATGCGTGGGAGCCACACGTTCTTGTAGGAATCGTGGGAATTCCGCAGGAAAGAAGTCACGTCGCCGACCTTGAGAACCTTCAATTCTGAAGCGCCCGGGACGACTCCATCATAAAGGCAGATCTTGCAAATGGACAGGAACGTGGAAGTATCCTTGCCCTGGCGGGAGCAGCAATCATCCACGGTATTCTCTCCGAATCCCAGACGGATTCCGCTCCTGTCAAGGACATTAAGCAGGTACGGCCTCGAATTGACAAGGTCGGCCATCTTCATCTTGGGAGAGAGGATAAGTTCCCTTCTCGATTCATATTCAGCCATAATTCAACCTTTTTCAGCAAAAATAATCATTCTCCGGAAGACTTGGAATTCGCCTTGCGCGCATACTCGAACAATGCGACTGGCAGATGGCAGTATCCGGAAGGGTTCTTTTCAAGATAATCCTGATGCCTCTCTTCTGCCGGATAGAAATTCTCGAGCGGCCCGACTTCGACGGCAAGCGGCTTTCCGCAAGCCTCCTGCACCTCGTTGAAAACACCCATGATGACAGGCAGGTCGCCAGGGTCGGCATACCATATGCCGGTACGGTACCTCGTCCCCTCATCCTCCCCCTGACGGTTCATGCTCAGGGGGTCTATCGCTTTGAAATACAACCTGACGAGAAACTCAAGCGGCAGCACTTCAGGATCATATGTCACATGGACGGTTTCGGCAAAGCCGGTAGAGTCGGTATAAACTTCCTCATAAGACGGATCCACCGTCCTTCCGTTGGCATATCCCGTACGGGTGGAGGTCACACCCCTGATCTGCTTCAGGTAATGCTCCGTCCCCCAGAAACAGCCCCCAGCCAGGTAAATCTCTTTCATAGCCTTAGCCCTCAAGTATTTGCAATGCCGCATTCTTTGTATCCACCTTTTCGATGACCCGCTCCAGAATGCCGTTTTCGTCAAAAATAAAAGTGCGGCGAAGAGTACCCATCACGGTCTTGCCATACATCTTCTTTTCTCCCCAGGCGCCGAAGTCCTGCATCATCTGCATCGAAGTGTCAGCCAGCAGGCGGAACGGCAGTTCATATCTGGCCCTGAAGCCGGTATGGGACTTGGAACTGTCTTTGCTCACGCCGACGACATTGTAGCCAGCGGCCGACAATTCCGCATAATTATCCCTGAACGAACAGGCCTCCGACGTGCAACCCGAAGTATTGTCCTTCGGATAGAAATAAATAACCGTTTTCTTGCCCTTCCCGATAAAGTCCTCAGACTTGACCGTATTCCCGTCCTGATCCATGACCTCGAAGGACGGCATCCTGTCACCTATCTTCAGCATAATGAATTGATTTACTATGTTATGGACAAATTTACATTATTATTCAGAATCCTGTGCAGCCATGGCATCACATAGCTGTAGTTTTCATGTATCAAAAATAACGAAAAAAAGACGCTTATCAAATTATCGCTATCTTTGCCATCAGATTGTGAAGATGTGCAGGAACTACGGATTATGAGGGACTTTGCAGCCATAGATTTTGAGACGGCCAACGAGTGCCCGAGCAGCGTCTGCAGCGTTGGCGTAATCGTCGTGCGTGACGGGATAATCGCGGACAGTTTTTATTCACTGATCCATCCTGAACCGGAGTACTATCAGTGGTTCTGCCAGAGGGTGCACGGAATACGCGAGGAAAATACCTGGGATGCGCCGGTGTTTCCATACGTATGGGAGAAGGTTTCCCCGATGATTGGAGACCTTCCGCTGGTGGCGCACAATGCCCGTTTCGATGAAGGCTGCCTGAAGGCAGTCTTCAAGGTATATCAAATGGATTACCCTGACTATCAGTTTTTTGATACGCTTGCCGCATCTCGCGTGCACTTCGGGTTCTCCCTCCCGAACCATCAGCTCCAGACGGTAGCCGCCGCCTGCGGGTTCAACCTTACAAGGCATCACCACGCCCTGGCCGATGCCGAAGCTTGCGCACACATCGCAATGAAAATACTTTAAGGGCGTCAGAAACGATAACCTGCCGATACCACACCCGAATAATCCTTTAATTTAAGGGCGCACACACCGATCCCGAAAGAGAGCCGTCCGACATCGAATAATATGCCGGCATCCATCAGAAAACCTCTACAGGAGTTATCAGACACCCGGGCCCATTTCCCATCCGTATCTTCCCATAAGACAGTATCCGAACCGAAACCGGCCCCGGCGTATGCGAACATTTTTTTCGTAATACTAGCGACTGCCCCACCACAGGCAGACAACCTGGAGTTGCGAGTCCGCCCGCTCGCCCACATCCATCCAAAATCAGTCTTCCCGTCACTGGTGCATTGATAATCAGATGAAGAATTCGCAAAACTTCTCCTGAAACTGACATATCCCCCAAAACGGCCATAGACCCCGACAGCCATGAGTCCGAACGCCGGGATGCGGCCGATTTCAGCGACAGCATAAACCCGCGGCTCGAATCTTTTCTCCGGCATAGGAACAGGAGAATTCATCCCGACACATTTTCTGGGCACGTCAGCAAGCAGGTTCACAGGCATTTCCAAGTCAGGAGAAACCAGCTTAACCGGCAAAGGAAGCCTGGTTGATTGTTTACGTTCCACAGCAACAGGTGCGGCAGCTGGCTCCTTCCTGGGCGAAGTTCCACTGGGAACGGGACGGGCTGGCGGCGAGGAGACATGATGAACACCAAAGGCTTCACAGATGGCCTCTGTCTCAGCTTCGATATTTCGCATTCTCAACGCATTAACGTTTCCTTCACCAAGCTTGTCCCGAAGCTCTGACACCCTCCTGCGCAAAGAATACTCTCCTTGCGGAAGAGAGGACAAATAAACCATTGCCCAATTGCAATAGGTCCTCGCGATATCCGTCTCTCCCCTGCGCGACGCCTGCTCTGCAGAGGCTGCGAGTTCCCGGACTTTCCGCCATCTGTTATCGAACACTCTTGGGATATCCTTCATGGCAAGATAGCGGCAAACAACCCCCGAGGAACTGGTTATCATTCCGGACACAGCCTTGATGTCGGTCAAATATGTTCTCCAAAGCGCAGTTCTCACAGAAGAGTCAAAAGGAAGCTCATCAGTAAAAGATAGTTTCCTTACTAGCATTTCCAATGCAGCGTCATCGGCGCGCGAAGGTCTCGCTCCAGTTCCCTCGGCCCACAGAATGGCCGGGTCCGACTTGATCTGACCTATTGTCTGACCGAAAGCCAGTAACGGGAGGGACATCAAGGCGACGATCAGGAGCCAATTCTTCATTTCCGGTACAATGAATTGAAGTTAAGGACAATCTTGTCGAGGCGCTCTGTCTGGGACGCACTCATTTCACCCCTGATGCCGGAGGACAGGAGTTCCGAAAGAAGGGCCCTTTCCCGCAGGATCCTGGCATCAGGGCGTTTGGACCTGGAATTGATACAAGCCTCGCTAAGGTCTTCCAGGCGGTCCAGTATGTCATCCCAATACTTGCTGTCCTTGTCCTGCATTTCAGCAAGGAGCGCACGGAACGAAGACTCAAGAATCCCCGGATCGGACGTCTCCGCAAATAACCGTCCGTCCTTCGTACATAGATACCATATACCAGAACGGGACAACAGCGCGACCTCGTCGTCGAGGAACTCAATAGAATCCCACTCCAGCTCCAGAATCACTTGTCCTTCAGTATCGATCAGTCCTTTCTTGCCTTCAAGAGAGACTACAGAGCGCTGATTGAAGCAATACACCGTATCCTCGTATGTCACAGGCTCTTGTACAGGAGTCTGCACATCGGGACCGGCGTTCATGCACGACACAAGGTACGAAACGGTCAGGGCAAATAAAAGATATCTCGGGAAACAACGCATTTCAAATGATAAAAATACGTAAAAATCGCTAAATTTGAAACACCAAAGCCAACTATCAACGATGATACAATCCTCCGGTTTTTTTGGTCCCGCCGCCCCGCTTCCAGACATCAGTTCATATGGACTGGAATGTCTTCACGAATCAGGGAACGGACACTGCATCCTGCTGAAAGGGCACAGGAATGACCGCATCGTCGTGTACAAAGCCCTTAAGGAAGGATTCAGGGATGATCCGGTAC
>Ga0256405_10009340_pt1 | contig 13472 bp, 8 predicted proteins | sample RumenRJG_02DNA_FD_189096 | JGI IMG/M metagenome (GOLD analysis project Ga0256405, IMG submission 189096) | Bovine rumen microbial communities from Lethbridge, Alberta, Canada - RJG_02 | ecosystem: Host-associated > Mammals > Digestive system > Stomach > Rumen | place: Canada: Alberta | collected...
CTACTGGTTAGTGGCTTTCCGTTGTTGTCGAGAACGACGTAGAACGGCTGGGCATTGGCTCCAAACTTGCTGCTCTGCAGATAGCTCCATTTGGCTCCTACGGTGCGCAGTGTCTTGGTATTGCCATTCGCGTCTGTCACTTCAAACGGCTCTTTGAGGGGCGTCTTGTCGTCCACGTAGAGCGATATTAACACGAAGTCATCGCTCAGCATGTCAGCCACCTTCGCATCCGTCCATACAGCAGCCTCCATCTTACGACAGTTCACACAACCGAAACCCGTGAAGTCGATGAGCACAGGCTTGCCTTGCGCCTTGGCAGCAGCCATACCCTCATCATAATCCGTGAATTTCGCCTCCACCTCTTTCGTGTTGATGTTAAAGTCCTGCGTGTTCATGGGGGGAGCAAACGCACTGACGGCCTTGCAGGGAGCGCCCCAGAGTCCAGGAACCATATAGATGGCAAAAGCCAATGATACCAATCCGCCCATGATGCAGACTACGGGCATGGGCTTGTTGATTTCGCCACCTATCTCATCACTCTGGAATTTCAGCCAGCCACAGAGGTAAGCACCCAACAGTGCGAAGATGACAATCCATAGCGAGAGGAACACTTCACGGTCCATCAAGTGCCATCCATAGGCAAGGTCGGCCACCGAGAAGAATTTCAGAGCAAACGCCAGTTCTATGAAGCCCAGCACAATCTTCAGCATGTTCATCCAAGAGCCCGACTTCGGCGCTTGTTTCAGCCATGCCGGGAACAGGGCAAAGAGCGTGAAGGGTAGGGCTAAGGCCAGTGCGAAACCAAACATGCCAAGGGCAGGGGCGAGCCAGTTGCCGCTGGTCGTGGTTTCTACCAGTAACAGTCCGATGATGGGGGCTGTACATGAGAACGAAACAAGCACTAAGGTGAATGCCATCAGGAAGATGGAAAGCAGTCCGCTGGTGGTGGAAGCCTTGGTGTCAACCGCATTCGCCCAACTGTCGGGCAACTTGATTTCGAACCAACCAAAGAACGACAGGGCGAAGACTACCAGCAGCACAAACAGGAAGATGTTGAATACCGCATTGGTCGACATGGCATTCAGCGTGTCGCTGCCAAACAGAGCCGTCACAAGCAACCCTAAGCCCAGATAAATCACAATGATGCTCAGTCCGTAGGTAATGGCATCCTTGATACCCTGACGATTGGTACTCACCATCGTCTTCTTATCCGTCTTGGCACGCTTTAGGAAGAAGCTGACCGTCATCGGGATGATGGGCCATATGCACGGCATGCAGACGGCCAACAGTCCACCGATAAAGCCCATCAGCAGGATATATAACAAGGAATGGTCGGTGATGTTGTCGCTACCACCCATCGCTTTCAGCTCATCCACCACCGGTTGCCAGAGGTCGTTGCCCTCAGTGGCCATAGCCGATACGGAATCGTTCTGAGCCACGATGGTGTCTTTCTCTACCACTTCCACGTCCTCTTTTACCTCCTCTTTCACCTTCGCATCCTTCGTTTCCTCTGTGGCAACAGGACTCTTGCCCTTTGCTTTCAGCGATGCCTCAGAGGGAGGCAGACAAGCCTCGTCGTTGCAGGCTCCGTATTCCACATAGCAATCTATGTCGTATTGCGGCTTGGTAAATCTGATTTTCTGTACGAAGGTCACTGCTTTCTCGAAATAGCGCAGCTCCATGTCGAACAGCTTATCGTATTTCTTAATCTCGCTGCCACGCGCTTGCAATTTGCCTACAGGCTCTGCACCCTCCATCTTCACGGTGTTGAACGAAGCCGAAATAGGACCATCGTTGCCCAGATTGGTGGAATACACATGCCATCCTGGGTCAATGGTGGCTGAGAACACCAGTTCAGCCTCGCCTTCTTTCAGCAGTTTCAGTTGTGAGGTAAAGTGTACGGGGTCCATCATCTGCGCCATTGCTGACAGCGCGATGAGGAACAAGATGGTTGATGATATTATTTTCTTCATACGTTCATTTTTGTTTGATGATGGCGTCTAACAGCCCTTCGCAGGCATCCTCCAACAATTCAATCACCAGTTCAAAGTCGCTTTCCACACCGTAATAAGGGTCAGGCACGGTAGGCTGGGTAGGGTGGTGGCGCAAGTAGTCTGCCATCAGTCTTATCTTCTTTCTGTCCTCCTCATTGCGAGCCTTGGCTGTAATGGCGCGGATGTTCTCGTTGTCCATGCCAATGATGAGGTCGAAACGGTCGAAGTACGAGCTGTCCAACTGCTGGGCGCGACTGTTGAAGTTATAGCCATGCTTGCTGCCACAGCGACGCATCCTGCTATCAGGCAAATCACCAATATGCCAAGGACCGATAGCTGCCGACTCAATATGAAACAGGTCACTTAAACCGCGTTCGTCCACCAGTCGCTGCATAATACCTTCAGCGGCTGGTGAACGACAGATGTTTCCCAGACAGACAAAGAGGAGCCGCTGCTTCACTTGACTATTTTTTTACCGTTGACGATATACAGGCCCTTAGGTAGCGCATCCCACGTCGTTCCCATCTTCCGTCCCTGCAGATCGTAGATCATTCCGTTCTGAACGGATGGGGTAGTGCGGATGGCTTCGATGCCGGTAACAACGCCCTGTATTGCTCCAGCCTGGTTGTAGTAGCCTCCGTTCTTGAAGTCAAGGTCGGCTGTTTGATTGAAGCCGGTGCCGTTGAATATAATGTTAGAAGGTGGTGTGGTAAGTGTACCTGTATAAGTCCATTTCCATACGTTTTTGCCATTGTTGGTGCCTACTACTGTGCAGGCCTGTCCAGGCCATTCTCCAGCGTATTGGGTACTTCCTCGCCAAGTATAGCACTTTACATTGGTATAACTGGTGGGAGCCTCAAAGAAAGCACATATTTCATTGTCATTGACTACACAGCAGTCAGGAGCAGTAAACGTGTCTTCTTTGATATCGTCGAGTGCCGAGATGTCTACGCTGTTGCTGACGTACATCTTATAATTAGTGCCTTCTACGGCCAGTTTGTATCCGTCTGTTGAACTGTTGGCACCTCCCAGCAGTAATAGCACATTGCCTTTAGTTCCCTGTACATTTAGGATGAAACCAGTGGTGGGTGCTGAACGTGTAACGATGGTGCTCTGGCTGTGGATACCAGCAGCCTTACGTACTAGAATTTGCTTCTTGATGGCTAACTTGTTTGTCTGCCAATGTTTCAGCCATACGCAAGGCGTACCAGGCATGGTGAGGATGAAGGCATTGGCGGCCTCGACATTGGCATAGAGGGGAATGCCGTTTTCGTCAGTAGGACGACCTGTGTCGTGATTGTCAACAAAGGTGATGGCATAGCGTGCATAATCTTCATCATTCGCAAGAGTAGCCTTGCTCAAATCGCCCCAACTTGTGCTTCCACTTTTGAAGGCTGAGTTGATGTAATATTTCAGCGGGAAGTCAAATGCGGCACTTGTCTTGCCAGTGCCGTCTATCCAATTCTTAACCTTAGAGAAGTTTCCATCCCAATACTCGCCAACGGAATAGGTTGGCTGGGCATCCTTATTATACATTTCTATATAGTTAGGAGTGAATCCTTTTACCATATCGTACCTGAATCCAGTATAGCCAAGTTCGTTCAGCAGGAACTTTAGGTATGTTTTCACATTCTGCTGTACGGTGGCATTGGTATGGTCAAGGTCGCGGAAACCATCAAAATTGTCGCCAGTGTCGGATGCTCCAGTAGTCTTCTTGCCGTTAGAACTCCATTTGCTCAGATTGGTGGCATTATTGCACTCATCGTCTACACAAATAGCCGAGAAATTCGTGTTGTCCCATTCTATTTTGTATGTGCCTTTTTCCTCATTGGGGAAATCGCACCAGGAATTAAGGCCGTTTTTGTGGTTGATGACAACGTCTTCAATGATGCCTGTACCTTTTGCCTTGAAGGTATTGATCATAGAACGAAGTTGCGCCTCTGTACCAAAACAGGTATTATGGTCAAGCCAGAAACAAGGGTCGTATCCCATTGTCTTACTGCTGCTGTTATGGTAAAATGATGATGTCTTGCCGGAGTTCGGAACCCAAATTAGGCTGAAAAACTGAGAGAGTTCATCTGCCTGACTCTCTAAATTGGTCCATTGTGCATCAGCATAGCCGTCCCAGTAGAATCCTTGCAACATCACGCCTTCGTATTTCTCGGGCCATCCCTGTGCCATCATTGTCAGGGTGGTCAACGTAATCAATAATGAGGTAAAAAGTCGTTTCATAATCTTTAGTTTCGTTAGTTTTACTCTGCAAAGATACGAATTATTTTAATACAAACCAACAAGTTGGCAGAATAAATTTCGCGTACCCATGCAATCGGTTGCAGTATCGCTTAAACTTTTGGAGCAGCGAGCACCATCAAGCTTGATTGGTTAGTCGAGTCGCGACAAAAGTCATCTTTTGGATAAATTTGTGCGCCTGCGGTTACATATCTATGTAAGGAAGTTCAGAACGGAAATCAATGTCGAGATAACAAAATCATAGTTACTTCAAAAATTCTTCCCTTAAGATGTAACATTTTCGATTTTTGCATACTATATTGATAGAAAAGTATTATATTTGCGGCATGATTGCCGCGATACTGCTTACGCTCGGCCATTGATGCGAGCATCATGGCTCTTGCTTAATCGCAGCATTGTCAAACGAAATGAATGTTATGAAAGAAGATCAGAAGATAGTAATCTATCAGACGGAGGATGGACAAACACAAATTGATGTTCGTCTAGAGAATGAGACTGTGTGGCTGACACAGGCTCAGATGGCTCAGCTTTTTAAGTCCTCTCGTACCAACGTTTTAGAGCACATCCAACACATCTATGAAGATGAGGAATTGGAGAAAGAAGCAACATGTCGGAATTTCCGACAGGTTCGTCAAGAAGGTAAACGTATGGTTAATCGTACCATGACGATGTATAATCTTGATATGATTATCTCTGTGGGATATCGCGTTAATTCTAAACGAGGCGTAAAATTCCGTCAATGGGCAAACAAGATAATCAAAGAGTTCTTGATTAAAGGTTATGTTGTCAACGAGCGCATTCGTAAGGAGCAGCTTAGCGAACTGCGCCAGCTTGTTCAGGTGGCAGCCGTGCTATCAGCAATCAGAAGATTGAGGAAACGGTAGAGAGCCAGGACCTTCTGAATGTGGTGGTGGACTACACCTACGCCCTTGACACACTCGACAACTACGATTACGAGCGACTAGCCATCGATAAAACCACAAAACAAGAGAAGTTCCATGCTACTTACGATAATGCCATGGAGGCAATTAATGGTCTGCGCGAGAAATTTGGAGGTTCAACGCTGTTTGGTAACGAGAAAGATGCCCTAACAACCTAACGACCTAACGCCCTAACATTAGGATGTTTGATTGTTAGGATAGGGGAGGGAAAAGGTGTTTCTAATTTATACATATTATTATATATATTATAATATATATAATAATATGTATAAATATAATACGGGGTAAAGTGAGCAGCGCGACACTAACGGTAGCTAATGTTAGGTTGTTAGGTCGTTAGGGTGTTAGGCGGTCTTTCGATTATTTGACATTTTAACATTTCAAATAAATCCAAGATAAAACTTGAAAAGGCTTGGTTAGCACCTATATTTTTAGTACCTTTGCAATGTCATTTGAAGGGAAGACCTCCCGAGTGGATGAAAGGCAGGCGCGCAGCCAATCGGCACACTCAGCGGAAAGGCTCGGCACCCTATGCGGAAAGGCTCGGCAGGCGCAACCGAGCGGCTCGGCAGAAGGTGAGAAGAGGCTCGAAGCAAGGATGGTCGAAACGGAGGTGACAACGTGAGAAACAACTAACCTTTTAAATTCTTTGACCTGAAGGTACAAAGCGACCGAAGGTTGAGCGAACCTTAAAAATTTATTATCATGAGTCAGAAATTTATTAAGAAAAAGCAGACAAGCCCTAAGTCATTGGGTTACGGCAAGTATTATGCCAAGGCAGTTTATAACCAGAAGCACATCACCACGCGACAGCTGGCGGACTTCATCCAGACCCAGGCCAGTGTGAAGCGTTCGGACTGCATCGCAGTGTTGGATGAGCTGGGCTTCGCCCTGCGCCATTTCATCGGACTGGGCGAGAAGGTGAAGATTGAGAATGTGGGTATCTTCAAGTGCGGACTGCGCAACAAGCGCGGTGGTTTCGAGGACGCGAAGGACCTGACCGCCTCGACCCTGAGTCCCCGAATCCTGTTCCAGCCCGAGTATACCACCTCGACGCAGAATGGAGTGACCCGCGCTGCTGTGGCCATGCTGGGCGATATCACCTTCGAGGAGGCGACGGACTATGAAGCGCCGAAGGAGGAGAAGCCTGCAGGCACTGGGGATTAAGCGATAGCGCCTTCGGGCGCTTCGCTTCAGCGGAAATACGGATTTAAGGAAAGGAGGTAAACGATGAAGAAAGAGACCTGGAAATGGCTTATTCAGTTGCTTATCAGCATACTGACGGCTATCGCAACTACGATGGGAGTAACCTCGTGTATGGCGTAAAAGAATAGAGTGGGGCACTCAAATGAAGTGCTCCACTTTATTGTGCCTATGAGGACAAAAAAACAAGCGGACACCGTTTGTAGATGTCCGCTTGAGAATTAATGGATAAGGAAATATTATTCAATACGTCCCGTAAGGTCTGGGAATTTAAGATAAGCTTTTTGGCCTGCTTTAACCTTTACTGCATCCTGGTCGCCTTCCGTACGAATTACAATACTTGTGCCGTAGACGTTGAATTCGCTACGCCACCAGTCTCCAACAACATGAACATACATGCGGAGGTTGCCATCATTGGCGAATTCAGGTGAAACGAATTCACCATCAGGAGTTGAAGGTACGGTAAACATGTTCTCTGCAACATCAACATCCCATCCTCCAACGGCATCACCAATAAGGAATATCTCAGGTTTGTCGATAATGAGCATCTTTAAATCACGATATATTCTAATCTTGTACCAACCGGCATTCTTTATTTTACAGTTGGAGCCATTATTCTCAAAACCGGCATCAGCATTATCTGTAACATCCATCTGATTGCCGCCAAAGTCGTCAACCCATCCTGCTTGAGGAGCAAATTTGAATTCTTCGTCGGCAACGAAATAGCGGATAGTCCAGAATACTTCGTCAATTGTTTTAGTATCATCCCAATTGGCATTGACTTTGAAGAGCTTTAACCAGTTCTCTTTGGATGCACCCCATCCGAGAGCACTACCAGTCATATAAAGTTCTGGCTCACTCTGAGGCTTTACCTTATAAGTACCTTCCATCAGATTAACGGTTATTTTGTAAGTCTTTGTACCTGCTTTTGCCTCGAAGCGGATATTATCACCAGAGTTGTCGTATGAGAAATTGCCCTCGTAAGCAGGCTCTGTTACACCTTTTAATGCGGAAAGTGCAATACCCCAGTTGGCTATGCTTCCATCTTCGTTAAATGCTGAAACAGGGATAATCTTGATGTTGTATTTTCCGTCTCCGTTCTCAATATCAGCAACAGGCTCTATTTCAACAGAAAATTCAGGATTATCATAGACGTCACCGCCGTTGTTGACCAACTTGTAAGTCTCAACTCTCTGACATTTCCATCCATCAATATTACCAACTAAGTAGTAGCTCTTATCAATGAATGGAGCAACAGTCTTTGCTTTAATGGCAAATGTGCCTGAGGTGGCTAGAATCTGCTTAATAGCTGTTTTGCCATCACCAGTATAGGCTGTGACTATTGCAGCAATCTCACGGATGTAGTTCGGGTTTTTGCCATAAGTAGCTTCCACATAAGTTTTGAAGTCGCTATAGAGCATGCGTCCTTCTTCATCCAATTTGAATGTTTTGTTGCCCATTGTTATGGTATAGGTATTCTCTGTCTCTTTGTATGAAGAGGTAGGTGCCGTAATTTTACAAACCTGCACTGAGTCCTGGCTATCAGGAATTGTAGCAAAGTCAATATATGGCACTTCTGCTATAGAACCATTACCAAAGGTAATCGCGGAGCCCTGTTCATTGGTTGCCTGCTGTTTCCAGTCTTCATAGTCGTTGCTACAAGAAGCCATGAAGAGCGTTGCAAGACCAAATAATAAATATGATTTCAGTTTCATAATTGTTCGCTTTTTAGATTATTCATCTTCTTGTTCAGTAAACATATAGGCACCAGTAATATCGTTGAAATAAACAATATATGTAGCCTTCTTTGCAGGGATTTTGTTCCCATCAATAGCTCCAATTCCATAGGGGAAGGAATCGGTACCCCATTGTGTCCCGTCATTTGCCGTGAATAGGATGTTGGAGTCTGCATCCAAAGTGATCACTGCATACCAGTCGTGGTTTGGAACTCCAGCTACTGTCGACATTGCATTCATGTCAAAATCACCAATCTTCATTGAAGAATAGTTGACAACGGGGTCGTCTGGCTCGTAAGCTTCAGTCTTCAGTTCGTGTTCCTTAGTGTCAAGAATCAAACGGTAATAACCTGATTTGGCCACATCGATGTTTCCTTTTTCTGAATCATCATCGTCGCCACGATAGGTGTATCCAGAACCGTCGGCAATGTCATGACCATCACCGCACATGCCATACATCCAGTTGCCAAGGCCTTTAGGCTCGATAATCTTGAAGCCTTGACCCTCCAAGAAGAAACCAACATATTCAATAACACCTTTACCTGTGAATTTGTTGTATTCTTCACCGCTCTTAACATACATAGGAATCATCCTTGTACCAATAACTGCTTTGTCACATCCCCATGAACCATCAGCGATAGCACCACCAGTGAGATACCAAATCTCAGGCAGACTCTCCTTCAGGAAATATGGAGTCACTTTAATACTTTGCGAGTTAGAGTATACCGTTGTTGAGCCGTCAGTATCGTGTGAAATGGTGGCTGCCATACGGATATTCAGTGTAATCACTTCATTTTTATCCACTTGGCTTTCTTCCTCATAGCCACGAAGTTGCATGATGGCATAGTCTATCTCATTGGCTGGTGCATCATACACTGTGCTATTACCCTTAGTGTCAGTAGATACCACTTTGTCGGGGTTGCTGAAATCAGCTTCCTCGGTAATCTCAATCCAATAGGATGTCTCTGTCGGGAAACCATAGTTGGGAGCAGCCTTTGCCTTGAATTGTACTGATTCACTATTTTCTAGATTGATGACATTGGTACCAATCTCAGGAACCAGAAGTTCAAAAGACTGTGGCACTGTAAGTGTTGGGTTGTGGTCTCTGTCTGTAGAACATGACGAGAAGGCGGCCATACCCATCAGTGCAATTGTCAATATATTAAACTTTTTCATTTTTGTTGTCATTTAAGTTATTAATAGCCAGGATTCTGATGACCCTTCAGGTTGGGATTAGCATTGATATCACTATTAGGGATAGGGAAGATATTGAAATGCTTGTCGAAAGGAGTGCCTTTGATGGTACCACCCATCCATTCCCACTTATATTTACCCTGACCGCCAAACTTGTTGTGACGAATCAGATCCATACGGCGACGGCCTTCGTAACCGAACTCACGACTCCATTCATCACAAATCTGGTCGAGTGAGAAACTGGTGATGTTGGCGTTGGCATGAGCACGAGTGCGCAAAGCTTTAATCATGTTCAAGCCAGTTGTAGTACACTGATCGTTGTGCTGACGGGCATCTGCTTCTGCAATGTTCAGATAAGCCTCTGCTGCACGCATCATAGGATAGTCGGTATCTACAAACTGCTTGTGTTTAGGCTGTGTGCCATCTGCATGCAGGTTGATAAACTTCACATAAGCAAAGCCCTTGGTAAAGTCACTCTCCTTGGTGATGGAAACGGTATGGCCATCGTTATAGAACAATGCGCGATTGTCGTTGGCAGATGCTGCTACAACATCAGGCGTGCCTGTTGCGTAACCGCCACTTGGGAAGAACTTCTCAACAAACTGCTTACGGCAATGATTACCACCCCAGTTCTCCGAAGTACCATAATAATATGCCTTATTGATGGCTTCACTACATGTAGAAGCTATGACAAAGAGACATCCACCCCATGTCTGAGTAGAGATTCCATCGTGAATGGCAGGCAGAATAATTTCCTTCTGAGCACCATTTGAGTCGTTATCACCCATGAAGAGCAGTTGGAACGGGGTATAGCTGTATGAGGTAGAGGTCAGAATGTCATAGGTGCCATCAGCCAGCACCTTCTCAGCATAAGACTGAGCCTTTGCCCACTGAGCGGTACCAGTGTAAACCTCTGCATTCAAATACATACGAGAGAGCAACAGCCAAGCAGCAGCCTTGTCTGCACGGCCATATGCTACACGCTGAGCGGGATCTTTCAAAATCTCATTTCCATCACCCTCTCCGATAATTGACAGGAGTTCTTTTTCTACATAGTTGAAGAGCTCTGTGCGGCTTGCATATGGAGCAGCCTCGCTTGATACGGTTGTCACGAATGGGCCGCCACCATATAAATCAACAATAAAAGAATAGTAGAATGCTCTCAGGAAGCGAGCCTCGGCACGCTGTGTAAGCACTTTGTCATCTGTGGCACCTTCAGTCTGCTGTAAGAAATAGTTTGCAACTGTAATACCGAAATACAGACGATAGTAGAGAGCCTGCATCATAGGATGTGTGTCACTCCATGAATTGTGATTGAACTCAGGAATACCTGCGTCACCCCAGATACAGTGTGACTCATCTGTTGTCAACTCATTGGCATTCCACAACTGACGGATAAGGCTAGATGTGCCCTCATCGATATCGTCAATGTCGCCATTTCCGTTAGGACCGGTCTGGCCAGTAGTCACCATGTTCGCATAGATCTTTGTGAACAAGGCATCCTCGTTAACATCAGGAACCTGCTGCGGATTGATATTTTCTACATCAAGGTCTTTGGTGCAGGCTGTGAAACCAAATGCAACAATAGCCAGTGCTGCAGCCGATACAATATGTTTTATATCTAAAAATTTCATAATTCTTTCTGTCTTTAAAATTTAGAAGTTCAGACTAAGACCAAGAACCGTTGTAAACGGACGTGGATACAGAGAGTTGTCAATACCGCTGGAGATTTCTGGGTCAATGCCGTCATACTTTGTTATAGTAAATACATTCTGGACAGTAGCATATACGCGACCGCTGATTCCATTGTATTTTCCGCCTTTGAAGAGACCATCAAAGCTATATCCTAATGTGATGTTGTCCATCTTAAGGAATGAAGCGTTCTGTACAAAGTAGTCAGAGAAGAACTGCTCTGTGAGCGGATTCGTAAGATTCAGATTAACAGCTTCTACAGGACGGTTGCCTACATAGCCAAGGGTGTAAATAGCTCCTTCGCCAACGTTCAGCGAACCAGCAAGATTGTCGTTGTAAACATAGTTGCCAAAACTTGCGCGTGCAGAGAAGCTGAAGTCCCAGCTCTTATAGATAAGCTTTGAACCAAAGCCCATTGTTACATCAGCGGCTGGCTTATAGTAGAAGTAGCGGTCTCCACTGTCGATATAGCCATTACCATTGCGGTCAACATAGGTGTTGGGAATAATCTTGCCGTCCTTGTCGTAAGCCTGCTGATAAACGTAGAACGAACTTGCAGCATGTCCTACGGCATGAGCTTGAATGTTACCACCAGTACCTGCACTGATGCCACCAGTCTCAACATAGTAGTTGTCACCGCTTCCACTTACTAGTTCGTCAATCTCATTGTGGTTGTAAGTGAAGTTGTAGTTAACTTCCCAGCGCCAATCCTTTGTCTGGATGGGTCGAGCGATGGTTGCGAACTCAAAACCGGTGTTATGCAATGAACCAATATTGCTGGTCACCTTGTTGCGGAAGTTTGAACCAGCAGGAACATATACAGAGTTAATCAAATCCTTTGTCTTACGATAGTACCAGTCGAGGTTGAACTCCAAACGGTTGTTCAGGAATGAAAGATCAATACCTGCGTTCCATGTTGTCGTCTTCTCCCATGTAAGATCAGGATTGTAAGCGTCAGGACGATATGTCAAACCATTGTTCAAACCAATATTGTAATATGCATGGGCGAGGTTAGGAGTATACGTAGAGATATAGGTGTAGTCGCCAATACCTTCCTGCTGACCTGTTATACCCCATCCTAAACGCAATTTGGCATCGCTTAAGAATTCAATGTTCTTCAGGAAACTCTCCTCTTTCATTTTCCATGCCAAAGCAACTGAAGGGAAATAACCCCAACGCTTGTCCTTGTGGAAACGTGAAGAACCGTCAGCACGCATAGTAAAGGTCAGAAGGTAACGATCCATCAATGAATAGTTCAGACGTCCGAAGAAAGAAACCAGATAGTTTTCGCTCTTGTACTGAGTCTCTGTTGTAGGAGCATCATATTTAGTTCCAGCAAGAGGTTCATAAGTCTTTGTCTGACCATCCTCACTTACTACTTCAAGAGTAGCCTGGCTGGTTTCAGGATACATTCCCCATCCATTATAATCTGACTTTACATGGAAATGCTGCCATTCGTAACCTGCCATTACATCCAGATGATGAATCTCCTTAAAATCTTTCATGTATTGAGCATAAGCATTGAACGAGAGGTTGTATGAATCCTTTTCGCTCCAGCCATCATATCCGTAATAGTTATTGCTTACAGAATATGGACTGATGGTAGTGGTTTGCTTACCAGTTGAGAAGTCGGCACCACCATTAGCATGAATGTGCAGGTCCTCAAAGCCATGAATAGCATAGTCAACTTCGATATTGCCTACGAAAGACTTAGAAGTGGCGCGATCGTCCTTGAGGTCAAGTAGTGCAACAGGGTTGGATGTCGCATTACGGTTGTTTGTTTGTACCCATGTTGGGTCCAAATAAGTAGCTGCGGTATACCACTGAGCATATCCACCAAAATACTTATTGTAAATTTGATTGTCTGTTGCTGTAACAGGCTTGGTGGGATCCATGTAACGAGCTGCGCCAATGGCACCACCATCAGCATAACGGTTCTTTGCAATCATTCCCTTACCATTGATGTTGAATTTCAGATGATCTTGTAGGAATGAAGGAGAAAGGTTGACGCTTGCCGTATAACGCTCAAATTTTGATGTCTTAACGATACCTTGATTGTTGGTATAGCCAAGAGATACGCGATATGGCATATTCTTGAAACCACCGGCAATTGTAATGTTGTGGTCGGTAGAAACAGCAGTACGATAAATCTGGTCTTGCCAGTCTGTGTTGGCAAACTGTTGTTCACCAGTTTGATAAGCACCTACATAAGTAGAAAGGTTGCCATCCTTGTCGTATTTGGGTGTTACAGTCTCGCCACTGATGGGGTACCATCCTAAGGCTTTGTAAGCCTTGCTATCTTCACCATAGAGATTCTTGATGAACTCGCGATATTGGTTGCCGTCCATCACGTCAATCGTTTTCTTCTTAGACGAGATAGATACGTTACCGTTGTAGCTAATCTTTGGTGCTGTTCCTGCACGGCCTTTTTTGGTTGTAATAATAATCACACCATTAGAAGC
>Ga0256405_10009341_pt1 | contig 13470 bp, 14 predicted proteins | sample RumenRJG_02DNA_FD_189096 | JGI IMG/M metagenome (GOLD analysis project Ga0256405, IMG submission 189096) | Bovine rumen microbial communities from Lethbridge, Alberta, Canada - RJG_02 | ecosystem: Host-associated > Mammals > Digestive system > Stomach > Rumen | place: Canada: Alberta...
CGCATGCCTGCAGAAAGAAAGGCCAGGAACATCTGTACTATTCCTGACCTCTTTATCATATCGATGAATGAATACTGTTTTCCATTACGATCAGGTACAGAATATTCCTGATTTCATAATAGAAAAAGCAGGCAATGCCTGCTTTGGATCTTAATGACGGAAGGCATCGACGAGGATCTTTGCGAAGCGCTCGTGATCCCCTCTGAAAGCGTAGTATACGTTCCTTTCTTTCTGCATATATCTCTGATCGACGATGGTCTGACCGTAGGTGATCCCGGACAGAGAGACTTCCACGTTGCACAGGGAGACATTCTGCAAGACTTCCGGATCGATCAGATAGGCGATACATAACGGATCGTGCAGTGCACAGCTGCCTTTGACTTCCAAAGGCTGTACCTGATCGTGCACCATGATGCGCAGATCGATGAGGTCGGCTGCGAAATTCGCTTCCGGAGTACTGATCTCCCGAAGCTGATCGCTTTCCTTTTTACTGATATAGGCGGTATGTGTCGCATCCAGCGGGACCATCGTGATCTTCGCCCCGCAATGCAGGACCCTGAGGGCACTTTCCGGATCGTCGTAAATGTTGAACTCGGCAGCCAGTGTGACATTGGTGATGTTGTGACCGCCGCCCATGATGACGATCTCTTCGATCTTTTCGGCGATCTCCGGCTTGATCAGCAAGGCGACTGCCAGATTGGTCAAAGGTCCGACCATGACGACCGTGACCGGTTCTTCTGCCTTGGAGAGATAGTCTACATAGAACATCGGTGCCGGCATCTCTTCACATTTTCCTGTAGCTTCCGGAAGATCGAAGAGTTCCTTGTGGATATGCAGGACATTGCCATGTTCATCGACCGCATCGGCATTCTTGGTGACAGGGATCCTCGGATAGACCAGATCTGACACCAGACCGTGAGCACAGCCCCGATAGACCGGAAAGTCCGCGTGAAGCAGTTCTCTGATCCTCAGAGTGTTCTCTGTCGTATATTTCAGAGGCTGATTCCCCTTGACGGTGCAGACGGCCTCCAGTTGGATCTCGGGATGGAGCCACGCCAGCATGATGGCACATGCGTCATCCGAACCGGTATCGACATCTAAAATGATCTTTCTTGGCATAGAATATCTCCTTTTTGTTACCAATATCATAACATTTCTTCCCTTTGTATAAGACCTATGTTAGAATAAACATGTGCTTATCTGACTAAACACTATGACAAACAAGGAAAAAGAAATACTCGACATCATTCGGGATGACCCGACCATCGAACAAAGCGAGATCGCCCAAAGGCTGAAGATCTCCCGTTCGACCGTTGCCGTACACATCTCCTCCCTGCAGAAACAGGGATATCTCCTGGGAAAGGGATACATCCTGCCCAAGGATGACTATGTGATCGGCATCGGTGCCTGCAACGTGGACGTCTACGGCAGTTCCCGGATCCCTATCCGGACTCATTACGACCATCCGGCGGATATCCGCAGTTCGGTCGGCGGCGTCATGCGCAACATCATCTGCAACTTCACCCTTCTGGGCGGAAACGGCAGACTGATCACAGCCTACGGATCGGACAGCTACGGAAAGACGATCCTGGAAGACTGTCAGCACAACGGGATCGATCTGAAGGATTCCCTCTATGTGGAAGGAGCCTCTTCCGGCATCTTCCTGCAGGTCCAGGATGAAAACAACGACATGTATCTGGCACTCTGCGACATGTCTGTCCTGGAACACCTCACGCCGGAATACATCCTGCGTCTGGAGAAGACGATCCGCAATGCGCGTACGGTCATCATCGATCCGTCACTGAGAAACGATACGATCGAAGAGATCCTCCGCCTCTGCAAGGACAGAGTTCCTGTCTGTCTGGATCCCATCTCCGACAACTATGCCCTGAAGATGAGACCTTATGCGGGAAGCTTCTCTCTGATCAAGCCGAACCTTCACGAACTGGAGGATCTCAGCGGAATGAAGATCAGGAATGAGAAGGACCAGGAAGAAGCCTGTGAGTCCCTGTTGAGACAGGGGACGGAAAAGATCGTCGTATCCTTAGGAAAAGATGGTATCCTGTACATGGACGGTACAAGGAAGATCCGAAGAAAATTCCCGGAAGAGAAGCACATGGTCAACGCCTCCGGGGCAGGAGATGCCCTGATGGCGGCACTGATCTATGGAGAAGTCAACGGCCTTTCGATCGATGAGACGATCGATCTGGGTCTGGCTGCCGGCATCGCTGCGATCCGAAGCAGCACCACGATCAATGAAAAGATGTCCATCGAATTACTGAATGAGATCATAAAGGAGAAAAAACAATGAACTACAGAGATTACTTATCCATTACTCCGGAGATCGCAAAAGCGATCGAGGAGAACACTCCGGTCGTCGCACTGGAATCGACGATCCTGTCCCACGGCATGCCTTACCCTGAGAACCTGGAATTCGCACATAAGGTCGAAGAACTCGTCAGAGCGGAAGGTGCGATCCCGGCAACAACTGCCATCATCGGCGGAAAACTCAAGGTCGGTCTGAATGCGGAAGAACTGGAGCTCATGTGCAAGGGCGAAAACATCGCCAAGGCATCCAGAAGAGATGTTGCGGTATACCTGGCAACGGGACAGACCGCTGCGACAACAGTCGCAACCACGATGCTGATCGCAGACATGGCAGGTGTCAGAGTCTTCGCGACAGGCGGTATCGGCGGTGTCCACCGCGGTGCTCAGGAAACGATGGATATCTCTGCAGACCTGCAGGAATTCGCTCACACCAACGTCTGTGTCGTATCTGCGGGATGCAAATCCATCCTGGATATCGGCCTGACTCTGGAATACCTCGAGACCTTCGGTGTTCCTGTATTAGGCTATCAGACAGAACACTTCCCTGCATTCTATTGCGAAGAGTCCGGATACAACGTCGACTACAAAGTCTCCGGTGCGGAAGAAGTTGCCAAGATCATGAAGACGAAATGGGATCTCGGACTTGCAGGCGGTGTCTTAGTCGGAAATCCGATCCCGCACGAATGGTCCATGGATCACAAATACATCGATGCAGCGATCGACAAGGCCCTCGAAATGGCCAAAGAAAAAGGCATCCACGGCAAGAAGACCACACCGTTCCTTCTGGCAACGATCAAGGATCTGACCGGAGGCGATTCTCTGGCATCCAACCTCCAGCTTGCCTACAACAACGCCGTCGTCGCATCGAAGATCGCCGTTGAATACGCAAAGGTAAAATAAAAAAGAAAACCATCTGTAAAGATGGTTTTTTAACGGTCGATGGAATCCAGACCGGTATATCTCCTTCCCAGTCTGTTCGCCCACTTTTCCGGATAGAAACGGCTGTAGGTATATCTTCCTCTCCTTCTGTTCCTCTGGAATATGGGAAGATTGGCCCAGATCAGGGACGGGATTCCTATTACAAACAGATAGAACGGTCCCAGGATACAGGACTGTATCGTATGTCCGTATTCATGGACCAGGACCCTTCTCGGATCTCTCAGCCGGTCATCCAGGAAGATAAACATCCCGATTCCGGCGGATCCGTCCAGTTTCCAGGAGATCACCTTCGCTCCGAAGAAGTTCCCCCGCATCCTGCGGGGATCTTTCAGGATCAGAAACAGATATAAGAAGCCTCCGATCACATTCTGGACGATGCCCCAGGTCCACTGCAGAAACAGATATAGGGGATAGCTGAACTTATTCTTCATCAAACAGTTTCTTCAGGTTCACGTCGAATGGCGGATATACGATCCCTTTCTCCGTGACGATGCCGCTGAGCAATGTATGATCCGTCACATCGAAGGACGGATTGTAGCACTTCACATGTTCCGGAGCCATCGGTTTCTCATACCACATCGTCTTGATCTCATCCGGATCTCTCAGTTCGATATGGATATGATCGCCGTCCGGACAGTTCATATCGATGGTGGAAGTCGGACCCAGTGTATATACCGGGATGCCGTAGTGCTTCGCCAGGATGGCCACGCCGGAAGTTCCGATCTTGTTGGCGGTATCGCCGTTGGCCGCAATGCGGTCACAGCCGACGAATACCTTGTCGATCCATCCGTTGCGCATGACCAGGGATGCCATATTGTCACAGATCAACGTCACATCGACGCCCGCTCTGTCGAGTTCAAAAGATGTCAGTCTCGCTCCCTGTAACAGAGGTCTCGTCTCATCCGCAAAGACGCGGATATCCATTCCTCTGGCCTTCGCCAGCAGGAACGGTCCCTGTGCAGTTCCGAAGGATGTCGCCAATGGACCGGCGTTGCAGTGTGTCAAAACACCGTCGCCATCCTTTAATAAAGACAGCCCGTATTCACAGATATTGAGACACATCTGAATATCTTCTTCGTGGATGGAGACCGCTTCCTTCTTCAGCTGTTCAAGGATCTCCTTCACGGTCTTTTCTTTATTGTCTTCTGCGACTGCATCCATCCGCTTCAGTGCCCAGGACAGATTGACTGCGGTAGGTCTCGAAGAGTTGAGATATTCCCTGTTCTCACGGAACTTCTTCAGGAATTCCTCTTTCTCCAGATCTTCATCCTGTTTCGACAGGACATACATCGCATATCCCGCAAAGATACCGATCGCCGGTGCACCGCGCACTTCCAGTTTCTTGATCGCCTGATAGGCGCTCTCGAGATCCGTGATCGTCTTGTATTCCAGGACGTTCGGCAGTTTGACCTGATCGATGATCACGATGCTTCTGTCATCTTCACCGAGGCGGATATTGTCGGTGATCGCCACCGCTTCCATTTCTTTTCTGGTCTTATCTAAACTGGCTTGGATGTTTGACATAGAAGTCTTCCTTCTCCTTCAATTCCTTCAGAGTATGGTTTTCCTTATCTTCTACCAGATCGTAGATGTCCGCAAAGATATTGTCCCAGCTGAAGAATCTGTCCGGATCGACATTGAGGTATTCGCAGGTCTTTTCACAGCCTGTCGGTACTACCGGATGAGACAGGACAGTCGCGACCTTGATCATATAGAAGGCATCGACCAGTGTCTGTTTCATATTGGCTTCATCCTTGGAGTTTCTTGCCCAGAACTTGGATGCGTTGCGGATATAGGAATCCAGATCGTTGATGATCTGATGCAGTTCGAAACGGTACATGTGGTTCTCGTAATTCAGGATGGCTCTTTCCGCTTCCTGTTTCACGCTTTCGGAGACTGTGCCGTAAGGCAGTTTTCCGTCAAAGTACTTCTGTGCGCTGTAGAAACAGCCTCTGACCATACGGTTGAGGACGTTGGTGTAAAGATTGCCCTGTGCCAGGACCGGATCCGGTTCGTTCTGATTGGCCTGCGGATTCAATGGCTGAGGCATGAAACTGACCGACTTGTTTCCCAAAGCCAGGGAGATGAAGTGAGCTCTCAGCTGTTCCGCTGTATAGTAGTTCAGAAGATCGGCAGCCATCGGAGGCTTGACGGAACCGGAAGAAGATGCCTTCTTGTCCAAGAACAGGATATGGTGGTTGGCGACCAGAGTCGACAGCTGCAGCTGTCCGTTCTCCGGATGGATCGTCAGATCCTTGGAGCCCTGCTGTGCCATCCATAACGGCATCTGGGCGACACCGTAGAAATAGATATTGTCCTGACCGATGAACTGATAGATCCCGGCTTCCTTGTCACACCAGAAGTCCTTCCATCTTTCCTCGCTTTCTCCCTTCCTCTTGAAGTAAGCCTTCGTAAAGGAGATCGGGGCCCATAAGGATTCCGGCCAGACCCATACTGTCAGGTCTTCATCGCCCTCTTCGAACTTCGGTGCCTTGACGCCCCATTCGATGTTTCCGGTCAGACGTAACGGGACCAGGGTCTTTCCGGTACGGTAACGGATCTGCGCATTGGACAGGATCGGACAGGCCTTCTCCCTGTCTTCCAGCTTCTTGAAAGTCACTATGAAACTGTTCTTGATGTTCTCGAGATCGGAGTTCTCGTGTTCCGGCAGCTGTGCTTCGATAGCCTTGTACTGATCCAGGAACTTCTCCTGGATATAGATGACCGGTGCACCCAGGGATTCTTCCATCGTCTCGGCGACGACTCTTCTGACGTTCGGTTTCTTGCGGATGTCGTCCACATATTCCTTCAGGAGATCGTTGAATTCCGTCAGTTTGAAATACCAGTTGCCGACATCGCGCATCTCCGGCTTCTCACCGGACAGCGTCGATTTCGGATCGATGAGTTCTTCCGGCATATACTGATGGCCGAGATCGCATTCATCCGCATAACCCTTCTCCGACTGACAGTGTTCGATCGGACACTTGCCTACGACCTGTCTGCCGTTGAGGAAACAGTGATATTTCGGATCATAGAACTGCTTGGTGACCAGCTTCTCCAGCCAGCCGTTTTTATACAGAGTCGTCAGGAATTCGTTCGTATATTCCTGATGGACATCCTTGGTGTCAAGGAGACCGGAAGCACCGAACAGATCCAGAGAGATCTCATAGTCCTTCAGTGTCTTCTCTTGTGCATTGTGGTTCTCCATGACGTAGTCTTCGATCGTCCCCTGATAGCCTTCCGCCTCCACTCTCTTGCGATAGCCTTCCGCGATCGGCGAACCGTAACAGTCAGTGCCGGATACGAATACGACATTCTCCTTGCCGATACGGTCTCTCAGAAAACGCGCAAATACGTCCGCATGGACATACATGCCACCGATATGACCGAAATGCAGGGTCTTGTTGCCATAAGGCATGCCTCCGGTGATGACTGCACGCTTTGGAAATTCAGGACGTCCCATAAGATTACCTCCGTTAATTACATCCTCTATTATAACAAGAAAAAGGCGGTTCGCCAGAACCGTCTCTTACAGATCGTAATAGAGTCTGAATTCCGCAGGATGCGGGATCTTTTCCACCTCCTGCATATCCTTTCTCACTGCTTTCACCCAGTTGTCGATCAGCTCTTTCGGAAAGACATCTCCTCTCAAGAGATAGTCGTGATCCTCTTCCAGAGCCTGCAGGGCTTCTTCCAGGGAAACCGGAAGATGTTCGAGCTTCGCCTTCTCTTCTTCGGAAAGCTTGTAGAGATTGAAGTCGAACGGACCCCAGTTGTGTTCCTTCGGATCGATCCTGTTGATGACGCCGTCAAGCCCGGCCATCAGGATCGCCGCAAAAGTCAGATACGGATTGCAGGTAGCATCCGGATTGCGCAGTTCGAAGCGGACCGTATCTTCGCTCTTGGCATAGGACGGAATACGGATGACGGCACTGCGGTTGGCGCTCGCATAGCCGATCGTGACCGGAGCTTCAAAGCCCGGTACCAGTCTGCGGTAGGAATTGGTCGTCGGATTCGCAAAAGCGCATAACGATCGCACATGGCTCAGCAGTCCGCCGATGAAATACATCGCCGTCTCAGACAGGTTGGCGTAGTTCCCTTTCTCATAGAAGAGGTTCTTCCCGTCTTTCCTCAGCAGCATGTGTACATGCATACCGTTGCCGGCTTCTCCTGCGATCGGTTTCGGCATCAGTGTCGCCGTCATCCCGTTCTGTGCCGCAACGTTGCGGATCAGATACTTCGCATTCATCGTATCGTCTGCCAGCCGGATCATATCGGACAGTCTCACTTCGATCTCCATCTGTCCGCTGCCGCCGACTTCGTGATGGTGATACTTCACGGCGATACCGTAATCCTTCATATAGCTGCAGATCTGATTGCGCAGATCGAAATGGATATCGCTCGGTCTGTCCGCGTGGTATCCCCCTTTCGGAAGAGTATGGTAACCGCTGGAATACTCATCGTCGCTGGACCATTCCGATTCTCTGGAACGCAGTTCATAGCTCACCCGATCCGGTGCGATACGGTAGGACATCGCATCGAATACGGAGAATTCATATTCCGGACCGATGATCATCTCATCGGCGATGCCTTCCTTCTTCATGAAGTCCACAGCGCTGTGTACGATATTGCGCGGATACTGGGCAAACGGAACATTCTCATTCTCCCGGATCACGTAGACGTCTCCGAACATCGTCAGCGTCTTCTCTTCCGCAAACGGATCGAGACGGGCCGAAGACAGATCCGGATAGAACACCATATCGGACTTCTCGACAGACGCATATCCGTAGTTGGACGCATCGAAACCGATGCCGTCCTTCATCGTATCTTCGCTCAGGTTCTCTGCGGGGATCGTGATGTGACGGAACCTTCCTTTCAGATCCACGAGCTTCAGATCCACATAGCGGACGTCATTTTTCTTGATGTATTGTTTTGCTTCGATGATATCTTTGAACATAAGCTTCTCCTCAAGTTCATTATATATAAGAAAAGAATTTATTCATAATATAATTGAGTTATGAATGACTACCTTCTGACCCTTCTGGGCAGCAGTGTCGATGAGTTCTATGAAGCAGACTCCTGGCCGATCTTGGGAGACTTTACGCATGCCCGCCACGTCTATACTTCCGCCGGAGGATGTCCGCTCAATGTGGGAGCCGTCTGTGCTTCCAAAGGAGAAAAAGTCAAAGCATTGGATATGCTGGGAAAGGAGGATCCGAGCACGGATTTCCTTTTGGAAGAACTGAAACGCCTCCATATCGATACGTCACATATCCAGATCAGAGAGAACGTCTCCGACGGAAAGGTCGTGATCATCCTCAACGGCGATCAGAGGACGATGTTCGTGGTAGATCCGATCCGTCCCTTCTATGAAGTCGATGATAAGATACAGGAACTGCTGAACGGTTCCCGATATATCTATTCCCTGATGCATATGATCGAACGATCCTTCGCTTCGATCGATCCGCTTCTCGAAGCGAAACGAAGCGGAGCCAGAGTCATCCTCGACGGTACCAGCAAGTATGACGATCCGTCCCGGGTAAAGGTCCTGTATTCCCTCTGTGACGGTCTCTTCATCAACGAGACCGACTATGAACGCCTGAAGGAACATTCTCACAATGAGCCAAAAGACATCATCCTGAACAGCGGCGGTGAATTCGTCGCGGTGACGCACGGCTCCAGAGGTTCCACTCTCTATCTGAAAGACAGGACCCTGTACCGTGAATCTGTAAAACATCTCGATGTCCTGGATTCCACCGGAGCCGGAGATGCCTTTGCGGGCTGTTTCCTGGCCTGTTTGATGAAGGGAATGAGCTATGAAGAAGCCCTTTCCCTGGCGACCGTCAACGGAGCCTATGCCTGCACGGTATTCGGTGGACTGGGCGGTGTCGCATCGGAAGAAGAACTGCGTCTCTTCGCAAAGGAGCACGATTATGATCTATGACCGCATGGATGACTGTTTCGCAACGACGGAAGACAAGATCACTGCCGCACTGAAGGAAAGCGACCTCGAAGAGATCTTTCAGAAACTGGATCGGATCGAAGGTCCGACATTGGTCTGCGGTGTCGGCGGTTCTGCCGTCGTCGCCCGCTTTCTGGCCAAGGTCCTCAGAGAAAAGAGACATATCCTGTGTACCTTCTGTTCCCCGAGAGATCTCGCCTATATGGATCTTGGTCCCTATGAGAACGTCATCGCCGTCTCCTATTCCGGCAGGAATATCGGCGTCGATATCATCTTTGAAACGAAACTGAAGAAGTACCTCTTTACCGGACATCCGCGTGAGGATGTAGAGAATATCGTCTACCACATGCCGGAAGAGACATCCTACGTCTCCATCAATGCGACTCTCATCCCTCTGTCCATCCTTCTTCTCTACTATTGTGAAGATCACCGTTTCCCGGAAGGGATCCGTAACGAAGAGATCAGGATCGATGACAGTTCCGATCTCTATGAAGTTATGTCCGGATATGAGACCCTGACGGCCGCATCCCTGTTGGAATCCTGTTTCACGGAATCGGGAATGGCCGCCTGTGTGATCCACGACAAATACGATTTCTGCCACGGCAGGATCAATCTGAGCCGTATGAATCGAAGCCATCTGATCTTCTTCCGGTCGAAGAACGAACTGGATGACCTCCTCTACCGACAGCTGCAGAGTCACTACGAGCGGACCATCACGATCGACAGGAGATACGATGACGATGTGATCGAAGACTACCGTTCCTGCGTCCTGGCTCTCAAGCTGATCCGGGGGATCGCTCACCGAAAAGGAGCGGAGATCTCCGATATGAACGAACTTGAAGACAATGACATCTTCTACCGCTATGCAGGAAAGATGAAATAGGAGATCTCAATGGATATCGAAAAAACGAGAAGATACTATGACAGTCTGACGGATGACGATCTCTGCGACTGCGACAGCTGCCGCAATTTCAGAATGCAGATCAGGGAAACCTATCCCCGGATCGCCGAATATCTGGATACTTTAGGCATCGATATCGCAAAGCCGTTCGAGACCTGGTCCATTGAATTGGAAAACGGTGAACTCCTCTATCCGGAAACGATGTATCTGATCCTGGGGGAGCCTTCCGGTTCCTTTCCTGTTCAGATCGATGACATCGATGTCCACCTGACGGATTCCCATCCCTATGTGGATATGGACGATCCGCACTTCGTGATCGAACTGTCCTCCTTCCGTCTGAAGGATCTAATGATAAAGTAAAAAGCTCCGAGGAGCTTTTTTCAATGTTTCTGATAGGAATTCTTCAGTTTTCCGGCAGCCACATAGACATTGATGGCCAGACCGATCGCCGTGATCAGTCCTGCCAGTGTCATCGGGGAAAATCCCGAGCTGATGATAGATGAGACGCCGCTGACCAGATTGGAAAGGACGGAAAAGAAGGAACACAGCCATGCGGGACCGGCAAACCTCGCGTTGCGGGAAGCCAGTAATGACGTGACTCCTTCCGCCAGATTGGCCAGCGCCGATACCATCATTCCAATCCCTCCGGAAACGATCGCCATCAGATCTCTCTTGTTTCCGCTGAGGAGTAGCGCCTGATGTTCGACTCTGGTATCACGGATCCCGATGCCTAAGGAGATCAGAGCTCCGATCACGATGATCGGACCGACGATCACCAGTATCTTTTTCGCTTTCTTTTCGTTCATAGTATTACCCGACCATCATCATAAGGAACGTGACAGCCATTCCTACCGCCATGCAGCAGAAATGGGAAGTTCCGTCGATCCCCGGCAGGATCGACATGATCACCAGGGAAGCGAGCGGACGGACGAGGGACGGAAGTGCCGAAGCACCGTAGTAATACAGGACGACCAGGAAATAGGCTCCCAGAAGTCCGCAGATAGCTCCGGAAGCGCCGATCGATTCCGTATAGTCGTCATGATTGGCATGACGGATAAACAGGGATAAAAGGCGTCCCAGGATCATGGATACGAAATAGATCACCAGCATCTTCACAGAGCCGAAGTAGCCTTCCACGAAGGTACCGACATTGACTAATGACGACATGTTGAAGAACAGATGCAGGATCTCTATATGGGTAAATGCACCGCTGAGGATACGGTAGTATTCCCTGCGGTTGAAGACATTATGATAGGACGTTCCCAGATATCCGGGATCCAGTCTGTCCATCTTGATCAGGGCGAAGACCGCCACATTGAGGAATAAAAGGATATACGTTACCATACCTACATTATAGGAAAAAACTTTCATTTTGTCAGTCTTCATTTCCCGGGAAAATACATAAAGTTTGCAAAATCGCGTAAATAAACCTAAAATAGTGATTACGGTTTATATGTTTACCTTAAACGAAGCGCATTTTGCCCTGACAGAGACCTACAAGGAATATAAGAAAGAGATCCTGAAACAGGTGCTCACATATCTCTCTACCACGATCCTGTCTGCCTTTATCCTGTATATCGGCATCTTTTGTATGCCGAAATTCATCTATGCATATGCGAAGCCGACCCAGGTGAACGAGTTCGAAGAAGTGAAGTCCATCCAAAGACTGTCTTCCTATTCCGACAATCTCCTTCAGGCATTCGAACAGGAAGAGCCCGATCTGGAAGGTCTCCTTCCGGAACCGGTCTACCATTCCGACAGTAACTGGTATCTGTATTCCGGTTACTATACCAAATGGTCCACTCCCGGAAGCAAGGTCTGGGCACACGCCAGAGACCTCCACTACCGCGGACTGATCCACGGAGCGGATACCGATTATCAGTGTACCTTCTTTGCGCAGATGTGGTTCTATGACATCTACGGGTTCAATTCTTCCGGCAACGGTCCTTCCGGAAACGGCGACACCTTTGCGATGAGAGTCTATGAGACCGCCGTCTACTACGACGAAAACGGAGAACTCCATCACCTCTTCAAGATCGACGATCATCCGGAGACGATGGGCATCGTATCCATCAGCGCAGGCAATCCGCATGTGTTGTGTGTCGATGAAGTCGACTACCGTAACGATACGATCACGATCTCTGACGGAAACGTCATGGGATCGGGAGAGGTCCGTCTGCGTGTAACTTATACGATGTCGGAATTCTACCGCGTCAATCCGGGAAGATACGTCTTCGTCAATCCGACGGAAGAACTCCTGGAGATGCTGAAAAACAGATAAGCCTGACAAAGGCTTTTTTGTTATACTGATGATATGTACTATCTGATCAAAGAAACACTTGTCGAAACAGAAGGAACCCCGCAGGAGGTCCCTTTCGTCACGTTATTTACTCAGGATGAATGGGAACAAAACAAATCTTCCTTTTCTTTCTTCCAGGATCTGGATGAAGAACGGAAAGATCTCTATTCTACCCACGCAAACGTCCGTCAGGATTGTCTGGCCGGTTCGTTCTCCATCGTGAACCGCAAAGATCTCACCAAAGACGATCAGTCCTTCTCTTTTGCGCTGAACGATCACTGTGTCGTCTTCGTGGATGACAGCGGCTACGTAAAGGAAGCCCTTACCCGTATCCATGCCACCAAGAAGTGGCAGGATCCCGGTCTGGACCGCTTCTTCTATGACTTCCTGGACGATATCGTCAAAGACGATCTGCGGATCATGGAAAAATACGAGATGGAACTGGAAGTGATGGAAGATACCGTAGACGGTTCTCAGATCAACGAACGTCTCAACACCATACGCAGTGAAGTCCGCAGGTTCTTTATCCACTACCAACAGCTGCTCGATGTCGCACAGGAACTGGAAGAGAACGAGAACGGCTTCTTCGAGGAAGACCGTCTGCGCTATTTCCGTTCCTATATCAGCCGTCTGGATCGGATGCTGAACATCTCATCCTATCTCAGAGACTATGTCATCCAGATCGAAGACATGAACCAGGACAGGATCTCCATCCGTCAGAACGAGATCATGACGATCCTGACGGTCGTCACGACGATCTTCATGCCTCTGACCCTCATCGCCGGATGGTACGGAATGAACTTCCGCTACATGCCGGAACTGAATCAGTACTATGCCTATCCGATCCTGATCCTGATCTGTATCCTGATCGTCGTTGTTCTCTTGCATTTCTTCAAAAGAAAAAAATGGCTTTATGAACTGCTCCATTGAAAATGGACAGTGAATAAAAAAGATCTTTTATCCTCCTGTACACTGAAAGTACAGGAGGTTTTTTCTATATGGGGAAAACAGGAAGAACGAATAATATGTATTCCTATGAAT
>Ga0256405_10009342_pt1 | contig 13468 bp, 14 predicted proteins | sample RumenRJG_02DNA_FD_189096 | JGI IMG/M metagenome (GOLD analysis project Ga0256405, IMG submission 189096) | Bovine rumen microbial communities from Lethbridge, Alberta, Canada - RJG_02 | ecosystem: Host-associated > Mammals > Digestive system > Stomach > Rumen | place: Canada: Alberta...
GAATAAGAATCGTTCAGCGGAACCAAAAGCAGATGAAACTCATCGAAAGTGCCATCAAGTCGACATCAGAAGTCTGAAAGAGCAATCAAGGGCTGGCCGACAGCATGGCACAGGTCAAGGATGCAAGCGTCAAGATTGAAGAGATTCAGGGGCAGGTAATGACAAGTCTTGAAGGCATTTCGTCCTCAACGGAAGAAAATGCTGCCGTGACGGAAGAAGTTTCTGTAAATTCCGAAGAGGTCATGGCAACGATGAACTGGTTCAACGGAAATATTTCAGAACTGAAGAAAAATACCGGTCATTTCAAGATTTGATCAAATTTTTTCAACACTCTGCATTTTGCAGGGTGTTTTTGTTATAATGGAAACATCTTGTGGAATGCAGAGGAAAAACAATGGTCAAAAGAAGAAAACAAAACAAAAGCTTTGCGACCCTGATCATTGCCATCGGGTTGGTCCTGCTGAGCTGGACTGCCTTCGGCAAAAAAATCGGCTTGGACGAGTGGCTGAATTCAGGAGGTCAATCTCAAACAAGCCGCGTCCAAAACGACGAAAGCACACCGGAAAGACAGCTTGCGGAAAGCGTTTTGAGCGATTCGATCAGACAAAGACTCGGACAGAAAATCGAGTGGAACGGACATGGAGCCTTCATCATCAATGATAACAAGACCGATTTGAATGCCAATGTTTCAAGTGCTCCGTATGCGGTCAACAGAAAAGAAACCGGGGCGATGATCGGGGATGCCTGGCTGAACAAGACGACCAGACAATACAAAAATCGCAGCGAAACCGGCCAAGGCAGGACCGACTGGCGCCCCCAAGGCTTCAAACAAAAACTTGATTTGAGCGGTCGCTACTCTCATGCTTACGACAGAGGTCACTTGCTGGCTTATGCTTTGGTCGGGGGACTGAGAGGGTTTGACGCATCTGAATCCAATCCAGACAATATCGCAACGCAGACGGCCTGGGCAAATGAGGCCCAAAGCGCAAATTCGACCGGTCAAAACTACTATGAAGGACTTGTCCGAAAAGCGCTTGATCAAAATGAACGGGTTCGCTATCGCGTTACCGATTTGTTTGAAGAAGGCAATCTGGTTCCTTCCGGGGCGCATATTGAGGCCAAAAGCAGATCGGGATCGCTTGAATTCAACGTGTTCGTGCCAAACGTTCAAAAGGGCATCGAAATCAATTACCAAACCGGAGATGTCAGCGTCAAATAATTTTTGAAAGCAGCTCGCGTCATAGCGAGTTGCTTTTTTTGCAATCTGCTCAATAAAAAAATAAAGGAGGGAAATATATGGACTTTAAAGAGGCGATGAAAAAACGACACGTCGTGCGCAGATATCGGGATGAAGAGCTTGACTTAGAAAACGTTCTCAGCCTTAAAAAAGCGCGTCGAAGAAGACAACGAGAAATATCAGGTGCACGTCAAACTGGAAACGGAGGATTCTTCAGCACTGAATCTCATGGGAAAACTGGCTTCCAAAAATGCTGCCAACTATTTTATCATGTCAGGAAAAGAAAGCGCTGATCTGAACGAGAGATTGGGATATGTCGGAGCAGACCTGATGCTTTATGCCCAAACGCTTGGACTCAACACCTGGTGGATTGGCGGAACGTTCAGCAAAAAAACGTCGAAGGAAAAGTTCCCAATCAAAAAGTCATCGGAATCATTGTTGTCGGGTATGGGGAAACCGCTGGGGAACGGCACAAGCAAAAGGATGTCGAAGCAGTCAGTTCATACGAGGGTGAGACACCGGACTGGTTCGTTGCCGGTGTAAATGCAGCGCTGCTTGCACCCACTGCATTTGGCAAACAAAATTTTCTGATCAGCGGAAAAGGTCAAAAAGTCGCTTTGAAATGCGACACCTGCGGAGAAGATCTCGGACTTGTGAAGTATCACTTTGAGCTCGGTGCGGGAAAAGAGAACTTTGAGTGGGAATAGTCTTTACAAGTTAACATAAAATAAATGGAATATTATTAAAACATAACGGAGAAGCTATAAAAGCAAAGCACATAAAATGCTTGGCAGTGCTCTTTTCAGCAGTAACCGTACTCCTCGTAGCATGCCGCAAAGATTCTTTTGATTACGGCGTGTTTATCGGTGATGACATGAATCAGCAGAAAAAATACGAGCGTTATGACAACATAGTGGTTGATCCGAGCAGCTTCAAAAGCAAGCAGGTTGAAACTTTGAAAGCAGACGGCAAAAATGTTTATTGATGGTTAGGTCGTAATACCCGTGACTTTAGTCATGGGATATAAGACCACTGTGAACGCCATGAGGTGTTCTTTTTTAACTTTTTTAATCATTGTGATATAATATAAATATGATTAAAAGAAAGGAGGCGAATACAATGCAACAAACACTGACTGCTAAGATTCGACTGTATCCGACAAACGAACAAATAGTTTCGTTTAAGGCAATAACCAAGGAATATCAACGTCTATGCAATATTGTCAGTCAATGGTATTTTGACGGACATTTTAATGCAAACCAAAAGGTCTTTCAGAAAGATATGTATCGCTATCTGCGAAATGAATCACCAAATCTTAATTCACAAATGGTACAGTCGACTTATCGAACGGTTAAGGCACGATATGATACGGTGAGAACTCAATTGTATCAATGTCCTTATCGTTATGATACTGAAGTGATTGATGAAAAAACTGGCAGACATATTTGGAAATCCGTTCCCCGAACCTTAGATTGGTTATGGAAGCCAATTCACTTCAAACGTCCACAGGCAGACTATGTACACGGTTCTAACTATTCTTTTGTCAAGAATCGTACCATGATTTCGCTTAATGTTTTAGGAAAGCGAATTAAGGTACCCTTCAAAGCTGATTATCTAGCATATTTGTTTTCTGCTAATGCAAAATTGGGAACGGCTAAACTAGTACAGCTTAAAAAGCATTGGTTCTTACATGTTCCTGTTACAATTGAAGTCAGTGAATGGAAACAACTTCGCAATCAGCATATTGTGGGTATTGACCGTGGTTTACGACAAATTATGACCATCTATGATGAAAAAGGAAAAACTAAGTTTTTTAACGGCAAGCAAGTTGCCCATCGTCGAAAGAAATATGCCTACCTGCGTAAACGCCTGCAGTCTGCCAATACCAAATCAGCAAAACGTCATCTGAAACGATTGGCTGGACGAGAGAACCGTTGGATGGAAGATGTTAATCATCGACTGTCTAAGACACTCGTACAACACTACGGAGCAAATACTCTGTTCGTTTTAGAAGACTTGACCAACGTATCATTTGATGAGAAAAACCAAGGCGCTCGTGACCGTAATCGTGATTTGCATTCATGGTCGTTCTACGATTTGCAAGTTAAGCTGACATATAAGTCACAGGCTAATCAATCACAAGTATTGATTGTATCAGCCAAATACACCAGTCAAAGATGCCCTAAATGCGGTCAAATTTGCAAAGAAAACCGCAATCATGCACTACATCGCTATGATTGTGCATACTGCGGTTTTAAAACTAATGATGACCGTGTTGGCGCAATGAATCTGTACGAACTGGGCAAGCAATATCTTACTGGAAACGAGCATCCTAAGTTTGAATTAAATAACGTTACCGACTGACATGTTGGTAATCTAGGGTGCTGTCAACCACCCAAACGTAGCCACTTCGTGAAGAAGCACATTCGTGCGCTACTACTTCTAAGTCATTAGGCTTGTGAGCTACAAGCCACCGATTTTAATCGGTGGTAGTTGACTATCGATATCATACACCTGAAGTCTATCAGAGCCTGAAGTCGATGCTTGCATCACTCAAACGACAGGGGTTCAAGCTGATCGTCAACGGAGGAGACGTCTTTGTTTCTGAAACGTTAAAAGACGGCAGTGCTAAAAAGCTTTATGATGGCGTCAATTAAGAAGACGTATTCACGACATATGATTTCAACAAGAAAAAATACGGTCGGCAGACCAAAAAAACATGGATTATTACGAAAGATATCTTAAGCAGGCCAAAAAAGCAGGACTTGATGTCTACATCGTCGAATATCGACCCGGCAAGGAACTTTCAGAAAAAATCGACGCATATTGCGAGCGACACGGGTATAAATGGTACAATGCCGACGGAATCAAATTGAATTAAAAGAGAAGACCGAAATCATTTTTTATGGTTTCGGTATTTTTTCTGCAAAAAAATGCTAATTACCGCAAATTTGCGGTAATTAGCGCTTAAAAAAAGCGTATGATAAGACTCAAGATGATATTTCATGAACGAAAGTGGGCAAAAAACACATGGTCTGGAAAGAAATCAAAGGTTACGAAGGAAGCTACATGGTGTCCGATACCGGAAAAATCATGAGCATGCCAAGAACAATCAAAACGTCAAGAGGCTACAGAACGATTTCCCAAAAAAGAATTCTCAAGTGCAGCAAGCTGAGAAACGGCACCAAAGTAATCCGTCTGGTTGACAAAGACGGCAACAAGAGGAGCTACACCGTAGCTCAAATCGTTGCCAGGACGTTTATCGAAAACGACGATCCTAAGCGAACCTTCGTGCGTCACATCGACGGAAAAGAAGGCAACAACAATGTCAAAAATCTCAAATGGGACTACCCGGGACGTGCCGCATCCACGGACTACAGATTCAAAAGAAGAAAAAAATCCAAGAATCGAAACACCGGCCCGATTCAAGCATTCAAAAACAACGTCGTCTGCGGCGAATTTAAAACGGCTACGGAAGCGGCACGACATTTCGGCTTCAAGAATACCGTCGGAATCTGTCTTTGTTTGAAGGAAAAGCAGAAGACGTCAGGGGGGATGGAGTGGAGGAGAAAAGAAGAATAAAAATTACAAAGAATTAATAGAAAACGGTTTAAAATTAAGTTCATTTAATCTAATATAAGAGTATAATACACAATAGTAAAAGTGATGAAAGGCGGTGAGAATGTGGAAGAAAAGTATATAGCGCATGTTTATGACGGAAGAATTCAGGGTTTAAAAGAACATCTGGATAATGTTTTTACATTGGCTGGGGACAATTGTCCTATATCGTATCTTAAACCAATAGTAAAAGTTGCGGCTCTATTACACGATGACGGCAAAATAGGTCAAGAATTTCAAGACTATATGAGGGATATTATAAATTTAGGGTACAGTCACAAGAATAATGGCGGAGATCATTCGACTGCTGGCGGAAAAATTTTGGAGAGAATGGTAAATAGTAAAAAAGACGTGATTAGGGAGGTTATTGGTAACTTAGTATATTCTCATCATGGACTTAAAGATTGTATTGACATGGAAAGCGGAGAAACGTTATCGGACAAGAGAAACAAAAGTGAAATAGATGTTGATTACATTGAAAAATGTTTTTATGAAATGTATGAAAAAAATGATATCAAAAAATTAGCTTTGGAATCATGCAAAGGTTTGAGAGAGGAATATAAAAACATAAATTCTTTTGTTAATAAAGAAAACGATCTTGATGTTTGGGGAAGCAGAGATTTTTATGAAGGAATGTATGAACGCTTGATGTTGTCGGTTTTGATTGATAGTGATTGGAGTGATACAGCTTCTTTTTCTGATGATGAGTCGCTATCGAAAAAGATTTCTCAAGATGAATTGGATGACATATGGGAAAGCTGTATAATGAATTTTAATGAACATATGGATCGAATAGAACATAGTTCTTCTAAAAAAAGCGTGTTAAATATTCAAAGAAACAGAATATCTAATTTGTGTTATGAGGCATCTAAAGAAGAGTTTAACAGGTATCGTCTCACGGTTCCGACCGGTTCTGGGAAAACATATAGCAGCTTGAGATTTGCTTTAAATCGTGCGTTAAATAGTCACAAAAGTCATATATTCTATGTGGCACCATATAATTCTATTTTGGAGCAAAATGCTGATGAGATACGTTCAGCTATTGGAAATGATGGTTACGTTTTAGAACATCATTGTAATGTTATTTATGATGATGTTGAGGATGACGCCAATTATAGGAAACTGACTGAAAGATGGTCAAGACCGATTATTTTGACTACTGCAGTCCAAATGCTAAATACTTTGTTTTCGGACAACAAGAGTTGCATTAGAAGAATGTATAGCCTTTGTAATAGCGTAATTATCTTTGATGAAGTTCAGGCTGTTCCGATGAAGTGTACAGACTTGTTCAATTTGGCAGTAAATTTTTTATCCCAATGTTGTAATACAACTGTAGTGCTTTGTTCAGCTACTCAACCTTCATTAGCTGTCAAAGATGAAAATAATATTTTACAGTGCAATGAAATGGCCGGAAAAATCAGTGATTATGTGAAGGAATTTAAGCGCGTTGAATTTGTTGATGAAAGTGAAAGTGTCAAAGGTGGAATGGATATAGAAAATTTGAAGACATTTGTATTAAATGTTTTCAAATCTAATGGAAATACGTTAGTTATCGTTAATACAAAGGCAGTTGCCAGAAAATTATATCAAGCATTGGATGAATGTTGTGATGATTTTGAGTTGTATCATCTTAGCACAAACATGTGTCCTGAACACAGAGATGATACTCTAAATAAGATACGTAGGTCATTAAAAGAATGTGTTCCTACAATATGCGTAAGTACGCAGCTTGTAGAAGCCGGTGTCGATTTATCATTTGATTGTGTAGTCAGATCATTAACGGGTTTAGATGGAATAGTTCAAGCCGCTGGCAGATGTAATCGTCATAAAGAGAAAAAGAACTTGGGAAAAGTCTTTATAGTAAAGATGAAACAAGAAGTAGAGAATATTGGCAGAATGAAGGAGATGCTTTATGCTCAGGAAGCATGTGAAGATTTATTGCGTATTTTCAAGGGAACCCCAGAAAGGTTGGATTATGCCCTAGATACTCAAACTGCTATTAAAAAATACTATGAGATATACCAAAGTAAATTGAAGATTAATTTAGGCGAAAACGTTATGAAATATCCAGTACCTGACTATGATACTGATATTGTTGAAATGTTAGGCAGAAATAAAGTAGGAAATAATCAAAAAAATCGTCATTATGTTGGAGTTCGAGAAATGACGGAATTACCTCATTTAAAACAGGCATTCGAAACAGCGGGGAAAAAATTTGAAGTTATTTCAGAGGATGGCAAAAATTCAATTATTGTACCTTATGGGGATAGTGGTATCTTGATTGAAGCATTAAGCAAAGCCAAAAAAACTAGTGATGCGAAGAGTATACTTCGAAGGTTGCAACGATATACCGTTCAGGTAAGTGATGTGTTTAAAGAAAGGTGTGGTAATGCGATTTATCCAGCTTTGGAAAGGAATGCTTATTCAGTTTTTGATATAAAAATTTTGACCATCAGTTCAAGCTATTACAGTGAGAAGGTAGGAATTACCGATGAACCACAAAATACTTTCATGAATTTTTAGGCTGATAGATTGGAGAAGAATAATGATGAAAAAACATAGAAATACTATCGAATATACGGTTGCTGGATATTATGCGTTATTTTCAGATCCTGTAACAAGAGTTGGCGGGGAAAAATCAAGTTATCACATACCAACATATGAGGCTTTGAAGGGAATTACCGAGAGCATATATTGGAAGCCTACGATAATGTGGATAATTGATGCGGTAAGAATAATGAACCCTATAATAACCGAAACTAAAGGGATACGTCCTATTAAGTATAATAATGGCGGTAACGATTTATCTTATTACACCTACCTTAAAGATGTTAAATATCAAGTAAGAGCACATTTTGAACAAAATAAAAATCATCCTGAATTAGCTAAAGATTGGAATGAAAATAAGCATCATAATATCGCCAAAAGAATGTTGGAACGCGGAGGCCGCAGAGATATCTTTTTAGGAACCAGAGAATGTCAAGCATACGTAGAACCATGTGTTTTTGGTGAAGGAGATAGTTATTATGATGATATGGATGAAGATGTTTCGTATGGGTTTATGTACCATGGGATAACGTATGCTGATGAAGCGATTCTTCAAGATGAAAAAAACAAGATGACGGTAAATTTCTGGTATCCTGTAATGAAAAAAGGTGGAATTGTCGAATTTAAACGTCCAGAAGAGTGTGATAAAAAAAGGACCATACGCGAAATGTCGGTTCATAAGTTTGGAGACGGTAAGTTCAGCGGTTTGAAAGAGTTTGGTGATGAGGAGATGGTATAAGTGAACTGGGAAAAAGAGTTGCTTGATTTGTATGATGCAAATCAGGATATCGTCGGTAAAGTTGATGCTGAAGGAACGGTATTGCTCCCTTTGTTTCATACGACTGTAAAGGCTCAAGTTGAAGTAAAAATCGACAAGGATGGCAATTTTATCGAGGCAAATAAGGTTTTAAAAGGTGATGATGTAACTATTATACCAATAACATTTGAATCGGGAAGTCGTACTACGAATAATATGCCTCATCCGTTATGCGATTCATTGCAGTACGTTTCAGGTGATTATTCAAAGTATTGCGTTGATGAGGAGAGTGATAAGTTTGAACCTTATTTTAAAGCGTATATTGAAAAATTAGAGAAATGGGCAACGTCCGAATATACTAATGAAATGGTAAATTCCATTTACAAGTACCTAAAAAAAGGGATGTTAATTCATGATTTAATCAATAATAATGTTATTGATACTACAAAGGAAGGTAAAATAGACTACGATAAAAAGATTAATGGAATAAAGCAAAATAAACTATTTGTGAGGTTCATTGTTGAAGATGACGGTATTTTATATAGATGTTGGCTTGATAATGATACTCATAAAAGTTTCATAAGATATTATCGTAGTACGTTGACTGAACAAAAATTGGATTATTTGACTGGTAGTATGGAAGGGATAACGTATTCTCATCCGAAGAAACTACGTAATGAAGGGGATAAAGCAAAACTTATATCATCTAATGATGATACAAATTATACTTATTTAGGAAGGTTTAATAACAAAGAAGAGGCTTTTTCTATTGGAGGTGAGACATCATATAAAATTCATAATGCTCTTAATTGGATTATCAGAAAACAAGGAAAAAATTTTGATAGTTTTACAATCGTTACTTGGGAAAGCAGTCAGCAGAAAATGCCTAACTGGGATGATGATGCTGAAGATATAGTTTCAACGTGTGATGAATTTTATATTGATTGTTCAGATGACGAGACGGAAAAAGAGTACGATAGCAACTATATGACAGCCAAACGGTTTAATGATGCGTTAAATGGATATGGAAAGAGCATCAGCAATACATCCAAAATGATATTAATAAGTTTGGATGCAGCTACACAAGGTCGTGTAGCCTTAACCGAGTATAAATCATTAGAATCGAGTAAATATCTTGAAAATATCTATAAGTGGCATATGGAAGGAGGTTGGAGACATAAGAAATATAAAAATAGAAAAATAATAGAATATGTTGGTATGCCTAGCGTTAATGATATCGCAAAGATACTTTATGGAACGGAAGAAAATGGAAAAATGATTATTCGTAAAAATAGCGAGAAGTTGTATGCTAATGTGATTAAAAGATTGATTCCATGTATATGGGATGGAAGAAGAGTCCCATATGATATGGTTCAAAAAAGCATAATCAAAGCTTCGATGCCGTTATCATACGATAGTCATTTTAACTGGGAAGAGACAGTGTCATTAGCATGTTCATTTGTTAAAAAATACAGATTAGAAAGATGCAAGGAGGAATGGAATATGAGTTTAGATAAAGAGTGCAAGGATAGAAGTTATCTATACGGAAGACTTCTGGCAATCGCAGATAGAATAGAATATTCAACATACGACAAAGAAAGAGTAACAAATGCCAAGCGATATATGAATGCTTTTTCACAACGTCCATATACTACATGGAGAGTTATTGAGGAAAGCATCCAACCGTATCTTGCAAAGTTGAACCCAGGTATCAGAATTTACTATTCTAAGCTTTTGGATGAAGTACAAAACTTATTTACATTGGATACTTTCAAAGATAACAAAAAGCTTGATGGATTGTATTTGCTTGGATATCATAGTCAAGCTTTTGAAATGAATAATAAAAAATCAGAAAAATAACGGAGGGTGATTGTTATGACAGAATTGAAAGGTAAAATTGATTTTACGGCATTTATTGCTGCAACTAATGCTAATCCAAATGGAGATCCATTGAACGGCAATCGACCAAGAACTGATTTAGACGGATATGGTGAAATGTCTGATGTTTGCATTAAAAGAAAAATTCGTAATAGATTACAAGACATGGGTCAAAAAGTATTCGTTCAATCAGATGACAGATCTGATGATGGTTGCAAAAGTTTGAAAGACCGTGCAAAGAAATGTGAAAAACTTGATAATGAGCTAAAAAAAAGCAAGCCTGATAAAGATACATTTACAAAAATTGCATGTGGCGAGTGGATAGATGTAAGAAGCTTTGGACAGGTATTTGCATTTAAGGGCGGTAAGAAGAATGCTAATAACGAAAAGAGTAACGGGATAAGCGTTGGTATAAGAGGTCCTGTATCTATTTGGCAAGCCAAGAGTCTGTCACCTGTTGAAATTAGCAGTATGCAAATTACTAAAAGCGTTAATGGAGATGAAACCGACGGAAAAGGATCGGATACGATGGGGATTAAGCATATGGTTGATTTTGCCGTATACAAAATAGTTGGCAGCGTTAATGTTCAATTGGCAGAGAAAACTGGTTTCTCACAAGAAGATGCAGATTTGCTTAAAAAAGCTTTGGAAACGTTATTTGAAAATGATGCTTCATCTTCACGTCCTGAAGGCAGCATGGAGGTGCGCAAATTGTATTGGTGGCAGCATGAAGAAAAAACTCCTGCAGTTTCTAGCGCCAAAATTCAACGCGGCTTTAAAATCAATACTGTTGATAATCCTAAATCGTTTGAAGAATACGATATCGATTGGTATGTTGACGGTTGTGTTGAGCCGGAAATTGAAGAATTTTAAAATTAATCGGTGGCTAGTTAATGATGTATAGCGAGGAGAATTTTTTGCAACTCTCTGGGATACAACATTTTGAGTTTTGCAGACGGCAGTGGGCTTTAACGCATATTGAACAACAGTGGCAAGAAAATGTTAGAACATTTGAAGGAAAATTGTTGCATGATAAAGCACATGATTCTTTTTTACGAGAGACGAGAGGGGATGAATTTATATCCAGAGGAATGCCGATACACTCCAATGCCCTTGGCATAAGCGGAGAATGCGATATAGTGGAGTTTCACAAAGAAGATGAAGGAATAAATATTGTTGGCAGGGATGGATATTATAGGGTCATTCCTATTGAATACAAACGCGGTAAGCCTAAAGAAGGTATTGAAGACAGCGTTCAATTGGCTGCTGAAGCAATTTGTTTGGAAGAAATGCTTTGTTGCGAGATAAAGTATGGATATATATATTATGGTGAGATACGGAGACGGCAAAAGATTCATATAGATAATGTGCTTAGAAATAAAGTACGGGACATAGTAAGCGAAATGCATCAATATTACGATAGAAGATACACGCCCAAAGTTAAAGTAGGCAAAAAATGCAATGCTTGCTCTTTAAAGGACATATGTGTCCCAGAATTAAATAAAAACAGGTCAGTTTCTAGTTATATAGATAACGTTGTTAATGATGGCGGTGATGATTTATAAAAAGATTGTTGAATACAGTATATATAACCAGTGGAAATAAGTATTTATCATTAGATGGAGAAAACGTTGTCGTTAGTGAAAATCATGACGAAATTGGCAGATTTCCATTGCATAATATACAAGGTATAGTAACATTTGGATATTCTGGCGCCAGTCCTGCTTTGATGGGTGCTTGTGCGAAGAGAAACATAGATCTTGCATTTATGACCATGAATGGAAAATTTTTAGCAAGGGTCACAGGCGAAACTAAAGGAAATGTAACTTTAAGGAAAACGCAATATAGAATAAGCGATAATGAGGAACAGAGCATCAAAATATCGCGAAATTTTATTTTGGGAAAAGTTTACAATTCACGTTGGGTTTTGGAACGAGCCATCAGAGATTATCCGATGCGGGTTGATGTTGAAAAATTGAAAACTAGTTCTAAGTATCTTCAAAAGAGACTGAACGATATCCGTAAATGTGAAAGCAGTGCCAGTTTATTAGGAATTGAAGGTGAAGCGGCTTCAACTTATTTTTCGGTTATCAATGAGCTGATTTTACAACAGCAAAATGATTTCATATTTAACGGAAGAAGTAGAAGACCGCCATTAGATGCTGTCAATGCTTTATTATCTTTCTCATATAGTATGTTGGCAGGAATGTGCGCATCTGCATTGGAGGCTGTTGGTTTGGATTCATACGTTGGTTTTTATCATAAAGATAGACCAGGAAGAGCATCTTTGGCGTTGGATTTAATGGAAGAATTCAGAAGCGTTATGTCAGACAGATTTGTTCTAACATTAATAAATAAGAGAATTATTAATAAGTCACATTTTCTTATGAAAGAAGATGGTGCGGTGCTATTAAACGATATTGGGAGAAAAGTGTTTCTAAAATCTTGGCAGGAAAAGAAACAAACTATGATTAAACATCCGTTTTTAGGTGAAAAAATAGAATGGGGAATGGCACCATATGTTCAGGCTCTTTTATTAGCTCGGTATCTTAGGGGAGATTTGGATGAGTATCCACCTTTTTTCTGGAAGTAGGTGAAGTTAGTTATGCTTATTTTAATAGCATATGATGTTAGTACTGAAACATCGGCTGGTAGAAAACGACTAAGAAAGGTAGCAAAAGAGTGCGTTAATTACGGTCAAAGGGTTCAAAATTCTGTTTTTGAATGTCAATTAAATTCTACAGAATATCGACAAGTTAAGGCTACTTTAGAAGGTATTATAAATAAAGATGAAGATAGTTTGCGTTTCTATAATTTGGGTGATAAGTACAAAAACAAGATAGAACACATTGGAATTAAAGAAAGTTTTGATATCAAAGGTACGCTTATTTTATAACAAAATATTTGCGAATCAAAAGTGAACATATTTTTTCGAAGTATTCGCACCTTGTTTTTAATGATTGCCGAATAATATTCATAATATATTTCTTAATCTTCGGTTGTAAGGATTATAGTTATTTATTATGATGCGAAAAATTGGGCTATATTGCCTGTTTTTTGCTGTCGCCCTCTGTATAGGGGGCGTGAGTTGAAATATTTTTTGCGCAAAACGTTAATTGATTATTACGGTCGCCCTCTGTATAGGGGGCGTGAGTTGAAATAAGTCTGACAGGTTGTCGGCGTTTCTTGTACCTGGTCGCCCTCTGTATAGGGGGCGTGAGTTGAAATAACCATGTAATAATGGTTGCTGTCAAGTTCAAGTGTCGCCCTCTGTATAGGGGGCGTGAGTTGAAATACATATGACATTTCGCAAGCACCGTCATTTAAGGGTCGCCCTCTGTATAGGGGGCGTGAGTTGAAATATTTTGCATTAAACTAAGCTAGCTGCCAACTGAGTCGCCCTCTGTATAGGGGGCGTGAGTTGAAATATT
>Ga0256405_10009343_pt1 | contig 13468 bp, 8 predicted proteins | sample RumenRJG_02DNA_FD_189096 | JGI IMG/M metagenome (GOLD analysis project Ga0256405, IMG submission 189096) | Bovine rumen microbial communities from Lethbridge, Alberta, Canada - RJG_02 | ecosystem: Host-associated > Mammals > Digestive system > Stomach > Rumen | place: Canada: Alberta | collected...
CCTCAAGCATGAGGTCAGTACGGACATTCTTCTCAGCCGTCTCGCGATACTCTTCGCGGAGCTTGTTGATATCAGAACCGGAGTACTTGAGGTACTGCTCGAACTGCATACCCTGCTGCTCAAGGCGCATAGCCATCTCACGAATCATCTGCTCAACGCGGTCATCAACCATAGCCGGCGGAATCGTAACCGTGATATTCTGGGATGCCTGCTCGATAGCAGCAGCACTGCGCTCGTTAGTAGCCTTCGTCTCAGCAGCCTTCTCCATCTTCTCACGGACATCCTTCTTGAGTTCGTCAACCGTCTTCAGTGCGCTGACGGATTTTACGAAATCATCATCGAGAGCCGGAAGCTCTTTATGTTTAATCTTGTTGACAGTGCATTTGAAAACTGCGTCCTTATCAGCAAGCTTCTTCTCATGATATTCCTCAGGGAAGCGAACCTTGACCTCGACCTCTTTGCCGATTTCAGCACCAATAAGCTGATCCTCGAAGCCCGGGATGAAGCTGCCGGAACCAATCTGCAGAGGATAGTCCTTACCCTCGCCGCCTTCGAAAGCTTCTCCGTCAACAAAGCCCTTGAAATCAAGAGTGATAAGGTCTTTGTCTGCAACCTTTGCATCAGCCGGAGCATCTACCATCGTAGCCTTGCGGTCACGGAGCTGCTCGATATGCTTCTCGACCTGCTCATCCGTTACCTCTTCGACCTTCTTCTCAATCTTGAGGCCCTTGTACTCGCCCAGCTTAACCTCCGGCTTCGGTGTAACCGTCGCCTTGAAAACGAGGTCCTTGCCTTCTTCGCAGGTAACACGCTCGAACTGCGGATATACAGCCAGCTCAATGTTCTCTTCCTTCAGAGCTTCATTGAAGACCTTCGGTCCATACTGCTCATAAGCCTCATCAAGAACAGCCTCCTTGCCGACATGCTGCTCGATAAGACGGCGCGGAGCCTTGCCGCGGCGGAAACCCGGAATATTCACCTGGTTCGCGATACGTTTTACAGCCTGGTTGATAGCCTTCTCCCAGTCTTCAGCCGGAACCTCGATTGTTAAAACAACCTGCTGGTTGTCTGCATTTTCTTTTGTAACCTTCATTGTCTGAAATGACCTCCTGTTTTTCTTTTAGACGCTATTGCGCCTTATAACCTCTAATACGCCATACTAATGAATGATACCATAAATATACGCAAAAGACAACATTTCGGCAACAAGCATGATCAACAAAAACTCTCTTCACTACTCTTCCAATTCATTAAAGGTTTGCCAAATGATCTCCCAACAAACAGTACCCATGCTCCACTCACAAAATTCCAGTATAATATTACAGAAACAGTATGTATACAGCCAATATATAACCTTACTAAACACTTGTTTAACAACCAAAAAACAAGTCTCCATAAATTGCTATTTGATTATTCCCTCTTAATCTGTAAGTGATATTTGCGTGCCCTCATACTAAATGCGAACTCAGACCCTTCCATTACGTCACAAATTTCAGAACGTATCTCAGCTTTATCGAGTGTCCCTTCATACTTTTTCTTCACAAATACACTATCTGAATCCATTGAGTTTATATATTCAGCATCTCCATTTACTGGTATATTTGCGTTATGTGTAACAACAATTATCTGTCTATTACGTTTCGCTACCTTTAATCTTTTTACGACGAGTTCATATACAAGTTTATTGTCTAAATCATCTTCAGGTTGATCTAAAACTAAAGGTATACTTCCATACGCCAAAATAAAAGTCAGTATGGCAGTTGTTTTTTGCCCTGCAGATGCTGTACTTAGTGGTATAAACCGCCTCCCGCCTTCTGGTTTATAACTGACAACAAGCTCATCCCTCGGAACAAATTCTTCTAGCCTAAAAAATTGTTCAATATCCATTTCACGAATTGCTTTTCGTAATACCGATGAAAAAGTATCTTTACCATCTTGCCCCAACCTCAACCGTTTTATCGTTTCTCTAAAATCTTTAATTCCTCTTTTCCCAAATACGATTTCTTCAAGCTTCTGAATATCTTCATTAACTCTGACACCGTCTTTACCAACAAATTTTTTAACTGCTTGTTCAAAAGACTCATGATTCGCACCAGAAATAAATTCGATTTTAACGTTATCATCAGCTTGTAATACTGAATTAACAAATCTTTCTCTAGCAATTCTAATCTTTTTCAAGCTATTTTCGTATTGTTTAACCAGACTATCAAGAGTTTTATTTGCATCGTCCAACTTTTCCTTCGTCTCACTAACGATTTTAAATTGTTGTTCCTTATCAGTTTTTGAAGCTAACAGTTCACTCAATTTAGTAACTTCAATATTCTTTGCTTTTAAATCGCGTTTAACTTTTTCAAAAACAGCTTGAGTATCCTCTTTTCTTTTTGTCCATCCGCTTTTAACCAGCAAACCGTCTATGGATTCTTTAATTTCACTAATTGCAGAAAGCGAATGATTGATTTTTTCCAATTCACCTTCAACCTGCTTAGAGATGCCACTAAATACCCCAAGTAATTCTTCTGAACACTTATTAGCTTCAATTTTCAAATCAACAGGAGACAAAACATCAAGAGTATTTCGAAGTTTTGTTTCATAATCACTCAACACAATTTTTATACGTTTAATCTCAGCCTCTTCATCTGAAAAAGACTGTATAGCCTCAATTTGATCTGAAATACCACTTTCTTTAAACAACGTAATTTGTTCTTCAAGATCCTTTATTTCAGTTTTAAGCATATCTTCTCTTGCACAAATTTCTTCATAGCCTTGTATTTCTTTCTTTTTGCTTATAAGCTCTTCAAATGCTTTCTCACTGTTATTTTTCAGATCAGAAATTTCATCTATTTCATTATCAATAATTTTTAGCAACGCTCCAGAATCTTTGGCTATTTCAAATATTTCTTTCTGTGTATAGACTTGTGCCTTCATAAACTCTAGAAAATTATTATCACATTCTATCCATTCTTTCTTTTCATCATCATAGCGGTAAATTATCCTAGATTGATCTTTTGTCGTTTTTATATCCGTCACTACAACTTTATATAGTATGTTGTTCCTGACAATTTCAATCTCAATCTTAGACTTATCATTTAATATCCCCTGAACTTCTCCTGTTTTAGAATCACTTTTGACTCTCTTATAAAAATTATCTTGCTCAGCCTGTATTGCAAGCGAAAATCGCTTTGACAATTGCAACCCACCTGTCAAAAGTCTTATAATGGAAGATTTTCCGCTTCCTCTTCCACCAATCACACAATTCAACTGTGGGCTAAACTTAATTTCAATATCTTTTTTTGGTGGGTTAATAGTTGTACCATTTATTGAAATTGATTTTATCCATAGCTCTGGAATTTTCTCCGGTATTTCCGATGAAATATTATCCGTATATACCCTCATGTCAGATGACAACAATGCCTGTCTCAAACTCTCAAGGTTCGGATTATTATCCATTTTTATCCACGTAAACCTACTACCTATACCCCAAAGGCCATGTTTTGTTGCTCCTACCCCGCTAGGATTATCCGATGCAACAATAATTGGTATCTGAGCTTTTACAGCCTTATCGTATGTTTTTCTCCATCTTTCAATGTCATCATCCGATACAGAATCCCCATATTTTCCTTTAAGTGAATCAACCAATTTCTGCTTATCTTTTGTTGTAGCATACTCACTCCACTCCTTACCGTTAACGACCTGCACTGCATCTATATTGTCTGTATCCAAAAATTTTTGCAGGTTTTGCGATGCCATATTGCTTATTGATGCTGGTTCATCTATATGCGCTGCAATGACTAATGCCCCTTTTTCCTTTGCTAATTTGCAAACATCAAAAACCGTTTGTGAAGTTCCTATGCTTTTCCCTACTAAATTAGAATCAATGTCTAATCTATTTAAAAAATCACGCACATTATCTTGTGTTTTATTAACATCAAACAATATCAACATATGAATTTTACATGTATCACACGTAACCTCTACCCCAGGAAAAACAATTACTCCTCTCTTTTGCCCTAATTCCTGAATTCTACCTATAGCTCGATAATCATTATGATCAGTGACAGCAATACAACTTAACCCTTTTTTACAAACTTCATCTACCCATGCTTCATACGAATCATCAGCAACGTAGCATTCACTCATCATCGTATGAAGATGTAAATCACATTTATACCACCTTGTACCAACGTATTCCATAATATCCTCACTACGCCACTACCGCATTAGCATTTATTCGCTCAATTACATTCCGTATCCCTAACCAGACATTCATATCCTCGAAGAGTTCCACAACACTTCCTTGGTCCGTAAATGGCGACTCCTGAAGTACCGACAGATCTTTCATCGTACCATTATGAACGATATACTCGACAATCTGATTCACGAAATATATCTGTCTGCTGTCCAGATTAGCTCCATCAAGATACTCTGAAAACGCCGCTTTAGCTGCATTCATATCGAGCCCTACGATTTCACGTACTAATTCACCTAAAGGCTTTTCTCCATACTCATGCTCATAATCTTCTCTTGTACCAATCTCTGACCAAAGAACTTTTTCCAATACCCCTATGTCTTCATTCGTCAGCGGAATATTGGTTTTAAGCTTCTTGATTACAGCATTATCCTGATGCTCACGAATATAATACTCTGCCTTCGCTTTATAATTTTTCAAATCGTCATTCTCAAGCTCAGCTTCATGCCAAGTAACATCAAGAATATCGTCCCGAAAATTCGTATCGTAGCGAAGCTTTGTATGTGGAATATATTTCATGAGACCACGAAGCTTTTCTCTGATTTCTTCAAACTCATTTATTCCGCAGGTATCAACATAATCTGTATGCAGAATTTTATCAATCAGCTCAGACTGAACTGTTATCTCAGGAATATTAGCTACCCCTGCAATTCCCGATACACGCTTAAACAAATCTCTCCGAGCCTTGCTGTATTTCTTTCCAACAAGGTATGCAAGCTCTATCCCATACATGAGCGCATCGAACCGCAGTGCACTCACCTCATCAGTTTCCGGCAAAATATAAGGCGCGACCTCTTCCTTAACAACCAACGTATCCTCATACGTAAGAGTCTGATAGTTTTCTTTTGTAGAATATTGGTCAACGTACTTCAAATGCTGCTTAACGGCAAAATTATCCCTAGGCAGCTCGCGTACCTTTTCGCTCATCGTATCTACCAATGAATTGCGATAATCAACAAGATGGTCTATCTGGTACTCAAGCTCCTGGAGCTTATACGCTATTTCAAACTGCAGGCAAAATATAGCCCCCTGCAAAGCCATTAAATTTGCAGTCGGTCTCCCTTTTCCCATACGGAAAAACTCAAAATTTCCGCAGAAATCAAATATATAAAACTTACTCTTATCCCCACCATCAATAAGTCCCGGACAAAGTCTGGTTCCACGCCCAATCATCTGCCAGAATTTAGCGTAGCTCATTACTTTTTTGAAGAACACCAAATTCAGAACTTCCGGCACATCAATGCCCGTATCGAGCATATCAACAGAAATCGCAATCTGCGGCAGCTTGTTCGGTTCAGAAAAATCATCAATCAACTTCTGAGCGTAGTTGATACGATTGTCAATCACCTGCGCAAAGCCGTTTAAATTAGGATATTCCTTATTGAATATCTCAAATATTTTCTCTGCATGGTCGTGATTCTTAGCAAATACTATAGTCTTCCCCAATTTTTGACCATAATCTATTTTAATACCATCCGTCATTACAGCATGAAGCACTTGCCGTATGGTATCAGCGTTGAAAATCCATGAATTTAGTGCTGACGAGCTTATCGACTCAGGTACTTCACCATCCTCCATTTCGAAGGTACTCTCGTAGATTGCTTTTTCTTCATCGGAAAGCTCCGCATACACTATTCCCTGCTCAATAAACTTCAACTTTGTCTCAACCGACAGGAAATCCACAAGATATCCGTCCTTGACCGCCTGAGCCAGTTCATAGCCATAGGTCGGTACCCCTTGCTCTAAGTCAAATATCTCATACGTATTCCTATCAATATCGTCCTTTGGTGTTGCTGTGAGTCCCACCAGCGGAGCATCGAAATAGTTGAATATATCCTTATACTTGTTATAGATAGACCTATGCGCTTCATCGCAAATGACAATATCAAAATGCCCACTTGTGAACAGCTTTTGATTTTCCACCTTGACCGAATCAATGCAATTCATCATTGTTTGGTAAGTAGAAAACACACAATGTGCCGTGTAATTATCCTTTTCCTCGCAGAGATTAGTCACTGAAAGCGAAGGATAATTATTCACAAAAGCCCTTTTTGCCTGCGTCACAAGCGAATTCCTATCCGCTAAGAAAAGGATATTCTTAATCCACCCGGCATCAAGCAGCACTTGGCATAGCGCTATAACTGTTCTGGTTTTTCCCGAACCGGTAGCCATGACAAGAAGCGCTTTTCGCCTATTTTTCTTATCAAAGCTATCACATACCGCTTTTACTGCAGCTTCCTGATAATACCGCCCCGCAATCGTTTTATCCACGCTGACATGAGCCAAAGATGTCCTCATTCTTCTGAGATTGAACATCTTTTCCAGGTCTGCCTTGGAATATATACAAGCGACCTTTCTCTCAGGATACTGCCCATCAATTATCCTTGTGTCAAATCCATTTGTCAGGAAAATGCACGGTCTTCTGTGATACTTCTTCTCCAGTATATCCGCATACAAATTAGCCTGCTTACGTCCTTTGGACACATCTACGCATGTACGTTTAGCCTCAATCACCGCCAATGGTTGAAATGAGTTGTCGTACAGCACATAATCTGCAAAACCAACTTCAGATTTATTCGGCATCCCCGGCAGCTCTACTTCGTTAATCCAATCTGAGCCTTCCGTCCATCCGGCATCCATAAGCATAGCATCAATATATATCTTACGAGTCTCATACTCAGACAAATCCAACGGCTTAGGCACATAGGACTCGGCCTGTTCCTTTCGCCTTGCAGTAAGTTCTTCTTTAAGTGATTTATTTTCTTCAATCAGCTTTTCCAGATCAACATCGGGAATCTCTTTCTTTTGTGGAACCTCTTCTTTGGGCAGCAAAGACTTATCAAAGACATGTTCCTCATATTCATTTCCATAACAATAGGAGAGAAAATCAAAGAAGATATGCAGATTTTCGAGACACAAAACTGCCTGGTCTTCCGTAATCTTTTTAGTCGAATGAGCCGCGATATTCCCCATTTTACGTATAAAATCCATACGCTTCATGAGGTCATCATCAACGATATCCCGAAATTCCTCTGTACTCATAAGACTTATTAACGTGTCCTGATACGGCATGTGTAGCGCTGCATCAACCGAGTACATCCACTTGATTGCGAATTCCATCGCTCGGCGACAATTTATAATGCAGGAGGTAATATCAATATGGAAAATTTTCTCAGCCGCAATTGCCACATCAGCAAATGTGGCAAATTGTGGTTCATTTTTCAGATAGTCAAAATTAGCCATTGGATTACCTCCTAACATTTAAGCAAAACAAAATGTGTACTATCCTTTAATAACAAGCTTTCCTAATATTGTCACTGCTCATTTTTGCTAATTGCTTTGAAAATAGCACCGTGTGGGTTTCCATCTTTCTCCGAACGCATGCTTATAAAATACATACAATCATCATAAATACGAACAGTATGTCTATTGAGTAAATTGATAATCTTGCTATCCCATAAAGGAATATTTTTTACATAATAAGATACATCATGCGATGTTTTAAAAGGATTATCTTCATGAAGAAAAGCACTGCATTTATCATACACTTTTATAGCATCTTTTTTATGCAGATAATTTTTCTCAACAGGAACAAACTCATCATATTTTCCTGTTTTTTTAATATCTATTGGCTTAGGATAAAAATCAGGATTTATACGTTCAATATCATTGAAGATATATTTTGCATTCCATGCATTTTGATACTTCTCATGAATTGTCGAATATTTCTCCATATTAGATACCAGGCTCCCCATAGCAATTAATTCAATTATTTTTCTAATTTCCAAAACACATATTTCTATATCTGAATAAAAAAAACCTGTAGTCGTCTTTCTACTTAGTATATTCCAAATTACCTCTTGTCGCTTTTTTATCAAGACCATTTGGTCTATATATCGCTGAAGATTACCCGTATCATTATCCATATTATTTCCTCTGCAAAGCTCATTATCCAAAGTATTTTTGCATCAAACTGTCAAATAAAGTCTGCGTTTCATCAAGTGATTTTTGAACTACAACTTTTGATTTGTCGACTTGATTAATAAATTCCGTAAACCGATTTTGTAAACTCATTGGTGGTATTGGAACATCAAACTTTTTAAAGTCTCCCATAGAAACCCTTGGCATTTTTGCCCCTACCACTTTTTCTGTAACCATATCAACAAACTCATCACTTCGAAGCATAAATGTTAAATATTCTCGATTAAGTTTTGATTTTACAGGCTTTAATGGTACTAATTCTGATGTAGCATATCCACATCTATCTGGAATAACAACTTTATTCAAGTATGGACGTAACTTGGAATATAAGACATTACTCTCATCGAATGTACATGTAGAGTTACCAATTTCACTAGTGCTAACCATCAAGTAGTCAATTACTCTACCTGTTTGAGCTTCTATCATATCAAGGTTTAACAACCACACTTCATTATCAAATTCTCCACAGTAATTTACTATTGGAGCTACATCACTCATTGGTTCAGTCGGCCATTCTTTTGAATTTGACACCGGTAGTCCAAACATCTCTACAAATCGGGCTTTGATAAGCATATCCAATTGCTTTATTTCTTCAGTTCTTTTATCAATAATATCTCTTATTTTATCCAGCTTATCCACTACGGTAGACTGTTCTTCAATTTCAGGCACTTTGAGTTTAATCTTCTTAAGATCTGTAACTGCAAAACTGGCCTGATTAACAGACTTCTTGATTATTTTTGCAAGCTGCCTTCTGAATGGAAGCGCATAAAAACAATAACGAGCATACGCGGGAACAATGATATCTTTTCTTGCTTTAAGCCTTAAGAGATTCATCCCATGAATAATGGTTTCATTTTCCTGCTTCTCATATAAGACGGTTCTACCCAAGTATTGAACACTATTTATATGGGACATAAGCAAATCACCATCTTCGAGTATAAACGATTCATACTTTCCAATATCCGTTATTCCTGCATATCCCATCCTATCACGGTTAAACTTATCATTTGCAATAGTTTCAATCCTTGTAATAGGAAAACCACCATCAGCCTCGCCCTGTTTAATATTTGCTCCATTCTGTATTTGAAAAAAGCATTCATCTATAGTTTTTTCCATCTATCATCCCTACAAATCTCAATTTATTTTCTTTGCATCAGTTATAAGTCCAGTAACCAAATCGTGTAATTGTGCTGCATTTTTACTTGTAATTACCGGTTTCCCGGTTCTCTTCTCAACAGATGCCCGTGCTTCTCCTGCAGCCGCTCCACCTTCGCCTGCCACAATTCTATTTTCTTCAAACGTTTTCGGCTGCTTTTGTTTTGATATCTCTGCCGTAGTTGCTTCCGCAAGCATATTCAAAACCAATTCGAGAGTAGACATGTTATCCCTGAGATTTTCTTTTTTTAACCCCTTCAGATTCTTGTACTGCCGAGTTGTCATTCCTGACCATGCTTTAGTTATTGCATCTGTGAGAATCGCGTATTCTACGCCCTGCTTCACTCCGCGCCTATCCCACTCATCAGTAAGCTCTTTTCTTACTTGAATTGCCTGCAGGCGCTGGTTTATCCACTCTCGCGAATAGCCCTTTTTTGCATAAGTTTCCAAGGCGCGCTCTATGGTAAGTTCAGGATCAATTACTTCTTCTATTCGTTCACGCCCGACCTGAGCTAACCACAGTTTGAATGGCTCTGCCTTCTTTGATGGAATTGATTGTATTATGCGGAGCAACTGCTCCGTATTTGCAACATCTGTAATTCTCTTTTTTCCATCGGAGGCAGTCATTTTCAAACCGTGACAATTTGTCACGGTTTCATTTCCTTCCGCCTTTAATCTCTGCTTGAGTTTTCTCCAATATGCGGTTGCATCTACACTCTCTGTCAATACTCGTACTGCATCCACAATAGAAAAATACCATTCTTCTTCATCTTCTACCCAAGCGGTTCTGATTGGCTGCTCTTCAAATAATTGTATTTTATCTTTGTCCATAAAGGTCTCCCCTCAAACAATTCCATTGAATTACTTTAGCAGCTTCTCTAACTCATCCATCTCAACCGTTATCTGTTTCTCAAGTGACCTGATGTTTGCCATAATCTCCGATGTCGGCGGATACTCTATAGGAATATACTCAATTTCCTTGTATTTATTGATTGATAGCCCATAATTGTTGTCAGCTATTTCTTTCTTAGATACCATAAAAGACTTGTCTGTTCGTTTTCTGTCTTTCTCAGCGTCCAAATTTTTAAATCGAGCAATGATATCAGGTATATCATTTTCTTCTATTGGCTGCCGTTTATCGTCCAGACTAAATCCATCCGCTTTCATATCATAGAACCAAACATTATCAGTTCCACCATGATTAGTCTTTGTAAATATAAGTATTCCTGTAGATACTCCTGCGTAGGGCTTAAATACTCCTGATGGCATGGAGATAACTGCTTCAAGTCTCTGATTTTCCACTATTTCTTTACGAATAGCTTTATGCGCTTTTGACGAACCAAACAGAACTCCGTCAGGTACTATGCAGGCACATCTTCCGCCAATCTTTAGCATCCGCAAAAACAAAGCCAAAAACAACAGCTCCGTTTTCTTTGTCTTGCATACCTTCTGCAAATCTGTTGAAACTGTATCGGCATCCAGACTTCCCTTGAAGGGGGGATTTGCCAATATCAGACTGTACTTATCCTTGTCGGGATTTTGGTCAGACAAGCTGTCCCGATACTCTATGAAGGGATTTTCCACTCCATGTGTCATCATATTCATGGCACCGATACGAAGCATTGTTCTGTCCATATCATATCCGTGGAACATATCATTCATGAAGTGCATTCTGTTCTTTTTGTCCAGAAGAACTTCTTTTTTGTACTTCTCTTTTAGGTAATCTCCGCTCGCAACTAGAAATCCTGATGTACCACATGCCGGGTCACAAATGCTGTCCGTTGGTTTTGGATCCATCATTTCTACCATCATGCGGATAATATGCCTTGGTGTTCTGAACTGCCCGTTTACACCAGACTGAGAAATTTTCGAAAGCAGATATTCATACACATCACCGCGAATATCTGTCTGATGAAGCTCTTCCATCATTGAATAGATTTCATCCATAGCATCTACAATCTTTGAAAGCATCAACGGCGTGTTTATCTTAAATATGGCGTCATTCATATATTTACTGAATGCGCTGTTTTTATCCCCATGAAGATTCTTGATAAAAGGAAATACCCATTCCTGAACCACTGAATATATTCTCTGCGCCGGAAAATCGTGAAAAACAGACCATTTCAGTTGACTTCCATCAACTTTTCGTTCACCGATTTCCACTTCCCCCGCAAAAATACTTTTGTAAGCAAGTCCCAGCATAGCTGCTTCTTTAGCGCGAAGTGTATCCGTATCATCCAAATCCCTTATAAACATCAGGTATGTCATCTGTTCCACTACATCAAGCGGATTAGTGATTCCCCCACTAAAGAAAATATCCCATAAACCATCAATTTTGTTTCTGAGTTCCCCAGTCATTACGATTCTCCTTTATTCTTTATCTCTGTTCCAGACATATTGCGTATAGCGTCCGCCACCTATTTTTATGATTGTTTCGGACTCCAAAAGATTTGCTAACGTTCTTTGTACCGTAATTCTGCTGATGTCCGGCAGCTTCTCCATAATCTGAGATTTTGATATTTTTCCATAGGTGCTTTCTATAAGTTTAGCAACACGCTCCGGTTTAGACAGATTTCCGGTTGTCAACAGTTCAACCCGCTCGCTAAACTCTCTGTACGCTGCAACCAACACGCCAAGCATGTATTTCACGAACGGAACGTAATCATTTTCTTCCTCATGCCAAGCGATTGAGCTCTCCTGCAGACTTTCATAGTATGAGTCCTTCGTCTTTTCTATTAAGCGCTCAATACTAATATACTTACCTACTATATAGCCTGCCCTATAAAGCAACAGCAAAGTGAGAAGTCGGCTCATTCTTCCATTTCCGTCATTGAAAGGGTGTATGCAAAGAAAATCAAGAACAAACATGGGGATTAATAGCAACGGATCTATGGTGCCTTTTTCCATCGCTTTAGTGAAACTATCACAGAGAGCGTCCATTGTCTCCGATGTTTCCCATGCTGCTACAGGCTTAAAGCGCACATATTTATTTCCCGCTGCATCTTCTTCCTCAATAATGTTGTCAGATTCCTTGTATTTTCCACCAATGTTATACCCTTCAAATTTGTACAGGTCTCTATGCAGCTGCAGAATTATATTTATCCTCAAAGGAATATAGTCATGACTCTCATGAATAGTGTTAAGAACGTCACGATATCCTGCAATTTCACGCTCATTTCTGTTTTTAGGAGTGGTCTTATCCTTTACCAGTGCCTTTAATCTTGCTTCCGTTGTATGTATACCCTCAATTTTATTCGAGGCTTCTGTACTCTGAATTTTAGCTATTTCCATAAGCTGTGTAAGAGTATCCGCTTTCGCTTCTATGAAAAGTGTTTGCTCCCCTTTAAACTCATGAATTTGCGTGAGCAATGCAACTATATCCGGATTTAACAGCTTCTCCCATTTTTTCTCATATTCGAAGTTTCTCATTCAACTTCCCTCATTTTCATCAATCCAATCATATACAGATGCTATAATTCAATTTAAGTTTATCATTCAATTTACTCACAGTCAATTTCAATTACATCATTTTATCTAAAATGATTAACTTAAAGCTGACAATGAGTATGATAAAAAAGCTGAACCAAATTTTACAATATGATTACTGTCTTTAGTCACGGATTAAAACATGGCATTTTATCGGAATAATCTCGTCCCATTCAACGGAACAATACCCAAAGCAGCAGTTCCGTGTCATTGCATAGAAAAAGCCCCGCATTACTGCGAGGCTTTCGTAATTTCCCAAACCGGCAAACTTTAGATACCCTCTCATTCTGCCTCCCACCAGGCATATCCATACCGGGCGCGGTTCTTCATGAAGAAATAGCCTGTCAAAGCCAGTGCCATTATTTCCGCCAATACGATTGCAAGCCATATGCCATCAGAGCCAAGCAGCATCGGCAGAAGCAGTACCGCAGACGATTCGCACAAAAGCGTGCGGCCGCATGCCACTACAGCGGATGTCATTCCGTTATTGAGTGCTGTGAAAAAGGCCGATCCGAAGATATTAAACCCGCAGAGAAGGAACGCGAAGGAATACAGGCGAAATCCATGGGCAGTGAGTTCCAGAAGCTCTGTATCATAGCT
>Ga0256405_10009344_pt1 | contig 13465 bp, 9 predicted proteins | sample RumenRJG_02DNA_FD_189096 | JGI IMG/M metagenome (GOLD analysis project Ga0256405, IMG submission 189096) | Bovine rumen microbial communities from Lethbridge, Alberta, Canada - RJG_02 | ecosystem: Host-associated > Mammals > Digestive system > Stomach > Rumen | place: Canada: Alberta | collected...
TCCGTACATGTCGTCACCTCCTTCCGGAACTTGTGGGTGGGTTGCTGTTCCTTACACTTCCCACTGGAGGTGAGGCAGGCGGTTTGACGAAGGAGGATGAGATTTTTTTTGAAAAAAGCTCCGGCCACCATAACGGCAGCCGGAGCGGGTACATATAAGATAAGGTTAGAAGCGGTCGGGATATTCAGGGGCGAGCTGCTTCTTGGCTTTTTCAATACGGGAGCGGAAGGTCGTTCTCTTGATGCCGATGACCTCGGCAATGGCTTCATCGGTCAGACCCTTCAGGCGGAGTCTTCCGATTTTCCGCGCTTCAGGCATCAGCTCGTCCAGACGGGCTAAGAGCTGGTCGAGCTCGGCCTTGTCACAAAGAACATCTTCGATAGAAGGTGCAGTGTCGGCCAGCGCATCCAGCGGAGAGCACGTGTCGCCGTCTTCATTCTCAGTCGAATAATCGAGGGAGATGTGGTCTCCTGCACGACGGAATTCACAGGTCAGGCAGTCTGCGTCGCAGAGCCAGAACTTGTTCTTCGGGCAGATGCACTGGCCGTGAGACTGGTGGCGCTTACGGAAAGCGTCATGGAAACGGGTGTGCTCTTTGTAGACTTCTTCGGGTACTTCCACCCATTCACGAGTGGCTTTGAGATAGATACGGTAAGGTTTTCTCTGGTTGTCTTTCTTTTGCATAAGTGAAGCCCTCCTTCGGCTTTTGCCGAAATGGAGAGCTCCAGACATGCAAAACCAGACCACTGTGGGAGCGACTGCAAGCCGACGGATTACTCCATTTCGGCTGCACATCGCTTCCGGTGGTCAGTGCAGATTATTTACTTGATAGTTACATGGAACCGGAAACACCCTGCGCAGTCAGTTTCCATGTACTAAGCACATTGTAGTTAGCAGTTAGGGAGGACTCAAAACTTGCCGAGTCAGGGAGAAATGCGTATTTAGGCTATTTACTGCGGATCAAATCGTGTCAATTTGCAGAAAATGGGCGATTAAAGGCAATTTGAGATAAAAAAAGCCGACTCGCCGAGTCGGAAAAAAAATAAAAAAACCGCGCATCCGAAAAGGACGCACGGTCAAAGACTTATTAACGACGTTGTTTCGAGCCTAATGGTTCATAATTGTAGGACTCAAGAAATGCATTTGCTTTATCAATTGATTGCCCTGAGAAACCAGTGATACAAAATCTTAAGGCTTGATGCTCATCTGATTCGTCAAAGGCATGCCCGGCAAGTTGCATAAGCTTTTCTGTTGTAGCGATGTCCAGATCAAGGCCGCGACCAATAGAGATAATAGTACGGAGACTTGGCCTTGTATCTATATTCTTTTCAGCTTTTCGGTATACTTCCTCACCAAGCCCAGTTAAGTTACAAAAATGTATTTTGCTAATTCCACGTGATTGCAGTATATCAAATATCAGCTCCCAGCATGTTTTGTTAGTACTGGTTAATTTACGTGCAGCATTCTGCCTCTCAAATTCCTCACGTTTCTTCTTTATGTCCTCTGAGAGCTTGATTACAGAGGCGCTTTTTGATGAGTCATACTTTGATACTTTCTTATCAGCATTAACTCGATGAAATAGTTCAAAGGGAAAGTGTCGATGGATTTCTGCCTGATTTAGACTTTGCCATGTGAATTGCAAAGTGCATTCTTCCAAATGAGCCCACGCATAATCTGAGAGTGAATATCTCCCTTCTTCATCCGTTTCCAGAAATTGTGCATCGTTAATTACATAGTATCCATCCACATATTTGAACAGATCGGAATCTATAAGTTTGCGAAACTCACGATTGCTTTTATATTCGTAAAAAGCCTCATTGGTATCAATGTAGCTGTGATACGGGGAGCCATCATTATAATTGTATATGCTCGCAGCTTCTTTAAATCCCGTTTCCATCATACGTATCAGGGCGGACTGACGGGATACCCCATAGAAACTTGCAAGATCATTGGAAACACAGGTCAGGACTGCTAATTTCAGGGGAGTTGTGTCATATCCGTATAAATCATACAACTCTCGGACTTTCGCTTGAAATGGTTTTAGTGGCATCAGAATCCGCGGTGCCATGTTGTTAGCTTGCCACTCCATACGTTGGACATCTGACCACTCTTCATCTTTTTCGGGGTAGATCATGCTGGAGGGACAGCGACAAGCAACAAAGGCTTCACCGTAAAGAATATGCTTAATAGCAGCATACATACGGTGCTTGTACCAATGGAATACTTCGTGGGCAATAGTATTTTTTACACAGCCAAGATTACGCTCCCAAAAAGTAAAGGCATCTATCAGAATGGTACCTCTTCGAACGGGTATAGTGCGCTTGCTGATTTTGAAAAGATCAAAAACCTCTGCCTCACCAGATGTAAAATACACCTCTCCGAAAACACTGAAATCGTCGCTAATACGATTACCTTCGATAATTTCCAGCCCCATTTCCTTTGCTATATCCGTAATAGGAACTGGCATAGGAGTCTCTAAAGCCTTCGGACAGTACTTTTCCAGAAAAGCAGCTGCCTCTGACTCAAGGTCTTTCTTGTATAGGATAGGAACAATATTAGCAGAGAAGTTTTGACTTGGAGAAATTGATTTTCTACTGGGTATATATCGATGAACACTTGTAACGGTAAGGCTCTCAAGATGATCAGTGATAGTGGCTTCACATGACGATGTAAGCCATTGGCTTATTTCTCCGCTTTTATCTCCTTCATAGGAAGTCTCGGTGATATTCACAGTACAGCTTAGAATAGCATCAAATTTTAAGGTATCCTCATTAACTTGAATGTTTCTTGTAAATTCCAGTAGCATATCCTCTATGAAAGCAGTATCTGGATATTTTATGCGAGAATATGTCAGATCAAGAAGCGAAAGGTGCTGTGCTATGTAATTCGACACGGCAGTCCAAATGGGGCGATAACATATTTTGTAAATGAAATGGTCGATCTCGTTTTGATAATTGCCCACTGTATGATTCCTCCTTTCCCTTTCGCCAGAGTGTATAAAGTTCAATATTGTAAAAAGAGCTGGAAAACAGTATAGCACATAGGCAAGGATAATTCAATTAAATCAGAAGTAAATTCGTGCATTCGTGAAGATGTTCCTTGCGTTCCTGATGCATAGGTGATATACTATCGTCGTGTGATTGTAACATTTTTTACGGTGCCCTTATAGGGAGGCATAAAGGATGGGAACTATGGAAGTTAGTTATAAGAAGCTGTGGAAGATTTTAATAGACAAGGATATGAAGAAAAAAGACCTGCAGGCGAAGGCCGGAATAAGCTGGGCGTCTGTAACGAAACTATCCAAAGGTGAGACTGTGAGCATGGAGGTGCTCATGAAGGTTTGCAAAACGCTCGGATGTGACATAGGAGACATCATGGAGCTTATACCGACCGAAGAAGATACCGTATAAAGGGGTGGTAGCTTATGCCAACAAGAAAAAAGAGCGTGATTAGCAAGGCGAGCCCTCATACTATAAAGAAATTTGAGCTGATTGAGGAATACATCAAATCATGGGCTCAGAAACTGATGCTGCAAGAGTCCTGCAATGGGCTTATTTATATAGACTGTATGTGCAACAGCGGCATCTATACTGATGACTCTGGGAAAACGGTGGAAGGATCACCAGTTCGAGTTGCCAATGTTCTGCTGGATGTTGCAAGAACATATACGGATAAAGCGGTGCATCTATATTTCAATGATATAGATAAGGCTCGCGTAGATGAGTTGAAGAAGCATCTCCCACAGGATGAGAGAAACTATAGAATTGTAACTTCTGTCGGTGATGCGAACGAGTTATTGACTACCATAGGATCTCAATTAAGCCAGACGGGACATCTTCATTATTTTTTGCTTTATGACCCCTACGATGCATCGATCGACTGGAAGGCGCTGCTACCGTTCTTCTTGCATTGGGGAGAGGTAATGATAAACCACATGGTTATTGATCCAGTAAGAGCTATTACAAGTGCAAAGCGTCAAGTGACCAAGGACAAATATGCGAACACGTACTTGGAAGATTTTGAGAGGCTGGTTCCCTTTGGTAGCGATAAGGAAGCGTATGAGGCTCGTGTAGAGCAGATTATAAAATCGTTAAAGGGAAACCGTAGATATTACGTGGCAGCATTTCCTTTTTATAACACACAGAATTCTCATATGTATAACTTGATTCACTGTACCAGTAATCGTGAGGGATTCAAATTATACAAAAAGTGTGCATGGAAGGTTTTTGGAGCCCAATCATCTACAAAGAATTCCCCGGATTATGGGCAGTTCAGGTTTGATGAAAATGGGTTTATTACAACCGATACAGATGCGTCCTGCTTTCATGTGCGGGATATTGCCAAGTATTTACAGGAGCACTTTAAAGGCAGGCAAATGGTTCCTTTGAGTGAACTTTGGGAATTGTTGGATGACCATCCGATATTTCCGTCAGAAGGGTATCGAAATGATATAAAAAAAGAGCTGGTAGCAACTTATGGCGCACGGCAAGAACAGATATACCGGGTGGAGATAAACAAAAAAGAAACAGTGATCAACTTTTCTAAATAGAAAGAGTCCGATGATATCGGGCAAGGACGTGAAGTAAATGACAACACAGAAATTTGGCGGTGCGTGGACGCAAGAAAAGCTGAATATATTTACAAGCTATTTGGAGGCTTACTTAATAGCACTCCAAAACCAGAATTTTAAGAAGATCTATATAGATGCTTTTGCCGGAACAGGGAAGATTGAGACCAGTGATGGAGAACAATACCTTGAGGGATCAGCACGGCTTGCGCTTTCCGCGAGGAAGAGTTTCGATTTCTATTACTTTATCGAAGGCGACAACAAAAAAGCGGCTGAGCTTAAGCAGATGATCGATAATGATTTCTCATATATGAAGGGCATCACTCGCGTATATTGCGGAGATGCTAATGAAAAGCTCGCACAGATAATCTCAGAGGTTGATTGGAGATTTAACCGAGGGCTATTGTTCCTTGATCCATATGCTACGCAGGTTAATTGGACAACTCTGGAGACCGTAGCAAAGACATGTTCCATTGATGTTTGGTACCTGTTCCCGTTCTCAGCCTTAAACCGTATGCTTCCGAAAAACGGGAAGTATAAAACGTGGGAAAGTTGCTTAGACCGGCTGCTGGGAGATTCGAGCTGGCAGACTGAATTCTATAAGAAAGATCCGCAGATGTCGATATTTGATTTCTTCCCTGATCCGGAAAATCCGGATGAAACGGATCGTAAGATTAAGGATGCAAATCCAGATCACATCAAGACATATATTATCAAGAGATTACAGACAATATTTCCTTGCGTTTCTAAAAATCCAAGGATTTTTAGAAACAGCAAGAAGTCACCGATGTTTCTCTTTTGCTTTGCGATTTCCAACGGCAGCCCTAAAGCACAGGCGCTTGCATTGCGGATTGCCGATCACATACTGAAGAATAAATAGGTGAAAAGGATGGAACCAACGTGAAGACGATAACACGAAAAACCATGCTCTATCAAACAGGTGTTGAGTATGGGGACTACACAATGAACCATGTGCAAGGATGTGCGCACGGATGTAAATATCCTTGCTATGCATTTTTGATGAAAAAACGGTTCGGTCAGATTAAGGATTATGAGACGTGGCTTGAGCCCTGTCTTGTTTCCAATACGCTCGAATTGCTGGACAAGGAAATCCCTAAGCTCCGTGATAAGATCGAGTCGGTTCAGCTCTGCTTTACCACTGATCCTTTCATGAATGGATACCCCGAAGTGACACAGATGAGCATTGCAGCTATCCGAAAATTAAATGAGGCAAATATAAGGTGTACTACTCTGACAAAAGGGATTCTTCCAATAGAGCTTGCAGAGCTTTCGCGGGACAATGAGCATGGTATTACGTTGGTTTCTTTAGATGAGCATTATAGAGAAAGAATGGAACCGGGAGCCGCAACTTATCAGGACAGATTAGCGTCCTTGCGTGCGCTTCATAACGCAGGCTGTAGAACATGGGTTAGCATAGAGCCTTATCCTACGCCTAACATTATAGAACAAGATTTGCAGAAGATTCTGGATGAAGTGTCTTTTGCAGACAGGATTATTTTTGGAAGGACGAATTACAGCAAAGAGGCGAATGCATATAAAGACCATAAGCGTTTTTACAATGAGCAGGCTGCAGAGGTGATAGCCTTCTGCCAAAAGCACAGCATTGATTATCACATAAAAGCAAAAACGATAACAGAAGAATGATGAGGTGAGAACCGTGGCACTATTACAAGACTTAATCCAGCAAATCGACGATAAGGCTCTTCGGGAGAGGATTCTTCAAGAGACCAATAAACTGATGAAGCAGAAAAAATTCGGGCTCGTGTTTGAGGAACATCTTCCTGAATGCACTCCGCTATATGATGTTCCGATTCGTGTTGGGTCTAAAGTTGCTTTAAAGACTGGCTATGTTAGCGACATTTATACTGTCGTAAAAATCGATAGCGAAGATGTGCTCTGCGACCGTCGTGAAACGCATGAGCAGAAGGCATTAAAACTGGATGATCTTGTGGTAGTGGCAGAATTCGGAGAGCCGATCTATCCGACATTGAAACTGTTGGATAGTGTTGAGAACGCACCTGATAGTGGACTTTGGCATACACTCATTGAAGCAGATAACTATCATGCCCTTCAGCTTCTGGAGTATCTCTATGCCGAGAAAGTAGACTGCATTTATATTGATCCTCCTTATAATACTGGTGCCAAAGACTGGAAATACAACAACGACTATGTAGATAGCTCTGATGCTTACCGCCACAGCAAGTGGCTCTCCATGATGGAGAAACGTCTGAAGCTGGCGAAAAAATTACTAAATCCCAAGGACTCTATTCTTATTGTTACAATTGATGAGAAAGAGTACTTGCATTTAGGATGCCTTCTCGAAGAACTTTTTCCCGAAGCAAATATGCAAATGATTAGTAGTGTTATTAATCCTTATGGAACACAGCGGTTGAATGAGTTCTCAAGGAATGATGAATACATTTTCTTCTTGATGTTTGGGAAATCGCATCCGGAAGGTGTGATTCGTGACGATGATGAACCAGCGGATATTAATTTCTGGAAGACTTTCAGACGGGGAGATTTAGCTTCAAGAAGGGGGCAGCCCAAAGGTGGAAAAGCACAGTTTTACCCAATCTATGTAGAGAGGGCAAGTAATAAGATTGTGAAAATCGGCGATCCGCTTCCTCACGATGTAGATAGAACAACTGCTCCGGATATCCCCGGATGCTTTACTGTTTTTCCGTTGCGTGATGATGGAACGGAAATGAACTGGTGCACAAGAAAAGAATCTGCTGAAGAGCTATTAAAAAATGGCTATATAAAGGCTGGGCGGTTTAATAATAACACGGAACAAAAATATCCGATTTCGTATCTACGATCTGGAACAATTGATGATATTAAAACCGGAAAACTGATTGTAGATGGGCACGATGAGGACGGCTCAATAATTGCTCATTATGTGGTTGCTAAAGCGCAAATGCCACAGACAAATTGGCATCTAAAGGAACATAGCGCAAGAGATTATGGCACAAACCTTATTCGATCTATCTTTATCGAGAAAAGATTTGTTTTTCCGAAGTCGTTATATGCAGTTCGCGATTGCCTTGATCTCTTTGTACGTAACAAACCAGATGCTTTGATTTTAGATTTTTTTGCTGGTTCAGGAACTACCCTTCATGCGGTAAATCTTCTAAATGAAAAGGATCATGGTAATAGACGATGCATTATGGTTACCAATAACGAAGTTTCTGCAGACGAAGCAAAAAAAATGTCTGAGCAGGGGCTTAAACCGGGAGATCCAAAATGGGACGATTTAGGCATTGCAAGGTATGTGACATGGCCACGAACTGTTTGCACTATCGAAGGCCATAACGTTAAAGGAAATCCCCTAAAAGGAAAATACTTAGGACTGGATAAACCAATGTCTGATGGGTTTAAAGCTAATGCAGCATTCTTCAAACTTAGCTTTCTCGACAAGACATCCGTAGCACTTGGCAGACAATTCCGAGACCTTCTGCCGGTGCTTTGGATGAAAAGTGGGGCAATTGGACGGTGTCCAATACTCGAAAACGATGAGCTTCCGGAGATGCTTATCCTGCCACAGAACAAGATGGCAGTCCTTATAGATGAGATATATTATTCTGAGTTTGACACGGAGTTAAGCCAATATCCGGGAATTAAGACGGTCTATATCGTGACGGATTCTGAGACTGCGTATCGTTCAATGATCCGATCTTATGATGGCAAAGTGTGTTACCAGCTTTACCGGGATTATCTGGATAATTTCCGTATCAACACAGGGAGGTAATCATGAAAGTAGAATTATTTCCATTTCAGAAAAGAGCTCTCGCAGATATACGCATGAAAACTGCGGAAGCAATGGGGAGCTATCACAGAACGCATGCGCCGCAGGTGGTTTCCTTCACTGCTCCGACCGGAGCTGGGAAGACCATCATTATGTCCGCGTTGATCGAAAGCGTCCTCTATGGGGATGACACCTATGCAGAACAGCCGAATGCAATCATTGTCTGGCTTTCAGATTCTCCGCAGCTGAACGAGCAGTCCAAGCTGAAGATTGACTCCAAGGCCGATAAAATCCGCATTTCACAGTGTGTAACGGTTACTGAGGACTCCTTTGACAAGGAGACCTTCGAAGATGGACATATCTATTTCCTAAACACGCAGAAGCTCTCTGTTACATCGAAGCTCACGAAGAATGGTGATGGCCGCACCTATACGATATGGGAGACGTTAGCTAATACCGTCAGGGATAAGAGCGACCGGCTGTATTTCATCATCGATGAAGCGCACCGTGGTATGCAAGGACGCGAAGCCAGCAAAGCCACGACAATCATGCAAAAGTTTATCAAGGGCAGCAGCGCTGACCATATCCCTCCGATGCCTGTGGTTATTGGTATGTCTGCGACAACACAGCGCTTTAACGCTCTGGTCGAAGGCACATCCTCTACCATACATAAATCTATTGTTACGACAGATGAGGTGAGGGCTTCCGGCCTTTTGAAAGACCGTATTGTCATTACTTATCCGGAGGAAAGCGCAGTTAATAATGATATGGCAATACTTCAGGCCGCTGCAGATGATTGGAAAGAAAAATGGGAGCATTGGACTCAGTATTGCTTTGAGCAGCACTATGCCTATGTCAATCCGATTCTAATCATTCAGGTGTTAAACGGAACTGGTGGTAAACTGACTGATACCAATCTGGACGATTGCATTGAAAAGATTGAGGAGAGAACAGGCTTCAAGTTGGAAAGCGGTCAGGTGGTTCATACCTTTGGAGGTACAACAGCCACGCTTATGGTAAATGGCCTTGAAGTGCGATACGAGGAGCCGTCCCGTATCGCGGAGAATAGAAACATTCGCGTTGTATTCTTTAAGGAAAATCTTTCCACAGGTTGGGATTGTCCAAGGGCAGAAACAATGATGTCTTTCAAGCATGCAAATGATGCTACATATATTGCCCAGCTGCTCGGACGAATGATTAGAACACCGATGCAGATGCATATACAGGTGGATGATGTCTTAAACGACGTGCACCTCTATTTACCGTACTTCAATGAAGATACCGTTAAAGATGTTGTAGAAGCTCTGCAGAGCACAGAAGGCGGGGATATTCCGACCGATATCTATGGGGAATCACTCTCTGGAAAGAAGTTCGAAACGCTGACCGTCAGACCTAAGAAGAAAAAAGAGGAACAGCAAACACCGGGGCAGCTGTCCATTTTTGATGTTTTCGCAGGGCAAACGGCATCCGAACCGCCGACTACTGGAACAACAGAGCCGGGTGGAGGTACGCTTCCTTCAGCAAAGCCACAAAACACTGAAGAACAGGCACAGCAGGGTGAAGCAACTGGGCAAAACCAGCAGAAACCAGCTCCTAAGATATCAGATCCTGCTCAGCCTTCCACTGGATCTTCACAGAATTTTGGCACGACAGCATCGTCTGGAGTAGGAAGTAATGTTGAGGCAAGCTCACAGGCTGGTCTGCCGGAAACTTCCGAAGAGGAAGATCTGTTTGACCGTGAAGCGGTTATGAAATTTATAAATGATGCAGGTCTTCTTTCATATAATGTTAGGGCACTCCGAATTAACGACTATCTAAAATCACTGTATAGAATGGCACATCTGCTTAGTATGTCCAAGTTACACCGAGAAGCGATCCGAGAAGTGCAGGATGAGATCGTTCAGATGATCCATGACTATGTGGAGGATTTGAGAATTAAGGGAAAGTACGATGCTCTTATACAGCAGGTGAAGCAGTTCAAGCTGGCCACGCAGATTTTTGATGCCTTCGGTGAGACTGTGGACAACTATTCTGTACATGATATGTTTACAACTACAGATACGGATATTGAGCGCCAGTTCCAGATTGCAGATGTCAAGCTGGGGCGTGAGGGTATCGGTATGGCATACGGTAATAAATATGGCGATCTCAGTGACCTGACAGCCTTTAAGGTTGACGTCATCCTCTTTGTGGCGGATGAGAATTGCATGAACCGGCTTCATGCCTATGCGGAGAACCGCTTCCACGGACTCAATGACGATTACCGCAGGTATATTGCCACTATCGATTCAGAGAAGATTCGTCGTGAGTATGACAGCATTGTGTCCGATGGTGATGTGGTCAGCAAGCATAATTTCCGCCTCCCTGAGACAATTCAGGTTCCGCACGAAGTTGGTGGTAAGGAATACAGAGACCATCTGTTCGTCAGTGATACTACTGGAACAGCAAAACTGAAGCTAAACAGTTGGGAATCTAATCTAATTGCCGAGGAAGAGAAAAGACCGGATTTCGTATGCTGGATTCGTAATCCATCCAGAGCATCGTGGGCTTTATGCATTCCTTATGAAATCGACGGAGAAATCAAGCCGACGTATCCCGATTTTATCGTTGTACGAGAAGATAAGCGCCTCGGCTATGTGATTGATATCCTTGAGCCGCATAGCGCAGACTTTAAGGATAACCTTGGAAAGGCTAAGGGTTTTGCAGAATATGCAAGGCAGAATCCGGGAGTCGGAAGAATCCAGTTAATCCGAATGAGCAAGGATGCAGCTGGAAGAGATCAATTCAAGCGACTGGATATGTATCGGACAGCTATCCGGGACAAGGTTTCACATGCAATTAACACCGATGAGCTGGATCACATTTTCGATACGGACGGAGTAATCGAGTAAGGAGAAGCACAATGTACGAGAAAATCAAGAAAGATATAGCGCAAGAATACTATGTGAAGAACTATCCTAACGATGGACAGCGGTTTGTTGCTTGGTACCTCCGTAACATCCATAACCTTGATACCTTTGAGGCGAAAGCCTGCATTACCGATGGAGCCGGTGATAAGCAGATTGATGCCGTTTATATTGATGACCAGTCGTCGACAATATATATTATTCAGGGCAAGTTTTACAAAGGAGATACAGTAGATGCAGAGCCTCTCCGCGAGGTTACATCTTCTTGGATTCAAATAAAAAACCTTGCGAAATTGCAGGAGGCGGCTAATGAAAAGTTGCAGGCAAAAATTAGCGAAATAGCTACAGCCTTGGAGGATGATTACGAGGTTTGCTTTGAACTGATTACAACAGCTGGCTTGACAGATTCTGCCAAGTCTGATTTGGCTGCTTTTCAGACGGAACTTGCTGAGAGCGAGACATTGAGCGCAAATCTTGTGCTTGTTGACAGTGAGACACTTCAAGCGAGATATGACGAGGCTTTAAACCGCAATCGTCCTTATATTAATCATGAGTTCACCATTGAGCAAGGAAAGTATATGGAGATGCAGATCGGTGCGACCAGAGCGGTTATCGCTGCAATTCCGCTGAAAGAGTGCATAAAAATACCCGGTATTAAGGATGGAACGCTTTTCCGTAAAAATGTGCGTCAGTCACTCGGCACCGGAAACAAAGTCAATAAAGGGATTGCACGCACATTGAGAAACAATCCGGAGGAGTTTTTCTTCCTGCATAATGGCATAACTGCAATTTGCTCATCAATTAAGATTGCAGATGGAGCCATGAGCGTAAAGGAATTAAATGTCGTAAATGGTTGTCAATCCCTGAGTACAATTTTTAATTGTAGTGAATCTATCCGTAATGTGAGCGATGCTTACATAATGTTCCGATTTTATGAAATTAGCGATGCAGAGCGTGCAGATGAAATTAGCACCTGCACAAACTCTCAGAGTGCCGTTAAAGCTCGTGATTTACGAAGTAACGACAAGTATGTTCTTGCTATGAAGAAGGCATATGAGCAGCATTTCACAGACGGGTACTTCATCACGAAACGAGGAGAGATAGCAGACCCTGTTAAATACAACACAGCTCATACTGTCGATCTGACATCTCTTGGTAAACAGCTTATAGCGTGGCATTCACAGAGACCTACAATATCTTACAGTGAAAGCAGAATCTTTGATAAATACTTCGAACAGCTATTTCACAGAGAATATAGTCCAGAAAAAGTGCAGGCATTGTCAGACTTGTATAAAGAGGTATATAAAAATTGGAGTAATGACAATCCGCTTGGCTTAAATGAGGCGCTGATCGCGCTGAAAGCATATGCCCCTTACCATCATCTTTTTGCCGTTTCAGTATTGTTCTGCGAGATAAATAAAATGCAAGATCTGGTTCCCAATCCTGCGGTTGCAATGCAAAAGTTAAAGAATAGTGATCTACTTGATACTGTTATTGAGCTTGCTGGACAATGCTTGAATATGGGTTTCGAGATTGCGCTTGATGATGCAAGTCAAAACAATAAAGTTTTCAGCCCACCTAACTGGACTAAAGCAAAAGCATCTCTGCGCGACATTCGTGCTGCAGTAAAGCAATACCTGATGTCTGCGAGGATGATGCCGGGTGGCAAGGAAATGCTTGATAGGTTGAACACCGGACTCAAAATGTCTAATGACGATTTTGAATCAAGATGGAGCGCAGATTAAACCTTTTAACGTTTTTATACTTTTTAACGATTGCAGAAAGGGGTGTCGCTTTGAGTACATCGACTGCCACGGCTTATAAATACAGCGTCGCAGGACACCTCTCTTTCGGTGCGCCAAAATGCTAAAAAGCCCAGAAATCAAGCGGTTTCTGGGCTAATCGTACATATAGGCTTTGTATCAAAGATAACGTCTTGATAGACTGAGTGACCGGCTGCGTGGGTTTCCTGATGGGTGTTTTTAAACTTATAGGGTTGAGACGATGGAAATCCCCATGCACTCGCCGCAGGGGTGGGGTTGAGGCAATGGCACCTCCTCCCTGCTGGCTATTATAAGGAAGAAGGACAGCGGTTGAATTGTTCCCGATAACGAACGGGGCTTGAGACAAAGGCGAAATCCGGTGGATTTGTTCTTACGGAACTATGCGGATATGTTTCCGCGAACGAGCGGAGGCGCTGACATCCAAATGGACGTATCGAGCCAC
>Ga0256405_10009346_pt1 | contig 13463 bp, 13 predicted proteins | sample RumenRJG_02DNA_FD_189096 | JGI IMG/M metagenome (GOLD analysis project Ga0256405, IMG submission 189096) | Bovine rumen microbial communities from Lethbridge, Alberta, Canada - RJG_02 | ecosystem: Host-associated > Mammals > Digestive system > Stomach > Rumen | place: Canada: Alberta...
ACTTCCTGAAGTTCAGGCTCATGTCCCGACTCTTCTACCTCTGCCACAACGCGGGGACTAAACGCACGTGCACGTCGTTCACGCGCCCATGTGCTCTGCAGGCGCCTACCGACATGTCTTCCGGCCCGCTGTTTCTTGTTCTTTGCCATTTTTTCCTCCTGAGCGCCCGTTCTACGTTCTTTCTCTCTTTCCGACGCTCACAGAATCAGTATAAGCATGCGCCAAAAAATGTCAAGCGGTATCTGCGACAGAATCCCAAAGAATACTTATATGGATACCTCTACAGTATCTATTCCTTGACCTCGTCTCCAGAGGATAAAATATCTTTTAATATTCTGAAATTATTGAACTAAATTTCTCAAAACCCACTATAAGTATATTATGTAAAACAGATACTATATGAGATACTATCGTAGTATCTCATAAGACTCTACAACAGATACTACTATTATGACATCCACTCGTTGGAACAGAGTAAAAAAGTGGTAAGGAAAAAATCGCGCTATTTTATGCCCACTTGTTGACTTCCTTTGGAGCGTGCTGTATGTATCCAAAAACCACTTACAGCGAGGATAGCATCATGACGGTAACCGTAGATGACCTTCTGCCGGCGACGAAGCGTAGCCTGCATCGGCGCAAGCTACAGCTGCTAATGCCAGAAGACTTGCACGCCCGCATTCAGGCAGCGGCAAAAGAGCGGCAAATGTCCATGAATCGCATGCTTATCGAACTGCTAACTAAGATTTTCCCAGCCGAGGCAGACGCAGACGCTGGAACAAATGCCCAATAAATAACGCGAAGCGCCTCCTTCTGGCAGGAAGGAGGCGCTTCTAAAAAATCACCGCGGTCTGGACGCACGCGGAACGAACACAAGCACTTTAACGCCTGTGCACGTGACTGTCCAGACCTCCGTAGACACATCGGAGGATCCCATGAGAAACGAACGCGCAACCCTTGAGCACGAGATGGAAGCACGGGCAGCTGCAACCTTCCCCTTGAACCTCGACTACATCGACTACGTTAACGAGGACATCCCGGAACCAGGTCCAAATGAGATCATGGTACGCGATGTGTTGAATGCTAACACACCAGCGTTGAGGCGTAATGCATGCGCAAGTGCAGTTAAAACCCTGCAAAATAATTGTCTTGGCTTATATAATTGCGACGGGAGACTAGTAAGACTTACCAGACTTCCGCACGAAATTAACGTTGAAGAAAAAGATATCGAAACACACGATCCAACACAACCAATCCGCGCTCCAAAAGCCGCCATACAGGTCGAGCCACTAGACGCTAAGCGGCTTTCATCTTTACTTTGGCAATACGTTGAATGCGTGGAACGCAAAAACGATAAACGAGCAAAACGCATTGTTATAAAGCCGTGCGCATGTCCATCTGAGCTTATAAATGCACTTCTTTCACCTGAACTGCGTCCATATCCTATACTCAAGGGCATCGCAACATGCCCACAAATTGACCTCACCACTGGTGATACGTGGATTCATGAAGGCTACGATCAAAAAACAGAACTTTTTTATGATTTTTCCGGCTACATATTCGAGGATGCGCCACAAAATCCATCTATGGCAGACGTACAAAATGCAAAATTATGCATATTAGATTTAATTTCTGAATTTCAGGTTTCACCGCTTCCCGATGGTCTTCCTGATCCAAGCGATCCGGAATATGAAGTAGCTGTCGAGCGTAGCAAAAATGTTAGTAAATCTGTCATTTTTGCAATGATTTTAACCAGCTGCTGTTTTATGAATAACACACATCCATTAAATTTTTGTGCAAGTTCCAACCCTGGTTCTGGAAAGTCAACATTAGGCGATGTTGTAGCTGCAATAATTACAGGACTACCATCAGCAGTAACATATTCATGGCCAAAAAGTATAGAAGAACAAGATAAACAACTTATGATGATTGCATTACAAAAATATGCATTCGTCTGTTTTGATAACGTTGAAGGTGTAATAAATGCAGCGAAACTAGCAATAATGATTACACAAGGAACATTAAGCGGTCGGTTGTTTGGTAAAATTGACGAAGCTGTTACTGCAACAGTATGTACAATGTTTTACATTAATGGCAACAACAGTAAAATCACAATGGACCTTCTGCGCAGAACTATGCAGATGTGCTTAAATGCAATGGGTGAACGCGCTACAGATAAAAAATATGAACGTGAAAATATCGTCGAATATACATTAAAAAATCGCAAAAAAATATGGAAAAGTATTCTAACAATTGTACGATATACAATACAGCACATCAATGAATTAGAACAAGAATACAATCTTAGACATTTCAATTCATTTAAGAGATGGAGCAAAATTATCCGTCCTGCATGTCTATTATGCGGAATGGAGGACCCTGTGCTGTCACAGGACAGTCTTTATGCAGGCGATCCTGATAGACAGGCGCTGGCAGCGGTGATCAGTGCTTGGCGTGATCTCTATCCGAACCAAGAGCTCGAACTGGTGGAAATCTTTAAGGCTGCCGGGGCTTGTACAGGTGGCGATCCCACTGTCAAAACGGCAGCGGAGACATTCCTGGAAATTCTACAGGCAATCATTCCGCAACGAGGGGGGCTGACCGCACGTGGCGTCGGCATGTGGTTCCGCTCGCATGTCAGACAGATCGTTGATGGATGGATGATCGAGACGGGATCGCGATCCAAAACAGGCCGCCGATGGACCCTCCTCCCGGCCACACCGGCCACGCCTTCCACACCGGCCACGCCTTCCACGCCGGCCACGCCTTCCACGCCGACCACGCCTTCCACGCCTTCCGCCCTGTTCGGAGACGAATGGCGTGATCAGTTCTGAAGCTACGGTCGGTGTAACCGGTGTAACCTTTCCCCGCCGATTTTTTCATTTTGTCACCATCCCCCCCCTCTCTTGAGTGTAACCGGTGTAACCGCATCCCGTCGATTTTCCCATTTTGTCATTCACTTGGCATATTGTATCCATTTTCATCCAATTGACATTTTCCGCGCGACGATAGGATCAGGTTACACCGGTTACACCCAAAGGGGAATTTCCCCTCCCGCCGCCGAAGGCGGCGGCCCCCCCCCCAAGGGGGGGGCGCGGCCCCCTACGGGGGCAGAACCGACAATTCCTTAGAGGGGGACGCGGAGACTAGTTTGTTTTGGGCTTCAGACGCAGACAGAAAAGAAAGAAAGAAGAAAAGGAGATGAAGGAGATGAGCGCCATGGATGACATAGACTACTGCGACATGCAGGCCGTGCGCGATGCCGAGGAGGATGTTTTTGCCCGCGCCATGCAGGCCGCGTTCCCGTGCGCGGCGTCGATTCCTGAAGCTGTGCCGGAACGGCTCCGTAGTGCACGGGCTTGGTTTGTCTGGGCGGCGGCGGAAGCGAAGGTATCCCAAAGCGGGAAGATGGGGAAACCGAGGAAGTTGCCGCTGATCGCGCGCGGCCATAGTCCTTATTTTGCGCGATGGAAAGATCCCGACTCGCCGGTCGCATTCCATGAGGCGATGCGGTTTCTGGAGCGGCATGGTGGGCGTGTCTACCAGGGGCCCGATGGAATGCCTTTTCTTGTTCTTGGGCTGGAGTTTCGTTTAGATGTGGGCCTTGGCATTGTCGGTGTTGATCTCGATGATTGCCTTGATGATGCAGGGCAACCGCGTCCTGCGGTTGCCCCGTTGCTGCAGGATCTGTTGGCTGCGCAGATGTATATTGAAAGGAGTCCATCTGGTCATGGACTCCGCGCATTTTGTCCTGGCCCGTTGCCTCCCTGTTTTGCGGGGCCGTCAGTCAAAAAGAAACTGGAAAGCGGTATCGGAGTGGAAGTCTATGTTGACAGGCGTCTGCTGACCGTTACAGGGCGAGCTTGGCCTGGGTGTAGTGCGCAGCTGGTGTCGCATCCGCTCCAGGCGGCATGCTTGGAGCGCATCTATGCGATGGCGATGGCGGCACCGCAGTCGGCACAGCGGCCAGTTCAGCCTACGCCTGCAGTCCGTGTTCCTGCCAAACAGCTGCCTTCAAGCGACGCGGAACTTCTGGAGAAGGCGTTCTCCATGCGGCGAAATGGCGCCGAACTTGCGGAAATTTGGAATTCAACGGCCGCTCAGGACCATGCGAACGGATACGACGCTTCCGCCCGAGACGTCACGCTTGTAAATGCCCTGGCATGGTGGGTGGGACCTGATCCCGTGCGGCTGGACTCGATTTTGCGGACGTCGCCGCGGTTGCTTGATCCGGCGCGGCTGGCGAAGTGGGATTGTCCAAAACGCGTTGACAACATGACGTACGGCGAGGCGCTTTGTCGCACCGCTTGCAAAGGTTTGACCTCGTGGTATCGCGATGGTTCGTGGAAGCCTAAGTGGCCTAAGTGGCGGAGAAAAAAGAAGCCCCCGCAGGAAGATAGTGGTTCTGGTCCCGTTCCGCGTTAGCGAGCTGGAAGGAGACGGCGGCCATGGCGGCTTCGAAGCAGAGCGCTTCGACCGTGCCCTCCCCTTTTTTCAAATTGTCGGTTCCTGCCCCGCAGGGGCAGCCGCGTTAGCGGCCACGGTGGCCATGGCGTTGGAAGGAGACGGTGGCTTTTTTCTGCGGCAGGAAGTCTGCGGCCATGGCGCCATCGGTGGCTTTTTTCTGCGGCAGGAAGTCTGTGGCCATGGCGCCATCGGTGGCTTTTGAAGCAGAGCGCTGAAAGATTGTGGCGGAGCGCTGAAGGAGACGGTGGCTTTGAAGAGCAGGGCGCTGGTGGCCACGGCTGCCATCTGCAAAGAAAAGGCGTAGTGCTGGATGCTGGATGGAGTATTATCTTTTTCTGCCATGGCATTACGACTGTCATGGGATGTTGCCAGTGCTCTGTTGAGGAGACACTTGACGGTCTGGATGAGAATGAAAAGAATGATCTGAGGCAAGGGTGCAAATGACCCGTTGCATCCAACGCTTCATTCGCACCCCCTGCGGGGGCACGATGAAGCTGGATGCTCTGCGAGGCTGGGGCCGCTGAGCGGCCCTGAAACGCATTCGCCAGACGCCTTCGGCGTGGCGAGGAAAGGCAGTCGCCGGGGACGACGACGGGAGGCATGGCATGGAACTGCGGATGGCATACAGCACCGATTTCAGCACGGCCGGCAGGTTGAAGCGGAAGGACGGTAGTCTTCGGGCCATCATGAGGCACAACAACCGTATTCCGCGTCCTGAGCCGAAGCCGGAAGCGGAGATGAGGCTGGAGGGTGCCGTGTTGGAGAGCATTGAGGGCGGAACGCCGAAGCGAAGCACCGTCTGGCGAGGACAGGGCGCTCATCGCTGGAAAGAGAATATTGATCCTGCGCGGATTCAAAGCGACCAGATCTGGCTTAATCCGCTGTACGGCGGAGATGGAGCGTGGACGGCACCGGCGGATCTGCCGGAAGCTGTCCAGACGGTGCCGGAAGCACCTGTCATGGCTGCCCTGCACGGTCTTCTTGGCATAGACGAAGTAGACGGCAAGCTTCTGTACGGCGAAGGGAAAGGAGACTGCGGAGGGCGTAGGCGGTCGGAAACGGCTTCCGTGAAGTCGCAACGGCGCAGGAAGAAAAGGAAGGCTGTTCGGGATGATGCCGTGCTGGCCGTGGATGTAATTCTTCAGGCATCGCCGTCTTTCTTCTTTCCGCGGATTCGGGAGGAGGGTTGGGATCAGGAGCGCATTGACAGGTCTTTTGTCTGGGAACGCGGAGGGCTTGATCAGGGTGCTGTGGACGCTTTTCGGGATGCTGGGCTCAAGTGGGCAACGGAGTGGTGGGGGGCGGACCACATCGCCGAAATCGCTCTGCATCTGGATGAATCGTGCCCCCATATGCATATTGTGGTCATTCCTGAAGTTGCTGGGCGCCTTCGTGGAGGATCTGTGGTTGCTGGGCCAGCGGAGGCAAAGAAGATGCTGGACAAGGCGGTGCCGTTTTTTCATGACCTCCATGCCGGCATGAGCTTGGAGAGGCCGGAGGAGGGGGGACAGTCCACGGGTCAGACTTACAGTAAGCGGAACAGGGCTGCCAGAGAGGAAGCGGAGGCGGCGGAGCGCTGGCGGGATGAGGCGCAGAAGGAGGCGAAGCTCGTTGAGGCGGAGGTCGCTGAGCGGAAGGCGGAGGCCGAAGCGGAGGTGCGGGTGGCGGAGGCTGAGAGTGCCGAGAAGGCCGGGGTCGTTATGAAGTTGGAAGCCCGGAAGAATGGACTGATGGCGGAGATTCAGCATGCCGAGGAGCGGAAAAGTGCTCTTGAGGCGGAGATGGTAGATAGGGTAGCTCGGCTGGACAAGCAGGAAGCCCGCCTGCAGGATTGGACGAGGGAGTTCGTGGAGAAGGCAAGAGAAGTTGATGAAATCCAAGAGGATGTTGAAAGGCGCGAGGCTGACCAACAGGAGATTCAGGCGGCTGGAGATGAGGCCGTTGAGCGTCTTCGCGCTGTCATGAGACTGGAGCCACGCATTCGGTCGGCCGAAGCTGTTCGGCGCGTAGCTGAGTCCTACCGTGCGGAGGCTGTTCAGGAGTGCCGAAGAGCCGACGAAGCGGAGCAGGCGTTGGCGGAAGCGCAGGATGCCATGGGGCCGTTCGCAGAACTGCTCCGCCTTCCGGGGCGTATTGCGTGTACTTTATGGACGGGGCTTGCTCGTCTGTTGGATGCGCGTGTTCCTGGTTGGCTCCAAGCCATGCGGAAACGCGAGCGGGAGCTGTTGGACGAGGATCGACGGAGGCAGGAGGTTGAAATTGCGAAGAATGTGACGAATCTGGAGGCTCAATTAGATAGTGAGAATATACCAAGATAATATCATTATAACAATTGCACATCATACAAATCTAAGTTGCATGCTTATATGATATATATAAGATATTTTCATAAATACAATTATAATTATTTTTATATAAATAATAAGTATAAATATATTACTTATGATTTGGTCTTATAAGATATGCATATATGATAAGATTATGACATATGTCTTTGGTTAAAAATTATGCCATTGGCATTGTTGACATTCATATGCCATGTGGTTATGATATGTTGCATGGGGGTATGCTTATGACACAAACTGCTTGCATAGCCGTATGGACCAATAAAGGGGGCAACGGGAAAACTTGCACGGCGACCACGTTGGCCCGCTGGTCTGGTTTCGGCGCGGCGCGTTTGCTGATCGATCTGGACCCGCAGGCCAATGCGTCTCTGGCTTGCGGATTTCCGCTTGATTCAAGGCGACTTGGAATTTCAGAGGCTCTTCTACGTCATTCGTTTCCAGAAAATCCGCAATTACATGTTGATTTGGATGATGGAACGGTTTTTATTCCTGCTGATATACGGATGCCAGACCTTGATTTACTTTTGCATAAGACAAATGGAACTCCAACACTAGCATTAGCGCAATTGCTCTCAGATGTTGATGGTGCAGATATCATTGTAATTGACTGTCCACCTGGAGAAAATATATATTCAAGAATGGCACTTGCTGCGGCGGACTATCTTTTGATTCCCACTACACTTGATTCAGGTGCTGCTACAGGAATTCAGCAGGCATTGTCAGTTTGCAAGAAGATTAAATTTGGAAATCCAGCACGAAACGAACCAGCAAGAAATGAAAATCTAAAAATACTTGGCGTGTTTTTTAATAAAGTTCCTTCAGTAAAAGTGAATATTTGTGAAGAAATAAGAAAAGTTATCGTTGATTTTTGTAAAAATAATGAGATTAGAGTTTTTAATTCTGAAATAAAAGAACGCATTAGTCCAATGACATATATTGGAGCAAATCAACAAAGTGTTTTTGAACTTCCTGAGAACAATAAATTGAGAATTGAATTTACTGAACTTTGTAAAGAAGTAAAGGAGGCTTTAAATGAGCGTTAAATTTGGAAAAAAGAATATCGCTGGAGAGGCTGCAAAAAAATTGGAAGGAGCAATTAACAATAATATAGAAGTTTATCCAGATGTTCTCTCTGATGTTACTACATCTGCATCTTCTGTTGATGTTAATGATGATACTGTACGATTTGAGATTCCACCAATTATTCTGCAGAAAACAGCACAAAAACCGAAAAAAGTGCAGTTGATTACAACTGTTTCAGAGGAAACAAGAGAAAAGTTGAAAAACATCGCAAAGAAACAGGGTGTGAGTCTTAATGCGTTTCTTGGTGCTTTATATGATGCAATTATTGATAAGTATGGAGAATAAGTCTTATACTTATAATATTTGTATATTTGCTTTTTTCTTCGAGCGTGGTGTCAACTTTGGGTGGACGCTAAGGGACATGCCAGAAGAGCTGAAGACGACGGAACTTTGCATGGTGGCCGTGAAGCAGGACGGCAGGGCATTGAAAGCCGTGCCTGAAGACCTTGCACCTACAGAGCTGATGACGGTGTGCAGGGATGCCGTGCTGTGGCATGGCTCTGTGCGGCAGTTCATGGGGAACTACTGGGAGCCAACGTTGCTGGTGGCTGTAAAGGAAGCGGAAGCAAAATTTGGAGTTCCCACGCCGTAGCGATCCGATCCGTTGCATCTTTCCAAATGGACCTTTGCAATATATAGCGAGAAGTTACAACATAGATGGAGGGATTATGTTCTGTCCAAATTGTGGTACTCAACTTGCGGAAGAAAATTCCCGCTGTCCTCGCTGTGGTCAACATTTTCAGATACAACAAATCACGCCTATTTCTACGAAAAAAAAACGTACAGATTTTTTTGAAATAATAGATAAAATTTGCAAAAACATTGTAGTTATAGTTATCTGTATTTTTGTTTTTGGTTTTATTTATTTTTTCAAAAATAATTTTGTAAATAATAATTTCCAAAACAATGAATTTCATAATACGCCACCAGCACCAGAAATGCAGACGGAGGCATCGCAACTCGTTAAGGCTTATGAAATGTCAGGAGGTGCCTTAATGAAACGCTGTATCAGCGTAAACGGCATCGTTGATCATATAGAAACTAATTCAAATGAATTCATAGTTGTACTTAATGCTGGCGTACGTTGCATCATGGATGCAAAGGTTCATTTTGCGAAAGGACAACATGTCATCCTTGCCGGCACGGTTAGTGCCTACCGCATGGGTGGTGTTGACCTTAAAGGATGCCGTGTCCTCGGAGAAGGACCAGTACCCCAAGGACGAACGGCAGGGGATGCGCCGGAAGTCAGCCTTGCGGATGCGGTATCTTCAAAGTCATCTCAGGAGGAATATCCGGAAAATCAACCGAAGTTAATTACATTACATGGACATTCAATTTCTGCGAGTAGCCTTGCTAAATCTGTATGCGCTAAAATTACATCATGGGATGCATGGTTCAACGCTTCAAAGTCCTTTCGGAAGGAGCATCCAGAATGCCGACCGCATTTAAGTACCTTACAGGCTCCTACAATTTCAGCGGATAGACTTGCTATGGAGTACGGAGAAAACGAAGTTGCGGCAGAAGAAGCTTACAAAAATCGCATTCTTATCGTGACTGGCAAAGTGCGTTCCATCGAAACGGACATGAGTGGCAATCCCCGCATCTGGCTACAAACAAAATCTGGTTACGGCGTTCTGTGCGGCCTCGCATACTCTCAGCGCAGAAGCGTCGCTACGCTCCGCAAGGGACAGACTATCTCCATCGTCGGCAAAATCGGCATGGCTGTCATGCGGAGACCGACAGTGGATGATGCGATCCTGCTCAACGAATAGCCAAACCGAACAGAGATGCGTCGGAGCGACAAAGCCGAATGCCGTGTCACCGTAGGGTACGCTGACGGCGCCACGCTGGAGCATGTCGCTTAAAGGTCTTAATCCACTTATCGGCGACATCGTCGCCAAGGCTTTAAAAGCAAAAGCGACAGGGGAGGGGCAATGACAGGACAGCATGTCGGCTACATCAGGGTCAGCTCAACTGACCAGAATACAGCACGGCAACTCGATGCGGAGACGCTCGACGGCGTGATGCTGGACAAAATTTTCACGGACAAGGCATCTGGCAAATCAGCTGACCGCCCCGAATTGCAACGCTGTCTACAATATGTCCGCGGCGGCGATGTCCTGCATGTCCACTCCATCGACAGGCTCGCCAGAAACCTCAGCGACCTGCAACGCATCGTCGACGATCTAACCAGCCGCGACGAAATCGGCGTGACCGTCATCTTCCACAAGGAGAAGATTGAGTTCAGTCGCAACGGGGCAAGCCCGATGCAGACGCTTATGTTCCAGTTGCTCGGTGCCTTCGCCCAGTTCGAGCGTAGCCTCATCTTGGAGCGTCAGCGGGAGGGCATTGCCAAAGCGAAGGCCGCAGGACGCTACCTCGGCAAGCGGTCAAGGTTCAAGACTGCAGATATCGACAGGATGAAGGAGCTGAAGGCGGGCGGCATGTCCGTATCGGACATCGGGCGACGCTTTGGCATCGCACGCCAGACTGTCTACAAGCTGATGAGCAGAAAACCTGCCGATGCCGGAAACTGAAGTTTGCCAAGTTCTGTCACGCCGAACCGACGGCGGAGACAGAGCGCCCCGAAGATGCACCCTATCTTCAAGCCTAGCTGACCCTCCACAGGGAGAAGAAAGGAGAAAGCCCCGTCTGCATGCAGAGGGGCTTTTTTTGTCTGCGTTGCCATCCTGTCATCGCTCACCGCTTCCTGCGGAATGGCTTGTGACAAGCTTTTTATTTTTTTTCTGTATAAATATTTACAATTATTTGAACTTCTTTAATATCTGGCGGCATAAAATCGCCTTTGTCCGGCTTCTTTTTTATCATGCACACAACAGCATCAAATTTTTTCCCGTTGTTGTATTCTTCTATTATTTTTTCTGCTGTTGCTCTCGGTATCGTTCCTACTGGACTGCCTTCATTGTTATATGCGCAAACGACAACATCATTATAATAAAATTCATTCAGTTTATCCCAAAATAAATATGCCGTTCCAAGTCTTGTCAAATCTTCTGCATTCTCAAAGCCTTGCAAGCCTCCAAGCTGTTCATCTTTCAAGCCGGACACTTTGATCGGTCTTTTTGTAAATTCTTGTTTTTCGTAAGACTTTCCTTCTTCTGGTCCAATATCTATCATTTTAAATCTCCATTTTGAAAACAACAGTTAAATTTATCTTTCCCTGACAAGCCCTGTATTGGTATCAACAATATAATCTATTGTTCCGTCGCCTCCCCTGTATTCAATGCATCTAACCTCGAACACTTTCGGATTAACAGCAAGCCTTCTCACTGAAATAACCTTTGCACATAGCTTTCCATTCATATTGATTAATGTAGCCATCATTTCATCTGCTTCCCTGTTTCCTGCTAAATTTTCACTTGCAAAGGCATTCGAACATAATGCTACTAATAAAAAAGAAAACAAACATAAAGATTTCATTTAAAACTCCTTATAAAATATTACCGAGTCAACCCTGCTTCTCGCATAGCTTTCAAAACTGCTATTGCGCCAGCCTCGCCTTTGCTTGCTGCTCTTTTAAAATATACTATTGCTTTATTCATATCCTTTGAAACGCCATTCCCCAGAAAATACATTGTGCCAAGATGCGACAAGGCTTTTGCATTGCCATTGTCAGCTGCTTTTTCAAGAAATTCTGTTGCTTTGTGCGGATTTTTAGGAAGACCAAATTTTCCTTCCGCATAGTATACGCCAAGAGAATATTGCGCCATGTCATCATTTTGATTGGCAGCTTTTTGTAATAATTCAATACCTTTTTGGGAATTCTGCTCAACGCCTTTCCCGTCAATATACATATTGCCAAGGATTTGCTGCGCCTTCGGATTGCCGTGAATTGAAGCTTTTTCAAGCAATTGAGCCGCCTTCACGTCATCTTTTTTCACGAATAATCCAGTCGAATATATAGAGGCAAGCGCAACTTGAGCCTGATCGTTTCCCTCGTTAGAACATTCTTCCAATAACGATATGCATTTATCCACATCTTTTTGCACGCCCAATCCAGTCAAATACATAGCAGCAATATTATATTTAGCTTCTTTTTTTCCATTTTTTACAGCATTAGAATACAATTCAAATGCTTTTTTATGGTCTTGAGTGACGCAATCTCCTTTTTCATATAATTCTGCAAGCGAAAATTGCGCATCTTTATTATTTTCACTTGCCGCAAGCTCAAGAAGTTCCAAGCCTAAATTGGAATTTTTTTCTACACCTTTGCCACGCAAATATATCATAGCAAGGTCATATCTTGCTTCTTTTCTTCCGTTTTTTATAGATTCTTTATATAATTTTACGGCGTTTTCAGAATTTTGCTTTACGCCGGTTCCATTTTCATACATCTTTGCAAGATAATATTGCGCATCTTTGTTATTTTTTTCAGCAGCAAGTTTAAGGTATTCTACGCCTTTATCGTAATCCTGAATAACACCATTCCCCTCTGAATATTTAACGCCAAGACTAAATAACTTTTCAGGAGAGTTGTTGTAAAAATAATAAAATGCTACAGCTGAAGAAACTGCAAGCACAGCAATAATTGAAATTATTATTTTTTTCATACCTTCCTCTCTGTGAATGCATGTCATCAGGCCAATTCCTGAACTGGCACGAACGTCAAGGTTTACTTGCTTGCCGGAATGCGCACTGCCATGTCCGATCCGGCTATGCCAGCATAGCAGACGCACCCGCCGGATACTACGCACCGATCTGGTCCAGAAGCAGATTTTTGCGTCCATGGCGCACGCCACGCCACCGAAGTAGACGGTGGCGACGGATGCAAAGGCTACCGAAAAGGCAACGGCAGGATGGTCAAGAAACAGGCGGAAAAGCCTTGCCGTTCCCCATGCCGCCTATGGGAGTCTTCGGCTTCGTAGCCGGCGCATGTCTCCCACAGTGGCATAGTCGCAGACGACAGAAAGCCCTGCCTCATTTCAGGCAGGGCTTTCTGTTTCGATGTCCACAGACGGTAGCCTGTCCGCTACTGGCAGGTTATCCGCCTTTTCCGTCTTAGTCTTTTTCCCCGAATTGCCCGCGAGCTATCCACTGCAACGCTGCCCGACAATACACAGCCAAAGGACACTTGGACTTGCGGGCCAGTTTCTCAAGGGCCCGCTTATCACCTGGCGTCAGCCGCACTAATACCGTTGCTGTGTGCGCCTCCCGCTGCGCCGGCAGGGGCATGGCGCCCATGAAGTCGCTCATGGTCATGGGTGTCGTTTCCCGCTGCACCGTCGGCGTCAACGTTTCTTCTTGCGTGTCTTCCTCAGGAACAGCAGAAGGCTGAACAGACGGCGTTGCCACCGCCACGGCCTGCGCCCGCGTCCAGGGTGAGACAGACCGTCGACCACCCAGCTTCGGCTTCGGCTTCACCCTCGACCGTGGCGCCTTCATCTTCTTTGAAGGCGCCTCTCCCTGCTGCACTTCCTGAAGTTCAGGCTCATGTCCCGACTCTTCTACCTCTGCCACAACGCGGGGACTAAACGCACGTGCACGTCGTTCACGCGCCCATGTGCTCTGCAGGCGCCTACCGACATGTCTTCCGGCCATCTGTGTCTGGTT